>ERZ890510.1541-NODE-1541-length-14782-cov-5.111224_pt1 | contig 14782 bp, 14 predicted proteins | sample MGYA00521265_ERZ890510 | MGnify/ENA primary metagenome ERZ890510 (study PRJEB32303, sample SAMEA104408624) | aquatic metagenome | biome: Brackish water; feature: Chemocline; material: water | place: Baltic Sea | collected 2014-10-26T21:54:00 | depth 110 m ...
TGCCCGAGTCATTCAGATTCACCAGGGCGATGCGCTCATCCGTCGCCCCCGCCAGCAGCACCGCCTTGCCACCTCGCGAGTGGCCGGTGATGGCGATCTGTTCGGCACATACGCCATCGATTGTGGCCAGCACATCGACGCAACGGTGATATCCCCAGGCCCATGCCGACAGCGCCCCAAAGGCGGCGTCGGGCACCAGACGGTACAGCCCCGTATCCCGATAGTTGTCCTTGTTGTCAGCGGCCAGCGCCGTGCGATCGAAGGAAGCGGCGATGTTGCCGCGAGCCACGACGCGACGGATGATATCGTCGTTGAAATAGCGCCAGCAACCATCACCGTCCAGCACGACGGGCTTGTCGCCCTGCCCCTGGGGAATCCACAGATTCAGTGTAAAACTGATCTCCCCCCCACCGATTTCGCAGCGCACGTCGTAGGTGTGGAAGTCCGCCGGCATGTCACGAATCGAGCTGGCGCAGCGCAGCACGGCCGTCGTCGTCGTCGGCATCGGCGGCATACCACCGTACTCGTGGGGAATGATCGCATGGCGCATCTCCTCCCGTCGACGTGTCCAGCCGGCAGTGTCGACGGGCGCACCGTTGCCGAAGATGAGCGGATCAAAGCGAACGTCTGTCATACGAGTCTTTCCAGGTCGATGTCACCCGTGGCGATCTTCTGCAGGGTTTCAGGGAACAGTCGGTGTTCCTGCACCAGCACACGGGCGGCGAGCGTCTCGGCCGTGTCACCCGGCTTGACCGGAACCCGTGCCTGCGCAAGCACCGGTCCGTTGTCGTAAATCGCATCCACGACGTGCACCGTTGCGCCGCTCTCGGTGTCGCCGGCGGCGAGTACGGCCTCATGGACTCGTCGTCCGTAGAAACCCTGGCCGCCGTGGCGCGGCAGCAGCCCCGGGTGGATGTTGAGGATGTGGCCCCGGAAGGTGGACAACGTCCGCGGCCCCAGCAGCTTCATGTATCCCGCCAGGCAGACGACCTCGACGCCGTGCGTCACCAGGGCGTCACAGATGGCGCCATCGAGGCCGGCCGCGTCAGGGTGCGTCTGGCTGCTGAGATGGTAGCAGGGAATGCCGGCGTCGCGCGCCCGCTCGAGGGCTCCGGATCGGGAGTTGTTGCCGACCACGACGCGGGCTTCAGCGAACAATCGACCGATGCTGCAGGCATCGAGTATGGCCTGCATGTTGGAGCCGCCTCCCGAGGCCAGGAAGCCGAGACGTAGCGGCTCCTGCCTGGGCCGCTGATTGTGGTGGTTGCTGGCGTCCGTCACGGCTCTCCTCATGGTCGGCAGTGGAATCGCTGCCTAAGATAGCCGTTGCCCCCATGTGGGACAGGGGATACGCCATCCGCAGACAGTTGACAGTGGGGCTGCTGTTTACCGATATCAGGGGTCTACAGAATTCCGCAATGGCAACAGCTACCGATCAGGAGTGATACATCCGTGGACCAGGTTCCCGTCACTGACAGCGATATCGAGTTCTACCAGGAGAACGGCTACATCCAGTACAAGGGGTTCTTCTCAGCCGCTGAGATGGATCGTCTGCGCGCCGCGATTGACGAGGCGATTGGGTCCCATCGCGATCGCATTCTGGGTGCCGAGGGCGGCGGCCGCGCCTCGGACGACTACGAACGTGTGTTCAATCAGATGGTCAACATGTGGGTCGACAGTCCTGTGGCCAAGGAAATCGCCTTTTCGGAAAGACTCGCCGAGACGGGGCGGCGCCTGAGCAAGGCGCGGCACGTACGGATCTACCACGACCACGCCATGGTCAAGCCCGCTGGCCAGGCAAGCAAGGAGACCAACTGCCACCAGGATGCACCCTACTGGCCGATGGATCCCCTTGGCTCGTTTTCGGCCTGGATCGCCGTCGACAATGTCACCGTCGCCAACGGCTGCCTGCACTTCGTGCCCCGATCCCACAAATTCGGCCTGCTGGAGGCGATCAAACTCGGTGTCGAGGGCGAGAACATTGCCGACAAGATGCGTGCCCAGGGCCATGATGTCGCCGACCCGGTAGCCATGGACATGGAAGCCGGCGGTGTCACGTTCCACCACGGCTGCAACTTCCACTTCGCCGGTCCCAATGGCACCGAACAGCCGCGCCGAGCCTTCGCCATCATCTACATCCCCGACTCGGTCACCTTCACCGGTGGCAGGGAAGCTGCCGGCGCCGGTGATGAGATGACCGCCGGTGGTCCCTGGGACCACCCCCTGCACCCCATCCTGGCAGGCGAAGCCTGAGCAGACTCCGGCCCGCAGGGCCGACTCGACCCGGCGGCGTTGAACCACTCGCCGGCTCAGGATCTTGATCACGCCGCTACATGCTCTGCAGGTTCCTCAGGCATTGCTCGACACAGACCATGGGTGGATCTGCATAACGCTCGTGTTCGACGATGTACCACTCCGTGCCCCCTACCCTCTCGCACGCAGCAAAGACTTTGTCCCATGGGACCACGCCTTTGCCAACGACGGTAGTTTCGTCCGCCGGATCATACTCCTTCACGTGGACCAGTTGCGCGCGACCGGCATACCTCTCCAGGTAGGCCACCGGGTCGCCGCCGCCGCGCATGCAGTGCCCCACGTCGAGTTGCGTGACGACGGACGCGGGTGTGCCGGAACAGAAGATGTCCCATGGGATCTGCCCGTCCTGCGCCTCAAACTCCCAACGATGGTTGTGGTAGCCCAGGCGCAGCCCCTCAGCCTCGACATCTGGCGCGATTCGGGCGAAACTCGCCGTCGTCTGCTGCCAGGCAGCGGGTGAGTTGCGGTGTTCCTCAGCCAGGGCCGGCACGATCAGATAGCGATTGCCCATGGCCTTGTTGAAGGCCATCGTTTCTGCCAGGGCCTCGCCACGAACGGTATCGTAGCCCACGTGTGAGCCGGCGATGCCAAGATTCAGGCTCGCACACAGATCCTTCAGTTCCGCCGCACTGCGGCCGTGGTAGCCGGCGAATTCGACACCCTCGTAACCCATCTCGGCAACGGCTTTTATCGTGCCTTCCAGATCGGTCGCGCAGTCTTCCCGCACGGAGTACAGCTGCAGCGCAATCGGTATCCTGGCCATGTTCCTTGCCTCCTCATCACTCGGTTGAGACACCCACCGGGCGCCCATATGTTTTCGACCAACGCAAAGTTTCGCCGCCCCAGCAACTGCCCACACGGACTGAGAACTCTGCCATGTCATACAAGTTCGTCTTCCTGCCCCCGGTCACCGATGGCCATCGCCGCTGGGCCGACACCATCACCAGCAAAGTTCCCGACGTCGACATCGTTTTCGCCGAATCGCGACAACACGCCCTGACCGCCCTGGGTGATGCCAGAGCCGCTTTTGGCACCCTCGATGCCGAACTGCTCGCCGCTGCGCCCCAACTGCAATGGCTGGCGGCTCCGGCTGCCGGCCCCCGCCCCGGATTCTACTTCCCCGAGCTGGTTGCCTCCGACGTTATCGTCACCAATCAGCGGGGCATCTTCAACGACCACATATCAACGCACATCATGGCTTTTGTTCTGGCCTTCGCCCGTGGCCTGCAACATCTGCTGCCCGCACAGGTCGCCGGCGTCTGGACCCCGGGTGCCGAAGCAGCGGTGCCGACGATCTTCCTGCCGGAGGCTACGGCGCTGGTCATCGGCGTCGGCGGCATTGGCGGCGAAACCGCCCGCCACCTTGAGCACTTCGGCGTACACGTCATCGGCATGGATCCGCGTGTAGCGGAGCCGCCCGCTGGTGTGCATGAACTGTATCGACCGGAGGCTCTGGCTGAACAGATCGGGCGCGCCGACTTCGTCATCATGACGGCGCCACAGACGCCTGCAACGGAAGGTCTGATGAATGCGACACTACTGGGCAAGATGAAGAATACCGCCATCCTGATCAACATTGGCCGAGGCGTCAATGTGAAGCTGGACGATCTGGCCGATGCCCTCTATGACGGCACCATCGGCGGCGCGGCGCTGGATGTATTTGAGGTGGAGCCGTTGCCGGCCGACCACAGGCTCTGGCGGGCCCCCAACTTTCTGCTGACACCACACATGGCAGGCGCTGGACCGTATCTGGACGACCGACGCCAGCATCTATTGGTAGAGAACTGTCGCCGACTGCGGGATGGCGAGGAACTGCTCAATGTCGTCGACAAGAAGAACTGGTTCTGATGCAGCCGTGACACAAGCTGCCCGCGCCAGCTTGACCCTTCAGGCGAGCCAGCGATCCAGATTCTCGGCGACGAAGGTGTCGTCGTGCAGGTGCGGGTAGGCGGCATACACCCGGTCGATTTCGTCGGCCTGACCTGGAGACAGGCACTCCTTTGGATTGAGGCAACGGATCGATGTCAACAGGCCCTGGCGTCGCAGCACTTCGTGAATCCCGGCGATACAGCCGGCAAAGCCATGGGCGACATCGAAGAAGGCCGCATTCGTGTCCGTCACTTCGATCGCCTGTGTCAACATGGAGGCTGGCACGTTGTCGCTGGCGCTGAGCTTGCGGCAGGTCGCCAGCAACTCCACCGCTTTCTGCGTCCACACCGCCCAGTGGCCGAGCAGGCCACCGGAGAAACGCAGGGACACGGGTATCCCGTCCGGGCCGGCCACCCTGTGCTCTGTGAGCAGGTCGAGGACGATGTTGTCATCGTTGCCTGTGTACAGACTGACCTCATCAGCCCGCCCGGAGGCGGCGACAGCGCGTAACACGTCGAGGGTCTGGTAGCGATTGAAGGGGGCGATCTTGATCGCCACCACGGCGTCGATTTCAGCGAAACGCCGCCAGAAATCAAATCCCAGCAGGCGGCCACCCACGGCAGGCTGCAGATAGAAGCCAACGACGGGCAACACCTGGGCGACAGCACGGCAGTGGTCGATCAACTCATCGTCCGATGCTGTCTTCAACGCAGCCAGACTTAACAGAATCGCATCGTAGCCGATATCCTGCGCCGTTTCTGCTTCGGCGACGGCCTGTGCCGTCCTGCCCACAGCGCCGGCAATCTGCACGAACCCGTTCCCTGGCTGGCGCTCGGCCACAACACCTGCCGCCAGTTCGAGAACGGGCCGATAGAAGCCGACGTCGCGGATCTCGAACTGCGTCGTATGCACCCCGACGGCCAGACCACCGGCACCGGCGTCGATGTAGTAACGGCTCAGCGCCCGCTGACGCCGCTCATCAATACGCGCCGAATCATCGAGGGCCAGTGGCTGCGCTGGAATCACCAGACCCGCTCTCAGGGCGGTGCGCACACGTGCTGTGTGTCCGGTTGTTTGTCCGGCGTCTGTCATATCAGGCCTGGCCACCCACAATGAGCAACCAGCCACGCGCCCTGGTCGGGGTCTCCACCTCCCACTCCTTCAGTTCCGCCCCCCACTTCTTCTGCGCCCGCACACAGACCTCGTCAAAGGGCGGGCGTCCGGGATCGGCGATGATGACCTGGTCGACGCCGGCCTTCATCGCCCGATTCACAAGCTTGGCCAGGGGATCGATCATCTCGTCCCAGAAACAGATGTCGCCGCCGAGCATCAGATTGGTGCCCTCGAGATGCGACTTCTTCAAGTTCTCGAAGCGTGCCGTCCGTGTCTGCATCGTCACCTCATTGACCTCGGCGTGCAGATGCAGATAGGGGAAAACTTTGTTGTCTGCATCCACACCGACGACATCGGCACCCCACTTCTTGGCACAGTAGATCCCCAGAAGGCCCCAGCCGCAGCCGACTTCCATGACCTTCGACCCCTCCTGTATGCCCTGCCGATCGAGGTAGTCCATGATGAGGAAGCTCGAGTTCCACACTTTGTCCCCGTGGATGTCAGGCTCGTGCTCCTTCTTCAGTGCCCGAATGCGACTGTGATTCGACTTCAGGATGGTCACGCCGAAGGCGCTGCGCTCCGTCGACTTGCTGCTCTTTGCCTTTTTCTTGCCCATATCTCGACCGGGAGAGAGATTAATCGTTCTGCTGTATAAGGAAGGCGAAACTAAGGAATCCCCATATGGCGGCAACAGACGACAGAATCCGAGTCGGGATTTTCGGCAGCGGCGGCTGGGCCCGACGCACACATATCCCGAATCTGCACAAGCTCGACGTCGACATCGTCGCCCTTTGTGATGTCAGTGAAGAGGCGGCGAAACAGGCGGCGGATGAGTTCAGCATCCCGGCCTGTTACGCGGACGGCTACGAGATGATCGCCACCGAGAGGCTCGATGCGTTGTACTCCTGCGTGCCCGCCTACGCCCGCACCGGTGTCGAGGCTGCTGCTGCCCGCAGTGGGATCCATCTGTTCAGCGAAAAGCCGCAGTCCACCAGCATGGCAGTTGCCCGCGAGATCTCAGCGGCTGTTGATGCCGGTGGTGTTCTCAGTACGGTCTGCTTCCGCGAGCGCTACCGGCCGCTATTTCAGCAGGCGAAACAACGCCTTGCAGACAAGAGGATCGTGCATGCCCGCTTCCAGAGCTTTGGTGGGCTCTCCACCAGCCGCGAACCCGGCTGGCGCCAGCAGACGGGCTGGAGCCACTGGATGGAGAAGGCCGGCGGTCGCGCCTTTGACTGGGGCGTACATGCCGTCGACTACCTGCGTTTCATGACCGGCCTCGATGTGACAACAGCACAGGCATTTTACCACACACCGGATGTATACCTGCAGCCACTGTCCTGCTCCTTCAACATCCTCTTCACCAACGGTGCCACGGCAACGCTTGGATTTGTCTCCGCCGGCCCCGTGCCACCCGCAGAGCCGTGGTTCACGATTTTCTATGAGGGTGGCTACCTGGCCATCTTTGGCTATGAGCGTATCGAGGAGAACGGCGCCGTGGTCTACGAGGCGGCACAATTCGACCCATGGTTCGAGCAGGATCGCGTCTTCGTCGAGGCTGTGCGCAGCGGCGATGGCAGTGCCCTGCTGAACGACTATGCAGATGGATTGTTGTCCCTGGCGCCGGTGCTCGCCGGTTGGTCGTCATCGGCTCGCGGTGGCCAACCCGTCGACGTTCCCGCCTTCATCAGGGGCTGAAACAAGCTGTCCTGGATCAACGCCGTACGGCTGCGCTGGGCCCGCCCCGGAGGGTATCGGGAGTTCCTCGCCATTGCCTTCCCGATGATCCTGAGCACGGCGAGCTGGAGTGTCCAGCACGTCGTCGACCGCATCTTCCTGACGTGGTACTCCACGGATGCCCTCGCCGCATCACTGCCGGCGGGCATGACCAACTTTGTCTTTGTCAGCCTGTTTCTGGGGACCACGGGATACGTCAACACGTTTGTGGCCCAGTATGTCGGTGCCGGCCGGCCGGAACGCGTCGGCCCATCCTTGTGGCAGGGGGTGTATCTGTCCTTCATCAGCGCCGGCGTCGGCTTGCTGGTGGCCCTGCTCGCGGCTCCCATTTTTCAATTGGTTGGTCACAGCGCCGCCGTACAAGCCAACGAGATCGACTACTTCCGCATCCTCTGCTACGGCATGGGTCCGCTGATTCTGTCGACGGCCCTGTCCTGCTTCTACAGCGGCCGGGGCCACACCTGGGCCGTGTTGGGAGTCAGCATCGGCGCAGTGGTCTGCAACATCATCGCCGATTATGCACTCATCTTCGGCCACTGGGGTGCGCCCGAGATGGGCATCCGTGGCGCCGCCTGGGCCACCAACGGCAGCGCCCTGTTCGCCACGTTGCTCTATCTCGTGTTGCTGTCCCGTCCGACCCACCGCGTCAAGTTCGCCCTCTTTTCCGGTTGGCGTTTCGACGGCAGCCTCTTCCGCCGATTGTTACGCTTCGGCGGACAGAGCGGTGTCAACTTCATGCTCGACATCATGTCCTTCACGCTCTTCATCCTTATCGTCGGGCGTATCGGCACCCTCGAATTGACGGCGACCAACCTCGCCTTCAACATCAACAGCTTCGCCTTCATGCCCCTCATCGGCGCCGGCATCGGGCTGTCGACCATGGTCGGGCAACGACTCGGGGCCGATGATCCCGACGCCGCCGAGTATTGCACGTGGACGGGTCTGCACCTGGCCCTGGCTTACATGGGGATCATGGCGCTGGCCTACCTGCTGCTGCCCGATCTCTTCCTCTTGCCGTACGGTGTCGGTGCCCAGGGACCGGAGTTTGCAGCCGCCCGCGATCTGGCGCGGCAGTTGTTGCGCTTCGTTGCCTTCTACTGCCTCTTCGATGCGGGTTACATGATGTTGACGGCAGCCCTCAAGGGTGCCGGCGATACCCGCTATGTGATGGTCGCTTCCGTCCTGCTGGGTGTGGGCCTCATGGTCCTGCCCCCTCTCATCGCTGTCGAGTTCTTCGGCGCCGGTGTGTTCATTGTCTGGATATTCATCTGCGCATTCCTCGCGGCGGGATCCGTCACCTTCTACCTGCGCTTCCGCGGCGGCAAATGGCGGAGCATGCGTGTGATTGAAGCCTCACCTGTGCTGGAGGACCTGGACCCATGACAGACCTTTGCTGGGGCATCGACCTTGGGGGCACGAAGATCGAGGGTGTGGTACTGCCAGCGGCTGACTCAGCAGAGCCACTGTTCCGTGTGCGCGTGCCCACCGAGCGGGATCGAGGCTATGCACACGTGCGCCGCAACATCGTCGGCCTCGTCGAGGAAATGGCCCGCAACGTCGGCCAACGCCCCCGGGCCATCGGTTGTGGCACGCCGGGGGTTCTTGATCCGAGGACGAACACCCTGAAAAACTCGAATACGACCTGCCTCATAGGTCAGCCCCTGCAGCGGGACTTGAGCGAAGATCTTGCCTGCCATGTTGAACTGGCCAATGACGCCAACTGCTTCGCCCTCGCCGAGGCCCGCCTGGGCGCCGGCCGGGGTGCGGCAACAGTCTTCGGCATCATCCTGGGTACGGGCGTCGGTGGCGGCGTCGTCATCGACGGACGCGCGCTGTACGGTGGCCAGGGCATTGCCGGTGAATGGGGACATATCGTCCTGGACCCGACGGGCCCACAGTGTTACTGCGGCCGCAGTGGTTGTGTGGAGACGTTTCTCTCCGGCCCACATCTGGAGGCCTACTACCAGCAGTTGTCCGGCACCCACGCGGATCTTGCCGATATCGCCCTTCGTGCGCACGCCGCAGACGACCCCGCCGCCACAGCAACCATCGACCGCCTCATCACCTGGTTTGGTCGCGGCGTCGCCACGGTGATCAACATCCTCGATCCGCACGTTGTGGTGCTGGGCGGCGGCGTCAGCAACATCGACGCCCTCTACACGCGTGGTGTCGAAGCCCTGACGCCCTGGGTCTTCAACGACGCCGTACACACTCGCGTGGTGCGCAACGAACTGGGAGATTCCGCCGGCGTGTTCGGCGCTGCCATGCTGGTGGCGTAGCAGTATATAGCGTCACCCAGGCTGCGCGGGCATGTCCACGACCCGACTCCTTCATCCGGCAGAGACTTACCGATTGCGCCGCCAGGCCTCAAACTCCGCCAGCGTCTTCTCATCCGGTGGATAGGTTCCTACCAGAGTCGCGCCGGCGCGGATCTTCTCGAGGATGAATGCTTCTTTCAGCTCCATCTCCTCCGCAGCAGCGGCGACGTCGGCCGCCATGTGTGGCGGTATCACCACCACCCCTTCGCCATCGCCGACGATGATGTCTCCGGGGAACACGGCAACCTCGCCGCAACCTATCGGCACCTGGATTTCACTGGGGTAGTGAATCGTCTTGTTTGTGTGGGCGTTCATGCCCCGCGCGTAGGCGGCCATACCGCATTCGGCAATAGCCGGGCTGTCGCGATAGGAACCGTCGGTGACTACACCGACCGTGCCCAACTGGTGCATACGTTGGGCGAGGATCGAACCCATTGTGCCGGCACTCGTGTCGCCGCGAGCATCGATGACGAGAACATCCCCAGGCTGCAGTTGCTCAATGCCCACACGCTGCTTGTCGGTAAGGTTGTCCATCGGCACGTTGTTGAGATCTTCGCGCGCCGGGATATAGCGCAGAGTAAAGGCGCGGCCCGCCATCTTCATGTCGGGTCTCAGGGGCGACACGTTGTGCATGAAGGTATTGCTCAGCCCGTGCGACTTGAGCACTGAGGTGAGGGTTGCGGTGCTCGGCACAAGCAGCCGGTCCAGTGTCTGTTGGGTCACGGTGGTCATCTGTGTATTCACTCCGTATCGAGTTCGTGAAGAACACGCAGCAACTCCGCCACGCTCCATGCCTGCGCCACCGTGCCCCTTGGCTCGTGTGGCGCATCCCCGTCAAATACTTCGGCGATGGTGCCGATGCAACCATCCTGCAGATGTTCAGCGAAGTCTTCGATGGCCGTTCGCGCCAGTCTCTTCCCTTCGGCGCCACCATGCCGCATCCAGGCCGTCAGGTACGGACCTATGAGCCAGCCCCACACAGTGCCCTGGTGATAGGCGCCGTCTCGCGCCAGGGGATTGCCACCATAATGACCACAGTAGGATGGGTCCTGCGGTGACAGGCTGCGCAGCCCCCGAGGCGTTGCCAGCTGCTCACGTGACACCTTGAGGATGCTTTGCGCCTGCTCACCCTCGATGAGGGCATAGGGAAGACTGAGGGCGAACAACTGGTTGGGTCGCACCGCAGGATCGCATTCTCCGGAAACTCCATCCACGTCGACCACATCGAACAGGCAGCCCTGCGCAGCATTCCAGAAAACTTCGCCGAAGCGGGAACGTACCTGCGCCGCCCGCGCCTCTGCGTCCGATTGTGCGGCGGGGGCCGCAAGGAAGTGGGCCAGCCCCCCATAGATACGCAGTGCATTGTACCACAGTGCCTGGATCTCTACGGGTTTGCCCCGACGTGGCGTGACCACCCAGCCATCGACTTTGGCATCCATCCAGGTAAGTTGCTGCCCCTCCTCGCCAGCCATGAGCAGGCCGTCATCATCCACGCGGATGCCGTATCGCGTGCCCTTCTCGTGCCAGGCAAGAATGTCATCGAGTACAGGCATGAGCTCGGTGACGAGTTGTTCATCACCCGTGGCGGCCAGGTAGTGATGCACGGCGACGAAGAACCACAAGGTTGCGTCGACTGTGTTATAGTCAGCGCCACCCCCATCAGCGAAGCGGTTGGGCAGCAGACCATCTTGAACAGCGCCGGCAAAGGCCTGCAGTATGCGGCGGGCTTCATCGTGTCGACCGGTAACCAGGGCAATGCCGGGCAGGGCGATCATCGTATCGCGGCCCCAGTCGGTAAACCAGTGATAGCCGGCGATGATCGTACGCAGGTCGACATCGCGCCGAACCAGGAACTGATCGGCCGCCAGATGCAGGTGTCGGCGCAGGTTCTTATAGGGAGAGTGGTTCGGTATGTCGGCGAGCAGCATCTGACGCCGAGTCTCCTCTGCCACCAGCAGCGCCGCGCCGTCCATCTCGCCAGCCTCAATGGTGGCAACGATGGTCACATGATCGCCAACCCGCAGGGCCAGTTCGATGATGCCGTGCGTGAACAGGTCTTCGCGGTTATCCAGGCCCCGATAGTCCTCACGATCATACTCGAAGTCGTAGTACCACTCTGGCGCGGCGGTAAACGCCGCTGCCGCTGGCAGATGCAATCGCACATCTGGTACACCCGGATACGACGGCAGGCAAAGGACACCCTGGCGCAGTTCGGCTGCATCGCGGATGTCGCCGTTGGCCCGCGTCAGATGATGGTAGTCACGCCCGGCGACGAAGGGGCGCAACCCCAGCACGAACGCCCCCGGTTCCTCTTCGCCCGGAGCTGCCGCCACGTCGTAGCGAATGACCACCGTATTGTGTCCGTGAATGGCAGCGACGGTACGGCGCAGCAGAATGCCATCCATGTTGTAGGTGAAAACAGGAAACAGACCACGTTCGAAACGCTCCAGATACTCATAGCCGCGCGGGTGCACAACGCCGGGATAGCGATTACACGCCAGTTCGTGGCGTGCTCCGTCGATTTCGATGGTCTCTTCCAGCCGCGACAGCAGCACCATGCGCCCCACGGGTGGATCCAGAGCAGCCACAAGCAGACCATGATACCGACGCGAGTGTGCACCACTGACTGTGGACCCGGCCCAGCCACCGAGGCCGTTTGTTTCCAGCCACTCACGGCGATAGATCGCCTCAAAGTCGCCAGTACTAGCGGCACCAATAACGATGGGCCAGGCGGGGTTCATCGGATGGCCCCGCGGGCGTGGACGGGCCAGAAAGCCTCCACCAGGCCGCCCCGAACGGCGGCGATGCTGTCGTGCTCATTGAATGTGGGACAGGGATGCACGGGAATCACCTGCACCCGATCGCCGATCTGCGGCTGTGGCTCACAGCGGGACACATCCACCTGTCCGTGCTCCTCTGAGGCGCCGGAGAAACGCGCCTCCGGGAACTCGATGATATGCCCCATCAACGAGCCACGCTCGGCGTCGGCGAAGGTGGCAGCACTCAGCGATTTGCTGCCACCGTCGAAGATGGCGCGCGCCGCTGTCGGTCGACTGACGCAGGTCATGAGCACACGCACGGCACATTGGTCCACGGTGTGTGTGCCCAGTTGCAGATGTTTCATGCCACCCACGGGATACTCGCCGGCGCGAAACTCGGTCAGCTCCGGGATCTCGTGAGCGGTGAACGCTGCCGGCGTGGAACCGCCGCTGACCATGGGATACGGCAAGCCCCTGGCATCGAATTGCGCCAGACACTCCTGCAGAAACGGACGGATCTCTGGCGGCGCCGGCATGATCATGACGCCGCGCAACTCAAGCCCGGGAAGGCTGTCCACCAGAGCCGCCAACTCCCCCGCAAGCTCCGGTGTTTCCACACCACAGCGGCCGCCCCTGCCCAGTTCGATGATCACACCCACCGTCACCCCGGCGGCGGCCGTCGCCGCTGAGAGACCAGCAATGGTGACAGCAGAATCCGCTGCCACGGTCAGTCGGGTGCGTCTCGTCAACGCCACGAGACGCTCTAATTTGGCGGGGCCGATGATGTTGAAGGGAATCAGCACATCACGATCCACGCCGCCAGCAACCATGACCTCCGCCTCGCCAAGTTTCTGACAGGTAATCCCCATGGCGCCACGGCTCATCTGCATGTGCGCAATAGCCAGGCACTTGTGCGTTTTTATGTGGGGCCGCAGGCCGATATCGTGTGCGGAGAAGTAGCTCTGATAGCGGTCGAGATTCTCTTCGAGGCCGTCGAGATCTACCAGCAGATAAGGGGTGTCCAGCTCGTCAATGTGCATGGCGCGTCTCCGTGCGAGGGGTCGTCAACGGTAGACTCGGACTCGACTGCAGGCAAGGTCCGTATTAGCCTCTGGCCATGCCACTGGATCTGCTCCCCGACGAACCCGTCGCCTTTCTTGTTGCTGTGATGGCGCCCGGCAGTGATGCTGCGCACGCAACGATCGACGCCCTGGCTGCCGAATTCGGTGGCGTGCAGCGCCGCGGGCCCGTCTACGACTTTGACATGACCGACTACTACGAAGCGGAGATGGGTCCGGCCTTGAGCAAGGCCCTGGCCTGGCTGGGACCGCCCGTCGCGCCGGCGGAACTGGCAGCGCGTAAGCAGGCGACCATCGCTTTTGAACGGCACCGGGCCCGACAGGGCCGACGCACGGTCAACGTCGACCCCGGTCTGTTGTCCATCAACAGTCTGGTGCTGGCAACGACCAAAGTCAGTGGCCATCGCATCTGCATCGGCCCTGGATTGTGGGCCGAGGTCACCCTGTTATTTGAGAAGGGTGCCTACCGGGCACAGCCCTGGACCTATCGTGATTATCAGCGCCAGGATGTCCAGAGTTTTCTGCTGGATGTGCGCGCCGAGCTTCGACGATCACCCGCCAGATCCGGGGGTATCGGTCGTGCGGGTGGGGACCCTACGGGTGGGGCGCCATGAAGACGAGGACCACAAGGCGCTCGGCCCCCGTGTTGACGACGCCGTGATCCTCGCCGGGGGGGCACAGGACCGTCGAGCCCGCCTCGAGCTTGAGTGATTCAGTGCCGACAGTGAAGGTCCCCTGCCCTGCAAGCACATGGTAGATCTTGTCGTTGTCGGCATGGCTGTGCAAGGCCTGCTGCTGGCCGGTTTCGAAACAGTAGATGTCGCAGAACATCCTCTCCGAATCGAAGAGATTCACCTTCTGAAATTTCTCGATGGAGAATCGGGCCTCATCGGCCCAGCGTTTTACCTCCACGATCAGCGCTCCGCCAGGGGGCGGAAGGTCCGGCCTTCTGCCCCGGTGTAGATGTGTCCCGGGCGGATGAGACGGTTGTTCTGCTGCTGTTCAATGATGTGCGCCGACCAACCCGCGATGCGGCTGGCGACGAAAATCGGGGTAAACAGTGGGATGGGGATGCCCAGCGTGTAGTATGTGTAGGCGCAGGGCGTGTCGACATTGGGGTAGATGCCCTTTTCAGCGACGAGCGCTGTTTCGACTGCGTCGGCGATGTCAGCCCATCGGGTATCGCCGGCCTCCTCCGCCAACCGGCGCCCGACGGCCCGCATGGCGGGCACACGCGAGTCACCGTTCTTGTACTCGCGATGACCGAAGCCCATGATCTTCTGCTTCCGCGCCAGCATATCCAGTACGTAGTCCTTCGCCTTGTCCGGCGAACCGATATCGATGAACATGTGCATCGCCGCTTCATTGGCGCCGCCGTGCAGGGGCCCCGCAAGGGCGCTGATACCGGCCGTGACCGCAGCGTGGAGATCGGCCAGCGTCGAGGCCACGACGCGTGCCGCAAAGGTGGACGCGTTGAAGCCATGCTCCATGTAGAGAATGAGGGATGTGTTCATGGCCGCCGCGGCGGATGCTGTCGGCTTCTTGCCGAGCATCATGTAGAGTAGATTTTCGGCGTGTGACAGATCCGGGTCGG
>ERZ890510.1545-NODE-1545-length-14749-cov-6.627399_pt1 | contig 14749 bp, 15 predicted proteins | sample MGYA00521265_ERZ890510 | MGnify/ENA primary metagenome ERZ890510 (study PRJEB32303, sample SAMEA104408624) | aquatic metagenome | biome: Brackish water; feature: Chemocline; material: water | place: Baltic Sea | collected 2014-10-26T21:54:00 | depth 110 m ...
TCTTCAGCTAACTTTAGTCCTTTTTGTGAGCCCATTGCTAAAAATGCAGTTGCCCATCCATCTGCTTCCATAGCGGTGTTATGAATTATAGTAACTGATTTGGTGGAATGTTTTATTGGTTTCCCAGATTTGGGATTAAGTATATGTGAGTACTGAATACCTTTTTCTATATAATAATTTTTATAGTCTCCTGAAGTTGCTATACTTTTATTGCTAATGTTTACAATTTCTTTTATTAGCTTTTCCTTTAAATCAGGGTTTTCAATTCCAATTATCCATTCATCATTTTTACTATTTAGACCTTTAGTTAAAATGTCGCCCCCTATATCAATTAAAAAATTTTTAATACCAATAGCTTCTAGTTTTTTTCCAATCATATCAATGCCATAACCTTTAGCAATTGAAGATAAGTTCATTGAAACTTCTACATTTAATTTTGTAATAAGTTTATTTTTAACATCTAATTTCAATAACTTTTCTTGATTTACAAATTTTAATGTCTTTTGAATGTTCCTATCAGAAGGGACTTTTTTAATTTTATTATTGTATCCAAATCCCCAAAGATCAATTAACGGATCTAATGTGATATCTAAAAAACCTTTGCTTTCTTTGTGAATTTTGTTTGCTGCATTTATTAATGATGTTAGGTCATCCGATATTTTTATGGGAGCAAAGCTTTTATGGCTGTTGAGAAGACTTATTTCAGATTGTTTATCCCAATTAGACATTTTTTGATTAACATTTATTAAAACGTCTTCAATTTCTTTCTTTAATCTATCTTTAGTAATGTTAAGGGGAGGATTTACTATATTTACTATGAAGTAAGTCCCCATCGTATTACCATTAATCGTGATAAGATCTTGCTGTTGTTTTATGCAAGACGTAAATAGAAAAATTAATGAGATATAAGTAAAAAATTTGAAATATTTCATAACAGTAAATTTTTAAAAGGTAATTATTATAAATAAGATTAGGTATTTTAATAAGTATTTAAAGAAATAGTTATATTAAAACAACTTAACAAATTAACATTCTAATTAAAAAAATACTATTTATTTTTTGATTTAATTAAAAAGAATTTATTTAGAAAAATAAATGTTAATTTATCTATATATACACTTGTTTTTTTTTCAATTTATTATATACGTTTTGATATATTAATTTTAAAAATTTTCTTATTAAACGTTAACTGATTGTTGGTTGATTTATAAAAATTATTCTAAGGTTTTATTTTTTTGTATATGACAAATTTTATTTTAAAGCGTGGATTAGATATACCTATTTCAGGTATTCCTGAACAAAAAATATATGACGGTAAAATTCCTAAAACCTTAGCTGTTATGGGGCCTGATTTTAATGGTTTAAAGCCAAAGATGTTAGTTAACGAAGGTGACAAAGTTAAAAGGGGAACTCCATTATTTTGTCACAAAGATTTTCCTGAGATACATTATGTTTCACCTTGCAAAGGTTTTGTGAAAGCTATAAATAGAGGGCATAGACGTGTTCTTCTTAGTGTTGTGATAGAAATTCAAAGTTTAAGTGACAAGGGGATACTCTTTTTTAAAAAGGATCATAAAGACAACTCTAAATCTGATTATATTAAAAAATGTTTACTTGAAAGTGGTTTGTGGACTTCGTTTTTAACTAGGCCTTATTCTAAAGTTCCCTCAGCAGAATCCATTCCTTCATCTATCTTCATTACTGCTATGGATACAGAGCCATTATGTCCTGATGCAGATTTGATAATTAACCAAGATATTGATGCATTTAAAGAAGGTACTAAAAGAATATCTACTTTAACTGAAGGAAATGTTTTTATTTGTAAAAAAACTGAAAGTAAAATTGAAGTAAAAAACTTTAATTCTTATGGCTTTTCTGGGCCTCATCCTGCGGGTTTACCGGGTACTCATATGCATTTTTTGGACGCACCTTCTTCATCTAAAACAGTTTGGTCTATAAATTATCAAGATGTGATACTTATTGGTAAATTATTCTTAACTGGTTATATAGATATCAATAGAATTATATCAATTGGAGGGCCTCTAGCAAGAAAGCCAAGGTTGATTAAAACTGTTACTGGAGCATGTTTGTCAGATGTCTTGAAGGAAGAAATTATTAATTCAAATACTTGCAGGGTTATTTCAGGCTCAGTTTTATCAGGTCATCATGCTGAAGGAGCATTATCGTTTTTAGGAAGGTACTCTCGTCAAGTTACTCTTATTAAAGAAGATAAAGAAAAAATACCTTTTGGTTGGATTAAGCCTCAGTCTAATAAATTCTCTGTAATGCCTGTTTTGGCTTCAGCATTTAAACTTTTTAAACTTTTTAATTTAACTTCTAATTTAAACGGTGGAAGAAGAGCTATGGTTCCAACGGGTGTTTTTGAAACATTAATGCCTCAAGATTTTTTGCCAACTCAATTGCTAAGATCATTAATCGTTATGGATACAGATGTAGCTCAATCTCTTGGCGCATTAGAGTTAGATGAAGAAGATCTTGCATTATGTACTTTTGCTTGCCCAGCTAAATACGAATATGGTTCTGCTTTGAGAGATAGTCTTGAAAAAATTGAGAAGGAAGGTTAGTAAATGGCATTTCGTAATTTTTTTAATTCAATAGAGCCACATTTTGAAAAAGGTGGAAAGTACGAAAAGTATTATCCAGTTTATGAAATGGTAGAATCTATTTTTTACACTAGTAGCGCGGTTACTAAAGTTGCTCCTCATGCTCGTAGCTTCGTCGATATGAAAAGAATAATGACATATGTTGTTATTTCAACTATTCCATGTGTGTTTTGGGCATTATATAATACTGGCTTACAAACTAACATGGGGCTATCTAATATAGCTTCTTCCGATCTAGAAGGTTGGAGAATTTTTATTTTGCAAGCTATAGGTATTGGAATTAATCCAAATAATTTTTTTGCTAATATAGCTCATGGTTTTTTATATTTTATGCCAATTTACCTAGTTACTTTACTTGCAGGTGGGTTATGGGAAGTTTTGTTTGCCACAGTTAGAGGCCATGAGGTAAATGAAGGTTTTTTAGTTTCTTCTATGTTGTTTGCTTTAACTTTGCCTGCTTCAGCTCCATTGTGGCAAGTGGCATTAGGTATTTCTTTTGGTGTTGTTATAGGAAAAGAAGTTTTTGGAGGCACTGGTAAAAACTTCTTAAACCCAGCGTTAACAGGAAGGGCATTTTTATACTTTGCTTATCCTGCAAACATGTCTGGTGATGCTATTTGGACTCCAGTTGACGGGTTTTCAGGAGCCACATCTTTAGGCATTTCTGCTTCAGAGGGTTTTGAAACACTTAAAAATTATGGAATAACTTGGTCAGATGCTTTTTTGGGAACAATTCAAGGTTCTCTCGGTGAAACTTCAACATTGGCATGCTTGATTGGTCTATGCTTTTTATTAATTACTAAAATAGCAAATTATAGAATGATAGTAGGATGTTTAATTGGAATGATTGGATTCTCATCTTTATTAAACTTTATTGGATCTGACACAAACCCAATGTTCAGTATGCCTTGGTATTGGCACTTAGTAGTAGGCAGTTATGCTTTTGGGTTGGTTTTTATGGTAACTGAGCCAGTTTCAGCTAGTCATACTAATTTAGGTCGTTATATATACGGAGCATTAATAGGCTTTATGGTTGTTATGATAAGAGTGTTAAATCCAGCTTTTCCTGAGGGTATGATGTTAGCAATACTTTTTGGCAATATATTTGCTCCCTTAATAGATCATTTTGTTGTTATGGCTAATATAAAAAGAAGGGCAAAATCCAGTGTCTGAGTTAAAAAAGGAAAATATTTTTATTAAAATTAAGAATATGCCTGTCGATAGCATTCCAAAAACTTTATTAGTTGCAGTTGCTCTATGTTTATTATGTTCAATGATAGTTTCTTTTGCGGCTGTTAATTTGAAATCTGTACAGGATATAAATAAAATACGTGATAAACAAAAGAACGTCCTCCAAGTGGCGGGTATTTATTACAAAGGAATAGACATTGAAAAGTCTTTTGCCTCTTTTCAACCTATGGTTGTAGACATGGAAAAAGGTGTTTATTCAAACAAATTTGATCCTAAAGTATTTGATGATAAAAAAGCTGCTTCTGATCCCACTTTAAGTGTTTTACTTAAGGATGACCCCGCTTCAATTGGTAGGAGATCAAATTTTACTACTGTTTATTTATTAAAAAATAAAGATGGATCATTAGATAAGATAATTTTACCTATTTATGGTTACGGCCTTTGGTCAACTTTATATGGCTTTATAGCATTAGAAGAAAATTGTAATGATATATTTGGTCTTCAATTTTATCAGCATGCAGAAACACCTGGTTTAGGTGCAGAAGTGGACAACCCAAAATGGAAGGCTCAATGGAAAGGTAAGAAATTAAATAACCAGAATGGTGAATTAATGATACAAGTAGCAAAAACTAGTGGCCTAAAAAAAGAGTATCATATAGATGCAATTGCTGGAGCAACTCTTACTTCAAATGGAGTTGACAATTTAGTGAAGTTTTGGATGGGTAAAGCTGGGTTTAAAAAATTTCTTGAGAACTTAAAAAATGGAGAGGTGTAATGTCCCAAACTAGAAAACAACTCCTTATCGATCCTTTAGTAGATAATAATCCTATTACACTTCAAGTGTTAGGCATTTGCTCAGCTTTGGCTGTTACATCATCGCTCAATGTAGCTTTTGTAATGTCTCTTGCAGTTATTGCTGTAACAGCTTTTTCTTCGTTTTTTATTTCTATGCTTAGGAACTATATTCCTAGCTCTATAAGAATTATTGTGCAAATGGTCATTATTGCTTCGCTAGTTATTCTTGTAGATCAAATTATTAAAGCTTACGCTTATGAAATATCAAAAACACTTTCTGTTTTTGTAGGTTTAATTATTACTAACTGCATAGTGATGGGTAGAGCAGAAGCATTTGCTATGAAAAATACACCAATTGATTCTTTTGTGGATGGTGTAGGCAATGGCTTAGGTTATGGTCTACTTTTAATGTGTGTTGGTTTTTTTCGTGAGTTATTTGGAGCCGGGTCGCTTTTTGGAATAATGATACTTAATCCAGTTAATAATGGTGGTTGGTACGTACCTAATGGATTGTTGTTACTTCCTCCTTCAGCTTTTTTTATAATAGGTCTATTAATTTGGGGAATAAGAACTTGGAAAAAGTCTCAAGTTGAAGTCCGAGAATACAAAATTCAAACTCTAGAGGTTCATTAATGGAAGGTCTTATTTCATTAGCTGTAAAAGCTATTTTTGTAGAAAATTTAGCTTTATCTTTTTTCTTAGGCATGTGTACTTTTATAGCCGTATCAAAGAAAATTTCTACAGCTATTGGATTAGGTATTTCTGTAATGATTGTTCAAGCTATTACTGTTCCTGCAAATAATTTAATACTTACTTATTTATTAAAACCAGGTGCTTTAGAATGGGCTGGCTTTCCAGATGTTGACTTAACATTCCTTGGCTTGATATCTTATATTGGAGTTATAGCTGCATTAGTCCAAATCCTAGAAATGATACTAGATAAATATTTTCCACCTTTGTACAATGCACTTGGTATTTTCCTGCCGCTTATAACAGTTAATTGTGCTATTTTAGGTGGATCTTTATTTATGGTAGAAAGAGATTATAACTTTTCTGAAGCTACTACATATGGAATTGCTTCAGGTTTTGGTTGGGCTTTAGCTATCGCTACAATGGCCGGGGTTAGAGAGAAATTAAAATATAGTGATATACCGGATGGTCTGCAAGGCTTGGGTATAACCTTTATCACTGCTGGCTTAATGGCAATGGCTTTTATGTGTTTTTCTGGTGTTAAATTATAAGGATTTATTATGGACACTTTTGTATTAGGTGTAACTTTATTCACAATGATTGTGTTATCTTTAGTGACTGTGATTATTTTAGCAAGGAGCAAATTAGTTTCCTCAGGTGATGTAAACATTACTATAAATGGAGAAAAAACCATAACTGTTCCAGCTGGCGGTAAACTCTTGCAAACCTTGGCTGCTGAAAAATTATTTGTTCCATCCGCATGTGGTGGAGGTGGGACATGTGCTCAATGTAGAGTTAAAATTCATTCAGGAGGAGGGTCTATTCTTCCAACTGAAGAAGGACATATTAATAAGAGAGAAGCTTTATGTGGTGATAGATTATCATGTCAAGTTGCGGTAAAACAAGATATGAATATTGAGGTGCCAGAAGAAGTTTTTGGTGTTAAAAAATGGCGATGTAAAGTTAAAAGTAACGATAATGTTGCTACATTTATAAAAGAACTGATATTAGAACTTCCTGAAGGTGAGGATGTGGACTTTAGAGCAGGTGGCTATATACAAATTGAAGCTCCTAAATATTCTCTTTCCTACAAAGAATTTGATGTTGCAAAAGAATATCATGAAGATTGGGATAGATTCAAAATATGGGATGTAAATGCAGAAGTAACTGAGCCGATTGAAAGAGCTTATTCAATGGCTAATTGTCCTGCTGAAAAAGGTATTGTAATGTTGAATGTTAGGATTGCTTCTCCTCCGCCAGGTTCTAAAGGGATTCCTGCAGGTAAAATGTCCTCTTATTTATTTAACCTTAAAAAGGATGACGAGGTTGTTATTTCTGGTCCTTTTGGAGAATTTTATGCAAGAGAAACTAGTAAAGAAATGGTTTTTGTTGGAGGAGGAGCGGGAATGGCTCCGATGAGAAGTCATTTATTTGATCAATTAAATAGAATAAAAACTGACAGAAAAATTACTTTTTGGTATGGAGCACGATCTAAAAAAGAAATGTTTTATGTTGAAGATTTTAATAAGCTACAAGAAGAAAATGATAATTTTGAATGGCATGTTGCACTTTCTGATTCGGTTCCTGAGGACAAATGGGAAGGTCAAAAAGGATTTATTCATAATGTTTTATTTGAACAATATTTAAAAAATCATCCAGCTCCTGAGGATTGTGAATACTATATGTGTGGGCCACCAATTATGAACCAATCTGTCATTAATATGCTAATTGATTTAGGTGTTGATAGAGAAGATATTATGTTAGATGATTTTGGTGGATAGTTATAAATAATTTTAAATTATTATCTTTAATTCTTTCTTATAAATAAGTAATTAGTGAGAAAATAAATGGTTAATATTAATTTAAATGTTATGAATTCTTGTGCTAGTACAAATGAAATAGCTTTTAATGCAGCATTAAATGGTGCTAATGAGGGTAACTCATATCTTTCTTATAATCAAACTAAAGGTAGAGGAAGAAATAGTAACCAATGGATTTCAATTAAAGGTAACTTATTTTTATCAACAATTATTCGGCCGAATAAAAAGAAATCTTATTGGAATCAGTTATCTATAATAGTTGGTTTCTCAGCTTTAGAAGTTTTTTGTGAATTAGGCGTTGATAAAAATATTATAGAAATGAAATGGCCAAATGATATATTAGTTGATAAAAAGAAAATATCTGGAATTTTATTAGAATCATCTGATAATTTTATTGTTGCTGGAATTGGAGCTAATATTTTAAAAAATCCAACTAAAGAAAAAAAATGGGATACTGCTAAACTTATTGATTATACAAATTTTACAGCTTCAATAGAAGATATTGGATTAAAAATATTGGATAAGGTGTTTAAAAATTATATTGTTTGGGAAAATTTTGGTTTAAAAGCTTTTATTAATAAAGTTAATCCGTTTATTAAAAATATTAATAGTATGATATGTGTAAAACTTTCATCCAAATCTGATTATATTAACGGAATATTTTTAGGTTTAGGTGATAATGGCGGTTTAAAAATTAAACAAAATGAAGAGGTTCTTGAATTTTTTTCAATTGATAATTTTTATTTTCCTGAAAGAAACTCTATATGATTTTAGTTATTGATTGCGGAAATACAAATACAGTTTTTGCTTTATATTCTTATAAAAAATCTATTAAGCAAGAAGGTTGTTGGAGAATTAGTAATAGCCCTAAAAGAACAGACGACAGCTACTACTCTTGGCTTTTTCAAATGTTAAGTTTATCTCATTTTAAAATGGATGATATTTCAGGAGTTTCAATTGCATCTGTTGTTCCTGAAACATTGTTTAATATAAAATCTTTCGTTAAAAAATACATTAATTCCAAACCTCTTATAGTTGGTGAAAAAGATGTAACCCTAGAAATTGAAGTGAATATTGATAATCCAATTGAAGCTGGTGCGGATAGATTAGTAAATTCATATGCTGTTAAATGTCTGAATATTGCTCCAGCAATAGTTATAGATTTTGGGACAGCTACAACTTTTGACGTTGTAGGAGAAAATGGTAGTTACAATGGAGGAATAATCGCTCCAGGTATTAACTTATCACTTGAGGCTCTTTATTTAGCTACTGCTAGGTTACCAAGAATTTCCATAAAGACTTTGTATGGGAACAGCTCTTTAATTGGAAAAAATACTATTAATGCTATGGAGTCAGGCATTTTTTGGGGTTATGTATCTATGATTGAAGGACTGGTTAATAAAATTAAATTGATTGATGAATATTGTAATTTTAAAGTTGTTGCAACTGGAGGCTTAAGTTCTTTATTTAAAGAATCTTTGCAATGCATTGATATTATTGAAAATAACTTAACTTTAATTGGTTTGGTAAACATATTCTTAAATAATAAAAAAATACTATGATTGTTGAGAGTTAATATGAATTGGATAAAATCTGACTTGCTTTTTTTACCTGTTGGAGGCTCTGAGCAAATTGGCATGAATGCTAATTTATATCATTATAATGATAAATGGATACTTGTTGATTTAGGCATTTCTTTCCCTGATGAAACTGATTTAGGTATAGATATTTTGCTTCCTGATTTTAATTTTATTAGATCCTTAGAAGACAAGCTTTTGGGAATATTCCTAACTCATGGACATGAAGATCACATAGGAGCAATTCCATATTTTGCTAACGAAATTAATTGCCCTGTATGGGGCACACCTTTTACGATTGCTTTACTTAAGCGCAAATTAAATGAAAGTAATAAAAATAATAAGGTTATATTGAATAACATACTTGTTAATGATGAAATTAATATTGGTGATTTTTCTGTTAAAGCTATTCAAACATCTCATTCCATTCCAGACCCAGTTTCATTTTTAATTTCAACAAAAGAAGGTAATATTTTTCATTCTGGTGACTGGAAACTTGAAAAATCTTATAACTTAGAAGAAAATTATGATAATCAAAATTTTTTATCAGTAGGTAAAAAAAATGTTTTGGCAATGATTTGTGATTCTACTAATGCACAGGTTTTAGGTAGAACTCCATCAGAAAAATTTGCTTATAATGGACTTTTTGAAACCATTGAAAATGCTAAGAAGTTAGTGGTAGTAACGTGTTTCTCATCAAATATTAGTAGAATTAAGTCAATATTAGATATTGCATCAAAAACACAAAGATTTGTTTTGGTTGTTGGCAGGGCTCTTTTAAGAGCAATTGATGCAGCTCAAGAAGTAGGTTATTTAGATAATTTACCAGAGTTTGTTAGCCTCAAAGACATAGGGTTAATTCCTCGTCTAAATATGCTAATAATTTGTACAGGTTCTCAAGGTGAGCCAACGTCTGCTCTTTCTAGAATTTCTAAAGGTAATGATAAATATATTTCTTTAATAGATGGAGATACAGTTATTTTTTCTAGTAGACAAATACCTGGAAATGAAAATGCCATATCAAAGGTACAAAATCGTTTTTTTGATAAAAACATTAATGTCATCACTGATGAAAACAAAGATATTCATGTTTCAGGTCACCCATCCCGTGATGAATTAATAGAAATGTATTCTTTTATTAACCCTAAAATATCGATTCCTGTTCATGGAACTAGAGAGCATATTGATGCACATGCGACTTTAGCCTTAGAATGTCAGGTTCCTAATGTTATTAAACCCAAAAATGGTGATATTATAAAATTAAATGGAAACAAACCAAAAGTGATAGCTAGAAATTTGTTTACTAGCAATGTTTCTGATGCTGGAGAGATTGTATCAATCGATGATGAGAGATTTACATCAAGAAGGCATGCCTTATGGAATGGTTATGTATCTATTTCTATAGTGTTAACCAAAGATTGTTTTTTAGCATGCCCTCCTAAGATTGATCAAGTTGGTGTCTCTAATAATTTACTTATGGACGAATTTCTAATAAATTGTTCTCTGATCATTGAGGATTATATAGAGAATAATAGTCATCAATCAAATTTGAATGATGAAGAATTAATTAATAAAATTTCAAGGTTAATGAGAAAAGAGTTTAAATCAACTTTCTTAAAAAGACCTAACTTTAGTGTGCACATTAATAGAATTTAAGAGGATAATAATGACACTTGTTTCTATTGTTTTAGTATATTTAATGCTTTGGATGGTTGTGTTTTTTATTTCCTTGCCATTTGGAATTAACATTCCAGATCATCCTGATGAAGGTAATGCTAGTTCTGCACCTATAAAAACAAATTTAAAAGTAAAAGTTTTTTTATCTACTTTAATAACATTACCTTTAACTTACTTGGTTGTTTTAATGGTTGAAAACGGCTTTATAAATATCTTGATTGATAGGTTTAACATTTAATTAGCTTTTATATTACTTAATTTACAAATTGAATTAGAATTTATTTTAATGTAATTAAGAGCATATTATTAAGTTTAAAATTGATGGTTTTAATTTATGAATAAAAAAATATTCCTTTCATCTGATCATGGTGGCTTTGAACTTAAAACATCAGTTATGAATTTTTTAAAAGAAGATAATTATGATGTTGAAGATCTTGGTTGTTTCTCTTTGGAATCTGTTGATTATCCTGATTACGCAAACTTGATGGCTAAAAGTATTAAAAATAATATTAACTCTTATGGCATTTTATTTTGTGGTACAGGTATAGGTGTTTCTATTGCCGCAAACAGACACTCACATATTAGAGCTGCTTTATGTACAAGTGTAGAAATGGCCTCTAAAAGCAGAAAGCATAATGACGCTAACGTGCTTGCTTTAGGTGGAAGAATTTTAAATAATCTTATTATTAAAGATATTGTTTTTCAATTCTTAAACACTGATTTTGAAGAAGGTAGACATCGATTAAGAGTTAATAAATTATAATCAAAGTGAGTTTTTAAATATGCCAGAAGAAAAAAATATATTTTATAAAAAAGGTTTTTTTTCATCTAATATAGATGAGTATGATCCTCAATTATCAAAAATGATTGATGCAGAATTATTTAGACAACAAAATCAAATTGAATTGATAGCTTCTGAAAACATAGTTTCTAAAGCTGTTTTGCAAGCTCAAGGATCAGTTCTTACTAATAAATATGCTGAAGGGTATCCTGGAAAAAGATATTATGGAGGTTGTGAGCATGTTGACGAAGTTGAGCAGTTAGCAATAGATAGAGCTAAATTGTTGTTTGGTGCGGATTATGTAAATGTCCAGCCACATTCTGGATCACAAGCTAATCAAGCAGTTTTTTTAAGTATTTTAAGTCCAGGTGATACTATTTTAGGTATGAGTTTAGCGTCTGGAGGTCATTTAACTCATGGAGCTAAACCAAACTTGTCAGGCAAGTGGTTTAATGCAATCCAATATGGAGTAAGAAAACAAGATAACTTAATAGATTTCGAAGAAATTTTAAATTTATCTTTAACTCATAAACCAAAATTAATAATTGCTGGAGGATCTGCTTATCCAAGAATTATTGATTTTAAAAAATTTAGAGAAATTGCTGATAAGGTAGGTGCTTATCTTTTAGTTGATATGGCTCATTTTTCTGGTTTAGTAGCTGGCGGTGCCCATCCTAACCCTATGGAGTATGCGGATATAGTAACAACAACTACACACAAAACATTAAGGTCTGGAAGAGGAGGGATGATATTAACAAATAACGAAAATCTTTCTAAAAAAATAAATTCTGCTATTTTCCCTGGGTTACAAGGTGGCCCCTTGATGCATGTTATAGCCGGTAAAGCTGCTGGCTTTGGAGAAGCGTTAACTTCTGAATTTAAGGTATATGCTAAAAATATTGTTTTAAATGCAAAATGCCTTGCAAATACTTTAATAGAGAGAGGTTATAATATAGTTTCTGGTGGAACTGATAATCATATTGTTTTATTAAGCCTTATAGACAAGAATATTACAGGCGTTACTGCTGAAGCAGCTCTTGAAAGGTCTGGTTTGACATGTAATAAAAATGGAGTTCCATTTGATCCTTTGCCTCCGTCTATTACTTCAGGTGTTAGGTTTGGGTCTTCTGCAGCTACTACTAGAGGTTTTTGCGTTGAGGGGTTTAAAGCTGTGGGTAATTTAATTGCCGATGTTTTAGATGGATTTGATAATAATGTTTCGAATAATGAGACTGAATCTGTTGTAAAACAAAAAGTTTTAAATCTATGTCTACAACACCCAATTTACTAATTTTAAGGGGTTAATTATGAGATGTCCTTTTTGTGGAGAAGAAGATACACAAGTAAAAGATTCCAGGGCTAGTGATGATGGAGCATCTATTAGAAGAAGAAGGTTGTGTACTAGTTGTGGCTCTAGGTTTACTACCTTTGAAAGGATACAGTTAAGGGATCTAGTTGTATTAAAGAGAAATGGTAAAAAAACAGCTTTTGATAGAGATAAGTTATCTAAGTCAATGCTTATGGCACTAAGAAAAAGACAAACTGATGAAGATTCAATAGAGCGTGCTCTTAACGGAATTGTAAGGCAATTAGAAGCAATAGGAGATAATGAAATATCATCAAAGTTAATAGGTGAATTAGTGATGAATGCTTTGGCTCAAATTGATAATGTTGCATATATAAGATATGCATCAGTTTATAGAAATTTTAGAGAAGCAGGTGACTTTGGTAAATTTGTTGAAAAAGAAATTAAAGATTAAATTTTATTTGTATATTAAATGCTAAACAGTAACAATAAATGGATGAATCTGGCTATTTTAGAAGCTTTTAGAGCTAAAGGAGCTTCTGGAAAGAACCCTCCGGTTGGGTGTATTATAGTTAAAGATAACCAGATTATTTCAAGAGGTAGGACTTCATTATCTGGTAGGCCACACGCTGAACAAAATGCAATTAATAAAATTAAAGATAAAAAAAAATTATTAAATTCTTTTATGTTTATTACTTTGGAGCCATGTGCGCATAAAAACATTTCTGGAATTTCTTGTGCAGAACTCATTTCTAAAACAGGCATATCTAAAGTTTTTATTAGCTGTGAAGATTTAGATCCAAGAACATCAGGTAAAGGTATAACAATTTTAAAAAATAATAATATTGAGGTTTTTGAAAACTTTATGAATCTTGATTCTATTTTTTTATATGAAGGTTTCTTTTCTAAAGTTATAAACAAAAAGCCATACATTACTCTTAAAATAGCTTGTTCTTTAGATGGAAAAATAGCTTTAAATAATAATGTTTCAAAATGGATAACTAATGATTTAAGTCGGTCATATAGTCACTTTATTAGATCTCAAAACGATGCTATTTTAACTACAAGCTCTACGGTTCTTGCGGACAATCCTGAGCTTACATGCAGATTAAATGGCATGGAAGATAGAAGTCCAACAAAAGTATTATTGGATAGATACTTAAAAGTCTCTAAAAACCATAAAATATTTGATTGCAATTATAATCAAGAATTAATTATATATTTTTTGTATGAAAAATTGAAACCTATTGATGACCAAAACTTAGAGAAGGTTTCATATGTAGGTATAAATTCTAATTTTGATGATAATTTAAAATATTTCAACTTTATATTTAATGATTTAGCATTAAGAGGTATTAATAATTTACTAATTGAATGTGGATCTGTTATGAACTCTTTTTTACTATCATTAAATTTAATTGATGAATTGATTATATTTAGATCCAGTAAAATTATTGGGAATGATGGAATGCCTTTTGTTAACAGCTTAGGTTTTCAAAATATTAATGAATTAATTAACTATAAATTAATATCAATGCGCACATTTGAAGATGATGTTTTGGAAGTAAGAAAGTTAAATTAATAAGGAATTAAGATGTTTACTGGAATTATTTCTCATGTTGGAAAAATAGAAAGCATTACTCAAATAAAAGATTGGGAAATTTCAATTTCTATTATTGATTATGATAGTTCAAGTATTGCTTCTTCATTTCATTCTCTAATTCTCGGTGCTTCAGTTGCTTGTTCAGGTATTTGTTTAACTCTTAAAAAAATTGAAAATAATTTTTTCTTTTTTGATGTAAGTCATGAAACGGCAAATAAAACAAATTTCTTATCATGGAAAGTTGGATATTTAATAAATATAGAAAGATCATTAAAAGTTGGAGATGAAATTGGAGGACATTTTGTTTATGGGCACGTAGATACTACTGCTATAGTCAAGTCCATAGATGAAATAAAAGGTTCTTATAAAATAAGTTTTTTAATGAGTGGTAATTTTAGAAAGTTCATCGCCCAAAAAGGATCTGTCACAATTGACGGTGTGTCTCTAACTGTTAATAAAACTAAACAAAATATATTTTGTGTTAATATTATTCCTTTTACTTGGTCTCATACTTGTTTTAGATCTTATAAAAAGGGGTCAATAGTTAATATTGAAATTGACATTTTAGCTAGATATTTAGAAAAATTGCAAAAAATATCTTTAGATAATTAATTGATTAAAAATACTTTAATTTTGGAGTTGAAATGAGTTTATCTAGTATTGAAGAAGTTATCAAAGATGCTTC
>ERZ890510.1547-NODE-1547-length-14742-cov-6.909376_pt1 | contig 14742 bp, 12 predicted proteins | sample MGYA00521265_ERZ890510 | MGnify/ENA primary metagenome ERZ890510 (study PRJEB32303, sample SAMEA104408624) | aquatic metagenome | biome: Brackish water; feature: Chemocline; material: water | place: Baltic Sea | collected 2014-10-26T21:54:00 | depth 110 m ...
ATTCAGGAAACACCCTGTCAGGAAACATCATGAAAGTCATTAGAAGGCTATTAATCACCTCGTTTCTAATTAGCCTGGTTGATTGCGCGGAAAATAGTGAAGCACAAATTGCACGACAGAATACACCGCTGATAATGGAAGAATTCTTCTCCGGAAATCTAACGGCACACGGTATCGTTAAAGATTGGCGCGGCCGTGTAATACGCCGATTCAGTGCAGATATCGTTGCTTATTGGGACCGGGGCATCGGCACGATTGAAGAAGATTTTGTATTTGACGACGGTAAAATAGATCGCAGAGTCTGGAAGCTGCAATCAACCGGGACTGGAAAATACAATGGCACAGCCGGTGATGTAATTGGCATCGGGGAGGTTTCAGTTGAAGACGATAGCGCCTTTCTGAACTATATTTTGCGCATTCCTTATGGCGATGACACTCTGGACGTGCGCATTGATGATCGCATGTATCTGGTCTCTCCTACAGTATTGCTAAACGAATCAAAACTCCGCAAGTTCGGCGTTCAGGTAGGTGAGCTGGTGTTAGTAATACAAAAATAGAAATGGCTAAGGATTTGTCTCAACATATCCATTTCGGACACACCTTAGAATTAGAGTTTTTCAGCGATTAGCACTTCGTCAGACACTCTCTACACTAGATATGATTGCTCCGCTGCCCTCTCAAACTGGGTAGATAAATAACGCGTTGGATGCCGGTTACATTGTTTTTCGAGTAGGAGACCATTGAAGCATCGCGCGTAACACTAACAATATCTAAACCGATATTAGCCTTTATTAATCAAATAGTTGCATAATTAATTCAACTCTCCCCCCGCCTCCATAGAGCACTAACAGACTAATTTACCTAAGAACCCAACAACCACCCACAAAACTGCAACCAATTCAGCCATAACCGATCAACCTATCAGCGCCCCTCTATTCCCTATAGACAAGCCAAAATTTTCTCACTATTCTGAGTGCGACTCAACAACTAACAAAAAGGTCAGGAGCTCATGCTGCCAAAACCCATGTCTATCGCTGTTGCATTACTGACCGCAGGCCTCTCTGTCTCCTTTTCTACCAGCGCGCAGCCGGCGGAAGCTGAACCAACACGTCCCAACATCGTGCTTATTCTGGCTGATGATCTCGGCTTCACGGATATATCGCCGTTTGGGGGTGAGATCAACACACCCAATATCGCGGCGCTGGCGGAGGCCGGGCTTTCATTTACCAATTACCACACCGCAGGAAGTTGTGCGCCAGCCAGAGCCATGCTGCTAACAGGCGTCGACAGCCACAGAAATGGCGTGCCGAATATTCCTGAAGCACTGCCGGCGGAGCAGCAGGGTCACGAGAATTATCTCGGCGTGTTGAACGATAAGGTAGTAACCCTCTCAACCATGCTGCGTGAAACCGGCTACCACACCTACATGACAGGAAAATGGCACCTGGGCCACACGCCCGAGCTACTTCCGTCCGCGCGCGGATTCGAGCGCACTATCGCGATGGCGGATACCGGTGCCGACAATTGGGAGCAGCGGCCTTACCTGCCTATCTACGACAAGGCAAACTGGTATGCCGATGGCAAGGAGCACACCTTGCCAGACGACTTCTACTCTTCGAAGTATTTTATCGACAAGACGATTGAATTTATTGCAGAGAATGAAGCAGATGAGAATCCCTTCTTTGCCTATATCCCCTTCCAGGCCGTGCACATGCCCGTGCAGGCGCCGCGTGAATTTTCCGATAAGTATGCCGGCATGTACGACGAGGGCTGGGCCGTCATGCGAGAAAAGCGGCGACAAGGTGCAGTAGCGGCTGGTGTAGTTCCCCCAGGCACCGAGGCAATTGTCACGCCGGGTACTCTCCAGTGGAATAGCTTAAGCGATGAACAGAAACGCCATCATGCAAGACGAATGGAGGTTTACGCGGGCATGGTCGATGCCATGGATATGCATATAGGTCGTCTTATGGACTATTTGAAAACTATTGGCGAGTTTGAAAATACCATTTTCATCTTCACTTCCGACAATGGCGCGGAAGGCTCAAACCTGATCAATGTCGATGCCACTTCAATGCTGAGTAACTGGTTCGATCAAGTGGGTTACAACGCCGATTATGCAACACTCGGTGAAAAAGGATCGTTCAATGCGATCGGGCCGAATAATGCCACCATTGCCGCGTCGCCACTTGCCTACTACAAATTCTATGCCAGCGAAGGCGGCTTGCGGGTGCCTTTAATCATCTCCGGTCCTGGAATCAACAGGCGCGGGGAAAAAACCGACGAATTTGTTTTTGTCACCGACCTGACTCCGACCATTCTGAGCCTGGCCGGCGCCGAAGATCATGGCGGTAGCTTCAACGGCAATACCAAAGAGCCAATAAGCGGAAAGGATTTGTCGAATTTTCTGACTGGCAGCACACAGAGTGTTCACCAAGAAACAGAATCAATCGGCTATGAACTGGGCGGCAACCGTGCGCTGTTTCAGGGAGACTACAAAATAGTTTTTAACCGCAGCGCGAACGACAACGCCTGGCATTTGTTTAACATCAAGACAGATCCAGGGGAGTCTAAAGATCTTGCAGAAGCTGAGCCAGCGCGTTTGGCCCAGATGACTAGCGACTATGAAGCATATGCCGAAGCGAACAATGTTTTGCCTATGCCCGAAGGCTACGATCAAAGAAGAGAAATTTTTAGAGGTGTACTTAACTAATAACTAGAGGTGCAGGGGCATCGACAAATAAAGCCGCCCCTATTTCTAAAGCTGCCGCTGCAGAAGCTGCATGGAAAGGATTAGGGGACAGCACCTCCCTACTCGGATAAAATTATTCTCCAATAGTTAATTGTTCCAGGCCCATGAGGGAGAAAACACTATCAACATCTAGCAATCCCTCACCACCGCCGGGCAGCACCTCGATGCAGGCCGCCTGCCCGAGGCCGCCAACATCTGCCAACAAATATTGCATTCCGACCCAAACCAGCCCGTCGCCCTGCATCTGCTTGTAACCAGGGACACTAATAGTTTAATAACTTAAGGCTGGGTTGTAATTCTCCTTAAGTTATTAAATTATTAGTGTCCCCTATTTCTATTCCTATCCCCTATTCCTTGTTGCTCAGAATATTGTTGCATCAATTATCTAATTGCCCCCAAATCCCCCACCTAGTACAGTGTGAAAGTTCACAAATTTCCTGATCACAATAAAAAAGAGCTCATCATGCACATACTCCGGATCATATCCCTGTCCCTGGCCGCACTGCTCCTCACCACTTGCGGCGAGAATGGAACCAGCAACCAGTCTGCTTCCGCTACCACCGAGCCTGCGCCTTCGGCAGCGGCTGCCATGAACCTGGCCAACGACGACATCACCGGTGTGGTCACCAGCGCCAACGGCCCCGAGGCCGGTGTCTGGGTTATCGCCGAAACCCGTGACCTGCCGACTCTTTATTCCAAAACCGTGGTCACCGATGACCAGGGGCGCTACCTGATTCCCGATCTGCCCCAGGCCGATTTTGAGGTGTGGGTTCGCGGCTATGGTCTGGTGGATTCAGCGCGCAGCGATGCCAGTCCGGGCCAGCGACTCGATCTCACTGCCCAGATCGCACCCAACGCGGCCGCTGCGGCTGAATACTATCCGGCGGGTTACTGGTTTTCCCTGCTGGAAATTCCCGAGGCTCATGAGTTTCCAGGCACCGGGCCCGATGGCAACGGCATAGGCGTGGGCGTGCTCACCCAGGATGATTACATCCGCCGCGTCACCAGCGGCGGCTGCGTGGTCTGTCACCAGATGGGCAACACCGCTACCCGCACTATCCCTGACATGTTTTCCAATCTGGAAACCAGTTTCGACGCCTGGAATCGCCGTGTTCGCTCTGGTCAGGCGGGTAGCTTCATGACCCGTACCTTGGCAGGCATGGGCGATCGCCGTACCCTGGAGATGTATGCCGACTGGACCGACCGTATCGCCGCCGGCGAATTGCCACCGGCACCGACCAGGCCCCAGGGACTGGAACGCAACGTGGTGATTTCCCAATGGGACTGGGCCGATCCCACGGCCTATCTGCACGACCTGGTCTCCACCGACCGCCGTGATCCGACGGTGAATGCCTATGGCAAGGTTTACGGTGCCCTGGAAAACAGCCACGACTATTTACCGGTACTGGACCCTGCCACCCATACCACCGACCGGGTCCGGGTGTTTCCGGAAGATGTGAATTACGAGGGAGAAGCGCAGCCAATTATGGCGACATCCCCCTACTGGGGCGACGAACCCATCTGGGATTCGGCGACCACCGTGCACAACCCGATGATGGACAGCGACGGCAGGGTCTGGATTACGTCCCGGGCCCGTGACCCGGGCAATGTGCCCGCGTTCTGCCAGGAAGGCTCGGACCATCCCTCCGCGCAGGCGTTTCCGCTGGGCCCCTCCGGCCGCCACCTGGGTGTCTATGATCCGAGCACGGAGACTTACACGCCGATCAATACCTGCTTCGGCACCCACCACCTGATGTTTGCCGAAGACGCCAACGATACCCTGTGGACCAGCGGCGGCGGTTCCGTGGTTGGCTGGTTCAACACCCGCGAATTTCTGGCAAGCGGCGACGCCGTGGCGGCTCAAGGCTGGACACCCTTCATTCTCGATACCAACGGCAACGGCCGTCGCGATGAGTACGTGGACCCGGATGCAGCCATAGACCCCGCTCTCGACAAACGCATCAACTCTGGCCTGTATGCTGTGGCACCGGCGCCGGATGGTTCGGTGTGGGGCTCCAATCTCAGTTACCCGGGTGCCATCGTACGCGTCGCACCCGGCGCCGATCCCAGCACCACGGCATTAACCGAGTACTACGAATTACCGCTGGATGAAGATGGCAATGCCATCGAGGGCTTCTCGCCCCGGGGCATGGATATCGACCGCAACGGGATTGCCTGGGTTGCCCTGGCCAGCGGACACATGGGCCGCTTCGATCGCAGCCTGTGCCGCGCACCACTTAACGGCCCCAACGCCACCGGCCAGCACTGCCCGGAAGGCTGGAGCTTTTTTGCGGAGCCCCTGCCCCAGTTCAAGAACATTCAGCAATCGGGCAGTTCCGAAGGCAGTTATTTCACCTGGGTAGATCAGTTCGATACCCTGGGTCTGGGAACCAACACCCCAATCAACACTGGCAACCAGTCCGGTAGCCTGCTGGTTCTCAACGACGGTGAATGGGTGCGCCTGACGGTGCCCTACCCGCTGGGGTTTTACACCAAGTGGATGGATGGACGCATCGATGATCCCGATGCTGGCTGGCAAGGCCGAGGCCTGTGGACCACCATCTCCAGCCGCGCACCGTTTCACATGGAAACCGGCGCCGGCACTACCAGCAAGGTCTATCACTTTCAGATGCGACCTGACCCCTTAGCCAATTAGGATGCAGGGGCCACTCACAACTTCGCGTCTTAAGTTGTAAGTGGCCCCTGTGGAATCCCCTGTGGAAAGCACCCCCGTACTCGGATAAAATTATTCTCCAATAGTTAATTGCTCCAGGCCCATGAGGGAGAAAACACTATCAACATCCAGCAATCCCTTGCCACCGCCGGGCAGCACCTCGATGCAGGCCGCCTGCCCGAGGCCGCCAACATCTACCAACAAATATTGCATTCCGACCCAAACCAGCCCGTCGCCCTACATCTGCTTGGTATAGTAAGCTTTCAGATGGGCAAACCTGATAATGCCATTGAGCTGGTGACAAAAGCCGCTGCCAGCGCGCCCACTTATTTCGATGCACACTGCGACCTTGGCAATATATTCAATGAATTGGGCAGACTGGATGATGCAATTGCCAGCTATCGCAGGACCGTCGAAGTCAAACCTGACTTCTTCATGGCGCACTGCAACCTTGGCGTCGCTTTGCAGAGGATGGGTAAACTGGATGAGGCGATCGATAGCTTTCGCAAGGCTCTTGCTATCCAGCCTGATTTCGTCGACGCGCAATTCAACCTGGCCACCGTTCTCAGTGACCAGGGCAAGCTCGATGAGGCCTTCGCCAGCTTTCGCAAGGTTCTGGCCATTAGTCCTGGCTTCATCCACGCACATTGCAATCTTGGTGTTGTGCTCAAGAAAATGGGGAGGTTTGATGAAGCGGCTGACAGTTATCGTAAAGCCCTGGCAATCGACCCCGGGTTCGCCGAAGTGCATAACAACCTCGGTATTGTGCTAGCCAAACTGGGCAGGCTCGATGAAGCTATAGCCAGCTATCGCAAAGCCCTGTCCATCAATCCAAAACTCGTCGATGCGCATTTTAACCTGGGCAATGCGCTGCGTGGACTGAAGAAACTCGACGAGGCCGTTGCCAGCTTTCGCGAGGCCCTGGCCATAAAACCCGATTTAACCGAAGCCATCGGATCTCTGGGCTCGGTCTTGTTAGCCATGGGCGATCTTCAGGAAGGGCTTGCGATGGAGGAAAAAGGCTTTGGTGTAATAACGTTCATTACTGGCAAGGGCGTCTTAATTAATCAAGGGTGTCTCAATTAATCAGGGAAGTTCGCAATGAATCGCATCGACTTGAATCCATCTCACCCACTTCCCCATTTTATTGGAAGCTGGTTCATAGAACCGTTGTCACTGTGCGATGGCCTGATCAAGTTTTTTGAAACGCGCCAGGGCTATCAGACGCCGGGGCAAACCGAGGGAGGTCTGAATGCTGAGTCGAAAAATTCAACCGACCTCACGATCCGTCCCCGCGAGCTCGAGCTGCCCGAGCATAAGCCAATTCGCGACTACATCGACACCTTGTATGCCTGTTATGAGGATTACCTTGAGCAATGGCCGTTTCTCAAGTCGATCATGCCGCGCGCGGAAATAAGCTCGTTCAACATACAACGCTATCATCCGGGCGGGCATTTCCTGGCGGTGCATTCTGAGCGCACCAACATCGGCACATCACATCGGGTCCTGGCCTGGATGACCTACCTGAACGACGTCGATGATGGTGGCGCGACACATTTCGTACACCAAGACCTGGACGTTCAGCCGCAAAAAGGCAAGACTTTGATCTGGCCCGCAGAGTGGACCCATGCCCATCGCGGTAATGTGGTGAACTCCGGCGTGAAATATATCATCACCGGGTGGATACATTTCCCGGTGGATCATTCGTGAGGGTATGACACGTTAACTCTCAAAACCGACAAGAACCACTGCAATACGGGATTTACAATGTTCCCAATGCAGTAATCCGGGCAGGACAAACTATGAAAACCATAAAGTTCCCAGATCTACTTTCTTCTATTGAGAAGCCATCGCGCGCAGCCGGCTTTATGTTTCTCGTTTCTCTGTTGTTTCCCTGCTTCGCTTTGGCTCAGCTCACCGGCGTTGAAGACGGTGACTGGCGTTACCTGGGTGGCGATGCCGGGCATACCCGCGCTTCGCCGCACCTGAAGCAGATCAATGCCGCCAATTTTGCCGATCTGGAAGTGGCCTGGATCTGGCGCGGCGATAACTTTGGCCCCAATGTTGAATTCACGGCGCGCGCCACCCCGGTCCATGTGAATGGGGTGCTGTATACCGTGGTAGGCCAGCGCCGTCAGGTGGTGGCCATCGATGCGGCCAGCGGCGAGACCCTGTGGACTTTTCGTGAACCCGAAACCATGCGTTACCTGCGCTCCCCGCGCACCGACTTCGGTAAAGGCGTCGCCTATACCGAGCGCGATGGACGCGGCGTGGTGTTGGTGACATCGCCGGCGTATTTCCTCTGGGCGTTGGATGCGGTAACGGGACAACCGCTGGAAAATTGGGGAACCCCAAGCAACGTCCCCGGTTTTTCTGCAACCGGTGTGGTCGATCTAATTCCAGACCTGGTGGACGATTGGCAACCCTGGCTGGACTGGCGCGCCGACGGCGGACAGTATGATCCCGATCACGGCATACCCCAACAACTGGGAATGGTAACGGCCTCGTCGCCTCCCATTGTTGTCAACGGCGTAGTGGTGGTGCTGGTGGGCCATGAGCCCAGTTATGATCAAACCCGAATCGAAAACGTGCCGGGGGATATCATGGGCTACGACCTCAGAACCGGGCAGCGGCTGTGGAAGTTCCATGTCATTCCCCGACCCGGTGAATTTGGGCACGATACCTGGGAAAACGATGCCTGGCGCTGGTCCGGTGACCTGTCGTCCTGGGCACCGGCGGCGGCTGATCCGGAACTGGGCCTGGTGTATCTCGTCACCAATGCCTCCACGGTTCAGGGCTACACTGGGCACCGCCCCGGACACAACCTGTTTGGCGGCAGTGTACTGGCGCTGGATGTCGCCACCGGCGAACGCAAGTGGCATTTCCAGATTCATCACAGCGAACAATGGAATTATGACATTCCCACCGCGCCGATCCTGATGGACCTGACCGTTGACGGTAAAGCCATCCCTGCACTGATTCAAAATACCAAGCAGGGGCTGGTCTTCGCATTTAATCGTGAAACCGGCGAACCGATCTGGCCCATTGAAGAACGACCGGTCATGCAAACCCAGGTGCCGGGTAACTACACGGCGGCTACCCAGCCCTATCCGACGCGTCCGGAACCCCTGGACCCGATCGTGGTGAACGGGATCACCGAAGAATTTATCATGGACTACACGCCGGAGCTGAAGCAACGGGCAGAGGAAATTCTCAGGGAATTCCGTCTCGGTGGTCTGTATGTGCCGGCCTTGCCCTATCCCCATGACAATCCCTACCGCAATGTGGTCGGCTGCGTGGGTGGCCTGAATATCTACCACCCCCCGGTTGCCGATCCCACAACGGGAATCATGTATGCTTCCCACCGCCGCGGCTGTAGCGCGCCCGCCTTCATGGAACCGACTAACGGCGTCGATGAAGAAAGGGGATTACCGGGCATGTCCGAGGAAGCCTGGCGCGGAAGAGAACGGCATACTCCCACCACGGGTACCACCGTGGCCGCCTGGGCGCCCGGCCGTAATCGCGAATTCCTGCCCCAGATAGACCGCCTGCCGGTGTACAAACCCCTGTTCCAGGGCTTGGCCGCCTATGACATGAATAGCGGCGAGAAGTTATGGGACATCCCCATCGGCGAAACCCCGGATAACATAAAAAATCACCCGCTGTTGCAGGGCGCGGACATTCCCGAAACCGGAGGCACCGGCCATTCCATCCAGATGATCATGGGTGACCTGCTGGTACAAACCACCGAGGACCTGAGAGGCGATGCGCAACTGAACGAAAATGGCAATCCAATACTCAATGCCCGCGACAAACGCACCGGGGAGGTTCTCGCCACGGTGGAAATTCCGATACCCGGGCAATACGGCATGCTGACTTACCTGCACGACGGGGTGCAGTACATTGTTGTTCAATCGGGAAGTGTGAAGCGTGGCCAGCCCGGCGCCCTGGTTGCGTTGAGACTTCCTTAACCTGCAAACGGAATGATCGGACTGGACTTCCCCGTCTTTTATTAGACACGTTCTACCCTGGAAAAATAATCTTCTGTAAATCTTTAAATTAGGTCGAAGAAAGACCTGGCTGGACGCCGGGTAGATTGTTTTTCAAGTAGGAAATTTTGGCAACACTGCCAGTCGCACCGTAGAAAGTTGAAGCCCCAACCTTAGTCTAAGGTGTGCTTTAGTCAGGATTTTTGGGATGTACTTCGAAGCAGAAAAACCGATGTTGAGAATAAGCGACCGTTTCATTTTCTCCAGCGGCATCGAAAAATAAAGCGGCCCCTGCCTCTAAAGCTGGCGCTTAAGAAGCTGCAGAATTTCTGCGCGGTTGTTGGCCGCCTGGTTAGTCAGAATCACGAACGGATACAGACCCTCGGGCCCGCGGAGGTAGCCGACGAAGTTGTAGACGCCGGTCAAGGTACCACTCTTGCGCAGCACCCCGTCCACCTCGGGCAGCAGATCGGCATAGGGTTTAAAGACTTCGAGAATATGCATCATGCCGGCGCCACTGCTGCGCTGGGTACGGGACAGGCCTGAGCCCTCCAGCATAAGCAGGGACTGTGGGTCACGTCCGAAACTGTCTCCATATAAGCCAGCGAGCTGCTGCTGCAGGACAGCACGCGCTACCTCGCTCGTGACAGGGTAGCCACTGCCTTGCGCCGCCAGCGTGAGAAAAAGTTGATTGGCGATGAAATTGTTGGAGTAGCGCAGCAGGCCATCCAGATTCTCGCGCAGCGAGCGGGAACTGCGGTGCTGATAAAACAGCGTCCACTGATCCGACACCGCACTACGATTAAAGCCCGCATCGGATACTGTGATACCTGACTCCTCAAGAAACAGCCGAAACAATTGCTGAACCTGGCGCAGGCCAGCGCGCGGGTCATCACCCAGATTGATGCGCTGCTCCTCGCCGGGGGAAAGCGCCGCGCCGAGCTCGCGGGCAAGGGCTGTTAAGGGAGTCTGCGCCTCGCCCGTGATCAGTCTACCGTCTGCTGTCCAGGCCAGATTCACCGTGTTGAAATTCACCGCCAGCGCGCTGTTACGGGCGGCATAGGGATCACTGGCGCCGCGCTCCAAAGGCAGATCGGGATCCGCTTCGAACGCCGAATCATCCATCACCAGGCGGCGGATCTGTTGCAGTCCGCGCTGGGCCAGGATGTCGGCAATACGGGCAATCTCCTCTGACACCAGAAACGGATCGCCCAGGCCCCGGATCAACAGGTCGCCACTGTCATTGCGATAAAAGTGGGTCTCGAAGCGAAAGTCTTCGCCGAGGGTGGTCAACGCCACCTGCGCCAGCGGGATCTTGAGGATAGAAGCAGGTACCAGCGCGCGATCCGGATTGATGCTCACAAGTAGCTCACCCTTCGGCGAGCGCAGCATCACACTGCCATCACCCGCCAGGGCAGCCAAACGCTCCTGCGCCGCAAGCGGAAAGGCCATGGCGCTGCCAACCAGCAACAGGGAAAACGTGAACGTGTGCAGAGTGTGAGAAGCGCGCTTCAACTTATTCATTGTCCGGCCAAATCAAAGGAGCAGAGTAGTTTGATCGCCGCGTTTTGGCAATACGGATGCGGGTTGAACGTCAAAGCAGACGCAGCTCACAAATTAATCATCGACCACTTCAAACAACCAAACAGAACCGCTAGTGACCCCCGCACCTGCCGCCGGATTGACTTCAGCCGGGCCGCCGAAATACTTGCGCGCCACTTCGGACATAACCGATGCCGCAATGGGTCCTTCTGTTATGCGATTCAATCTCTGCGCATAAATCTTGTCGTCGATTCGAATGAGGACGCGGTTGTCTTCGTCCATGTAAGTCGGCCATTGCTTCCAGAGGCGCCCAATGGTGGAATTCATGTAACCGCTCACTATATAGAGTTTGCCATCGATCACAGGAACCCACACTGTGCGCGACGTGGTCGGATTCAGGGTCTGGAAATCGATTAATTGTCGTTGCTTAATGAAATCCCAACTAACAGGTGATGCCGTGACTTCACCACTGCGAAACGGGCCGCCAATACTGATAGTAAACCAGGGGAAGAACTCCACCGGGCCATCACTAAGACGCATGCCGCCGTATGCCAGCACTATAACCAGGGCGATGCCGCCGAAGATAAATCCAATCCATTTTGCTATTTTTTTTAACATGGACCTGCCTTCTCAAGAGATAAAATAGAGTTGTTTATTGCCCGCTTTCCAGTGCCCGTGCTTCTTCTGTTCTGGCGCCTCGTAAAATATTGAGCATGCCGTAGTTGCCTTCATGGCAGGCATATTCATACAGCAGCCCCGCCACCTTGGTTAAGGGAATAATGCCGGTAATCCGGTCAGTATAGGCGCGAGAATCTTCGACGGTGAATTGGTATTCTATGGAGTCTTCGCTCACCCTGGTGAGACGCTCGGTAAGAAATTTGTTGTCCGAGGTTCCGGCCGCGCCAAAAGACTGTGTCATGCCATTGAAGTTGCGTGTTTCCACCACCAGAGTTTCCCCGTCCCAATAGCCGCGAGAATCTCCGGACCACAGCCCAATGTTTTCATCCAGCGGAGGACGCCCATCCAATGGAATGATGCGCGCATCGTGGACCATTTCTGTCATGATCACCACGTGGTCTTTGCTCTGAACAATCTGCAGGTTATTGTTGTAAAGGCTGGGCGAGATAGGCGGCCCGGCATTGAAGCCCATGATGCAGCGTTCTGACAGCCCCCTGTCTTCCGGTCCGTCGGTGCCAATGCCCCCGGTGATCACCCTGAGCGGGCGCTCGCCTTCAATGTCCGGAGCCAGTCGGCCCTGCACAACGATGGCCCCCTCGGCGTAGGGTGGAAGCCGACCATTAGTGGGATACACAATAATTGAAGTACGCACGACATCGCCTATGCCAGCCGTCTCAACCCAGAAATCGTTATAGGCTTCGTTCAAGCCGCCATTGGGAATAGCGGCGTCCGAAAATTCATCGACGGCCACTCTCTTTGCCTGGATTTCAGCAATTTCTTGTTCCGCTAAAAACTCCCGCTCACCGAATTGTGCGGGGCGTTGCAGGGGTATGTCCGAGGAAAAGTTCCACACACCTTGCAGGTCGGGTTGCTCCCATTCCGTAGTTGGCCCCCGATACTCTTCCGCCGCCCAGGCGGCACTGCAGAATAGGAGACTGGTCAATCCAGATACCGCAAACTTTAAATTCATTAGCTGATTCCTTGATGAGGGTATTAACAAAACTACCTTGGAAAAAATTTCGAGCAAAAAGATGGCGCTACGTCATTCATTTTTCATTGTAGAGCAAGTTGATTTCAAGCCCAAAAAAAGTGACCGCTTAAAGGGGACAGAGTACAAACAGGTTCTGTTACTCGGTGTCCCCTGAATCGGCCCTTATCTGTTCTAGTCAGGCAGTGGCATACCGCGTTCCTGCAAAACCTCCGCGAAGATACGGGAGCCATTAACACCGGACGGAAAGCCGGAATAGAGCGTCACCTGGGCAATCAACTCCGCGATTTCCTGTGTAGTCAGGCCATTGTCCAGGCCGCGGCGCAGGTGAACCCGCAGTTGATCGGACTGGTAGCCGGCCAGAGTGACGGCGATGGTGGCCAGACTGCGATCGCGCGCGGACAGTTGCTCGCGTGTCCAGGTTTCACCGTAGACCAGGCCAGTGATCAACTCGTCAAGATAAGGGGCTCCGGGAAAGCGCCCCGCCGCGAGCGGTAAGCCTCTGGCTTCGAACACCTCTGCGGCAACGCGTGCTGCGTTCACCGCGGTGGGGAAGCCGGAATAAAAGGCCACGTGGGTGATTATTTCTGCAATCTCAGCCTGAGTGACGCCGTTGTCCAGGGCGCGGCCCACGTGATGGCGCACTTCGCTGGAGGCATACAGGGCAGTACCCACCGCCACCGTAATCATGCTGCGGTCGCGAGGCGACAGTTCCGAACGCTTCCAGGTCTCGGCGTAGACTACCTGGTTAAGTAAATCACGCAGGTACGGGGTTTGCGGGAATGCGCCCGGAAACTCTAACTCAGGATCCACCGGTGGCTGCCGCGATGAGGCTCCAGGAGGAGTGTCGGGCAGGCCCCGCTCGGCGAAGACCTCCGCCGCAACCCGGGCCGCATTGACGCCGGTTGGAAACCCCGCATACCACAACACGTGGGCGATAATCTCGGAGAGCTCGGTTTGAGTGACGCCGTTGTCCAGCGCCCGACCCATATGCAGGCGTAGCTCGTTGGTGGCGTACAGTGCCTGATTCACCGCCACCGTAATCATGCTGCGGTCACGCAGTGACAGGCCTGGGCGTTCCCAGATGTCACCGTAGACGTAGGTATTCCGCACTTGCCCCAAGTAGGGAGCGGCGTCGTAGGCACCCGGTGGTGGAGGGGGTTGCTGGGCGAAAGTTGTGGGCAAAATCAATAAAACCGCAACGGCGGCCAGCGACCGAAAACAAAGGGGAGTGTTAAAGCTAAATCTTGAACCCGGCATTGTCTGTCCTTCTTCTTATCGAGGGTTAGCAAAGGGATCGGCCTAGCTTGACCTGATCCGTAATGGATAACTCTACCATCCTTTACCGTTACCAATGCAAGCCATTCAGTGAGTAAACTGTCCCCTGTGTATGAATAAACAGCCGCCGATTTATTTTCTCTAACGCGAGGTTGAAAAGTAAGTAAATAAAGAGGACAGTAACTTTATGAAATCACTGTCCCCTGAACTCCCTCTGTTGTTTACCCCGACGCACAAAACAAAAGGACATAGCTAATGACAACTCTGCGAAAACACCCCACCCGAATTGGAAGCTTGCTGCTGTGCAGCGCTGTGGCATGCTCTGGCGCGCTAGCGCAAAACACGGCGCGACCCGATCTGGGAGGCGTCTGGAGCAATGCATCGCTAACCAATCTCACGCGCCGGGAAGGTTTGGAATCGTTGGTGGTGACAGCCCAGGAAGCCCTGGTCATTGCAGCCGGCGTACCGATTGGTGGTATTGAGGGTGGCTTTGATGAAGGTGATGGTGTCAATAACACGCCTGCCGTGGCCGCAGATGACTTCGGCAGCAGGGCGTACAATAATTTCTGGGTCGATCCCGGCTCCAATCTGGCGCTGGTCAAGGGCGAGTATCGTACTTCTTACATTGTTAATCCGGAGAACGGGCAAATCCCGCGGCTGGAAAATCCTACCACAGATTTTCAGCGTACCAATTTCGGCAGTCGCTACGTGACAGGCATCGGTAACGCCGACGGCCCCGAGGCCCTGCCCTTGTCGGAGCGTTGTATTATGTCTGAAGGTAAAGCCGGACCGGCGATGCAAAGCGGACTCTATAACAACACTTATCAGTTCGTTCAAACCGATG
>ERZ890510.1548-NODE-1548-length-14728-cov-7.943297_pt1 | contig 14728 bp, 15 predicted proteins | sample MGYA00521265_ERZ890510 | MGnify/ENA primary metagenome ERZ890510 (study PRJEB32303, sample SAMEA104408624) | aquatic metagenome | biome: Brackish water; feature: Chemocline; material: water | place: Baltic Sea | collected 2014-10-26T21:54:00 | depth 110 m ...
TGGCCTTGCGGTGCTCAGCATGAACTCGCTGTACGTATTCCTGCTGGTCTCGGTGGCGATGATCTCAGCGCAAATCTTGCGGTTCGCGGCATTCGAGCGTGCTCCGGTGTCCGTCGTCTCCGCATTGATCGAGACAGTGGCGTTCTTCGGGTTGGGATTCGCCTACTTGATCAATCGTGAGCACGAGTTGTTCTCGCGACAGATCGTTGCAGGGGTTGCCTTGGCTATGGTTGGCGCGATCGTGCTGACGATCTAGGACGAAGGCGCGCCAAGGCGAGCAGCGATCTCGTCCAGCTTGTCCAGCAACACCGCCGGGCTGAATGGCTTAGGTAGATAATCGTCCGCACCGGCGTCGATCCCCTTCTGCTTGTCCGAAGGTTGTGCCATCGCGGTCAGCATGACCACCACGGCGCCCGAAGTTTCAGGGTCGGCTTTGATCGCTTTGCAGACCTCGAAGCCATTCTTGCCCGGGAGGTCGACGTCCAACAGCACTACGTCCGGCTTTTCCTGCTTGGCCTGAACGATAGCTTCATCACCGTCAGCGGCAGCGATCAAGCTGAACCGGGGGTCAATCCCAAGGGTCGCCTCAATGATCCGGTACACGATGGGCTCGTCGTCCACCGAGAGAATCTTGATCGGCATCACGCCACTTCCTTTTGATATAGCTGCTCTTCATCAGCCATGAATGGGACTTCAAATACGAACGTCGAACCCTCGCCAAGCACGCTTTCAACGTCAATCTTGCCCTCGTGGGCATCTAGGATTGAACGTACGATGTGCAGCCCGAGGCCTGTGCCCCGGACGCGATCCTTCACATCTCGCTCCAGCCGGGTGAATGGCTCAAAAACGGATTCCAGCTTTTCTTCCGGGATACCTTGTCCCTCGTCGGTGACCGAGACGGTCACCACCTGGCGGCTTTCGTCCGCCGCCACCGTCACGCGAATCGGTGTTCCAGCACCGCTGTACTTATTCGCGTTCTCGACAAGATTCCAGAGGACCTGTTGCAGGCGGTCTCTGTCACCCCATACCAAGTGCGGCACAATCGGCTTCTCTACTACTATCTGGTGCTCACTGACGAGAGCCTTGAGGTTTGCGATGACGCTGTCGACCGTCTCACCTAGGTCCAAGGCCTCGCGAACCATCGGAAGCCTGCCGGATTGGATACGGCTGACGTCCAGCATGTCATCCACGATGCGGGCCAGGCGACGGCTCTCTTCGTTCATCATCTTGGAGAACTGTAGCTTGGACTCCTCGTCGACGGTGCGGGTGATCAGCAACTCGCTGAAGCCGACAAGCGCGGTGAGCGGAGTGCGCAATTCGTGGGATGCGGTCGAGATGAAATTATCGGCACGGGAGGTCATGGCACGCTCAATCTCGATGCGCTCACGGAGTACAGCAGACTCAATCATCGGCCCCATGGTACGAGCGACCACACGCAAGTACCCCCCCAGCTCTGCTGTGAAGTGATCCGCTTCGCGCGAGGCAATCGTCATCACGCCGAGCGGCCTGTCACCAACCATCAATGGAATCGCGATCGCAGCGTGCAAGCCGAAGTGTTTGGCAAGGCGCGAATTCTGGTCAAGGCTATTATTGATCACGGTTCTGCGCAGATTCCATGCCCGTCGAAGGACGGAATCCTCGCGCGGACCAATGTCATATGGGTTCGAATCGCCTGGGACTTGAATCGCGGCCGCCCAACGGTTCTTCGCTTCGTCGAAGATGCGCACCACAGCCCAGTCCGCGCTGCTCAACTCAATCAGTACGTTCAGTGCCTCGCGAACGTTCATTTCGAATGTGCCGGGCTTGGCCATGGCTTCGCCGACGCGCACCATCGCATCGAGGCGCCCAACTTGGTCGGCCAAGTACTGCTCAAGGAGTTTGCGCTCGGTCACATCTCGAACGACGACGATGACCAAGAATCCCATACTCTCATCGACGCTCGTGAGGCTGATCTCGGCCGCGAATTCAGTGCCGTCCTTGTGGAGCGCGACCAGGTTGATCGAGACTCCGCCCATCGGGCGGTCGTAGGGGCGGTCATAGAATCGACTCATGTGCTCGTGGTGGCGTGATCGAAACCGTTCAGGCATCAGATCCTCGATCCGCCGCCCGATCAAATCTTCGCTCTCGTACCCGAATACCCCCGCAACCTGTTTGTTCGCGAATCTGATAGCTCCCGTACGATCGATGCCGAATGTCGCATCGGGTGCCAGGTCAAACGTCGCTTGGAAATGGTCGACAGTGAGTTCGACTGGACCAGTAGACCCGCCAGTGCGGCCGTGTTCATCATTGTTTGGTTGCGCCATTAGAAATCCATGACTCGTGTAACAAGTTTCCCAAGGTTCTCCAGTGACGCCAGATCTAGATCGTAAGGCACCACTTTCCCGCGTTCGTCGAGGATCACCCGTACGATGGGACGACCGACGAATCCGAGATTCCCATTCGAAACGATCCCCACCTCACCTGTGTTGAGGCCGACAGTGATCCCTGTTGGGTAAAGTGGCACCAAGTGGATGAATTCCTCGACCAACTCAGGGTCAAAGAGATCCCCACTGGAAGCCATAAGAAACTCGCCTGCCTCATGGGGCTTAGCCGCTGGCCGCCCAGGCAGGCTAGATACAAGATCAAAGAACGCATCACAAACAGCCAATATCCTCGCCTGGGGCGAAATCGCCTCTCCAGCGAGGCCAGCAGGATATCCTGAACCGTTCCATCGTTCGTGGTGCTGCCCCACGGCGAGCAGGATGTCCGGCTGAACGCGGCCAGTAGACTTAAGCATCTCCACTGCCACCAACGGCTCGCGACGCGCAATCTCAGAGGGATTTAGGTTGGCGGCAGCGAAATCCACGAGGTTCGGGATCTCGTACCGCGTGTTACTTACGTCCATGAGGACTGCGGCGAGGCCGAGTTGGGCAACGTCGATCATCGTCATGCCTGAGTTGCGACCGAGGAACATGGCAGCAGAGGCAACTTTGGCCGTCCGCATGAACCTATAGTCGTCTTCAGTCGCACCTCCGGACACGTTCGCCTCGCCCAATACTTCGGGAAAGAACTCGCGCGCCATGGCGAAGACTGATTTCTCGATGGCCTGCATCAGCATCGGTTCCATCGGGCTGCCGGGCGGTGTTTCGTAGATCAGATCGCGAACCGCTCGGCCAACCTCGGCTTCAATCTCAGGCGCTACCAGGGGCTGAACAGGAACGTCATCGACCCGAGGGTCAGAGATGATGATCTCGTTCACGCCGTAGATCATCAGCTTGCTGACATCAGGTTCCTCAAGCACTGTGGCCTGATGGAACAACAACATTCCGGCGTTGTCGTAGACAGGCCGGGTCAGCGTCATTCCCACTTTGGCGTGATGTCCGGATATGCGTCGCATGTAGCGCTCGTACCCCCTACTTCGCCGATACGCCAATGAATGGATTCGGTACCGCTGACTGAACGATGGGGGCATGTTCGTAAATACAACCTGACACTCGACGCAGCCCAAGTGCCGATGCCGCGAGGATCGCCTCGGTAGCACCGATGAACAGCGCCCCTGTCGGCTTCAATGAATTTCTGAATCCTTTGAAGATCTCGAGCTTCGCCTCGTCGGTGAAGTAGATGATGACGTTGCGGCAGAGAACGACATCGTAGTTCGTGCCATAGCGATCCTTCAGAAGGTCGTGCTTCTTGAATTGCACGCGCTGTCGGATGCTTGGGATCACGAACTCGCCCTCGTCTGAAGTGGTGAAGTACTTCCGCCGAATCAGGTCGGGCACGCTGCGAAGGTCGGATTTCGAGTACGGCCCTCCTGCAGTGGCCCGCGCAAGCACGCCGTCATCGATGTCCGTCCCGGTGATCCGAACGTCCAAACCTGCCTCCGCGGACAGCATCGCGAGTGTGTAGGCCTCAGCTCCGATCGAGCATCCGGCACTCCAGATGTTGACCGTCGAGCCTGGCTTGAACCGGGTCATCACCGTCTTCTTGAACGATTCCCACTGCTCCGGATCGCGGTAGAATTCGGAAACGTTGATAGTGATGAAATCTTTGAGCGCCGCACGCTTTTCAGCGTCGCGCTTGACCTCTTGCAGAAAGCTTGCGTTGTTACCGCCCGCGTGGATAGACAAGTAATTGCCCAGCCGACGGCGCATCTGTGCTTCCTTGTAAAAGTTGAGATCGACCCCAATGAGGTCCAACAACTTGATTTTTAGCAATCCGTATTCTTGATCGTCCATGTGTATGCTATGCCCCTAAGCTACCTGTGCCTGCCCATTCAGCAGTTCACCCAAAGCACCACCGACATCGTCGAGCAGCGCAACCCTATCAGCCAATCCCGCCTCGACTACCGTCTTGGGCATTCCGTAGACGACGCAAGTACGTTCGTCCTCGGCGACCACCAGGCCACCAGCTCGTTTGATCTGGCGACATCCTTCTAATCCGTCGCTACCCATCCCTGTGAGGATCACTCCATGGACGCGATGTCCATAGGCGCTCACCGCAGAGACCATCGTGACGTCGATCGCGGGCCTTACGCCGTGGATCGTTGGGGACTCGTTGAGAGTCACCTTGCCGTCGCGTTGGACTTCCATGTGCCAGCCACCAGGAGCGAGTAACGCTTGCCCTGCCTGGATCACATCACCGTCTGCTGCTTCTTTTACATGTACCGCAGAAAGCCGGTCGAGCCGCTCCGCTAACGGGCCCGTGAACCCGGGAGGCATGTGCTGCACTATCAAATACGCGGTATCAGTCGCCAACGGCAACACCGGTAGTACGCGAGTGAGCGCCTTGGGCCCACCCGTGGAACTGCCGATAACCACGAGCTTGTTGACGCGTCCGGTCTGGACGCTACGCGCGGGACGGTAGCGTTTCGTGGGCTCATCCGGGACAGCCGACCCCGCTGAAACCCTCGCGAAAGCTGACGCCCGGATCTTGTCGCGGAGGTCTCCGCCGCCTTCTCCACCAACAGGGTTGGCTGAAGTCGTCTTCGTAACGAAATCGACAGCTCCGATAGCCAGACATTCCAGTGTGACCTTCGCACCCGCCGCGGTCAGCGAACTGAGCATGACGACCGGTGTCGGGCGTTCCGCCATGATTCGCTTCAACGTCTCGACGCCGTCCATCACGGGCATCTCAACATCCAGCGTGATGACATCAGGTTTCAGTTCGTGGATGCGCGGGAGCGCTTCCACGCCGTTACCTGCGAAACCGACGACTTCGATATCCGGCTCGGCGTCGAGCAGGCGCGAGATAATCAGCCGCGCGAACGCGGAATCGTCTACGACTAGAACTCTTATTGGCCTACGTTCAACCACCCGATGCTCCTTCAACCCGAATCATTCGTGGCATTCAAAGGCTGCTGCTAGGCAACCATCTTTTCGACAGCGGCTTTGATCCGCGCCGGGTCGAAGGGCTTGACGATGAAGTCCAAGGCGCCGCTCTTGAGGGCCTCCATGACGATCGCTTGCTGACCCATCGCCGTCACCATGGTGACTTTCGCGTCAGGGTCGTATTCTTTGAGCATCTTGAGCGCGGTCAGGCCGTCGACATCGGGCATCGTGATGTCCATGAGGACGCCGTCGGGTTTTTCTTTCTTGTACTGGTCCACGGCCTCTCCGCCGGTCCCAGCTTCTACTACGTCGTATCCGTTTTCCTTAAGAATCTTCACGGCCTTCATGCGCATGAAAGCTGCATCATCTACAACGAGAATCTTTGCCATCGGGCCTCTCCTACAACAGTGTGTGTTTGTCTTTCGAGTGGATCTCAAGCTCGCCAGAGCCGATCCTGAAATGAACCGTCCGACCATCTCCACCGCCCGTGTCCGATGCCTGGATCCTTACCCCTGCTCGGGTCAAAGCAGTTTTCGTCGCTTCGACGTTCTCCGGACCGATACTGAACGCCGGACGCCCGCTGGCCACCCCAGCCAGTTGGGCACCGCCCACTAAGCGTGCGGTTGTGCGATTCAGGTCTGCCCCAAGTTCTTTCATCTGACGAAGCATGTCGGGAACCGCCGTATCGGCGAACCGTCCAGGCTTCGTCACCGCCCTATCGCTGGAATCAGGAAGCACCACATGCGCCAGAGCGGCGATGCCGGTCGTCCTGTCGAACAGCGCTACTCCCACACAGGAGCCCAGGCCGTAACAGATGATTTCTTCCTCGGGGTCAGCGGAGACACGCATATCACCCAATCCCACTACGGTCTCCGTTTTGATCATTGCCCACTCGCTCGCTTCAGCTGGTTGATGATCTCCTGGTTCGGGAGCACGATGAATCGGCCAGAAACATCCTCGGTTGGGGTACCGAAGCCCATGTCTACGATCACTGCGTGGTCGTCCTGAATCATCAGGTCTGCAAGTGCACCGTCAAGCACCGACCCCACCATGTCTGTCACCACGACTGGCGGCGATACCTGAACATCCAAACCGGCGTCGTCAGACAACGTCCGCAGGAAGTGCGCACCCATCACGTTGCCGATCTCACCCAATACGGACTCACCCATCTCACCCAGGTCCGTTGTCGTGCCGTGAGGCTCGCCCATCGCGATGTCCACCAGCTTGAACGCTACCTGTGGCTCGTAGATCAAGATGATGTGGCCTTCGGCCTCACCGATGATCGTTAGGTACACGGCCGTCACTTCAGCCTGAGGCCCACCAAACAGGTTGGGAACCTCGTCAATCGGCATCACGCGAGATTGACCTTGCCGCATGGTGAACTCGATGCCGAGTAGGCCGGCAAGCCCTCCAATGGCTTCGATCATGCCTCGTTCCGCAAGGCGAACCCATGAGCCGAGCTCATTCTGTAGCTCACTTAACTGCATCTCCCTATCCCCTTTCTCGACCGGAGGTCACCCTGCCAACGCGAGCTCTCGCTCATCAGACTCGTTGGAGGTGCCACTATCAGACGACGACTGCCCTACCGACGCCACCAAAGCAGGGACGTCAACTACAAGCACCACGCGGCCGTCACCAAGAACGGTGGACCCGCTGATACCCTTCGAACCACTTACTAGGCCGCTGAGCGGCTTTACCACCACATCTTGTGTGTCGATCGGTGTGTCTACGCCCAGCCCGTACCAACGGTCGCCGAGCTGGACGACGACGATGTGTACGTTGTCCTCCTTGGACAGCGTCGATTTCGCGCCGAATGCTTTATCTAGTCGCACCAAGGGGACTATCGAATCTCGGACGCGGATGACCTCCGCGTGGTTGATGTCAGTGACCTCATCGGGGCGACGCCATGCGATCTCGATCACGTACACCAGCGGAATCGCGTAGAGCACGCCGCATACGTCGACCAATAGCGAAGGCACCGTTGCCAACGTGAGCGGAAGGGTGAGCGTGAACCGGGTCTGCTGACCCACATTGGTGTCCACGGTTACCGTTCCGTTCACCGACTCTATGTTGGATCGGACGATGTCCATCCCGACACCTCGGCCGGACACCTCGGTGGTTTCTTCTTTGGTGGAGGAACCGGGAAGGAAAATCAGGTCGATCGCCTCGTTGGGGTTGAGTCTGTCGACCATGTCCTGAGTCGCCATTCCCTTGTCGACGACCGCTTTCTTCACGCGCTCGGAGTCGATACCCTTGCCGTCGTCTTCCACGATGATCTGAACGCTGCCATGCTCCTGCGAAGCACGGAGAACCAGCTTGCCGACGGGGTTCTTGCCCGCAGCTTTCCGATCCGCTGGCGATTCGATGCCGTGGTCGATGGAATTACGGATAAGGTGAACCAGCGGATCCTTGATGCGCTCGACCACTGTCCGGTCAACCTCTGTTTCGCCCCCCTCGATGCTGAACTCCACCTGCTTGTCCAGCTGCCTGGCGAGGTCACGCACCATGCGCGGGAAGCTACCCAAGGCAGTGCCGATGGGCTGCATGCGCACTCGGAGCGCGATCTCGTGGAGGTCATCTACCAGCTTCACGATGTGGCCCGAGGTCATCGACAGCGAGTCGATGAGATCGTCACCCTTATATCGCTTCTCAAGTCCGCGACCGATCTGCGCGATCCGGGTGCGGTCGACCATCAACTCGCCTATGGTGTTGATGATGGCATCGATGCGTTCCACATCGATGCGGATCGCCTGCTTGCGGCCACCTGAATGCTGGGTTTGGCTGCTCCCTGTGGTTGTTTCCACTCCCGTTGTCTCAGCGACTGAAGTCGCCTCGCCGGTCGGCGTAAACGCTGGTACAACAACGATGTTGCTCACATCGTCCACGCGGCGGGCCACGCCTTCTGCGACGGAGTCGGGAGTCATCTCGGTAGCAAGTGCAGCGCTGAAACGTGCGCCTGCACTACCTGCGTCGATCTCCTCTTGCGTGGGTGAGGAACTCAGCACCTCGCCCATAGCCTGGAGGGCCGTCAGCACCTGAAATCCCTTGACTCCGTACCAGACGGGCTCAGAGGTTATGGTGAGTTGAATGGACAGCACAGAATTGCCCTTGTCCATTTCGTCGCGCAACTTATCGAGATCCATCCCGCCTTCAGGCTCACGGGTAGAGGGGATACCGAGTTCGATCGGTGCTTGTCCGCTGTGACCCGCTTCGCCCGAGCCTCCGCCGATCACGTCCTCCAACTGGCTGATGGCGGCGGACACGTCAGGGATGGCCGAATCCATGTCGGAAAGTACCCCGCGGAGATCTTTCAGGCCGTCCATCCCGTTCAGCAGCGCGTCGACGAGTTCAGGGGTAACCCGGATCTGACCGTTGCGGAGCTGGTCAAGCGCCTGCTCCATGACGTGCGCAAGGCCAGTCATCTCTTTGAAACCGAGCATGGCGGACGAGCCCTTCATGGTGTGGGCAGCCCTGAATATTTCTTGCAGCAGGTGGTCGCTGTCAGACTCGTGTTCAAGCTTCACGATCGACTGGTCGAGCAACTCAAGTTGCTCGTCAGCCTCCTGCAAGAACATTTCAATGTCATCTGGCGTTATGTCGGGACTCAATTCCACGAGTCGCCTCCAAGATCAAGCATTCGGTCGGGACTACCGTGCGTTCGCAGGTTCAGCATCAAGCGGCGGCTGGCATGGCTTGCATGTCCAGCGCCCCGTCCTCACCAAGTGCTGCGTTCATGTCTAGCAGGATGATCAGCCGGTCGGGTAGCTTCACGATGTTCGTGATGTAGGCGGCCTCCGCATCGGCTCCGACGCCGACTGGCGGCGCTAGGGCGGCGGCGGGTACTCGAAGTACCTCGTCCACACCGTCGACAACAACGCCGATGTCTCGCCCGCCGATGTCAACGACGACGATCCGGCTGGCCGGTGTGAAGTCGCTTACGGTGAGACCGAACCGACGCCTTAGGTCGACGACGGGCACTACGCGCCCTCGTAGGTTGATGACGCCCAGGATGTGTTGCGGTGTACCGGGGAGGGAAGTTATCTCCTGCATCCGGTTGATCTCACGCACGGTTCCTATGTCTACGCCATAGTTGCCGTGGCTCAGTTCAAAGACGACCAACTGCCGTTCGTCGTTTGCGTTATCAAGATCGCTCATGTCTGTTCCCCCTATCCGTACGGGGAGGGCTAGCCTCCCAAGCAGGTCACGTTCTAGGCGCCAAACCTAGATGCCGGTCAACCGATGCATGGCTGCAGCGGCACAGACTCAACACTACTGGCGCGCAGAGCAACGGGCCTCAGGGCAAGCACTCGAAACTGCCACCAGTAGCCTGCATGGCCAGTCACAAGATTTCTTGTACCTATGATTGATATCGACCAGCGTGGTGCGCCCCCATTACGGGAACCGACGGTCGGGATAAGGTGAACCCCGTGGTTTCCACCAAGGACTTGCACAAGTGGACTTGGCGATGACCATCAAGTGGGCGGGAGACGCCGGTGGGGAAGCCGACGAGCTGAGGTGGATCGCGTGGTGGGAAACAAGAACGGGGGAATCATGACCGTAGCAGTTGCAGCAGAGCAGGAGATCTTGGGTAACGCGCTGATGAGCGCGTTGCAGTCGTCGGAGCGCTTGTCCACGTTGGACGTGCACATGACGCCGACGGCGGACGAGGTCAGCAATATGCTGGACGACCAGCCGGGGCTGGATGCGGCGGTGCTGAGTTTCCGGACGCTGAGCGCGATGGGGGTCGCGGAGATGCGATCGGTGGTGGAACGCGCGCCGAGCGTGGGGGTGGCGATCCTGTGCGACAACCTGGCGCCAGAGGCGATCGGGCCCATCAAAGCCTGGTTGTCTGTCCGCCGGGCGGGGTTCGGGCTGATGCAGAATTCGTCGCTGTCCAGCAACTCGGAGTTCGTGCAATTCGTGGTCAGCGTTGTGGACGGGCGCTACGTGCTTGATAAGGAAGCATCGCAGTCGCTGCTGACGGCTGAGCGCTTCGTGCCGTCCGAGAGCTTGTCGGTGCTGACTGCGCGGGAGCTGCTGGTACTTGAGCTCGCGTCACATGGGTATCACAACGATGCGATCGGGCAGTCCCTGGGGATCAGGCGTGCGACTGTCGAGCGCTACATGCATAACATCTACACCAAGTTGGGGCACTACTCACTAGAGGTTTCTCCGCGTGCCAACGCCGTGCGGCTTTTCCAAGAGGCATCACACCTGAACGAATCGGGGTCGTAAACCTTCACGTCCCGTTATCGTCTATCGAGAAAGGTCCCACGCTGCTACGGGGGCCTTTTCTCGTTAACCGGGCTCGGCGGAACAAGGATAGGCGGCGGGGTGACGACCTCGATAGGGGCAGATGTCACAGTGGTTAGGCGCGGGTGGCGCGTCAGGTGCGGGTAGCCCATCAGGTGCGCATGGCGAGGAACTGGCGCCAGGTGAGGAGGACGGCGATCAGGGCGATCATGGCGAGTCCGGCGCCGATCATGAGGGCGGTGCTGGCGCCGAAGGCTGCGGCGATGGCTCCGGTGGCGACGAACCCGGCGGAGGTGGTGCCACGGGTGAAGACCTGCATGACGGCGGTGGCTCGGCCGCGGATCTCGTCGGGGACGAGGAGTTGGACGGTGGTCTTGCGGACGATGGCGCCGATGCCGTCGAAGGCACCCATGAGCGCCATGAATAGCAGCGACAGCAGGAACACCTCTGAGACGGCGAAGGCGAAGGTGGCGATGGCGTAGCCGACGACGCCGATGACGACGGCGAGGCCCTTCTTCTTGACGTCGCCCAGCATGAGCAGGACTCCGGATGCGATGAGGAACCCGACGGCGGGGGCGGTTTGGAGGGCGCCCATGCCTGCTGCGCCCTTGCCGAGGATGTCTTCGGCGAAGATCGGGGTGAGCATGCGGTAGCTGGTGAAGAGGACGACTCCGAAGTCGAGGGTGATGAGGGCGAGGATGATGGGGGTCTGGAGCACGAAGCGCAGACCTTCGAGCAGATCACGGCGGGTGAAACGGGGTCGCTTGCGGCCGTTTGGACCATCTGGCGCCTGGATGTCGCGGAGGGCTAGGACGGCGATGACGGAGGCGACGAAGAGGGCGGAGTTGACCATGTAGGCGATGCCGGGGTTGGCGAGGGCGATGATGATGCCGCCGAGGGACGGGCCGACGAGGATCGACGCTTGGTGGACGGTGGAGCTGAGGGTGACGGCGTTCATGAGGTGGGTGCGTGGGACGCTGCCGTTCACGAGGGCCATGCGGGCGGGCTGGTCGAGGGTCGTGGCGGAGGTTGCGAGGAGGGTGATGATGTAGACGTGCCACCACTGGAGGGTGCCGGTGAGGGCGAGGACGCCGGTGATGGCGGTGAACACGAGCCCTGAGACTTGGCCGAACTGGAGCAGCTTGCGGCGGTCGATCATGTCGGCGAGGACGCCGCCGAGGAGGCCGAGGACGACCAGGGGGATGACGCGGAGGGCGCCGAGGATGCCGAGGTGGAGCGCCGAGCCGGTGAGTTCGTAGACGACCCATAGGTTGATGACTTCGCGCATCTGGGTGCCGACGGACCCGAGGAGGGCGCTGGTGATGAGCAGCCGGAACTGGGGGAAGGCGAGCGATCCGAGGGGTTTTACTCGGGTGGTGTGCTCGGCAATCGGCTCAGTGGCTTTAGGTGTTGGTTGGTCGTCGGGCATGGCGTGGCGCATGATAGCGGCGGGGGACGATTGTGTGCTCGCTTGGCCCTGTTTGGTTGTCCTTTGGGTGGGTTTTGGTTGTTTGTGGCCTGGGTTTGTTCAGTTTGGTCGGGTTTGGTCAGGCTGTTTCAGAGGTGGCGATGCTTTCGGTAGAGGTGAATCGTCGGTATTTTCGCTGTGGGGTATACCGATTAAGGGTCATTAAGGGCCATTAAGGGCCATTAAGGCCCCCGGGCTCGATTCTAGGCAGGTCGTGTAGCCAGTCGGGGCTCGCCCTCGGAACTCATGGACTCCGTCCGCCGGACTAAAGGTCGCGCGGCGCTCCGGGAAAGGCCCGGGGCGTCTTGATGTGTTGCAATTTGTAACATTTGCCTCTGCGTACGCGGTCGATCCGCCGGCCTGCTGCGCTGTGCGCGGGCTTGGTGGTGTGCGTGGCTAAAGGATAGAGATTGGGGTGACGATGGCGATAGGGGCGTTTGTCAGTGTTGGGGAGGGAGGTGCGGTAGGATGTTCTCAGCACGCACGCCAACTGGAAACGAACTGCCTGACAGCGGGAAAGCGCCCCCCATGAACGATACACCTCGAATCTTGATTATCAGTGATAGCGACATTCGAGGTACCACACTCGCGGACTGGCGCGACATGGGCACGCTTAACCCTGCCGATTTCGACCTGGCCATCTTGGAAATGACTAGTTTGGTTTTTGCAGCACAAGGCGCGTTGGCGTCGCCTGTCGTCAACGACTGGCCTCGCTTTTTCGACCAACTCAATCGAGTCCGTGAACGACTAATTCGCCTCTTGGCATCGGGGGGCACCGTGGTTGCTTTACTCCCTACCGGGCGAGTCGCTAACGCTGGAAGCAGCTACTTTGATGTTGGACATGTCCTTCCATTTGAGGTCACCTCGGATTTCGCGAGCGGCACCACGCTCAATTTCGACAACGCGGGCTGGGCCAAGTATTTCGCTAGGGTTGCGCCGTGGGAATTCTCGCTCCGGGTGGAGGAGACCGCGCCATTCAACGGGAGATTACCAACGTGGCTGGGTGCGCTATCACTTACCAACGCCGATGGGATGTGGGCGGACGTGACCGCCCTGGCAACCAACAGAGCTGGCGAAATGTTGGGACTTGCGGTCGAGTTCCATGACCCTACCCGCACGATCGGACCATTGTTCGTGGTGCCCAACCCTGCTGACGGGGATACGAAGGCAGCGATAGAGCTCATCCTTGAGGAAGTTCTGGGGGTGGTCGTAGCGCTCCCCGCTCCAGACTGGGCTGAATCTGTCCAACTGACCGGACTGGTCAAGATCGATGATTGTATCGACCTTTTGAATCAGCAAGCGCGGCAGGTCGAAGCAGACATAGCGAGTCTACGTGTCGAACGTGAGAAGCTAACAAGGTGGCTTGGATTGATATACGAGACGGGGCAGCCGCTTCAGGATCTCTGTGAAGAGGCATACATGATGCTAGGAGCAACGACTCGACCATCTGAAGTCAGCGACGAGTTTGTGGTCATTCACGATGGGGCAGAGATGCTCATCGAGGTAAAAGGGGTTGGCAAGTCCGCATCAAAGGCGCACGTAGGGCAGCTCTTGGTTGACTCGACGAAGCATGACCCAGAGTTCGATCGCATCGGCCTGGTCGTGAATGCCTGGCGCGACTTGCCTCTCGAGGAGCGTGACACGTCCTCAAAATCGTGGTTCCCACAAAACGTCGTGGAACAAGCCATGCCTGCGGGCATGTTGCTCGTGCGCACGGATACGCTTCTGGAAGCCACCATTAGAGTTGTCAATGGAGCTGATGGCCAGCAGATCTTGGACAAGATGTTTGCGTCCGCTCCCGGGGTCTGGATTCTCTAGCTTCGCGTCTTGCTTGCGTGGAACGCGGAACCGTTTGCTACTCTGCCGCTCAAAGGTCTCGGTTCATGAACCACCCGTTCGTTTGTTTTCGCTTGAACACAAGGGCGGAGGTTACTTTGATTCATATGGTGAGTAGGCTCCACTGATGAAACCAAACAGGATTCCGGAGACGCCGGATATCACTGAGAGAGCGATCCGAAGATTATCTCCGAACAACAAGATTCCAATCCCTAGACCATCGGAATCGCGCAACGAACCGTCGCGGCAGGCCGTAACTCTCTTCCCAGTCGCCCTCTGTCGCATGTATCGTGCGAATGCATGAAATTGAGCAATAGCTATCGCCGTTGGTGGAACAAAGCGGGTCTCTCACCGGGCCGACGTCGTGCACGGATTTTCACCTGGTACGGTTTCGCGCTCACATTGGCATTTGGCTTACTTCCGTATGTAATCTTATCAAGTTCGCTCCCGGGCGCGGTACTTTTGGCCATAGGCCTGTTCTTGGTTGCGGCTTCCATTAGTAATCGCTGGTTGGGAGGCGCGCTCGCGCTCAGTATCGTGTTCTTCACACACCGTTTGATTTCAATGATTCTTGGGTGGGATTGGTTTTGGAAAGGTGTCCGTATGAACGAACAGGAGCTTGAGTTTTGGGCCGATGTGGTCTCAGCGATTGCGTGGCCTCTAACCGTTGCATTCCTCGCCCTTACGCTGAAGGCACCGCTAGCGCAACTGCTAGTTAGCGTCGGCGCCAGGATCAAATCTTTCAAATTTGCTGGAGCCGAGTTCGGGTTCGGGCTCGACCGTGTTGAGTCCGTCGAAAACGACGTCGCTACTGAGGCGGAGGTGAGCAGCAATGGTGGCGGTGGTGGCGGTGGTGGTGGCGGCG
>ERZ890510.1549-NODE-1549-length-14717-cov-39.080344_pt1 | contig 14717 bp, 13 predicted proteins | sample MGYA00521265_ERZ890510 | MGnify/ENA primary metagenome ERZ890510 (study PRJEB32303, sample SAMEA104408624) | aquatic metagenome | biome: Brackish water; feature: Chemocline; material: water | place: Baltic Sea | collected 2014-10-26T21:54:00 | depth 110 m ...
GACGCTTTTATAGATACAAAATTTGAACCTTCTGGAAAAATTACTGGCAATGATAGAATTCTAAGCGCAACTTCAATTCTAGACTATATTTTTAGAGAACTTGCTATTTCTTACTTGAATAGAGAAGATCTTGCACACACTCCTTCGATTGGAAAACCAGAGCAAGAATCTGTTGCTGAAAATTTAGAACAAAGTCAATTTTTAGATGTGTTAAAAAATATCACAAGCAAAGGCTTTGTGAGAAATCAGTACAAAGAAAAGCTGATTGACCTGACAAATGTTCGATTGAATATTAAAAGCAAAAACGCTGTTTAATATTTATTTAATTATTTTTAAATTTAATTCCTTTAATTGGTTCTCAGAAACTTCACTTGGAGCATTCATCATTAAATCTTGAGCACTTTGATTCATGGGGAACATGGTCACTTCTCTAATATTTTTTTCATCCGCTAAAAGCATGACAATCCTGTCTATACCTGGGGCAATACCGCCGTGTGGAGGAGCGCCATATGACAGGGCATTGATCATTCCACTGAATTTTTCATCTACCTGTTTTTTTGAATAACCCGCAATATCAAACAGTTTATACATTAGCTCTGGAACATGATTTCTTATCGCTCCGGAAGACAATTCTATTCCATTGCAAACTATATCGTACTGATAGGCTTTAATATTCAATGGGTTTGCAAAATCGATATCTTCTCTTTTTCCCTGTGGCATAGAAAAAGGATTGTGACTAAAATCTATTTTTTTTGTCAAAGGATCCATCTCAAACATTGGATAATCAATCACCCAGCAAAATGCGAAAACATTTTCATCAATAAGATTTAATTCTTTGGCTATTTTGTCCCTTGCTTGGGCAGTAAGTTTTTCTACATCGAATTTTGCACCACAGGCAAAAAATATACTATCTCCCACCTCAGCATCGCATATACTCATTAATTCTTTCAATGCAACTTCTGAAAATAACTTTCCCACCGGGCCTTTGGCTGAAATAATATTGTTATTGTTTTCAATAGTTAGATATGCCAATCCAGATGCTCCCTGCTCTTTTGCCCACTTATCAATACCATCAAAAAAACTTCTAGGTTTTTCAGTGGTATTTTTTGTTTTAATAGCTCTAACAATGGAACCCGCTTTGACTAATTTTTTAAAAATCTCAAATTTAACCTCGTCACTTAAAAATAAATTAGTTGTGTCGTAAATTAGCAATGGATTTCTAAGATCTGGCTTGTCTGATCCATATTTCAAAAGTGCCTCATCATATGTAATTCTAGGAAAAGAAGTATTAAGAATTTTTTTAGTAGAAAAAGTGGAAAAAACATCAGACATTAATTTTTCTAAAATTAGAAATACATCTTCTTGTTCAACAAATGACATCTCAATATCTAATTGGTAAAATTCTCCTGGACTCCTATCAGCTCTGGCATCCTCGTCTCGAAAACATGGAGCTATCTGAAAGTACTTATCAAAACCAGCTACCATAATTAATTGTTTGAACTGCTGTGGAGCTTGAGGCAAAGCATAAAATTTTCCAGGATTTAGTCTGCTCGGGACCAAGAAATCTCTCGCTCCTTCTGGACTGGATGCTGTTAATATAGGTGTTTGAAATTCAAGAAATCCGAGCTCTTTCATCTTGTCTCTAATGTAGGAAATTACTTTTGATCTAAGAATAATATTTTGGTGAATTTTTTTTCTTCTAAGGTCTAAAAATCTGTATTTTAACCTTATGTCCTCAGAGTACTCCTGGTCACTAAATACTGGCATCGGCAACTCATTGCATGTGCCCAATATTTCAGAAGAGCTAATTACCACCTCTATTTCCCCAGTTGTCAATTCTGGATTAATTGCCTCGGTAGAACGCTTAACACAGGAACCTACTATTTTGACAACCGTTTCAAGCCTTAGCTTTTCCAATTCAGAAAATGAAGAATCGTCTTTCTGGACTACACATTGTGTAATTCCATAATTATCTCTCAAATCAATAAATAACAAATTTCCATGATCTCGTTTTTTATGAATCCAACCAGATAATACTACCTTTTCACCACTATTTTTGGCTGAAAGTTCATTGCAATTGTGTGTTCTGTAAATATTCACTATGTATCTCCAAAAATTGAATACATTTAATAAATAAAAAAAACAATAAATTAAAATTTTAATGATCATACAGACGGACGAAAATCTTCGAAAATTTTGCAAATTAGCTGTAAAAAAGAAAATTCTATTTATAGATACGGAATTTGATCGAAGAAACACTTACTTCTCAAAGTTATCTTATGTAACCATATCTGATGGAAGTAAGTACTGGATCATAGATGCTCTAGCCAATATTGATATTAATATTTTATCAAAAATAATTGCTAATAAAAAAATACTCAAAGTAATTCACGGATCACAACAAGATTTAGAAATATTCAAAAATCTAAACATGATTGCCAGCCCGGTATTTGACACCCAAATAGCTGCTCAATTTTGTGGTTATGAACAGCCAATTTCTTATGCGAATGCCGTACTAAAAATTTGCAAAATAAATATTGATAAAAAATTACAAAATAGTGATTGGTTAAAAAGACCAGTTAGCAAAACAGCGATTGAGTATTTAAAAAATGATGTGAAGTATTTAAAGAAAATTTACTTACATTTTGATAAAATTTTAAAAAAAAATAAAAATAGACTTTTCTTTAACGAAGAAATGATCGGACTAAATAATTCAAGTAAAATTATAAGTAGCAGTATAATAAGAAAAAAAATAAACAGCGATTCAATAAATAACAAAGAATTTCAAAATTTGCTTTTAACAAGAGAGGAGATGGCGCAAAAAAAGAATTTGCCAAAAAATTGGGTCTTTAAAGACGATGAGATATCTAATGTTATTAAAAACAAAGACTACAGCAGTATAAAAAATAATAAAAACTTAAATGATGGTGAAAAAAAAATATTAATAAAAAGTTTTGAAAAAATACGCTTGTTAAAAGACAAGAAGAATACAACTAATGAAAATATCACCCAACTAATTAACATTATAAGATCGGAAGTTTCAAAACAAAATAATATTTCAGAACAATTAATATCGAATAAAAATGACATCAAAATATACATAGAAAACAAAATTAAAAAAAATAGCTCTTGGAGAGAAAAAATATTTTACAAAATTACTGACAAACTTTTAAAAAAGAACATTAGTATAAAAATTAAAAAGAATATTTTAAATTTTTACTGATTGGTCAAAACGTGATTAATTAATTTTAAATCAATTTTTTTTTTATTAACTAAGCTTTCTTTGTCAATATTCACTACGAATTTATTAACAGCATTGTAAGTTCTTTCTATTCTATTAATTATATGAGTTAGTAATTCTTTTTTGATAACAATTTGTCTTGAAGAAAGCTGTTTTAACAAGATCGAATAAAGCAGATTATCTGATGGGTTTGAAATTTCTAAATTAAATACTGACTTAAATCTTGAAGCCAAATCTTTCAATTCGAATTTAATATTTGAACTATCTTGCGTCGAAGAAAAAACTAAAAATTTATTATTTGCTTTAAAATCATTGAATATTAAAAAAAGTATTTCTTCGCTAGTCGACTGATCAATGTCCTCAACAATTAGTGATTTTTGCGAAAGCAAAAAATCAATTTTTTCCCTGGAAAGACCTTTGGATGATATTTTTATAAAAGAATGCTTTTGTGCAAAAATTGTTAGCAAAAAAGTTTTCCCAGATTTGCTTGGACCGTGTATATTTAAGATATTGCTTTCCCATGATGGCCATTTAAACAGATAGTCATAAACATCCTGATTGCTTTGAGAAATGCAAAAGTCATCTTCAAAAAAATGCTCTTCACTATTTAGATTGAAAATTTGCTGCTCATTCATTGTTAATAATTATCCATGAATTTGCAGTTTCTTTTAAAATAATATTTTTATATTCCAGGTTACTCCTCAAGTCTTCAATTGTTCCTGAAAAATAGATCTTACCCCTGTAAGTCTTTGATGAAATTTCTAAATTTTTAATCTCTTTTATTGAATTAATGCTCCTGAGATCATTTCTTAATTTGTTTAAGCTTTTTAAATTTTTAACATTATGAATAAATTCAAGTGATAGGGCTGATCCCGAAAAAATTGTATTTTTATTTTTCCATGTATTCTCAACGGACTGCCTAACCTCTTCTACTATTTCTGCAAAACCTTTGTCATAATTTTTTGTTATAAATTTTTTTGTAAACTTTTTATAATAATTGGTATTAGCCAAATTCAACTTATAACTCACATTGTCTTTTTCTAAATCTAGATCTACCAACAAAACAAGGGAATTGCTCAGTCCGTATTTCTGGACAACTTTCTTTTGATCAATAAATTTAACCTCATTGCTATTTAGTAAAATATTTTTTTGATCCGTCAGATCTCCTTCGGGCAATAAAAAATCTACTAAGTAATTAGTATTTAATACATTCCAATTTTTTATAAAAAAATTATCGTTCCAAAGATTTAATGTATTTTTGTCTTTAATGATTGGAAAAACCAAAATAGGGTCGCTAACAGATTCTGTGTAAATAATATTTTTTTGATTAAAAAACTTTCTAACCTTATTTTTGTCAAAAAGAACAGAGATGCTTATTTGATAATTTTCATTAATTTTTTTTTCGTCTAAAAAACTAATTTCATTAACCAATTCTCTTATGTTGTTTGATTCGATATTTTTAATCTTCCAGAATTCTCTCTCTACCATTAGTCTTCTAGACAGCTTTTCAAAAGAAGCAATAATTCCTCTGTTTATTAGATTGTCTCTAAAATCTTTTGAATTTTTAAATTTTTCCTGAATAATTGTATTTTCAACTCTATAAACATCGCTATAAGAGTTATTGGAAACTAGTAAAAAAATTATAAAAAAAAGAACTATTTTTACTTTTTTACTATATTCTCCGAAAAAAAAATTTTTAACCATATTTTAAGTGCCAAAAAAAAAATTTACCTACAAACAAAGCGGTGTCAATATCACTACCACAAATAGACTTGTAAAATATATTTCTAATTTATCAAATAAAACCAAAATTAAAGGCAGCAAAGTAAAATCTTTCAAGAATATAGGCGGATTTGGTTCTTTATTTGATCTTTCTCAATACAAAATAAAAAATCCAGTTCTCGTTTCTTCTACAGATGGGGTGGGAACTAAACTTGAATTGGCAAATACAATGAAAAAGTTTGACACTATTGGTATCGATTTGGTTGCCATGTGCGTTAACGATCTAATTGTTCAGGGTGCGAAGCCATTATTTTTTCTCGATTACATTGCTATTGGTAAGGTTGTCCCTTCAAAATACAAAAATCTCTTAAAGGGAATTGCCAAGGGTTGCGAAATGGCAAAGTGCTATCTTGCTGGTGGTGAGACTGCTGAAATGCCAGGAGTTTATACTAGAGACGGATTTGATCTTGCTGGATTTTCTGTTGGTGTAGTAGATAAGAAAAAAATACTGAGTGGTCACAAAATCAAAAAAGGAAATTTAATACTTTCTATACCGTCATCAGGAGTCCACTCGAACGGATTCTCATTGGTTAGAAAAATTTTAAAAGAAAAAAAAGTTTTCTATAATAAAAAAAATAAAAAAATATACGAAGATCTTCTTTCGCCTACAAAAATATATGTGAAAGAAATTAATCAGCTAATTGATAAAAATCTTATAAATGGCTCATGCAACATTACCGGTGGTGGCTTGGTGGAAAATATCCCGAGAGTTTTACCAAACAATGTGACTGCAAAAATAGATTTAGCAAAAATCAAAGTGAAGAAAATTTTCTCATGGATTCAAAAAAATGGGGTAGAAGAGAAAGAGATGCTGAGAACATTCAATTGTGGAGTTGGATTTGTGTTGTTCGCAAAAAAAGAGAACCTGCAAAAAATATCTAAAATATTTCCTCTGCTTTACAAGCCGTATGTGATTGGAGAGGTTGTTTCCAAAACTTCTTCTAAAATTGAATTTGAAGGAAATGTTAACTTTTAAGAAAAAAGTAGCTATTTTCATATCTGGCAGAGGTTCTAATTTAAAAAATATTTACAAATTCTCCAAGACATCAAAATCTAAATATGATGTGATCCTAGTGGTTTCCAATAAAACAAAAGCAAAAGGATTGGTCTTCTCAAGATCTAAAAAAATTAAAACAATTTTTATTGATAAAAAAATAAAACAATTTGAAAAAGAATCTTCATTGCTGATAAGAAAATATAAAATAAATATTTTGTGCCTTGCTGGATTTATGAGAATTTTAAGCAAGGAGTTTGTGGAGAGCATAGGTATACCTGTAATTAATATTCATCCTTCGCTATTGCCAAAGTTTAAAGGGCTAAATACTCACGCAAGAGCAATTGCAAAAAAAGAAAGATTTTCTGGCTGTACCGTCCATCATGTCACTCCCAAATTGGATAGTGGTAAAATAATTTTACAAAAAAAAGTTAGAATTTTAAAAAAAGATGATGAAAAAAGTCTTGCAAAGAAAGTTTTGAAAGCCGAAAACGAAATATATCCTATGGCTCTTAATAAAATCTGCTAATCTTTGCTAAAGAAAAGATCTATTTCTCTTTCTGCGCTTTCAGTAGAATCTGATCCGTGTACTGCGTTTTTGTCTATAGAGGTGGCATACATTTTTCTAATCGTACCCTCTTTGGCTTCAGCAGGGTTGGTTGCTCCCATTAGGTCTCTATTTTTTTGAATGGCGTTATCTCCTTCTAAGACAATCGCAACTAAAGGACCTGAGCTTATAAAGCTGCAAAGATCATTAAAAAATGGTCTAGCCGAATGCATTTCGTAAAATTTTTGAGCAAATTTCATATCAACATGAATTTTTTTAATTTTTTTAACAATTAAACCACTATCTTCAAAAACGTTAACTATTTTTCCAATTAAATTTCTCTCAACTGCATCTGGCTTAATTAAGGATAAAGTTTGTTCCATATTATTTTTCGTAATGCTCCTTTACTAGTCTGTTTAATAATTTCACACCATAACCTGTGGCGCCTTCAGGGGTCACTTCCGTATCTTTTTTTGCCCAAGCCATGCCTGCAATATCAAGATGTGCCCATGGGGTATTGTTTTTAATAAATCTTTGCAAGAATTGTGCTGCGGTTATAGACCCGGCTCCTCCTGAATAATTAATATTTTGCAAATCAGCAATTTTAGAATCCATCAAGCGATCGTAGTTTTCATGCAAAGGAAATCTCCAAGCTTTTTCATTATCCTTTAATCCTGCTTCGTGAATTTCTTGAGCTAATTTGTCGTTATTAGAAAACATTCCAGCGTACTCATTCCCCAAAGCAACAACTATTGCTCCCGTAAGAGTTGCTAAATTAATTATAAACTTTGGCTTAAATCTATCTTCTGTATATGCAATTGCGTCAGCTAATACTAAACGACCTTCTGCATCGGTATTTAGGACTTCAATGGACTGTCCAGAATAACTAATCACAACATCTCCTGGTCTTTGCGCATTTCCATCCGCCATATTTTCAACCAAGCCTACAACTCCAACGACATTGACTTTTGCTTTTCGAAGCGCAAGTGTCTTCATTAATCCAGTTACAGTTCCCGCTCCTCCCATGTCATACTTCATGTCCTCCATATGACTGGCTGGTTTTAAGGAAATTCCACCGGTGTCAAAACAGACTCCTTTTCCCACGAATGCCAAAGGTTTTTCTTTGGATGACTTGTCGCCATTCCATCTCATGATTGCAAGATAAGAATCGTTAGAACTCCCCTGGCCAACTCCAAGAAGAGCATTCATGCCTAAAGATTTCATTTTTTTCTCATCTAAAATCTCTACTGAAATTCCAATTTTTTTTAACTTACTAATTTCATCAACAAATTTTTTAGGATTTAAAATATTTGCAGGCAACGTAACTAAATTTCTAGTTTCTTCAATTCCGTCAAAAATGTCTTTTGCATGCTTGATAGCCTTGTTTAGTTTTTCTTTTTCAGAAGACAGTATTGATAGGTGCTTGAGCAGATGGCTATTGTTATCTTTTTTAAATTTATAATTTTTAAAATTATAACTTCTTGAAAAAAAACCTAATAAGAAATTTGAGGAAAATAGAAAACTATTTTTTTTAATATTATATTCGCTTTCTAAAAGAATATTTGCACTTTCAAATTTAGAAAGTTCAGAATAAACAGTTCCTCCTATTTTTTGATAATCGTATTCTGATGACAGCTCCTTAATTTTGTATAAAATAATTTTTTGCTTTTTACCACCCTCTAGCAGGTCAAGCTTGAGAAAATCGGACTTACCAAAATCATTTTTAAACAAAGATATTTGACCCAACTCTTTTTTTGAAAAAAAGTTAGCTTGATTTAAAAACTTAAAGTTTTTATCAACAAAAACTATAGTAATTTGAGCTTTTTTATTTAAATTGTGTGAAATATTAAACATATGTAATAGTAAATCAGATCACTACTTACACAATTTATGTTCAAAAACAAGCTGAAGAATTATTTTACAATTGAAATTATAAAATCCTACTTTTTTGTACTGGCCACACTGTCCTTGCTAATATGGGTTACGCAATCAGCCAGACTTTTGTATTTAGTGACAGATTCGGGCTTGTCCATATCAACCTATAGCGAATATGTATTTTTTCTAATTCCCAGAAGTATCTCCCAATTAATGATCATAAGCTTTTTAATAAGTCTTTTTTTAAGCATAATGAAATTACAAAACAATAAAGAGCTTGAGATTTATTGGCTATCCGGAATAAGCAAGCAAGAAATTGTTTTTCTTGTTATTAAAATCTCACTATTTTTGACTTTTTTAGCTTTATTTTTTTTCATGTACTTGGCTCCGATTAGTAGCAAGCAGTCAAGAGATCTAATCGCTAATTCTGAATTTTCTCTTGTAAACGCCTTGGTGAAAAAAAATAACTTCAACTCTCCGTTGAGGGGCTTAACTATATTTGTAAACAAAAATGACAACCAAGGAAACTTGGAAAAAGTTTATATATTTGAGAACAATAAAACAATTATTTCGAAAAAAGGAAGGGTTTTGAATGAGGGAGAAAAAAATTTCTTGGAGCTTACTGATGGAGTTATTCATGAAAAAAATGCCCAGAACAACATAACAACTATTAAATTTGAAAAAACTTTATTTGATTTTACGAAATATCAATCGAATATTACAACGCACCCCAAGCTTCAAGAGAGAGATATTTTTTGGGTTGTGAATGAATACAAAAAAACAAAAAATTCTAATGTTCTTTACGAAATACACAAAAGATTATTCAAACCTTTTTTTATCCCAATTATTGCTATTCTTTGTTGTTTTACCCTTTATGCCAATAATGAAAAAATTAGCTCAAATAAAATTAAAATTTTAATCTTTTCCCTCTCAACTTTTTTAATAATTTTTTTAGAAGTGCTTTTGAATTTAAGCGTTACAAGTATATATTTTAAGTATTTGTTGTATTCTTTTCCTTTTTTTGGAAGTTTATTCCTGTATTTTTTGTTAAGCAAATTTCTTAAAAGCGAAGCAACAGCCGTATGAAAAATTATACACCACTGAAACTAATAAACTACCTGTCTAAAGAGTTTTTTTATTCTTTATTTCTAGTTTTTCTAGTTTTCTTATCTCTGTCATTGCTTATTAATTTTGTTGAAGAAATTACATTTTTTAAAGAAAAAAAAATAGACAACTTTATTTGGATGGTGTCTTATTTGGCTTTAAGCAAAACTCCTAATACAATTATAGAACTTTCTATCTTTATTTTTTTATTTTCAGGAATACTTTTTTTTGTAAAATTGCAAAAAAACAGTGAGATTAATACAATACTTTTTTCTGGGGTTTCAAAATTATTGCCAATACTGGTTCCGGCTATCATTTCATTTTTTTTGGGTTTAGCATTAATATTTTTGCTAAGCCCTATTTCATCCGCTTCATTAAAATTCTATGAAAATGCAAAGCGAATCTACTCAGCAAATGAAAATCTAATTGTAATAAACAATACTGGCTTATGGTTCATGGAAACTCTGCCTAATAGTTACAATATAATTAGGGCTGACACGATCTCAAGTAACAACTTTTCTAAATTAAAAAATGTTACAATATATAGTCTCGATCAAAATTTTAATTTTATCAGCAGATCAGACAGCAAACAAGTCCTGATAAAAAATAAAAATTGGATTCTAGAAGATGCGAAAATATTATCTGGAAATAACGAGACAAACTTGGGGAACAAAACTGCCAACTCAGACATTGATTTTGTATCAACAATAAACATTAACGATTTAAAGGAATATTTTTCTAATGCTGATACAGTTTCCTTCTGGGAAATTACAAGTAGTATAGAAAAATTGAATAAAAGAGGCTATTCAGCTGACGAGCTTAAGGTTAAATTTCACAAATACTTATCTTTACCCATATATTTGTTCGGCATGATTCTTTTGTCTACTATATTTACAATTGGCATTAATAGAGATTATAACACCATGATGTATTTGTTTTTTGGTCTAGTTCTTGGCTTTCTGCTTTATTTTTTGAACGACTTGTCTATAGCTGTTGGTCTTGCTAACAAAGTTCCTTTAGCAGTTTCTGTATGGTCACCGATTATGATAATAGTATTTTTAAGTACTATAAATTTATTAAAAATTAATGAAAAATAAAAATTCTTTTTTTAAACTAGCCATTGCTGTCTTTGTTGTGTTTTTTTCTTATTTGGAAAATATTTATGCCGAAACTCCCATTTATGAACTTCAGGGTAAAAAAATAATTTATACCAATGATAATAATTTAATTGTGGCCCAAGGTGGTGCTTATGCAAAAGACCAGTCTGGAAAAGAAATCTTTGCTGACAAAATCACTTACAATAAAAAAGAAGCAAATATTAAGAGCGAAGGAAAATCCATTTATGCGGACAACAGAGGTAACAAGCTGTTTGCGGATAATTTTCATTATGACATCAATTTAAAAACTATAGATGCGAAAAATAATGTAAAATACATAGATAAAGATGGTAACTTGCTGAACTTTAGCAGTTTAAAGTATTACGAAGAATTGGAGAAAGGAATTGGTCAAGACTTAAGAGCAAAACTAACGGATAAAAGCACAATGGAAGGTGCTGAAGCTGAATTCGACAACAAATTAGGCACAGTAACTCTGCTCAAGAAAAATTCATACACTCCTTGCGAAAACAAAGAAAATTCTACAAAAACAATTTCGGAAATCTGTCCGGACTGGAGTATTGATACTAGAAAAACAACTCATGATAAAAATGAAAAAATGGTTTATCACAGAAATGCCGTTCTAAAGATAAGAAATATTCCGGTTTTTTACACTCCTTATTTTTCTCATCCTGACCCTTCCGTAAAAAGAAAAAGTGGTTTTTTACCACCATCAGTAAAAAATTTTACCAGCCTTGGACGAACAGTTAAAACTCCATATTTTTGGGCTATAGATGAAAATAAAGATTTAACCTTTACACCGATTTATTACTTTGATGAAAACTCAATTTTTTTATCTGAATATCGACAAGAAAACAAAAATAGCAGATTCTATATAGATTCCAGCTACACCCAGGGTTACAAGGATTTAAACAAAAAGGATAAGGATGGAAATTCTCTTCAAAGAACTAGTGGATCTAGACATCATCTATTTTTTAATTTTTTAGGTAGCTATGAAGACTTATTGTTTTCTCAAAATGATCTTGAAATTAACATTCAAAGAATATCTCAAAAAAACTATTTGAAAGTAAATCAGATTAATACCAATTATATAAAGCAAGACTTGACATCCCTCAATAATTCTGTGTTATTAAATTCTTATGAAGGAAGCAAGAGAATAAAAATAGAAGGTAATATTTATGAAAATATAAATATTGAAAACACATCTGAGAAATATCAATACACATTTCCGTCAATTGAATACACCGATTACTTCAAAAAATTTAACCAGTCTGTCAATCTTAGCTCAAGTTTTTCAGCAAAAAACCTTGGTAAAAACAAAAACCAATCCGCTCAAAACAATGAACTTCGAATCGAGAGTGATATGAAAATATTTGACGCCTTGAATGGATGGGGAAATATCCTCAAAACTTCCCTGAACAATAAGAACCTATACAATGAGAATATTTCTGACAATAAAGACAATTTAAATAGCGATACATATATCATTTTGGGAGTTGAAAGCTCATATCCGCTTATAAAAGTGAATCAAAATTTTGAGCAAACAATCACACCCAAAGTTTTTAGCAAGGCTTCTGCTGGCTCATCTGCCTATGCAAGCGCTGCTATATCTAGTTATGATGATCTTTTTGCGTTAAACCAAAACCCCCTCAACAGCACCAGCTTTGGATATGGGCTTGATTATGAAGCAAGTGACAAAAATATTCAAAACGAAGTCTACTTTAATGGAATACTTTCGATTGGGCAGCTATTTCACGAAAAAAAAATGAATGAGGGCAATATAGAAAATGTATTTCATGAAAAATCCTCTGACTTTGTCGGAAGAGCATCGTTATTTTATGATGGAACAATTAAAGAAGAAGCGATTGAAAATGAGCAGATATTATCAGTTAAGAATATAGCCGAACCTACTCTCAAAAGCAGTCTAAACATTGACTATGATTACATACTATCCAATGATTTAAATAAAATCCTAAAAAACAATCTAAAAGCTAGTTTTTCAAATAAAAAAAATGAATTTTCTTCTAATTACTATGAAACACATGACTACATTGGGGACGAACACTACGCAGACCTCATGTACAAAAGAAAATTTAATAATAATATGAACATCTTGTTAGGTACTAGAAAAAATATACAAGCCAGTTTTACCGAAAGCAATTTTATAGAAACCAACTATGAAAGTGATTGCTTAAAAATAGGATTGTCTTTGGCGAAAACATTTTACCAAAATGAAGACTTGAAAGCATCTAATAACCTGACATTTTCTGTAGTGTTTAAGCCGTTTGGTTCGCCAATCTCTCCTGATCTCTCCAGTTTTTTGAACTAAAATAATGAAGAAATTTTTATTTTTTTGTTTTTTTCTTATTGTCTTTGATTCAAATGCAGAACAAAAACATGCACTAATAGCCAGCGTCAACAACTCAATCATAACTGTAAATGACGTATCAAATGAGATCGGATTAATTAAAATCTTAAACAAAAATGTCGCTTACAATGACGAAACGCTTAAACAAGCCGCACTGAAAAATGTAATAGATGAAATCTTAAAAAGTTCAGAAATAAAGAAAAAAAACCTTGAGTCAACCAGCAAAGAGTTCGTAGACCGACAGTACAATCAATTAATCAAAAGATTGCTTGAAGGGGAAGAGGATATTTCAGATGACATAAAAAATAAAATTTATCAAAAAATAAAGTTAGATTACGAATGGAATGCCATAATCACACAAAAGTATTCTTGGTTACTAAGTGTAAATATGAATGAAATTGATGAAAAATTGAGAGCTGAGGGCAATAAAGCCGCAAATCCAAAAGAATTATTAATCGCAAAACAAAATTTGATAATGAATGAAAAAAATAAAAAACTAAATATTTATTCCACGATTTATTTGGAAAAGCTCAAAACAAAAGCTTTGATTAAGTTCTTTTGATGAAAAAAACAATTATAATTTTACCTTCTGACCCCAATAGCATCAATTATGAAATAATTAAAAAAACTTTGTTTTTTTTTAATAACAAAAAAAACAAAAATAACTATATTTTTGTTGGAGATAAAAAAGATCTTACAAACTATATAGATTCAAAAAAAAACAATTTAAAATTTGTTGATGTAAAAAAAAATAAAAATACCAAACTTTACTTACAACGTTGCTTTGAAAAAGCTTTTGAAATTCTAAAAAACAAAAAAGCACAAGGGATTATCAATCTACCTCTTAATAAAAAATTTCTTCCTAAAAAATATCCTGGATTTACAGAATACATTTCAAATTTTTTTGGAACCACTGGCAAAGAGAGCATGCTTTTGTATAGCGAGAGCTTTTCGGTATGCCCTAACACAACTCATATACCTCTAAATTCTGTAAGTAGGAAATTATCAAAAAAAATTGTCAAAAAAAATATTTGCAATATTTATAGTTTTTACAAAAATATTTTGGGATTAAAAAAACCCAATATCGCAATTATGGGTCTTAATCCTCACAGCGGCATGGACCTCAAAGGTCCCCTTGAGGAGAGCAAGGTTATCAGACCTGCCATTAGGGAGATGAGGAGAAAAAATATACGAATTCAAGGACCTCTTTCACCCGACTCAGCTTTTAATGAAATTAAAAATAAAAAAATTAATTGCTTAATTGGAAATTATCACGATCAAGTTTTACCTACCTTTAAATATATAAATAAATTTAAGGCGATAAATATAACGCTGGGTTTACCCTTCTTAAGAATCTCCCCTGACCATGGGCCAGCCCAAGAAATTCAAGGAAAAAATATAGCTAATCCTGATAGCTTTTTATATGCATTAAATTTTTTTGAAAAATATTACAAAAAAATATGAAAAAAAAATTCGGTCAGAATTTTTTAAGAAACAAAGAAATAATCAATGAAATAATAAATATTGCTGAAATTGATGAAAATTCAATCATATATGAAATAGGGCCAGGCGATGGAGCCCTAACCAAAGAAATTATAAACAAAAATCCAAAAAAATTTTTATCTGTTGAAATTGACTTATCTCTAAAGAATCAATTAAATAGTCTTTTTGTCAAAAAAGAACACACCCTC
>ERZ890510.1550-NODE-1550-length-14714-cov-7.414421_pt1 | contig 14714 bp, 14 predicted proteins | sample MGYA00521265_ERZ890510 | MGnify/ENA primary metagenome ERZ890510 (study PRJEB32303, sample SAMEA104408624) | aquatic metagenome | biome: Brackish water; feature: Chemocline; material: water | place: Baltic Sea | collected 2014-10-26T21:54:00 | depth 110 m ...
GCACAGCCGATGGCGGGCCTCCCAGCGGCCAGCGTCGCTCTTCAGGTCGAAGCCGGTCTCCTTCTCGATCTCGGCAAAGGCCTGCCTGAAGCCGCCGGCCGTCGCCAGCGCGTCGACATGGCGATCGGAGAAAATGCAGATCATCAGGAAGCGGCCGTCCCTGGTGCGGAAGTCGCGGCCGAAGGTGCCGAAGATCTCGTTGCCGTATCGCGGCCGATCGACGTCGTTGACCACGGCCTCGCCGATGTAGCCGAGGGCCGACGTCACGGCGAGCGCCATGTCCTGCAGGGGCAAAACGATCTTCTGGCCGTGGCCCGTCAGGCGACGGTGGCGTTCGGCGGCCAGGATCGCCATCGCGCCGGCATAGGCGGTGGCGAGATCCCACGGTGGTGCCACGGCGTTGACCGGGCCTTCGTGACCGGTTGGCCCCGTCACCATCGGGAAGCCGGTGATGGCGTTGATGGTGTAGTCGACATGGGCACTGCCGTCGCGGGCGCCGATGATGTTGAGCGCGATAAGGTCGGCGCGCCTCCTGGCGAGTTCCTCATAGGCAAGCCAACCACGCGCCGGCATGTTGGTGGTGAAGATACCGGCGCCTTCGCCCGGCGCGGTGATAAGTGCGGTTAGCAGTTCACGTCCCTTCGGACTGCGCAGATCGACGGCGATCGAGCGCTTGCCCTTGTTCAGCCCCGCCCAGTAGATCGACCGGCCGTCTTCGGTGATCGGCCAACGGTCGCTGTCGAGGCCGCCGTTCAGATCGTCAAAGCGGATCACGTCGGCGCCCATCTGCGCCAGGGTCATGCCACCCAGAGGGGCGGCAATGAAGGCCGAGCCTTCGATGATGCGAAGCCCGGCAAGGATGCCTGTCATTGTCTGCTTTCCGCCCTATTTTCTTCCAAGCGTATGTTCGCGTTTCTCGAGCCACCAGCCGTACTCGGGCGTCCACATATCCCAGTCGGGGTCGCAGCCCAGCGCTTGCGCCGCATGCAGCGGCCAGAACGGCTCGTAGAGCGCCTGGCGTCCGATCGCGATCAGATCGGCATCGCCGGCCTGCAGGATCGCCTCGGCCTGCGGCCCCTCGAGGATCAGGCCGACCGCCATGGTCTTGATCGAAGATTCCTTCTTCACCGCTGCGGCGAACGTGACCTGAAACCCCAGGCTGCGCTTGACGCCGGCCGCCGTCGCCGCGCCCGCGATGCCGCCCGAAGAACAGTCGATCACGTCGACGCCGATCGCCTTCAGTTCGCTAGCGAAGGCGATGGTGTCGTCGATATCCCAGCCACCGCCGCCATCGACCGCCGAGACGCGCAGGAACAGCGGCTTGTTCTCCGGCCATGCCGCACGCACCGCACGGGCGACATCGAGCGGGAAGTGCATGCGGCCGGCACGGTCGCCGCCGTACTGGTCGTTACGGGTATTGCTGATCGGCGACAGGAACTGGGCCAGGAGATAGCCGTGTGCAGCGTGGATTTCGAGCACGTCGTAGCCGGCGGCATCGGCGCGCCTGGCCGCGGCGGCGAACTTTTCCACCAGGTCGGCGATCTCGACGGCGTTCAGCTGGCGCGGCTTCAACCAGCCTTCGGCAGCGGCCTGGTCGGACGGGCCGACCACCTCCCACTTCTGCCAGCCGGCACCGGCCGGGCCGAGCTCGCCGGGCTTGTCGAAGACGCGCGGTGTCGAGCCCTTGCGGCCGGAATGGGTAATCTGGGTGGCCGCGAGGGCACCTTCGCCCTTGAGAAAGGCCACCAGCCGTTTGTGGCTGGCGATCTGACCGTCGTCCCACAGGCCGAGATCGCCCTGGGTGACCCGGCCGCGCGGCTCGACGGCGCAGTTCTCGGTGAACACGATGCCGAATCCGCCCAGTGCAAACTTGCCAAGATGCACCAGATGAAAATCGTTCACCTCTCCGTCCGTGGCGCGGAATTGCACCATCGGCGAGACAACGCAGCGGTTGCGCGCAACGACGTCGCGTAGCTTGAGCGGCGTGAAGAGCAATGGCTTTTGCAAAGATCCTACTCCCAGCGGGATGGATTTCGGAGCCGCGAACATAGACCGCTCGGGTAGCTCCGGCCTATCCTCCACCCATGTTTGACCTCGTCATCCGAAACGGAACCGTGATCGACGGTTCCGGCGCCCCGCGCCGTACCGCCGATGTTGCAGTGCAAGATGGAAAGATCGCGGCAGTCGGTCCCGCATTGGGCACGGCCAAGCACGAGATCGACGCCGCCGGCCTGATCGTGGCACCGGGCTTCGTCGACATCCACACGCACTACGACGGCCAAGCGACCTGGGATCCCTTCGTCACACCCAGCTCCTGGCACGGCGTCACCACCACGATTTTCGGCAACTGCGGTGTCGGCTTCGCGCCGGTGCGACCCGGTGCCTCGGGCTATCTCATCAATCTGATGGAAGGCGTCGAGGATATTCCCGGCACCGTCCTCAGCGAAGGCGTGAAGTTCAACTGGGAATCCTTCCCCGACTATCTCGACGCGCTGGCTTCGATGAATCGCGCCGTCGACGTGGCGGCCCAGCTACCGCACGGCGCACTGCGCTTCTATGTCATGGGCGACCGCGGTGCCGAGCACGCCGAGGTGCCGAGCGGGCGCGAGATCGAGGAGATGGCGCGGCTCACCGAAGAGGCGCTGCGCGCCGGCGCCATGGGATTCACGACTTCGCGCACCACCAAGCACAAGGCCCGCGACGGCCGCTTTACGCCCTCGTTGTCGGCCCGCGAGGCCGAGTTGCTGGGCATCGTGCAGGGCATGAAACGCGCCGGCCGCGGCGTGATCGAGGTGAACTCCGACTTCGGCCCCGGCGAGTTCGAGGCGCTGGAAGCAGCGGCGACGCTGGCCGGCCGTCCGCTCTCCTGCCTGCTGGTCCAGGTCGATGCCCAGCCCGAGCTGTGGCGCGACACGCTGGCCAACATCCACCGCATGCGCGCCACCGGCCGCGAGGCCAATGCGCAAGTCGGCTCCCGGCCGATCGGCGTGATCATGGGGCTCGAGACCACCGTCCATCCGTTCGTCGCCCATCCAGTGTGGCGCGAGCTGCGCGATCTCACGCCGACCGAACGCTATCGGCGCCTGCTGGCCGACGCCGATTTGCGCCAGCGCCTGCTCGCACCACGCACCGAGGGCGGCGCGCCGGCGTTCATGGGCGAAGCGTTCCACAAGATGTTTCCCATCGCCGACCGGCCGGACTACGAGCCCGACCTCGCCAACTCGGTCGCCGCCATTGCCGAACGTAGCGGCCGCACGCCGCACGAAGTCGCCCTCGAGGCGATCCTCGCGCTGGACGGCAAGGGCCTGCTGATGCTGCCGTTCGAGAATTACGCCGCCGGCAGCCTCGACGTGGTGCATGAGATGATCACCGATCCTGCCACGGTGCTGGGCGTGGCCGACGGCGGCGCCCATGTCGGTGTGATCTGCGATGCCTCCTCGCCGACCTCGTTGTTGACCCTGTGGGGCCGCGACCGCACCCGCGGGCCCCGGCTCAGCCTCGAGTTCCTGATCGCCAAGCAGACGCGGGGCACTGCGCTGTCCTATGGCCTCGCCGATCGCGGCCTGCTGGTACCCGGCCACAAGGCCGACATCAACATCATCGACTTCGACGCCCTCAGTCTGAAGCGTCCCGAGGTGGTCTACGATCTGCCAGCCGGCGGCCGCCGCCTGATCCAACGTGCATCGGGTTACCGCCACACCTTCGTATCGGGGGTCGAGACGGTGCGTGATGACGAACTGACAGGCGAACGCCCTGGCCGGCTCGTGCGCGGGGCTCAGACCGTCATGTGACGGCGCACTGCATCCGCATCGAACGTCTCGCGGGTGCCCGACATCACGACCTCGCCTCGATCCATGACCGCAAAATCGTCGGCGAGTTCATGGGCGAATTCGAGGTACTGCTCGACCAGCAGGATCGCCATGTCGCCGCGCTGGCGCAGGAAGACGATGGCGCGGCCGATGTCCTTGATCACCGAAGGCTGGATGCCTTCGGTCGGCTCGTCGAGGACCAGCAACTTGGGCCGCATGGTGAGTGCGCGACCGATGGCGAGTTGCTGCTGCTGGCCGCCGGAAAGATCGCCGCCGCGGCGCTTCAGCATCGAGGCGAGCACCGGGAAGAGCTCGAACACCTCGTCGGGAATCTTGCGCTGGTCGCGGCCGACCGGTGCGAAGCCGGTCTCGAGGTTCTCCTTCACCGTCAGCAGCGGAAAGATCTCGCGGCCCTGCGGCACCAGCGCCACGCCGCGCCACGCCCGCTCGAAGGGCGGCAGCTTCGAGACGTCCTGGCCATCAAGCGCAATCGAACCTGAGGCGATCGGCTGGAGACCGACGATGGCACGCAGCAGGCTGGTCTTGCCCACACCGTTGCGCCCCAGCAGGCAGGTCACCTTGCCGATTGTCGCCGACAGCGAGACGGACCGCAGCGCCTGAGCGGCGCCGTAGAAGAGGTTGACGTCCTGGACCGCAAGCATCGTCATCGCCCGAGATAGACTTCGACGACACGCTGATCGGCGCTGACCTGGTCGAGCGTGCCCTCGGCCAGCATCGAACCCTCGTGCAGCACCGTCACCTTGACGTCGAGAGCGCGCACGAAGCTCATGTCGTGCTCGACCACTACGACCGAGTGCGTCTTGTTGATCTCGCGCAACACCTGCGCCGTCGTCTCGGTCTCGACATCGGTCATCCCGGCCACCGGTTCGTCGACCAGCAGAAGCTTGGGATCCTGGGCCAGCAACATGCCGATCTCCAACCATTGCTTCTGGCCGTGACTGAGGCGCGCGCCCAGCATGTGCTGCTGCTCCTCCATGCGGATGATGGAAAGGATCTCCGCCAAGCGGTCGTTCTCCGCCCGGGTCGGCATGGCGAGCAGGAGACGATACCAGTTGCGCAGGCCGGAGAGCGCCAGCAGCAGGTTGTCGCGCACGGTGTGGTTCTCGAACACGGTGGGCTTCTGGAACTTCCGTCCGATGCCGAGCGTGGCGATGTCGGCTTCGTCGAGCTTGGTGAGATCGGCCCTGCCGTCGAACACGACCTCGCCCGAATCGGGCCGGGTCTTGCCGGTGACCACGTCCATCATCGTGGTCTTGCCGGCGCCGTTGGGGCCGATGATGGCCCGCATCTCGCCCGGCTCGACCAGCAGCGAGAGGTTGTTCAGTGCCTTGAATCCGTCGAACGACACGGTGACACCGCTGAGATAGAGCAGCGCCGACGTGCTTCGCATGCTGGTGTCGGTCATGTCGGCGCCCTCGCCTTCTTCGCCTGCGAGCGCGCCTTGATCTGGCCCCACAGGCCGACCACGCCCTTGGGCAGCAGCAAGGTGACAACGATGAAGAGCGCGCCAAGCGCGAACAGCCAGACCTCGGGCAGCGCGCCGGTGAGCCAAGTCTTGCCGAAGTTCACGATGAAGGCACCGATGACCGGCCCGATCAGCGTGCCGCGGCCGCCGACCGCGACCCAGAGCACGGCCTCGATGGAATTGGCGGGGGAGAATTCGCTGGGGTTGATGATGCCGACCTGCGGCACATAGAGCGCGCCTGCGATGCCGGCCATGGCGGCCGAGAACACAAAGACGAAAAGCTTGTAGCCCTCGACCCGGTAGCCGAGAAAGCGCATGCGACTCTCGGCGTCACGCACCGCGGTCAACGCCTTGCCGAAGCGAGATCCGACGATCGCCGCCGACACGATGAGCCCCAGCGCCAGCGTGAGGGCCGAAGCGAAGCAGAGCACGGCGCGCGTACTGTCGGCCTGCACGGAAAAACCCAGGATCTCCTTGAAGTCGGTCATGCCGTTGTTGCCGCCCAGGCCCATGTCGTTCCTGAAGAACGCCAGCATGAGCGCGAAGGTCATCGCCTGGGTGATGATCGAGAGATAGACACCGGTGACGCGGCTACGGAAGGCGAACCAGCCCAGCGCAAAAGCCAGAATACTCGGCACCAGTACCGCCATGAGCATGGCGAATCCGAAGTTGTCGAAGCCGTACCAGAACCAGGGCAGTTGCTTGTAGTTCAGGAATACCATGAAGTCGGGCAGAAGCGGATTGCCGTAGACGCCGCGACTGCCGATCTGGCGCATCAGGTACATGCCCATGCAGTAGCCGCCGAGCGCGAAGAAGGCGCCGTGACCGAGCGAGAGGATGCCACAGAAGCCCCACACCAGATCGACCGCCAGCGCCAGCAGGGCGAAGCTGAGGTATTTGCCGATCAATTGCAGCAGCCAGGCCGGCACGTGAAACGGGCTGCCGGGCGGCATCAACTGGTTGAGCAAAGGCAGCGCGACGCCGACCGCCAGCACCAGCAGCACGAAGAGGCGTAGACTCCGGTTCATGCCCTGGAGCAGGAAACGCGTGATCATTCGACGGACTTCATTCGACGGACTTCATTCGACGGAGCGGCCCTTCAGCGCGAACAGGCCGCGCGGCCGGCGCTGGATGAACAGGATGATGAACACCAACACCAGGATCTTGCCCAGCACCGCGCCGGCATAGGGCTCCAGGAACTTGTTGATCACGCCCAGCGTCAGCGCGCCGATCAGCGTGCCGAACAGATTGCCGACCCCGCCGAACACCACGACCATGAACGAATCGATGATGTAGCCTTGGCCGAGGTTGGGGCTGACGTTGTCGATCTGGCTGAGCGCCACACCGGCGAGGCCGGCGATCCCCGAGCCCAAGCCGAACGTCAGGGCATCGACCCGCGGCGTGCGGATGCCCATGGCCGAAGCCATCGGCCGGTTCTGGGTGACGGCACGCATGTTGAGGCCGAGCGGCGTCTTGCGCAGCAGCAGGATGAGCGCCAGGAACACCATGAGCGAGAACACGACGATCCACAGCCGGCCGTAGGTAATGTTGAGCTGGCCGACCTGGAAGGCCCCGGACATCCACGACGGCGCGCCGACCTCGCGGTTGGACGAGCCGAAGATCGAGCGCACGGCCTGCTGCAACACCAGCGACAGGCCCCAGGTGGCCAGCAGGGTGTCGAGCGGACGACCATAGAGGAAGCGGATGATGCCGCGCTCGATCAGGATGCCGACCCCGCCCGCAACTGCGAAGGCGAGCGGCAATGCGATCAGCAGCGAAGCGTCGAACAGATGCGGCGCCGAGGTGCGGATAACGTCCTGCACGACGAAGGTCGTATAGGCGCCCAACATCACCATCTCGCCATGCGCCATGTTGATGACGCCCATGGTGCCGAAGGTGATGGCGAGTCCGATCGCCGCCAGCAGCAGGACAGAACCGAGCGATATGCCGTACCAGATGTTCTGCACCGCCCCCCAGGCGGCAAGCCTCTGGCGGATGGCATCGGCGGCGGCGGCAGCGGCCGCCTTGACCTCGGCGTCGGATGCCGACGACGCAGTTGCGGCCAGAACGCCCAGTGCGTCACGATCGCCACGTTCGCGCACCAGCGCGATGGCCTCGAGCTTCTGCGGTGCCGGAGCATCTGAGCCGAGCACGATGGCAGCACGCGCCTCGCTCATCGAGCGCTTGATACGGGGATCCTTCTCGGCGGCAAGAGCTTCGTCCAGGGCCGCGAGCGCCGTTGCGTCGCGGCGCGTGAACAGCGAGTCAGCTGCCTCGGCGCGGATCCGCGGATTGGGGCTCATCAGGGTGAGCGAGCCGACGGCAGCCTCGATGACGCCGCGCAGCCGATTGTTGACCCGCACGCGGTCGAGTTCCGCCTCAGTGGCGCTGCCAGCCGGCTTTCCGGATATCGCCTCGGTCAAGGCGAGCTGATTGCCATCGGGCTTGCCGACCAGCACGAGGTTGTCGGATTTGCGAACGAAGAGCCGGCCGGCGCCCAAGGCCTCGAGGATCGGCGCGGCACGTGGTTCGCCCGACGCTGCCAGTGCCCCGATCGCCGTCTCACGATCACCGAAGCCCCCGGCGGTAAGGTTGCCCACGAGAGTCGGCAGATCGGCAGCGAAGGCCGTGGCAGCGATCAGCACCGAGGCCAGTGCCGACAACAGCGTCGCGAGCGTACGCAGGAAAAGCATGATTGAGAATTAACCCGGAGATGGGAACGGGGCGACTCGAAAGTCGCCCCGCCCTGTGAGTTGGTTGTTGCTGAGACTAGGGCCCTACTTGCCCTTGCCGCCGCACTTGCCCGTGGCAACGTTGAAGTTGCCGCAGTTCATCGGCTTGCGCCAATCGGCGATCAGGTCTTTGGAATCGGGCAGGTAGTCGGACCATTCGTCGCCGACGACAAGGGGGGTCGCCGACACGACGTCGAACTGACCGTTGCCCTGGATCTCGCCGATCAGCACCGGCTTGGTGATGTGGTGGTTCGGCATCATGGCCGAGAGGCCGCCCGTCAGGTTCGGCACCGCGATGCCGATCATGGCGTCGATGACGGCGTCGGGGTCGGTCGTACCGGCCTTCTTCACCGCCTCGACCCACATGTTGAAGCCGATCACATGGGCTTCCATGGGGTCGTTCGTCACCCGCTTCGGATTCTTGGTGAAGGTCTGCCACGTCTTGATGAAGGCCTCGTTGGCCGGGTTCTTCACCGACTGGAAGTAGTTCCAGGCAGCGAGATGGCCGATCAGCGGCTTGGTGTCGATGCCGGCGAGTTCTTCCTCACCAACCGAGAAGGCGACGACCGGGATGTCCTTGGCCTTGATGCCCTGGTTGCCGAGCTCCTTGTAGAACGGAACGTTGGCGTCGCCGTTGATGGTCGACACGACGGCAGTCTTCTTGCCAGTCGAGCCGAACTTCTTGATGTCGGCAACGATCGACTGCCAGTCGGAATGACCGAACGGCGTATAGTTGATCAGGATGTCTTCCTGCTTGACGCCCTTCTGCTTGAGATAGGCTTCGAGGATCTTGTTGGTCGTGCGCGGATAGACGTAGTCCGTGCCGGCCAGGACCCAGCGCTGCACCTTCTCGTTGGCCATCAGGTAGTCCACGGCCGGGATCGCCTGCTGGTTCGGAGCGGCGCCGGTGTAGAACACGTTGCGCGAGCTCTCTTCGCCTTCGTACTGCACCGGGTAGAAGAGGATACCGTTCAGTTCCTCGAACACCGGCAGCACCGACTTGCGGCTGACCGAGGTCCAGCAGCCGAACACCACGGCGACCTTGTCCTTCTGCAGCAGTTCGCGAGCCTTCTCGGCAAACAGCGGCCAGTTCGACGCCGGATCGACGACGACCGCCTCAAGCTTGCGGCCCAGCAAGCCGCCCTTCTTGTTCTGTTCCTCGATCAGCATCAGCATGACGTCCTTCAGGGTCGTCTCGCTGATTGCCATCGTGCCCGATAGCGAATGCAGAATGCCGACCTTGATCGGCGCCCCTTGGGCGAACGCGCTGCCCACCGCTCCGGCCAGGAGGCCGGCGGCGACCAGTCCCGTCCGCATCATCGATCCAAATTTCATCCCGCTCTCCATGTTGTCGTAACGGACACCCCCGCCCGCAAACCATGGAAAGCGAATGCCGTGCCAAACTCGCTGTCCGGCCCCAAAAAACTCCTACTGCGTGATCAAGGTGAGGGCGCCACCGGCCATCACGACGCCACCAAGAGCCCTCAAACCGAGGTTTCCGCCCCGTCGCAGCATCACCCGGCCCAGTCCAAATCCGACGGCCTGCAGCAGGGCCGTCGCGATAAGAAACCCCAATACATAGACTCCGGCCGCCTTGACCGGCGCTTCCAGCGCGTGGGCGTAACCATGGAACACGGCAAAAAGCCCCACCACGGTCATGGCGCCGATCATCGGCATCCGTACGGAAGCCAGGACGAGTCCGCCAACGACGAAAACCGAAGCGATGATTGCTGCCTCCGCAAAGGGCAATTTTATGCCTGAAAATGCGGCAATTGCGCCAGCGGCCATCATGATCGTGAATGCCGCCGGCACGAGAAAGCCTGACGCGGGCTTCCGCGTGGCCAGCAAGGCGGCCCACAGGCCGACACCGACCATCGCCAGCAGGTGATCGATCCCGGTGAACGGATGGAGAAATCCGGAAGCCTCGTGGCCGGGATGAGCCGACGCGGGGCCTGCCAGAGAAAACAACGCGGCAGCCAGGAAAATCGTGCGTAGCATAAATCTCTCCTCTTTCCGTTTCCCTTGGCGTCAGCGCGCCGGCAGGCCGCCCTGACGCACGATGAAGGCGGCGACGTCGGCGACGCCCTTGTGCTCTTTAAGGTTCGAGAAAATGAACGGCCTCGCGCCGCGCATTTTGCGTGCGTCGCGGTCCATCACGTCGAGGTTGGCACCGACCAGCGGCGCAAGGTCGATCTTGTTGATCACCAGCAGGTCCGAGCGGGTGATCCCGGGACCACCCTTGCGTGGAATCTTCTCTCCCGCCGCCACGTCGATGACGTAGATCGTGATATCGGCCAGTTCGGGCGAGAACGTAGCGGCGAGATTGTCGCCGCCGGACTCGACGAAAACGATCTCAAGCTTCGGCCATTTGCGCACGATATCCGCAACGGCGGCGAGGTTGATCGAGGCGTCCTCGCGGATCGCGGTATGTGGACAGCCGCCGGTCTCGACGCCGACGATCCGATCGGGTGTCAATGCGCCGGCACGCGTCAGGAACTCGGCGTCTTCCTTGGTGTAGATGTCGTTGGTGACCACGGCGATGTCGTAACCATCGCGCATGCTCTTGCACAGACGCTCGATCAGGGCGGTCTTGCCCGACCCAACCGGACCGCCGACGCCCACCCGCAGGGGACCACGCGCACTCATCGTTCCATCTCTCCAGCCAGCAGCGCGAGATAGCCCACGCCGAACAACAGGCAGTAAGGCGAATAGTACCGCTTGTCGCGCATGGCAAACGGCTCGTCGCGAAAATGGCCGCGCCAGCGCGGACTGTATCCCGCCCAGCCGCGCGCGACGAAGACCCCGGCAATCGCAAAGGTGCCTGTCAGCGCAACCGGCTCCGATCCGCGGCCGAGCACGTACCATGGCCACATCGCCACCAGTGCCAGCACCGCGGCAACGGCAAAGCATTGCCACGGCGGTGGCATCCGCCGCCGGCCATCTCCGACGACGCCGCGCGCCAGCGCTTCCTCGTTCGCCTCGGGCCAATGACTGCCCATGCCCCACAGCGCATGCACGACGGCAATGGCCCCGACACCGGCGAACAACAGCAGGGCCAACGCCGTATTCACGAGCGAAACAGCCGCGTGTACTGCGTTTCGTGGCGCAGCGAACACCAGTCGAGCAGCGGCGTTGCGGTGCCGATCTCGTCGAGCGAAGCCGCCGCCACCGCAGCTTCGGCGGTCCGCTGGACCGCAGACTCCAACGCCGCCAACGCAAGCTGGCCATCGGTCTGGCCGAGTGGTACGGCGCGCACCGCCGCCGAAATCAGGTTGGCGGTGAAGGCGTGCAGGTAGCCGCCAAGGGCTGCCCCAAGCGCGATGCCGTGCGCGGCCGCCGCGAGCGCTACCGCCACCGGCAGCGCAAGCTCGCCACCGCATCGCTCGTGCCCGGTATCGAGGGCGGGGTGCGGCCAGGCCGTCCGGGTGATGGATAGAAACGAGCCGCCCTGCTGGCGCGACTCCAGCGCCATTTCGGACGTACCTCGCCAGGCTGCCGCACGTTCGGCGACGGCATCGAACGTCGGCCAATCGCCGGCATCGACTGCGCGCCACGCCGCGGCGAACAATGCTCCGTCTACCAGACCGGTGCCACGCTCAAGCACACTTTCCAGCCAGGCGATCAGCGAGACGCGATCGGTGATGAAGCCTTCCTCGACCGCCGTTTCGACGCCGTGACTGTAGCTGAAGGCACCGACCGGATAGGCCGGCGACAGCCAGGCGAGCAGCCGGTAGAGCGGATCACCCCCGGCCTCAGCCATGGCGCTGATCGTGGACATGGCCGTGAGGGTGGCCGAGGTCGTGATTGTGCTGGCCGTAGGCGCCGCCTTCGGGATCGAACGGTGCGCGCACGGCGCGGACCTCGGCGCCAAGGCCCTTCAGCATATCGACGATCACATGATCGTCACGGATCAGGATACGGTCGGCATCGATCTGGGCGGGCAGATGGCGGTTTCCGAGATGCCAGGCGATCCGCGCGAAAGCCGCCGCATCACGCCCGCGGATCTCGACCAGCGCCTCTTCGGCGGCCTTGACCTCGACGAAGCCGCCGTCCTCAAGTCTGAGACCGTCGCCGCCGCGCAGTACAACGGGCTCGGTGAGATCAAGCAGGAAGTCGAGGCCGCCATCGCCCAGCATGCGCAGGCGACGACGGTAGCGGTCGTCGAACAGCAAGGTGACGGTGTCGGTGCGATCCGGCGTGGGCCACTGGCCGGCACGCACGACTTCAAGGGCGCGCTTCATGATCAGAACAGGAAATACCGTTGCGCCATCGGCAGCACCGTCGCGGGCTCGCAGGTCAGCAATTCCCCGTCGGCACGCACTTCGTAGGTCTCGGGATCGACCTCGATCCGGGGGCAGAGCGCATTGTGCACCATGTCCTTCTTACCGATCTTGCGGGTGCCGTTGACGGCCAGCAACGGCCGGGAGAGGCCCCATTTCTTGGCCACATTCTTGGCGAGCGCGGCCTGCGAGACGAACAGGGCTGGGCTCATGACCAGGCTCCGGCCGAAAGCGCCGAACATCGGCCGGTAGTGAACCGGCTGCGGCGTCGGGATCGAGGCGTTGGGATCGCCCATCGGCGCCGCCACGATCGAGCCACCGATCAGCACCATGTCGGGCTTGGCGCCGAAGAAGGCTGGCGCCCACATCACCAGATCGGCGCGCTTGCCGACTTCCACCGACCCGACGTGCCCGGCGATGCCGTGGGCGATCGCGGGATTGATGGTGTACTTGGCGACGTAGCGTTTGACGCGGACATTGTCGTTGTCGCCTGTCTCCTCCTTCAGCCGCCCGCGCTGCTTCCTCATCTTGTCGGCGGTCTGCCAGGTGCGGATAACCACTTCGCCGACCCGGCCCATCGCCTGGCTGTCGGACGCCATCATCGAGAAGGCGCCGAGGTCATGCAGGATATCCTCCGCGGCGATGGTCTCGCGGCGGATGCGGCTTTCGGCGAAGGCGACGTCCTCTGGAATGCGGGCATCGAGATGATGGCAGACCATCAGCATGTCGAGATGCTCGTCCACGGTGTTCACCGTGTAGGGCATGGTGGGATTGGTCGAACTCGGCAGTACGTTCTTCTCGCCGCAGAGCCGGATGATGTCGGGCGCGTGCCCGCCGCCTGCGCCCTCGGTATGGAACGTGGCGATGGCGCGGCCCTTGAAGGCCGCCCGCGTCGTCTCGACGAAGCCCGATTCGTTCAGGGTGTCGGTATGGATCGCCACCTGCACGTCGAAGCGGTCGGCCACGGTGAGGCAATTGTCGATCGCCGCCGGCGTGGTGCCCCAGTCCTCATGCAGCTTCAGCCCGCAGGCGCCAGCCTCGATCTGCTCTTTGAGCCCGGCCGGCTTGCTGGTGTTGCCCTTGCCGAAGAAGCCGAGGTTCATCGGCAGCCCCTCGGCCGCCTGCAGCATGCGGCCCATGTGCCACGGCCCGGGCGTTACGGTTGTGGCGAGCGTGCCGTGGGCCGGACCGGTGCCGCCGCCCAGCATCGTCGTGATGCCGCTGTAGAGCGCATCGTCGATCTGCTGCGGGGCGATAAAGTGGATGTGGCAGTCGACGCCGCCCGCCGTGATGATCTTGCCCTCTCCCGCAATCGCCTCGGTGCCGGGGCCGATGATGATATCGACGCCTGGCTGGATATCGGGGTTGCCGGCCTTGCCGATGGCGACGATCAGCCCACCCTTGAGGCCGATGTCGGCTTTCACGATGCCCCAGTGATCGACGATCAGGGCATTGGTGATGACGGTGTCGACCGCGCCCTGGGCGCGTGTGCGCTGGCTCTGGCCCATGCCGTCGCGGATCACCTTGCCGCCGCCGAACTTCACTTCCTCGCCGTAGGTCGTGTGGTCCTTCTCGACCTCGACGAAGAGGTCGGTATCGGCGAGCCGCACCCGGTCGCCCTTGGTCGGGCCGAACATGCCGGCATAGGCTGCACGCGAGATGCGCGTGGGCCCTTCGTTGGAGGGGCCGACCTTGGCGACCGGTCCAAGCTTTCCGGAAACCCTGGCCTGGAAGCCATGACTCTCGCGCCCACCCATGTAGGGCGTCAGCCGCACGGTACGCGACTGGCCGGGCTCGAAGCGCACCGCCGTGCCTGCCGCGATGTCGAGCCGCATGCCCTTGGTGCGCTTGCGGTCGAACTTCAACGCATCGTTGGCCTCGAAGAAATGATAGTGGCTGCCGACCTGAATCGGACGATCGCCCGAGTTGGCGACCTCGACGGAGATCGGGTTGCGGCCCTTGTTGAGTTCCAGTTCGCCTGCGGCGGTGAGGATTTCCCCCGGTTTCATGGCCTCGACTCCTCAGCGGATCGGGTCGTGGACGGTCACGAGCTTCGTGCCGTCAGGAAAGGTCGCCTCGACCTGGATGTCGTGGATCATTTCGGCGACGCCCTCCATCACCTGTTCGCGGCGCACCACGCGCGCGCCCTCGTGCATCAGGTCGGCGACCGACCGGCCGTCGCGCGCGCCCTCGACGACGAAATCGCTGATCAGTGCCACCGCTTCGGGATGGTTGAGCTTTACCCCACGTTCGAGACGGCGGCGCGCCACGACCGCGGCCATCGAAACCAGAAGCTTGTCTTTTTCGCGCGGCGTCAGATTCATCGACCGTCCCCCTGCCAGCCCTTTGCCCCTCGGCGCCGACTATACCGCGCTGCTTGCAGCATCAAACATGCCAAACGCGCGGC
>ERZ890510.1553-NODE-1553-length-14710-cov-9.696827_pt1 | contig 14710 bp, 12 predicted proteins | sample MGYA00521265_ERZ890510 | MGnify/ENA primary metagenome ERZ890510 (study PRJEB32303, sample SAMEA104408624) | aquatic metagenome | biome: Brackish water; feature: Chemocline; material: water | place: Baltic Sea | collected 2014-10-26T21:54:00 | depth 110 m ...
CCTAGGGCCGTGGCACCGTAACGCGGGCGGCTGTACTTCTTCAACAGCCTTCTGGTCCATCGTTAATGTCAGCAGCAGACGACCGGGGAACTACCCGACGTGGTCCGCATATGCGTCAGAGGTCAGCAGGCCATCAAGGTCGCCCTCATTGGCCAACCTCAGTTTGATCATCCAGCCCTCACCGTATGGGTCCGAATTCACGAGCGAAGGGTCGTCGTCGAGGGAGGCGTTGATGTCGACGATCTCGCCCTGGACCGGGCAATAAAGATCGCTGACCGCCTTCACCGCCTCGATCGTGCCGAAGATTTCCATCCCGTTGAAGGATGCTCCCGTCTCGGGCAACTCAATGAATACGACGTCGCCTAATTCGCCCTGGGCGTAGTCGGTGATCCCAACGAGGTACACGCCGGCCTCATCGGTCGGCTTCAAGTACTCGTGCTCTTCGGTATAGATGAGGTCACTCGGAATGTCGGACATTTTGCGGCTCCACGTTCGCGCAGGGGGATCGGGAGCCATCAGGATGACGCGGATTCAGACCGAGGTCAAGGCTCCTGTTTTGGCCCGACCAAGCGTCGTCTCGGACACGTCAGCCGTCTAGCACATGGGCACCACGGTGCGACGCGGTGCGCCGGTTCGAGTGCGAGCAAGCATCCCCTGAAGAATACGGGAGGACACTCGGTCGCTTGGCCGCACGGCGCTAGAAGGTCATCGACGAACTATGTTCGCGTGTACTTGATACTTCCTGCCAGTGATTACATTGGCTGAAGCCCACGCGCAGTGCGGCTCGCATGCTTAGCTTTAGACCCGCCTCGGAGCCGATGTTGCTTCCGGGCCGCTCAGAGTCCAAGCCCTAACCTCGAACGGCAGCGCCATGTCGACGCTATTAGCAAGTTCCCAGCCTGCGCTCACGAGTCTCTCGGAACAGGAGCAGATGTTTCAGGAGGCCGTGCGCGACTTTGCCACAGCAGAGATCGCGCCGCTCGCGATGGAGATGGACCAGGCCCAACAGATGAACCCTGGTCTGATCACCCAGCTCTTCGAACTCGGCCTGATGGGTATCGAGATCCCGGAGGCACTCGGAGGCACCGGAGCCGACTTCTTCACCTCGGTGCTTGTCGTCGAGGAACTCTCGAAGGTCGACCCATCGATCGGTGTGCTCGTGGACGTACAAAACACACTCGTAATCAACGCCTTTACGCGATGGGCGACCGATGCGCAGTGTGCGAAGTACCTACCCATGCTCGCGTCAGACACGGTCGGCGCGTACGCGCTCTCCGAAGCTGGGAGCGGGTCGGACGCGTTCGCTTTGAGTTGTCGGGCGACCCAGGACGGACCCGACTGGGTGCTCAACGGACAAAAGCTGTGGATCACGAACGGCAACGAAGCCAACCTCTTCATCGTTTTCGCAAACGTGAACCCGGATGAGGGCTACAGAGGAATCACGGCGTTTATCGTCGAACGAGGCATGGCGGGCTTCACCACGGGCAAGAAAGAGGACAAACTCGGCATCAGAGCCTCCTCGACAACTGAACTCGTCTTCGACGACGTCCGAGTGCCTGCCGAGAACGTGCTCGGTGAAGTCGGGCAGGGCTACAAGGTGGCCATCGAGACCCTCAACGAGGGTCGCATAGGCATTGGTGCCCAAATGGTCGGGCTAGCTCAGGGCGCACTCGACCACACCGTGCGATACGTGAAGGAACGCGAGCAGTTCGGACGAGCCATCGGCTCCTTCCAGGGCGTTCAGTTTCAGCTTGCCGACATGGCAACCCAGATCGAGGCCGGCCGGCTTCTGGTCTACAACGCGGCCCGCCTCAAAGACGCCGGCCAGCCGTTCTTGACGCAGGCCGCCATGGCCAAGCTTTTTGCCTCTGAGATGGCACAGCGAGTGGCGTCTCTGTGTATCGACCTACATGGTGGGTACGGGTTCACCAAGGAGTACCCTGTCGAGAAACTCTACCGAGACGCGAAGATCGGAACGATCTACGAGGGCACATCCAACATGCAAAAACAGACAATTGCCAAGGTGCTAATGCGATGATCTATCTACTTCCATCTCTGGGCCTGATCGGATTCGGCTTCGGAGAGATGCTCCTGATGTTCGGCGTGGTCATGCTTCTGTTCGGCGCGAAAAAGCTACCCCTGTTGGCTCGTGGACTCGGAGCTGGGATTCGGAATTTCAAGGGAGAAATCCAGCCCACCACCGAAGACGACGAAGACGAGGGTTAAGGGGCTGTCAAAATCTCGACTGTCTGACATCGTCATCGTTCTCGACCACCCCAAGGACGTCGTGAATATCGCGGGCGTCATCCGCGTCATGATGAACTTCGGACTCCCTAGCCTCCGGCTCGTGAACCCCGACGACTTCGACGACTATCGCATTGAAGGCATCGCGCACCGCAGCACCGAGTGGATTGAGGCTACCACCATCCACGATACCCTGGAGGACGCCGTCGCCGACTGTGCGTACGTGGTAGGCACGACGGCTCGCCCCAGAACAGCGGGCCGCTCCTACGTACGTCCTCGCGAAGCAGCGGAGCGGATCGCTGAGCGTGCCGTGGGCGCCAAGGTGGCGATTCTGCTGGGTCGTGAGGACCGCGGGCTGACGAATGAGGGCCTGGACCTGTGCCAGGCGGTCACGATCATACCGACGGACGCCGACTACTCGAGCCTCAACCTCGCTCAGGCGTGCTTGGTCCTAGCCTACGAGGTATTCATGGCCGTGGACGGAGGCGAACCGGATCTGCCGCTAGGCAGACGAGCCACCCGCGCGCCGACGCAGGCGGAGTTTGAGGACGCATTCGGTGCTATCGAAGCGGGATTAGAGACCATCGACTTCTACAAGGCGCGTGAGCCGGCCGCAGTGATGCGCACGCTGCGGACCATCATTTCACGCGCCGAGCCCGATCTCCGAGAAACGAAGCTCTTGGGTGCGATCGGATATGAAATCCGGCACTTCGTAAATCGGTCGCGAGGCTCCTAAGCTTCAAGGCTATAGTAGTGACGGGAGATCCTCTGGTCTTTTTCCTGCTGTGAGTCCGGAAAAGCCACACCATTATGCGGCTTGGAAGTACCAGCGAGCGCGATCGCTCCGCCGTGATCGCAGGAGTTCTTATTGTCCATGCCCCCACCGGAAGTCCGAACCGGCCAATCTAGTGTCGCCGAGCGCTATCGTGTGCTCCTCGACACGGGCCGCACGCTTACCGGTACTCTGAGTTCCGAGGATCTCTTTTCAGCGATTCATCGTGAGACGGCGAGTGTTCTGGAGGCATCGGGATTCTACATCTCCCTGTATGACCAGGGGCGTGACATTGCCACCATCGTCTACTACGCCGACCGAGGTGAGACCAAGCGCGTCGACGTCTCCTATCGTGGGTCCGACTCCGAAGTAATTCGGACGCGGGCGCCGTCGTTGGTGAACCAGGACTTGGGGGCGGTATCGCTCTTGGTCCTCGGAGCAGAGGACACGGACGTCACCCGCTCTGCCATCTCCGCGCCGATGATCCACAAAGGCCGTATCGTCGGAGCAATCAGCGCTCAGAGCTACGAGGTCGGCACCTACTCGGATGACGACCTGGCGCTGCTCCGCGGCATCGCTGATTTGGCTGCGGTAGCCATCGACAATTCCCTCCAGTTCGCGGAGTTGCAACGCCGAAAGCGCGAGCCAGAGCAGAGCGAGGAGATCGGACGGGCGCTGACCAGCGAGTTGGACCCCAAGGAAGTTCTGGGAAAGGTGATCACTGCAGTCCTCGACGTACTCGACGTGGACGGTTCGTCCGTGTGGCTATGTGAAGGCCCCACTGGGAGTCTAGGGCGTATCGCGGAGGCCGGCGGCGAGGTCGCATTGCCCGTCGGCCTTACCTGGGAGTTGGGAGGAGACCTCGGCGAAAAGCTCCTTCAGATGAGGAAGCCGATCATCATCGACGACCTGAAGACCTCGCCGCTTGTGCCGGACAGTGTGCGGGAACACCTGTACGCCGGCTCAGGGATGGGCGCGCCCCTGATCGTAGCAGGGAGCGTGGCCGGGATCCTCACCGCCGGCAGCCGCAAGCCCCGCAACTTCGATGCGGACGACGCGGCCGTGCTCCAACGGCTGGCGAGTCAGGCGTCTGTCGCCCTTGAGAACGCACGACTGCATTCGAATCTGCAGGCGCTGTCGCTCACCGACCCCCTTACGGGACTCCCGAATCGGCGACGGTTGCAGATTCATTTAGAGAAGGAGGTCGCGGCCGCCCGACGTGGGCGTAACATCGTCATCGTCGTGTTCGATATCGATGATTTCAAACGATACAACGACACGCTCGGACACCTGGTCGGCGACGACATTCTGCCGGCGTTCGCTCAGATCCTTGATGACGAAAACCGAGCCATGAACCTCGTGGCTCGTTATGGCGGTGACGAGTTCGTGTCTGTCCTGTCCGTAACCCACATGGACGGAGCAAGGCTGTACGTCGACCGTGTTTCTGATCGGATAGACAATGACCCGATCATGGGACAGCACGGAGTCGCAGTGAGCATGGGTCTCGCGGAGTTCTACAGAGCCTCCATGAAGTCGATGGGGGACGTGATTCAGGCCGCCGACATGGACATGTACTCCGTAAAGGCCCAACGTTCACATATGCGCGGGGCCGCCTCCGGCTGAATTTTTCTGCGCGCTCACCCCTTCAAGATTTCTCCATGAGCGACCCACGGTCTCACGCCGAGATCGCCGACCTGTTGGCGTTCGCGACAGAGTTGGCCCAAGAGGCTGGCGACCTCACCTTGCGCTACTTCGGAGGCATCGTCGACCACGATGCCAAGAGTGATGGGTCTCCTGTGACCATCGCCGATACTCAGGCCGAAGCGCTGATTCGCCAAAGAGTCGAGGCCCGGTACCCGGAGCATTCGATACTGGGCGAGGAACTCGGCGAGTCGAACGAGGGGGCTCGCGTGCGATGGATCCTAGACCCCATCGACGCCACCCGCTCGTTCATGCGCGGTGTGCCGCTTTATGGAGTCCTTATCGGAATCGAGATCGACGGCGTCAGCGCCGTCGGCGTGGCACACTTCCCGCCACTTCGAGAGACGGTCGCCGCCGGTACCGGGCTGGGATGCACATGGAACGGGGCGCCGTGCCGCGTATCCGAAGTGAGTTCGCTCGATCAGGCCGTCATTTGCACCACAGATGTGGAGCGAATCCTGTCGACGCCTCAGGGCGACGGCTGGCGGAGGCTGCAGCAGCGGTGTGCGTTCTCACGCACGTGGGGCGACTGCTACGGCCATGCCCTCGTAGCGACCGGTCGCATTGAGGTTCAGGTCGATCCAAGAATGGCGTCATGGGATGCGGGTCCGTTCCTGACAATCGCCAGCGAGGCAGGCGGGCGGTTCACGACGCGCGAAGGCCAAGCCACGGTGCATGGAGGAGACGGGATCAGCTCGAATGGATTGCTGCACGACATGGTCTTGGAGGCACTGGCGTACTGACGGCCTGACCTCTGGCGCGCAGGGGACTGCTTGTTATGATGGCGCGTGCACAAAATCTCCGTCATCTCGGCCCTGGCCTCGATCTGCTATTTGCTCGCGTGCACCCCTGACGCGGACTCCTCAGATGCGGAGTCGACTCTCGGCACTGGCCCAGGGACAGGCCCGCCTTCCTCGGAGGGACTCCACATCGCGGACTCGCTGGTCGCGTCCTGGGTCAGCATGGAAGCGGTGCCCGGAGCAGTCCTCCGGGTCACCCTAGCCGGCCAGCCCGTGTTGGAAGCTGCCTACGGTTTCGCGCAACTCGCTGACTTCGGATCCGGGCAGTACCCCCCGGTATTCGACGACTCGTCGTCGGCCTCCAGCCTGCGCCTGCTCGACGAGCCCCTTGGCATGACGATCACGACGGTCTTCGACCTGGCGTCGGTCACCAAGGTGATGGCGACCACCATGGCGATCATGCTCCTAGTCGATCGTGGCTCCATCGATCTCGAGGCACCGGCATCCCGGTACCTGAGTGACTTCACTGGCGACGGCAAGAGTGCGATCACCATCACGCATCTGCTCACACATCGATCTGGGTTAGAGCAGTGGAAGCCTACGTACTACCACGCCGCAGACGCGGAGGAAGCGTACGCCTATATCCGAGACCTCCCGTTGGGGTGGCCCGTCGGAGAGGGCAGGCATTACTCGGATCTGGGTTTCATGCTCTTGGGACGGATCGTGGAGACTGTCTCCGGGTTGCCGCTCGATCAATTCGTGGCGAATCAGGTCTATGATCCGCTCGGGCTAAAGGCGACCGGATATCGGAGGGCCACTGATTCGCGTGGTCGCGGCCCGGGCAATGGCGCATTGCTCCGACATCCTGTCGGCTCCGCCACACCCGATGGCGTCTTTGCTGCGACCTCGCACGGAAACCCCTTCGAGCGCCGCATGGTCTACGACTCCGCTTTCGGGTACAGCATTGCCGGTGACCCAAGCAGTTGGGATGCCTGGCGGCGCTACACGCTGGTCGGTGAAGTCAACGACGGAAACGCGTTTCATGCCTTCGGCGGTGTTGCGGGCCACGCCGGGCTCTTCTCGACGGCGCGCGAACTCGGTGTCCTGCTCCAGATGTTGCTGGACGGTGGCGCATTCCCGGGCGGACGGTTCGTCTCCCAGGAGATTGTCGCGCGCTTCCTTACCACCACGGGTGAAAGCCAAGCCCTGGGATGGCAGACGCCCGACGACGCGCCAGTCGGGAGTTTTGTGCACACTGGCTTTACCGGAACGTTCGTGCTGGGGGTGCCCGAGCTAGGCCTCGCGGTGGTGCTGCTGACGAACAGGCAGAACGACGGCGTGAACGCGTCGGGCTCCTACCCAGATGTAGGACCGTTGCAGCGGGCTGTGTTGCAGGCACTGACGCGCTGATCCGTCGGCCGGCCTCAAGCTAAGGGCTCAGCCTCGGCCGGGGCTGCCTTTCCCGCAGCGCTGACATTTAGCTCAGCCGCCTCTCATAACCGATCGTCATCGTCCGGGCCGCCTGAGCCCGGCGAGCATTTGCCTTGCTGCTGCATCTTCTGGCGTCGCCTCCACGAGCCGCTCGGCATAGGTAATCGCAAGTCCAACGTCATCGAGTTCCCCGGCGTAAGAAGCGAGCGCGGAAAGGAGTTCTCGATCAAACGGATTCACTTTGAGTGCCGCCGCCAGCGCCTCCATGGCGGGCGCGATCCGGCCGTCGGACCACAATGCCACGCCCAAGACGTACCCGAATCTGGCGTTGCCGGGCTGAGCCTGGACCGCTCGCTCAAGCAATTCGAGCGCGGCGGGAGTGTCAGACTGCCTCACCTTCAGAAGGCCAAGAGCGTGCAGCACTTCCGCCGCCCCTGGACGCATCACGAGAGCCCTGCCCAACACCGCTTCGCCGACATCATCACGCCCCAGCGCGCGCTGAAGGTCCGCGAGGTTCAAGTAGGCTACTAGGTCCGTGGAGTCCAGAGCGAGGGCCGTTCGATAGGCGGCTTCACCGTCTTCGACCCTCCCCTGCGCCACATAGAGGTCTCCGAGATTCACCCAGGAGCTGGGGTGTTCGGCATTTACGCGCTGCGACTCCTCGAACTCGGCGGTCCGTCGAGCGATGACTGCGGCCTGCTCCGCCGTTGCGAGCGCAGCCGGCACGGCGGCGAGCAATCGGGCCGCGCCGATTCGCACGGCGCGGACGGGATCACCCAGCAGCGGATAAGCCAAGGGGAGAACCGTAGACGGTGGCAGCCCGACGAGAGCCTCGAGCGCGCCGAGCCTCACCATCGATTCCGGGTCCACCAGACTAGCTCGAATCACCGTGACAGCCTCGGTGCGCGGCACCCCGACCAAGAGCGACAGGGCGGTAGCACGGATGATCGCCGGTCGGGTCGGGTCGTTGGCCACCGCAGCAAGCTCGGGGACTGCGGCTGGGTTGCCTCTTCGCCCCTCATGGATCGCCAGAGAGAAGTGAGGCGTGTCCTTTGGCGGACCATACCACCGTTCCGTCGTCTGTGCGGCCCAAGCGGACGACTGGTCGTCGTGGCAGCGGCTACACGCGTTCGGAACACCCACCGCCACGCTTAGGTCCGGCCGCGGGATCCTTAGGCCATGATCCCGGCGTGAATCAACGCCCATATAGGTCGTCGCCGGCATATGGCACTCGACGCACTTCGCACCCTGTGATGACGTCTGGTGAAAATGATGGCTCTGTTCATCGAAGACCGTCGCGTTGTGACACCGCGTGCAGAGCGCGTTCCCCTCCGCACGCAACTGCAGGCTATGGGGGTCGTGGCAGTCAGTGCAGGTGACGCCGGCTGCATACATCTTGCTCTGAACGAAGGAGCCATAGACATAGACCTCCTCGAGGATCTGGCCATCTGCGTGGTAAAGGTCCTGTCGCAGAAGGCTCACCAGATCCGTGTCCAAAAGCGTCTCACCCGGACCGCGCTCCTCGGCAATGATGGCCCGACGCGCGTGGCAGTGCGCGCACGCCTCGACTTCGGTGCGCGATGCGAGCGGCTCAACTCGGGTTGCGGTGTGGGCTCCTGGCGCCGGCGCCCAAGCGCGCTGCGGGTCTCCCAGAGCTACTTGGAGGGCCCAATCCTCCGGGGCCTCATCACGGCCGGTGGCCGTCCAGGCATCCGCGACACTCACATGCCCCGAGCCCGGACCGTGGCAGGCCTCGCAGGACACATCCACCTCGGACCAAGTGGTCTCGAAGCTCAACAACGCCACGTCGAAGCCCTTCTGCAGGTTCGTGGAGTGACACTCGGCACAGGTGGTGTTCCAGTTTTGCGAGGGCCGAGTCCAGTGCAGCGCGCTGGTGGGTCCCGTGTCATCGTCTGGATACAAGTGGAACCAGCGTTGACCGCCTTCATTCGCCGCGCGTGCATCCCAGGCAATACCGAGCACCTGATAACGCCCACCTGGAAACGGAATCAGATACTGCTGTAGGGGGGTCACACCAAAGGTGTACTCGATCGGGTATTCGGCCATCTCTCCGGTAGGACCTTCGGTGGTCACGTAGAAAGCACCGTCCCGGGACGTAAACACGGAGGTGACGCCGCGATGGGTGTAGGTCGCACCGAGGAAGTCGCCTAGCACCGTCGCCTCCGTGGCTTCTTGCATGGCCAAGTCATGATGTGACTGGGCCCACAACTGGCTTTCCGCCTGGTGGCACCGCGCACATGCGTCGCCACCTACATAGGTCGCGAGCGCGGCGGGGGCTGCCTGCCCTCGGCCCAGCATCATGAGAAAGGCGCCCAGCGCGAGAGCCGCCCCGACCGCCGTTGCGGCAACGAGGGGCCGTCTCATGGACGACAGCGGCGGCTCATGGTCAGGAAGCGCAATCCCAAAAACGACTCAGGTCGGTGGGCGGTCTTGGCGGGTCGCCAAGATGCGGCTTAGAAGCCGCTTACGCGAGCCGACCTCAATGCGTTTTCCCAAACGCACTTCTGACTCAAGACACGAACCCATCGCATGTGTCTCGGAAGCCCCTCTCGCAGGCGAGCGCGTAGTACTCGCTCAGACTTCGCTCTTCGAGCGGCCCCTTATTGCCTCTCAACAAGATCGGCAGATCGGACGCGAGGGGGCGGGCGCTCTCGAGAGCCCCATCGCCGTTCACCACTCGCTGCAGGTTGGCGCATGCTTGCGGGAAGCCTAGGTCGCAGCCGCGATTGAGCGTGCCGCGCACCTCAGAGGGGTCGTCAATGAGGGTCGTGAGCAGAATACCCAACTCGCTGCGCGGTGCGGTGGCTGGGTCGGTGATCAGTAGGAGCATCCCGACGAAGACTGCAACCGGGATGTAGGCGTCGAAGAAAAAATACGTACCGGTCACGCCGAGGTAGGCGAGGCCGAACAAGTAGGTCGTCACGAAGGCCGCGACTGTCATCGTCGCCACGCCGAAGAAGAGCTGGACCGGGATCGAGACTAGGAACAGCACGAGGTACACCCGGGACGCAAACGTCAGCCACGAAGGGATCTCGACGCCGAAGGTCATGTCGGTTGACCCGGATAAGATCAGCGCCGCCGAGAAGACAACTAGTCCGAATGACGACGGATTGAACACGTGAGTCGACCGCCCATCCCTCTCCCAACGGATCAGCTCCTTGCCGAGAAAGGCCGCCGCGACGATCCCGAACTGCCAGTAGAACCACTCCGGCCGGAACAGGATGAACAGATTGAAGCTGCCCGTGATCGGTACAGGGCCGAAACCGAGCCCGTAATGGTCACGCCTCGACCAGGTGAGCAGGATGTGGAACCCATAAGCGAAGAGCAGTTGGGCCAGGAGCAAGGGCCAATAGCCGCGGATCTCGGGCACATACCAGGCCCAGAAGGCATAGATCACGACCTGGGTGCAGGCCTGCACCCAGTGGTCCTTGAACAACGTCACCTCGACCAAGAGCGTCCGCTTCGAGCGAGCGGCCGTCACGAAGAGCGCCACCGCCCACACCAGCAGCAGGCCACCCGCACCTAAGACGGATAGACCTACCACTTCCGTCGGTCCTAGGTAGAGCGCGAGAGCAATGAGTCCGGCGATGAAAACGCCCGGTAGCATCATCGCCCGTGCAGGCGAGAGCCGCCGTGGCCCTTTGGCCAAGGGCGACATGTTCTCCATCGACATCGGCTCTTCGTACAGGGCGCCAGCGTCCATGTTTCTTGTGGAGGCTATCGTAGTCCGTTGCCGAACGAGGTAACCCCGCTCTCCTCAAAGGCGATCTCAGGGTCCAGTCACGGACCACACGAGTAAAACGATCACGGGGGATAGAGCCCGCGACCGGCGCCGGTGCCACGCGTACTTGTCTTCGAGAGACCGCGTGACCGAGGAGGGAACGCCCGTCGAATCGACGTTATCGGTCGACAAGCGGGGTGGTCAAGGTGCGACCTATCGTGATTGGCGGACCGATCGAGCCGCCACTTCACCCACCCCAGGGTGGCAGGGGCGCCTCGATTGGCGTTCCCAGGTCGAATTCAACGCGGAACCGTCGGCCTTCGCGACGCAGCGCATAGGCGAAGGTCTCACCAGGTACAACCTCAAGGGTCCAGATGTTGGTCGCGGCGGTCGGAACCAACCCCGCAGTAAACGCGTCGGCGTGGAAATCCTGTACCCTGTCGGCCCCGCGGCCCTCAGTATCGCCGCCATACTGGGTCAGGTCGTCTTCTGTGCCGTCCTCATGCCGGTGGTCGTGCTTCAGTCGTAGCCCAGCCGCGGTGGTCGTGACGACCCAGGTCCTAGAGCGATCGTCGCCTACGAAGTACGGAATGCGAATCTCGCCGGGCTCACAGGAGCGCACGTGCATCACCTGGCGCTGTCCATCCAAAGAGGCATCGGGTGGCTCACTCTCGACGATCCGCCCTTCGAAGGCTTGTCCGCACAGTGCCTCCAGGGCCGCCCAGAAGACGAGCTGCGGATCTGTTTCCGCGGCGGCGACGGTCGCCTCAGGGTCCGCATCGGGGGTGCGGCCACACGCGACAGTCCCCAGCAGGGCCACGGAAAGAAGCGTGAGTAGCCCACGGCGAGCGATCAACCTCATATGCCTAGCACCTCGTCGAAGATTGCAGACGCGCCACCACGCTCCGGCTCGTCGATGTGGGGCAACATGGCCGGAGGCCTACGCCCAGCGAAAGACCTAGGGGGAGAACGCCGTGCAAGCCGAGAAAGCCCGCAACTGAGCGACGACGGTCACCCAGTGCGCGTCCCGTCTAGGATCGAGGCCGAGCACACTGATCGTACCTCGGTCGGGCTTCCGCAGCCCCTCAATGCACTCCATCGATGTTGTCTTGCCTGCACCGTTCGGCCCGATGAGGCCGAAGATCTCGCCCTCGAATACGTCAAGCGAGACATCATCGACCGCGATCGTTGAGCCCCACCTCCTCCCCAAATCAGAAACTGCAATGATCGGTGAGGGCATATTTCAACGGACGTGGCGCACGTCTAAGAACATCATGCAACGCTACCCCTGGAACGGTGCCACCTCTCCACAGCCCCTCGCTCGTAGGCCAAGCAACACCGTACTTTGTCGGCGGACCCAAGTTCATGACTTAGACCCGGACCATTCGGCCATGAAGAAGTTACTCGCCGCACTCACGCTATTCGCTGTCGCTTGTGCCCCTCAGGCAGAGAAGTCGAGCGATATGTCCGCGTGGGAGGCTCGCGCCGCAGACATCACCATCATTCGCGACGACTGGGGGGTGCCGCACATCTACGGGAAGACTGATGCCGACGTCGTCTTCGGGCTCATGTACGCGCAGGCTGAGGACGACTTCAACCGCATCGAGGAGAACTTCCTGAACTCCCAGGGGCGCCTCGCAGAATCCGAAGGTGAGGGCGAGATCTGGCGGGACCTGCGCATGAAACTCTTCATTGACCCGATTGAGATGCAACGGATGTACGGGGAAAGCCCAACCTGGCTCAAGGACCTCATGGACGGGTGGGCCGACGGACTAAATTACTATCTGGCCACCCACCCCGAGACCCAGCCGAGGGTCCTCACCCACTTCGAACCGTGGATGGCCCTGTCGTTCAGTGAGGGTAGTATTGGCGGCGACATCGAGCGTGTGAACCTGGCGCGACTGGAAGAGTTTTACGGGGATTCTTCAAACCAGATGGCAGCCGTCACCACAGGTGATCCCAAAGGCCTGTCGGGTGCGCGAGTCGCCATGCGCGGACGTGCCAGCGGCGCCGGCGCCGCCCATGCGGCAGCCCTTCCGGTGCAGAGCTCCTTGGTCGAGCCAGATCCGTTCACTGAGCCCGAGGGCTCTAACGGCATAGCGGTGGCTCCCACCAACACAGCCAACGGCAACGCTCTCCTCCTCATCAATCCGCACACGTCGTTCTTCTTCCGGCATGAAGCACACATGGTGAGCGAAGAGGGTCTCAATGCTTATGGAGCGCTCACCTGGGGGCAGTTCTTCATCTATCAAGGCTTCAACGAGACCGCCGGATGGATGCACACGTCGAGCGGCGTGGACAATATCGACGAATTCTTGGAGACGGTCGTCGAGCGGGACGGTGCCCTGTATTACGCCTTCGGAGACGAGGAGAGGGCGGTCGCCAGCCGAGTTGTGACCGTCAGCTATAAAACGGACACCGGGATGGCCGAACGTGACTTCACCGTCTTCCGGACACACCACGGACCCGTTGTCAGGAGTGTGGACGGCCGTTGGGTGAGCGTATCGCTTATGGAGGAGCCGCTCGGTGCACTCATCCAGTCGTTTTCGCGCACCAAGGCCGCGAACTACGATGAGTTCGTAGGGGCGATGGCGACCCATACGAACTCCTCGAACAACACCGTATTCGCGGACGCGGAAGGCAACATCGCGTACTTCCACTCCAACTTCATTCCGGCCAGAGATCCGTCATTCGATTGGAGTCGGCCCGTAGACGGAAGTGACCCAACCACCGAGTGGAGGGGAGTCCACACGCTCGAGGAGACCCCTGGGTCGCTGAACCCAATCAACGGGTGGATCCAGAACACAAACAATTGGCCCTACTCCGTGAGCGGAGCCACGAGTCCGAAGCCAGCAGACTTCCCGAGCTACATGCAGCGCGGAGGGGAGAACCCTCGAGGCCTGCACGCCATGCGCGTTCTCGACGGCAAGAGCGACTTCACGATTCAGAGTCTGATAGACGCTGCCTATGACAGCTACCTGACATGGTTTGAGCCGATGATTCCGGCATTGGTGAGCGGATACGATGCTCTTCCGGCACCTGACCCTCTTAAGACCAAACTCGCAGACCAGGTCACACTGCTTCGGAACTGGGACTTCCGATGGGGCGTGGAATCCGTCGAGACGTCTCTTGCCGTTTTCTGGGGGGAGGACCTAGGGCGGCGCGTGAGTGGCACAGACGAGGATCTACTTAGCACCGCAGCTGCTCGGGCTAGACTGGAGTCTCTGGCCGCCGCGTCGGACAAGCTCGAGGCCGACTTCGGCAGTTGGCGCACCCCATGGGGTGAGATCAATCGCTTCCAGAGACTGACCGGCGACATCGTGCAACCCTTCAGCGACGCGGGCCCTAGCACGCCCGTCGGTTTTACGTCTTCCCGCTGGGGGTCGCTCGCCTCATTTGGTGCACGAGCGTACGAGGGAACGAAACGCTGGTACGGCACGAGCGGAAACAGCTTCGTCGCGGTCGTAGAGTTCGGCGACCGTGTGACAGCTCGTGCGGTAACCGCCGGGGGCCTCAACGACCAACCCGGATCACCGCACTTCGATGACCAGGTCGAGCGGTACGCCACGGGGAACCTGCGCGACGTGCGCTTCTACCGTGAAGACGTGGAGGCCAACGCAGAGCGGATGTACAAGCCGGGCGGTTGACCGCAAAAAGGACGAGGAGAGGCCAGCGGTCGACCCGCCCGCCGCCCAGATTGTTTTAGTCCCTTAACAGCTTCGGGATTCGCTCTGCGAGTCCCTCCATCTGGGCCGCCCGGTCCTCTGCCCAGCGCGGCAATGACGCGCGGACAAAGCCGATCTGTCTCAAACCGACGCCGCCGAACATTGCCGCTACCGCTCCCGCGATCACGAGCCTCCAGCCGTTAGCCTCAGACATCGCCGAAATGAGCATGAGCACCGAGATAAAAGTGAAAGCCGCACCCATTATGGTGACGGGTACGATGTTGCCCTTGGTCGTGCTCATCCGAACACGATAGCCGTCGCCGTCTGGCTCCACATGCACTTGCAGGTTGCCGTTGGTCCACGAGCGAAGCGATCCGGCAGAGGTAATACGACCCTGCGCGTCGAAGGTCTGGCG
>ERZ890510.1557-NODE-1557-length-14673-cov-6.964017_pt1 | contig 14673 bp, 9 predicted proteins | sample MGYA00521265_ERZ890510 | MGnify/ENA primary metagenome ERZ890510 (study PRJEB32303, sample SAMEA104408624) | aquatic metagenome | biome: Brackish water; feature: Chemocline; material: water | place: Baltic Sea | collected 2014-10-26T21:54:00 | depth 110 m ...
TCATGTCGATTCGATCCCGGTCGGCGGTGAGCACGTCACTCGCGATATCGCCCGCGGGTTGTCGACGCCGCTCGCCCATGCCGAACGCATGAAGACCCAGATCGGTCGCGCGGTCGCCAAGCCGAACGACGAGTACGATATCATCGACGTGCCGTTGATCGGCGAGGAGGAGCGCACTCGGCCGAACCACATCCCGCGGTCGATTCTGGTCGGCATCATCCGGCCCCGGGTCGAGGAGACCTTCGAACTGGTGCGCAGCCGGCTCGAGGCGAGTGGTGTGGATAAGTTGGCCGGTGGCCGGGCGGTTCTGGTCGGCGGCGGCTGCCAGCTTGACGGCGTGGCTGAGGTCGCCGCTGCCATTCTCAACAAGAAAGTCCGCACCGGAGGGCCGCTGCGCCTTGCAGGACTGGCTGATTCGACTGGCGGGCCAGCATTCTCGGCCGCCGCGGGGCTTTTGTCGTTTGCCCTTCACCACCAGGCGGCCGCCCAGACCCAGCCGGTGTCGGCGGAAGCCCAGGCGAGCCGAATCGGTCGCATTGGCAGTTGGATTAAGGACAACTTTTAGGCAATATGTTGTGTGGGATGTGGCAATCCCTAACAGGCTGTAGTTAGCAATAAGAAAAGGCCGGTGGCGGTGAAGGGTCTTTCCTTAAACGGGCCCACGTCGCTACTCCGAGCAGATACCCCCCTCGTTTGCGTGGAGAAAGCCGAATGACAATCAACCTCAGCCTCCCTCAGAAGGAGTCGGAGATTAAGCCGCGTATCACCGTCGTCGGAGTCGGTGGCGCGGGCGGAAACGCCGTGAACAACATGATCAGCGCCGCGCTGGAAGGCGTGGAGTTCATCGTTGCCAATACCGATGCCCAGGCTCTCGGCCAGTCGCTTGCCGACCGGCGCGTACAGCTCGGCATCACCATCACCCAGGGCTTGGGGGCTGGCGCCCGACCCGAGGTCGGCCGTCAGGCGGCCGAGGAGGCGTTGCCGGAGATCCTGCAGCTTCTCGACGGCGCCAACATGGTGTTCGTCACCGCCGGCATGGGCGGTGGCACGGGGACTGGTGCCGCGCCGGTGATTGCCGCCGCGGCCCGCGAGCAGGGCATCCTGACCATCGGTGTCGTCACCAAGCCGTTCCATTTCGAGGGCCGGCGCCGCATGCAGTCGGCCGAGCAGGGTATCCTGGAACTGGAGAAGGTGGTCGACACGCTGATCGTCATTCCCAACCAGAATCTGTTCAAGATCGCCAACGAGAAGACGACCTTCGCGGATGCCTTCAAGATGGCCGACGACGTGCTGCACATGGGCGTGCGCGGCGTCACCGATCTCATGGTCATGCCTGGCCTCATCAATCTCGACTTCGCCGACATCCGCACCGTGATGGGCGAGATGGGCAAGGCGATGATGGGTACCGGCGAGGCCGAGGGTCCCGACCGCAGCCGTGTCGCGGCCGAGTCGGCGATCTCCAACCCGTTGCTGGAAGATCACTCGATGAAGGGCGCCAAGGGCGTCCTGATCAACATCACTGGCGGTCTCGATATGACGCTGCACGAAGTCGACGAAGCGGCCAACCGCATCCGCGAGGAAGTCGATGCCGAGGCCAACATCATCTTCGGTTCGACCTTCGATGCCACGATGCAGGGGCGCATGCGTGTGTCGGTGGTCGCCACCGGCATCGCAGCCATGGCGGCGCAACAGCCGGCGCCGAACTACCTGTCGCTCGACATGAGCCGACCGATGCAGACCGGCCAGCCGGCACTCAGCCGCCCGACGGCACCGCCGGTCGGCCGTGTCGCCATGCCGGCGGCGGCCCAAGCCGCGCCACCGATGCCGGAAGCTTCCGCAGCGGCCTCTGTTGCTGCGCCTCCAGCGGCGTCGGCACCCGTGACGCCGGCGCCGTCGATCGAAGCAGCGCCCGTCGCCGCGATGGCGGAGACTGTCGACGTAATGCCGGCGCCGCCGACCGAAGCGCCGATCCCCGTGCAGATCATGGCAGCACCGCCGGCGCCCGCGCCGGTCGCTCCGGTGCCTGCTCCGGCGACGATCCCTGCGGCGGCCACAGCTCCGGCCCCGGCGCCAGTCTCGGCGCCGGCTCCCGCTCCGGCGGCCGTCCAGCGGCCCCTGGTCGACGAAAACGACTGGCGCGTCAGTCGTCCGCCGATGAAGGCGGCAGTACGTGCCACCGAACCGGTGGCGCGGCCGATGGCCGCGCGTCCGGCGGCGGGTGACAGCAGCCGATCTCCCAACCTCTTCCAGCGCATCACCGGGGCATTTTCCGCACCCAAGCCGGTGGCCGCTGCAACGTCCGTCGAGCCGCCGGTGGCGCGGCCGGTGCCGGAAAACGTCGTGGGCGTCGCGCCCAAGCCTGTAGTGCGGCCTGGACCGGTTCAGACTTCGATCAGCCTTGACGTCACCGAGCGGGCCAAACCCGCGCGGGAAGACGACGATCTGCAAATTCCTGCATTTCTACGCCGGCAGGCCAACTGACGCAGGCCTTCGGCTTCTCCACGCAACTCGTCAAGAGGGGCCAATGGCCCCTCTTCTTTTGGGTCCCGCGTGATATAACCCGGCGTCACAGTGGTTTGACGGATGGGAAATGTCGAAAGTGGGAGCAAGTAGGACGCGTCGCGTGGTTGCCGGGCTGGTGCTGGCGCTGGTGTTGGCCGGCTGCGGATCGTCGGACGACGACAAGAACTACGTCGAGCAACCGGTCGAGCAGTTGTATAACCGCGCGCTCAACGAACTGAGCGCGCAGGAATACAAGAAGGCGGCGAAAGGCTTCGAGGAAGTCGACCGTCAGCACCCCTATTCCGTGTGGGCGACCAAGGCCCAGATCATGGCCGCGTTCGCCTACTATGAATCGAACAAGTACGACGAAGCCATCATCGCCCTGGATCGCTTCATCCAGCTCCATCCCGGTCACCGCGACCTCGCCTATGCCTACTACCTGAAAGCGCTCTGCTACTACGAGCAGATCTCCGACGTCGGGCGTGACCAGCGTATCACCCAACAGGCTCTCGAGGCGCTGGCCGAGGTCGTCAAGCGCTTCTCCGGATCGCCGTACGCGCGCGATGCGCGCCTCAAGGTCGAACTCGCCATCGACCATCTTGCCAACAAGGAGATGGCGATCGGCCGCTTCTACCAGTCCCGTCAACAGTATGTCGGCGCGATCAACCGTTACCGCGTGGTCATCGAACGTTATCAGACCACCACCCCAGTCCCCGAGGCACTCCATCGTCTCGTCGAGTGCTATCTGGCGCTCGGCGTGAAGAACGAGGCCCAGGAGAACGCCGCCGTGCTGGGGTTCAATTTCCCCGGCAGCGAGTGGTATCAGGACAGCTACTTCCTGATCACCGGAGAGGGTCAAAAGCCGCCCGACGAGAAGAGCGGCTGGTTCTCCAGCATCTTCTGATCGGCCAGCATGCTGGTTTCGCTTTCGATCCGCGACTTCGTCCTGATCGAGAAGCTCGATCTCGGTTTCGCGCGGGCAGGCCATGGCGGCCTGGGCGCGCTCACCGGTGAAACCGGAGCCGGGAAATCGATCCTGATCGACGCTTTTGGCCTTGCCCTGGGAGCTCGTGCCGATTCCTCGGCCGTACGCCGGGGGGCGGCGCAGGCTTCAGTTGCCGCCGCTTTCGACCTGCCCAAGACCCATCCCGCGCATGCGATCCTCGCCGAACAAGGACTAGGCGGCGAGGACATCCTGACGTTGCGCCGGATGGTCGGCGCCGACGGCCGTGGCCGCGCCTTCGTCAATGACCAGCCGGCATCGGTCGCACTGTTGCGCCGGCTCGGCGATACTCTTGTCGAAATCCAGGGACAAATGGAGCAGCACGGTCTGCTCGACGTTGGCACGCACCGGGTCTCGCTCGACGCCTTCTCCGGCCTGGAGAAGCAAGTGGGGGCGGTTCGCGCCGCCTGGCACAGTTGGCAGATAGCGGTGCGGGAGCATGCCGATGCGCTGGCCGCCGCCGAGGCAGCGCGGCGTGACGAGGAATTCCTGCGTCATTCCGTCAAGGAACTCGAGACGTTGTCGCCCAAGCCGGATGACGAGGCGACATTGGCGGCGGAGCGGCAGTTGCTGCGGGCCGGCAGCGCGCTTGGCGAGGCCGTGACGCAGGCGCTGGCGGAGCTGGAGCAGGGGCGTGGTACGGTCGCCGCGCTCGGCACAGCGCATCGTTTGATCGAGCGTAATGTCGGCAAGGCCGGCGGGCATCTCGATGTGCCACTGGCGGCGCTGGGCCGGGCGTTGAGCGAGACGACCGAAGCCCAGGCGCAGCTCGAGGCGGCGCGGGAGGCGCTGGAGTTCGACCCGGCGCGGCTGGAGAAGATCGAGGAGCGGCTGTTCGCGTTGCGCGCCCTCGCACGCAAGCACAATGTTGCCGTGCCGGAGCTGGCCGCGCTTGCCGAGAAGATGACAGCCCAGCTCGTGGCACTCGATTCTGGCGAAGCCGGCCTGAAGAAGCTCGCGGCCGCAGCCAAGGCAGCCCGCGTGAGCTACGCCGGTGCGGCTGAAACGCTGGCCGCCGCCCGGCGCAGGGGTGCGGCCCGTCTCGACAAGGCAGTGGCGGCCGAACTGGGGCCGCTCAAGCTGGAGAAGGCGAAATTCGTTACCGAGATGGTATCGTTGCCTGAAGCCGAATGGTCGGGGGCGGGCACAGACCGTGTGCAGTTCACCGTCTCCACCAACCCAGGCGCACCGCCGGCGCCGATCGCCAGGATCGCGTCGGGCGGCGAGCTTTCACGTTTCCTCCTGGCGCTCAAGGTCTGCCTGGCCAAGGTGGGCGATGCAGCGACCATTGTATTCGACGAAGTCGACTCGGGCATCGGCGGCGCCACCGCAGCCGCCGTCGGCGAGCGGCTGAGGCGGCTCGCCAGGGAGGTGCAGGTCCTGGTGGTGACGCATTCGCCGCAGGTCGCAGCCGTTGCCGACCGCCACTGGCTGATCCGCAAGACCACCACCCGAAACTCGGCGAGCACGGACGTGCTGGCGCTCGATGCCAAGGGACGGCGCGAGGAGATCGCGCGCATGTTGTCCGGTGCCGAGGTGACGGCGGAGGCACGAGCCGCCGCCGATCGCCTGCTGGCGACCGCGGGCTAGGACGGCCGATGTCGCGCGCCGCCAAGGTCGTGGCGTCCCTCCCGGTCGACGCGCTCACCGAACGCCAGGCCCGGGCCGACCACAAGCGTTTGGCCGACGAGATCGGCCATCACGACAAGCTCTATCACGAGCGGGATTCTCCAGAGATCTCCGACGCCGAGTACGACAAGTTGCGCCAGCGCCTGAAGGCGATCGAAGGGCGCTTTCCGCAACTCGTCGACATGTTCAGTCCGACGCAGAAGGTGGCGCCGACGCCGACCACGGCCTTCGCCAAGGTCAAGCATGGCAGGCCGATGCTGTCGCTCGACAACGCATTCACCGACGAGGAGCTGCAGGGCTTCCTCGACCGCGTGCGACGGGGGCTGGAGCGCGAGACCGACCTCAAGCCCGATGTCGAGATTGCGTTGAGCTGCGAGGCGAAGATCGACGGACTCTCGATCAGCTTGCGCTATGAGGGCGGCGTGTTCGTCCAGGGGGCCACGCGCGGCGATGGCACCACCGGTGAGGACGTCACTGCCAACCTCAGGACCATCAAGGACATCCCGCAAAAGCTCAAAGGCAAAAGCGTGCCGAAGGCCTTCGACGTGCGCGGCGAAGTCTACATGGAACGCAAGGCATTCATGGATTTGAATGCCCGCCAGGTTGCGGCGGGCGAGAAAGCCTATGTCAATCCGCGCAATACTGCCGCCGGTTCCTTGCGCCAGCTTGATCCCGAGATCACCGCGAGCCGTCCGCTGCGCTTCTTCGCCTATGCCTGGGGCGAGGCCGAGCCGCGAGCCTGGAAGACGCATAGCGAATACCTCAAGCTCCTGAAGGAGTGGGGCTTCAAGACCAATCCGTTGACCAAGCTCTGCCACACCGCCGACGAGGTACGCGCCTTCTACAGGAAGATCGGCGAGGAACGCCCGTCGCTGCCCTACGACATCGACGGCGTCGTCTACAAGGTCGACCGGATCGACTGGCAGGAGCGGCTGGGTTTCGTCAGCCGCGCGCCGCGCTGGGCGATCGCCCATAAGTTCCCGGCCGAGCAGGCGCGCACGCGGCTCAACGACATCGTCATCCAGGTCGGCCGCACCGGCGCGCTGACGCCGGTGGCCGACCTCGAGCCGGTCAACGTCGGCGGTGTCATGGTGGCGCGCGCCACCCTGCACAATGCCGATGAGATCGAGCGCCTCGACGTGCGTGTCGGCGACATGGTGATCGTTCAGCGTGCCGGCGATGTCGTTCCGCAGGTGCTGGGCTTCGTTCCGGAAGAGCGGTCGAAGAAGACCCATAGGTATGAGTTCCCGACCCATTGCCCCTGTCCGCTCAAGACCAGGGTCGCGAGCGAGGAGGGCGGTGTGGTGCGGCGCTGCTCGGGCGGGCTGGAATGTCCGTTCCAGCAGGTCGAGCGGCTGCGGCACTTCGTGTCGCGCTATGCCTTCGACATCGACGGGCTGGGCGGCACTCACATTGAGAACTTCTGGCGCGACGGATTGCTGAAGACGCCGGGCGATCTGTTTCGGCTGGAGGAAAAGGCCGGCGAATTACACAAGCGCGAGGGCTGGGGTGATCTGTCGGTGCGCAACCTGCTGGCGGCCATCGAGGCGCGGCGCACGATCCCGCTCGACCGCTACATCTATGCCATCGGTATCCCGCTGATTGGCGAAGCCACGGCCAAGCTGCTAGCGCAGGAATATGGCGACGCCGACACCTGGCTGGCCGCGATGCTGGCCGCGACCGGGGAACGGAAGAAGAAGCCCGATCCGGTGAAAAAGGAGAAGGCAGCGGCCGAAGTCGGCGAGAGCTACGGCCGGCTCTGCAACATCGAGCAGATCGGCGTCACCACCGCCGATGCCATGTGCGCCTTCTTCGGTGAGGGCCATACCGTCGACATCATCAAGGATCTGCGCAAGCAGCTGACTGTGGAGCCGGTGGCGCGCCGCGTCGTCGCGGCCGATGCCCTGCTCAAGGACAAGATCGTGGTCTTCACCGGCGAGCTGGGGACGATGACCCGTGACGCTGCCAAGGCACGGGCGGAAGAGCTGGGCGCCAAGGTGACCGACTCGGTGTCGAAGAAGACCAGCCTTGTCGTCGTCGGCGAGAACGCCGGCTCCAAGGCCCGCAAGGCGGCCGAACTCGGTGTGCAGACGATGACCGAGGAAGAGTGGATAGAGCTAAGCAAGTAGCTTCGGTGGGGCGCTTGCGGCATCATCATGGAAAGCTGGAGTTGATTGAATGGATTTGGCCCGTTTCCCCCGTCGTAGCTACACGCATGCCCCCACGCCGATAGAACTGCTTCCGCACTTCACCAAGGCCCTGGCGGCGGGTTGCCCGGGCGGCGTCGGGCCGGAGATCTGGATCAAGCGCGATGACCTGCTGGGGCTTTTTCCCGGCGGCAACAAGACCCGCAAGCTCGAGTTTCTCGCCGCCGATGCGCTGGCGCAGGGTGCCGATACGCTGATCACCTGCGGCGCTCCGCAGTCCAATCATTGCCGCATCACCCTCTCCGCCGCGGTCAAGGAAGGGCTCAAGTGCCGGTTCGTGATCGAGGAGCGCGTCCCCGGCAGCTACAGCAAGGAAGCCGGCGGCAACAATTTCATGTTCGAGTTGATGGGCGTCGAAGCCATCACCGTGGTGCCCGGCGGTTCGGATGTGGGCGCGGCGATGTCGAAGGTCGCGCAGGAAGTCGCTTCGCTCGGCCGCAAGGGCTACGTCATCCCGGGGGGCGGCTCGAACGCGATTGGCGGCTTGGGCTACGTGGCGTGCGTGCAGGAAATGCAGCAGCAATGGCTGGACATGGGGTTGGCGCTCGATGCCATCGTGGTCGGGTCGGGCAGCTCGGGCACCCATGGCGGCATGGTCGCGGGCTTCTTCGGCAACAACATCAGGATCCCGCTGATCGGCATCGGCGTCAGCCGCGACCCCGCCGACCAGGAGCCGTTGGTCCTCAAGGAAGCACAGGCCGTCGCCGACCTCCTCGGAATCGGCAAGATCCCGCGCGAGGCGGTGAAGAGCTTCGGCGGCTTCTGGCAGCCGAAATACTCCGTGCCCAACGCCAAGATGGTCGAAGCTGTGCAGATGCTGGCGCGGACCGAAGGCATTCTGCTCGACCCGGTCTATACCGGAAAGATCATGGCGGGCCTCATCGGCCTGGCACGCCAGGGTCACTTTAAGCCCAACGCCAAGGTGCTGTTCATGCACACGGGTGGACTGCCGTCGCTGCACGTCTATGAGGACGTCGTGCTGGGCCGAACCGTCTTGAAGGATTAGCGCCGGGCCACAGGCCTAGAGAGCGCGGGTCGCGTCGACGAGCCATTGGCGAGTGGCGTCGTCGACATCCGGCCCCACCGCCTCGCGCACGCGGCAGTGATAGTCGTTCAGCCACTTGCGCTCGGCGTCGCTCAGCAGGCTGACCTCGATGCAGGCCAGATCGATCGGCGCCAGAGTCAGCGTCTCGAACTCGTGGTAGCGCCGGTCGGCGCCGTCGATCTCGGCCTCCCGCACCGCCACCAGGTTTTCGATGCGTATGCCGTAGGCGCCGGTCTTGTAGTAGCCCGGCTCGTTGCTGACGATCATGCCAGGCAGCAGCGCAACGGTGCTGGCCATCTTGGAAATGCGATGCGGGCCCTCGTGTACCGACAGGTAGGCGCCGACGCCGTGTCCGGTGCCGTGGTCGTAGTCGACGCCGGCCTGCCACAGGTGGTAGCGCGCCAGCGCGTCGAGTTGCGAGCCCGTGGTGCCGGCCGGAAACCGCGCGGTCGCCAACGCAATGTGACCCTTGAGCACGCGGGTGAAACGGTCGCGCATTTCAGGCGTCGGTGTGCCGATGGCGATGGTGCGGGTGATGTCGGTCGTGCCGTCGCGGTACTGCCCGCCGGAGTCCACCAGATAGAGGCTGCCCGGCTGCAATACGCGCTCAGTCGCCGCCGAGGCGCGGTAGTGGACGATCGCACCATTGGGGCCGGCGCCGGAAATCGTATCGAAACTGAGGTCGCGCAACGCGCCGGTTTCCTGGCGCATCGCCTGCAGTCGGTCGGAAGCTTCGATCTCGCGCAGATTGCCGCTTGTCGATCGGGCCGCCAGCCAGCCGAGGAAGCGGCTCACCGCGACACCATCGCGGTGGTGCGCGGCGCGAATGCCATCGAGTTCGACCGCATTCTTGCAGGCCTTGGGCAGGGCGACCGGATCGGCGTCGCGAACGATCGTGGCGTTGGCGGCCTGAAGGCGGGTCGACGCCCAATGTGGAGCGGTCGAGGTTTCGATCAGCACGCGCTTGCCCATCCGCCCCAGGGTCTCGAGCGCCGCGCCCAGTTCGTCCGGCGGCGCCAGTGTGACGGCGTTGCCCAGCCAGCCGATCGTGCGGCCAGGCACCTTGCGACGGTCCATGTAGAGGTCGACGTGGCCATCGCTGTGCAACAGCGCGAAGCCCAGCGCGAACGGCGTGCGCGGCACGTCGCCACCGCGCACATTCAACAGCCACGCAATCGAGTCGGGCGCGGTGATCAACGCCACGTCGGCACCCTTGTCGGAGACGATGGCGGCGATACGCTTGCGCTTGGCCTCGCTGGCCTCGCCGGCCAGTTCGACGGGATGCGGCAGCATGGGCGCCAGCGGCGGCGGCGGGCGATCGTGCCATATCGAGTCGATGGGATTGGACTCGATGGCGACAAACGAGCCGCCGGCGCGCTGACAGGCGCGGGCGAAGCGCTCCTGGCCATCGACGGTCTGCAGCCAGGGGTCAAAGCCCAATCGGCCATCTTTCGGCAGATTGGCGGCGATCCAGGCTTCGGGCGACTGCTCCGGGATCTGGTGGGGAACGAAGGCAGCGGTATCGACCTGGGAACGCGCAGCCAGCGTGTAGCGGCCGTCGATGAAAATTGCGGCCCGATCGGCCAAGACGATGGCCAGGCCCGCCGATCCGCCGAAACCGGTGAGCCAGGCCAGGCGCTGCGAGCCGCGAGGGACATACTCTCCCTGATGTTCGTCGGCGCGTGGCACCACGAACCCGTCGATGCCGCGGCGCCTCAGTTCGGCACGTAATGCCGCAAGCCGCTCGGGCGGCGCGGGAGCCATGTCCAATCCGTCGGCGGAATTCGCCAATTCTGCCCGCCAGGCGACCAGGGCGTTGGTCAGTTCGGTGTCGGGATCGGGAGAGATCAGTTCGGCCCACTCCGGACCGGCCAGTCCCTCTGGGGCCGCAGCGACACCACGCATCAAGGCATCGAGCGCGGAAGGGGCCGGGCTGTTGCCATGCCGGCGGAGAATTTGCAGCACGTCGTCAGGAACGGAACTCATGATGCGCCAGACCCTACGCGGCGTATTTCATAGAGGCAAATTGGCTGATATTTGCTCGTTTGTATCTGCGAAATGCTGAAATAGTGTGCCCTATGCGTCCAGTGCATATCAGAAGTACCGACTGCTGACTTATCGTTGTAACTCAAGGCTCTATATTTGCTTAGTGCGATGCAGCATCGCGTACCGCGTCGCACCATTTGAGGAGAGTACCATGTTGACCCAGCCGATTCGGATGTTTGAAGATCTGACCAGCGAAACTGCGCCGGCGGGAGGAAACGAAAAGGCGAAAAGCGTCGTCACGTTCGCTGATCGCCAACTGATCGAGCTCCGCGCTCGCTATGCGCGCGCCGAGCTGATGTCGAATGCCTTGGGCGATGCCGCGCTTTGGCTGGCCCGCCAATACCGCCGCCTCGTGGCCGGGATCAGGTCGGACTTCAAGCTGCGCGCCGCTGAGTCGCAGCTGTTGCGCATGACGGACCGCGAGTTGGCCGACCTCGGGCTTGCCCGTGGCGACATTCCGTTCGCTGTCCGTGAAGCCGCGGAAGGTGTTGCGCCGCAGTTCGACGTTACCGGCGGCATGTTGGCCGCCAACCAGAACCTTCATCGCGCGGCCTGATCCAGGTTGTCCTGATCGATAGTCGCGTAGCGTAAGCGTAGTGGGGGTCGGCGAAAGCCGGCCCCCTTTTCGTTGCGGGATCTGCGGTCAGCTCCGGCGCAGCAGCAGTGTACGCCACCACGCGCCGCCGGTTTCGAGATCGAGGCGCCGCTCGAACTCGAAGCCGCGGCGCCGATAGGCGGACAGCACGAGTGCTGCCTGCTCGACGAGCAGCCCGCTCAGCAACACGCGGCCACCGGGGCGCAACGCTGCGGCGAAGGCATCCGAAAGATCGACCAGCGGACCGGCGAGAATATTGGCCACGATGAGATCGTAAGGTGCCGGCGCGGCGAGTTCGGGCGCCGTGAGGCCAGCCGCCGTTGCGAAGCGGCATAAATCGCCAACGCCGTTCAGGCCGGCGTTCTCTGCCGCCACGGCGACCGCCTCGGCATCGTTATCGCCGCCCAGTACCGGGCGCTGCCACAGCTTGGCCATGGCGATGGCGAGGATGCCGCTGCCGCAACCTACATCGACTGAACTGATGGTTTCGACCGGATCCAGTGTGGCCAGCATTTCCAGGCAGCCGCGCGTGGTCGCGTGCGTGCCGGTGCCGAAGGCGAGGCCGGCGTCGATCTGCAGGGGCAGCAAACCGGCCGGCCGGCCGCCGGCATCATGCGAGGGGTGGACCCAGAACGGCCCGACGGCGAACGGCCGGAACGACCGCTGGTTTTCCGCCACCCAATCCTTGTCCGGAAGATCCTCCCAGCGCCAGTCAGCGTCGATCGCCGCCTGAACCTCGGATCGATCGCCGTGGCCGAAGATCTCGAGGCGCCATGGTCCATCGCGCGAGACCTCACGACTGGTGACAACAAAATCCTTCTCCGCCAGGTGCTCGAGGGCCTGCTCTCGCGCGACGCGGTCGTCGGCCGGAACAACCGTCCAGGCCTTCCAGCTGCTCACGCCGCCTCGATGAAGCTGTCGAGCACCTTCTTCGGGCCGGCCTTCTCGAAGTCGATATCGAGCTTGTTGCCATCGACGGCAACGATGCGGCCATAACCGAACTTCTGGTGAAAAACACGCTGACCGATACCGAGGTCGGGCTTGTCGCCTTCGACTGCGCGGCGGTCGTCCAGCGTCTCGTCCCGCCAGCGCGTGTGCCGCGTGCGGCCAGCGCCGAGGCTTTCGTAGGCGAAGCCGCTGGCCTGGTCGCGCAGGCCGCCGTGATGGCCGGTCGAGTAGGTGGCGTAGAGCCCGGCGTCGCTGCTCTCCGCCAGGCGGTCGGTCGGCAGTTCGCGCAGGAAGCGCGAGGGGATCGCGGCCTGCCACTGGTTGAAGATGCGCCGGTTGGCGGCGAACGAAACATACGCCCGCTTGCGCGCGCGGGTCAGTCCGACATAGGCCAGCCGCCGTTCTTCCTCGAGGCCGGGCAGACCCTTGTCGTCGAGCGCGCGCTGGTTGGGGAACAGGCCTTCCTCCCAGCCCGGCAGGAACACCGTGTCGAACTCGAGGCCCTTGGCCGCATGAAGCGTCATGATGCTCACCATGTCGGTGTCGCTGCGATCGGCCATGTCGGTGAGCAGCGCCACATGCTCGAGAAAGGCGGGGAGGGAGTCGAATTCCTCCAGGGCGTTGGTGAGTTCCTTCAGGTTTTCCAGTCGGCCCTCGGCCTCGGGCGAACGATCGAGCCGCAACATGTCGGTGTAGCCCGACTCATCGAGCAGGGTTTCGACCACCTCGACATGCTTGATGCCGTCGAGCATGGCCCGCCAGCGTTCGAAGTTCCGGATCAGCTCGCCCAGCGCCTTGCGTGGCCGGGCCTTCAGTTCGTCGGTTTCAAGCGCCCGCCGGGTTGCCTCGAACAGCGATATCTTCTGGGTGCGCTGGATCAGTCGGAGCGTGCGCAGCGCCGATTCGCCAAGGCCGCGCCGCGGTGTGTTGTAGATGCGCTCGAAGGCGAGGTCGTCGTCGTGCTGCACGGTGACCCGGCAATAGGCCAGTGCATCGCGGATCTCCTGGCGTTCGTAGAAGCGCGGTCCGCCAATCACCCGGTAGGGCAGCCCCATGGTGATGAAGCGTTCCTCGAACTCGCGGGTCTGGAAACCGGCGCGCACCAGAATGGCGATCTGCGCCAGCTTGTGCTGGTCGCGCTGCAGCGCTTCGATCTCCTCGCCGATGCCGCGGGCCTCTTCATCGCCGTCCCATACGCCGCGCACCGCGATGCGCTCGCCCTCCTTGGCCTCGGTCCACAGTGTCTTTCCCAGCCGCCCCTCGTTGTGGGAAATCAGGTGCGAGGCGGCAGCCAGGATATGCGGCGTCGAACGGTAGTTGCGTTCCAGCCGGACGACGGTGGCGCCGGGAAAATCCTTCTCGAAGCGCAGGATGTTGCCGACCTCTGCGCCGCGCCAGCCGTAGATCGACTGGTCGTCGTCGCCGACGCAGCAGACGTCCTGGGTGCCCTGCGCCAGCAGGCGCAGCCACAGATACTGCGCCACGTTGGTATCCTGGTACTCGTCGACCAGGATATGCTGGAAGCGGCCATGGTAGAGCGCCAGAATATCGGGATGCTTCTGCCACAGGGTCACGCAGTGCATGACGAGATCGCCGAAATCGACGGCATTCACCTCGACGAGCCGCTCCTGGTACTGACGGTAGATGTCGGCGGCCTTGCCGTTGGCGAATTCGCCGGAATCGTCGTCCGACAACTTGTCAGGTGTCAGCGCGCGGTCCTTCCAGCGCTGGATGATGCCGCTGAGCACTCGCGCCGGCCATTTCTTGTCGTCGATGCCTTCGGCCTGCAGAAGCTGCTTGATCAGCCGTGTCTGATCGTCGGTGTCGAGAATGGTGAAGTTGCTTTTCAACCCCACCAGTTCGGCGTGGCGGCGCAGGACCCTGACGCCGATTGCGTGGAAGGTGCCGAGCCACATGCCGTCGGCGGCGCCACCGATCAGCGCGGCCACGCGGTCCAGCATCTCGCGGGCGGCCTTGTTGGTGAAGGTAACGGACAGGATCTGCGATGTCCGGGCCCGGCCGCCGATCAGCAGATGGGCGATCCGCGAGGTCAGTACGCGGGTCTTGCCGGTGCCGGCGCCGGCCAGCACCAGCAGCGGTCCGCCCTGGTGGGTGACCGCGATCCGCTGTTCTTCGTTCAGCCCATCGAGATGGGCCGTCGACGCCAGGGCGCGGCGGGCCGGCTCGGCAGTCGCCGGGGCGGGATCGTCGGTAATTTCGAACGGGTCAGCGGGGGGCACCATGCAGCGTCGTATAGCAATCGGGGCGGCGGACGCCTATCTTCTAGACTGAGAACCCACCCAGTGTGAAATATAGGGGGTGTAGATATGGCCCGAGGGCTTAACGGTTCCGCCAACGGCAGTGGCCATTGGCCGGCCGGCCAGGATGGCGTCGAGGCGCGGATGCCTGGTCGTTCGTCCGGCATGCCGCCGGCGGTTGCAGAGGCATTGCCGGCGGTAGTTGGCTTGAAAACCACCGTTCCGGCGAATCGCCGCTCGGCCCAGACGCTTGGCGCCGAGCGCGAAGGCCATGGCATCGTGATCGATGACGAAGGCCTGGTCGTCACCATCGGCTACCTGATCATGGAAGCCGACAGTGTCACCATTACCGATATCGAGGATCGCGAATGGCCGGCCCGCATCGTGGGTCACGACTATGAAAGCGGCTTCGGTCTGGTGCGCGCCGAGGTGCAGCGCGC
>ERZ890510.1558-NODE-1558-length-14673-cov-6.930360_pt1 | contig 14673 bp, 10 predicted proteins | sample MGYA00521265_ERZ890510 | MGnify/ENA primary metagenome ERZ890510 (study PRJEB32303, sample SAMEA104408624) | aquatic metagenome | biome: Brackish water; feature: Chemocline; material: water | place: Baltic Sea | collected 2014-10-26T21:54:00 | depth 110 m ...
ACTGCTGCCTCCCGTAGGAGTCTGGGCCGTGTCTCAGTCCCAGTGTGGCTGATCGTCCTCTCAGACCAGCTAACGATCGTCGCCTTGGTGAGCCATTACCTCACCAACTAGCTAATCGTACGCGGACTCATCTTTTGGCGATAAATCTTTATCCCGAAGGAACCATTCGGTATTAGCCCCAGTTTCCCGGGGTTATTCCGAACCAAAAGGCAGATATCCACGCGTTACTCACCCGTGCGCCACTCGTGTATTGCTACACGCGTTCGACTTGCATGTGTTAAGCCTGCCGCCAGCGTTCGTTCTGAGCCAGGATCAAACTCTCAAGTTTAACGTATTCCTCCACCTCAACTGGCGAAGAGGGGAGGAACTTGATCCCGTCACTAATTACTCTTGTCCGACTTGCGTCGAACATTCCGAACTAGCGACGGCGAAAACATTTTGCACCTAAGGCGCAAACGTCCGCCGCCGCCGGCGTATCCCTTTCCTAACAGACAATGCATAGAACACACGACCCGAGGGTCGAGACCTTCCGCAGAACCAGGCACCTTTAGGGTCGCAAAACCCTGCGCCGCAATTACGCGCGACGTTTCCGGTACACCCCGTTCTCCGTGGGAGCCGCGCTTATATGGGCCGCCCCCAGGGGTGTCAAACGCAAAATTGCAGATCTTTGACGGTGATTTCCAGCCGGCAAAAACCACATCAAACCTATTGTATTGTTGTGCCGAGCCGGGCTTTCCGGCATCAATATGTAGCGATTCGCCGTTGGGGACAGAATTTCGTCAACGGCGCCAACCCGAGCAGAGGCCCGGACCCACCGGGCCCACAATAGGTCAATGGTCATGACGGATTTCCCCTCTCCGTCGGGCCGGCCAGAAAACCGCAAAAAGAGCATTTTTGCAGTGTTCTGGCCTGTCCTCGCCGCCGTCACGCTGATCGCCGGCACGCTTGTCCTGGCGCTTGGCGGGTTGGCCATCACGCAACGGCCGCTTCCCGACGTTGCAGTGTCTCCGGCGGAACCGCCGCCCTTCGTCCTTGCCAACCTTGCATTCGCCGACGTCGAACTCGTTCCGCCGCCACCGCTGTCGCTGGAGGAATTCAAAGGCTTCCAGATGCGGGAAGAGGAGCGCCCGCCCGAACCGCCGTCGAACGACCCCTACGAACTCACGCTCCGGTTGGAGCGCGGCGATACGGTCGAGAAGATCCTGGCCGACATCGACGTTCCGGAGGACGACCGCAAGGAGATCGCGGTCCGGCTTCAGGCGCTGCTGAAGAAGACGAAGCTTGCCATCGGCGAGACGATCGACCTTGTCCTGACGGCGTCGCCCGATCAGCTGGACGCCCCTCGCGTGCTTTCACTTTCGGTCCGGCCTCAACCGGAGCGGGAGTACATCGTCACCCGCAAGGATGACGGATCCTACGAAGCCGAGATGAAAGTCCATAAGGTGAGTCCGCGCATCGTGCGCGTCGACACCGTCCGCGTGGGCTCACTGCAGCAGAGCGGGATCAAGGCCGGGGCACCGTCAGCGGCGATCACCGAGTTCATTCGTGCGCTTTCCTTTGACGTCGACTTCCAGCGCGAACTGAAAGAGGGCCAGCGTTTCACTCTCCTGCTTGAGCAGCTTGTCACCAGCGACGGCCTCCTCGCACATCCAGGCCGCCTGCTCGCCGGCGAACTGAAGCTTGCCAAGCGGACCGTGACGGTCGTCCGCTTTCGTCCGGCCGGCGGTGCCGAGCAGTTCTACAACCCCAAGGGCGAAAGCGTGGTGCGCTCGTTCCTGCGCACGCCAATGGACGTGTCGCGCGTTACCTCGAAGTTCGGCATGCGCCAGCATCCGATCATGGGCTTCAGTGCGTTGCATACAGGTGTCGATTTCGCCGCTCCACACGGCACGCCCGTCCTCGCTTCCGGTATCGGCAAGGTCACCATGGCGGGCTACAATGGTGGCTATGGTCTTTACGTGAAGCTGCAGCACAACGCAGAGATCGGCACCGCCTACGCGCACCTGTCGCGCCTCGGCCCCGGCATCAAGCCCGGCGTGTCGGTCCGCCAGGGCCAGGTGGTCGGCTTCGTCGGCTCGACCGGCATGTCGACGGGGCCGCATCTCCACTACGAATTCTATCGCGGCGGCAGGGCGATCAATCCGCTGGCGCAGAAGTTCGCGATGCGCGGCAACCTTGGCGGCAAGGATCTCACGCGCTTTCAGGCGCTGTCGCGCCAGTACGTCGTCCAGCTCAAGAACGCGCCGGCCGTGGCCAGCGTCAAGCCACCCAAGGCCAAGGAGCCGGCACCACCACAGGTGGCGAAGGGCGACTGAGCCGCCCTTCGTCCCACCGGCACCCTAGTCCGCGGCCTCGCCCAGAACGCGCTGGCCGGCAATCACCAGTTCGCCGTTCTCGACGCCGACCTCGACCGTGTCGCCGTCCCTGATGCGGCCCTCGAGCAGCAGGGTCGCCATCGGATTCTGCAGGCTGCGCTGGATGACGCGCTTCAGCGGCCGCGCGCCATAGACCGGGTCGTAGCCGCGGTTGGCCAGCCACTGCAGCGCCTGCTTGTCGAGGTCGATGCTGATCTTGCGATCGGCCAGGAGCTTGCGCAGCTGGCCCAGCTGGATATCGACGATATCCGTCATGTGCGCCCGGCTCAGGCGGTTGAACAGCAGGATCTCGTCGAGGCGGTTGAGGAACTCCGGCCGGAAGGCGCGGCGCACCTCTTCCATGACCTGCTCGCGGACCGTCTCGGTCGATTGGCCTTCGCCAAGGGCGGCCAGATGGGCGCTGCCGAGGTTTGAGGTCAGCACGATCAGCGTGTTGTTGAAGTGCACCGTGCGACCCTGGCCATCGGTCAGGCGACCGTCGTCCAGCACCTGCAGGAGCACGTTGAACACGTCGGGATGGGCCTTCTCGACTTCGTCGAACAGGATCACCTGGTACGGCCGGCGCCGCACCGCTTCGGTAAGCACGCCCCCTTCGTCGTAGCCGACATAGCCCGGCGGCGCGCCGATCAGGCGGCTGACGGCATGCTTCTCCATGAACTCGCTCATGTCGATGCGCACCATCGCGTGGTCGTCGTCGAACAGGTAGTTCGCCAGCGCCTTGGTGAGCTCGGTCTTGCCGACGCCCGTGGGCCCCAGGAACAGGAACGACCCCATCGGCCGGTTGGGATCCTGCAGCCCCGCCCGCGCGCGACGCACGGCGTTGGACACGGCGGTGATCGCCTCGTCCTGGCCGATCACGCGCTTGTGCAGCTCCTCTTCCATGCGGAGCAGCTTGGCCCGATCGCCCTCGAGCATCTTGTCGACCGGAATACCGGTCCAGCGCGACACCACCGCGGCGATGTCCTCGGGCATGACCTCTTCCTTCACGCCCCGGCCGCCGCTCAGTTCGATGTTCTCCGCCGCCTTGAGCTTCTTCTCGAGGTCGGGGATGACGCCGTAGGACAGCTCGCCGGCACGCGCCAACTCGCCATTGCGTTGTGCGATCTCGAGCTCATGGCGCGCCTTGTCGAGCTGTTCCTTGACCTTCTGCGCGTCGGCCAGTTTGTCCTTTGCCGACTTCCATTGCGCCGTCAGGCCGGCCGACTTCTGCTCGAGTTCACTCAACTCCTTGTCGAGCTTCTGCAACCGCTCGCGCGACGCCGGATCGCTCTCCTTTTTCAGCGCCTCGCGCTCGATCTTGAGCTGGATGATGCGCCGGTCGAGCTCGTCGAGATCCTCCGGTTTGCTGTCGACCTGCATGCGAATGCGGCTCGCCGCCTCGTCCATCAAGTCGATCGCCTTGTCGGGCAGGAACCGGTCGGTGATGTAGCGGTTCGAAAGCGTCGCCGCCGCCACGATGGCGGCATCGGCAATGCGCACGCCGTGATGCAGCTCGTATTTCTCCTTGAGGCCGCGCAGGATGGAAACGGTATCCTCAACCGTCGGCTCGGCCACGAACACCGGCTGAAAGCGGCGCGCCAGCGCCGCATCCTTCTCGATGTGCTTGCGATATTCGTCGAGCGTCGTGGCGCCGACGCAATGCAGTTCGCCCCGCGCCAGCGCCGGCTTCAGCATGTTGGAGGCGTCCATCGCCCCGTCCGCCTTGCCCGCCCCGATCAGCGTGTGCAACTCGTCGATGAAGACGATGATGTCGCCCTCGGCCGAGGAAATCTCCGCCAGCACCGCCTTCAGGCGCTCCTCGAATTCGCCGCGAAACTTGGCGCCGGCCACCATGGCACCGAGGTCGAGCGACATCAGTTTCTTGCCTTTCAGCGATTCCGGCACGTCGTCGTTGACGATGCGCAGCGCCAGGCCCTCGGCGATCGCCGTCTTGCCGACGCCGGGCTCGCCGATCAGCACAGGATTGTTCTTGGTGCGCCGGCTCAGCACCTGGATGGCGCGGCGAATTTCCTCGTCGCGGCCGATCACCGGGTCGAGCTTGCCGTCGCGCGCCGCCTGGGTGAGGTCACGGGCGTACTTCTTCAGAGCGTCGTAGCCGCTCTCGGCCGACGCGGTATCGGCGGTGCGGCCCTTGCGCAGCTCCTGGATGGCTTTTTCCAGGGCCGGCGCCTTCACGCCACCCTTGCCGAGCGCAGTCGCCGCCTCGGTGCCCTTGGCAAGCACCAAGGCAAGCAGCAAGCGTTCGACCGTGACGAAGGAATCGCCGGCCTTCTCGGAAATCGCTTCAGCCTGTTCGAACAAGCGCGCCGTCTCGGGCGCCAGATAGATCTGGCCTGCACCCTGGCCCTCGACCTTGGGCAGCTTCGCGAGATTGGCTTCGACTTCGCGATGAACCATGCGCGGATCGCCGCCGGCAGACGTGATCAGGTTGGCCGCAAGGCCTTCGGGATCGTCGAGCAGGACTTTCAGAAGGTGGTCGGGAACGAAGCGCTGATGGCCGTCGCGCAGCGCCAGCATCTGGGCGCTCTGCAGGAATCCCCGCATACGTTCGGTGTATTTCTCTTGGTTCATTGCTCTACCCTTTCATCTACGCCCCCGGCATGCGGCGGGCGAAAGAGCGGACCCCTATCCGGGCATCCTGAAACCGATATGGGAAGGGATCGGGCAGGTACAAGACCGGATCGACGGTACGGCTTTCCGTCCCAACCATGCCGGCATATGAAGGCCGGCCGACACGATCCAGATCAACACTGCGGAGAAAAATGCAATGTCAGGTGGGCACGGCCACGCCGATGTATCAAACAAGAAGATTGCGCTTCTCGTGGCCGCCCTGGCCGCTTTGCTGGCGGTCACCGAAATGGCGGGCAAAAGGCCTCTCCAGCCACATCGATGCATCCAATCTCTGGTCTTTCTTCCAGGCCAAGACGATCCGTCAGACCACGATGCGCACGGCCGCCGAGGGGGCCGAGGCGCAATTCAAGGACAATCCGCAAGGCGCCCTGCCAGCCTTGAAGGCGCAGGCCGAACAATGGCGCCGCACGGCGCAGCGCTATGAGTCGGAACCCGAAACCAACGAAGGCCGCAAAGAATTGATGACCCGAGCCAAGGTCAAGGAGCAGCAGCGCGACCGGTCGCTGGCCGCCTACCACATGTTCGAGTACGGCTCGGGATGCTTCCAGCTGGCGATCGTGCTGGCCGGTGCTGCGGCACTGACCGCAGTCGGCTGGCTCATCTTCGCTTCATTGGGCCTGGGCGCGCTGGGGATCGTTTTCGCAGCGCTCGGGTTCTTCGCACCGACCCTGATCCACCTTTAAGCACCCAAGGGCGAAAGCCGTCGGGTGCTTCTTGAAATACTCGCTGGGATCGACGATCAGCGGATCTGACGATCAGCCACGCCGGCCGGTGGCCGGCGTCAATGCCGGAACATCGGGTTGATCTTCGGCCGCCGGATCCTCGGTGGCAGACGCACTGCGCCCGGTTTGCAGAAAGGCAACACCGCCAAGGCCAGGTTCTGCCTCGGGCGGGTCATCTGCCTGACCGCCCATGCGTTCGCCCGGCGCCTGGCCGTTGGCATTGCTGGGCGGCGAACCGGCTTCCTGGCCGGCTTGCTGACCCTGCTGCTGCGGATTCTGCTGGCCGCCTTCTTCGTCGCCATAGCCGACGTTGTTGCGCTGGCCGAAACCGCCCATGGTCTGGATCATGCGGAAATAGTGATCCGCGTACTGCCAATAGGCCTCGGCCTGGATACGGTCACCCGACGACGCCGCCTCGCGGGCAAGCGCCTGATACTTGTCGAATACCTGGTGCGCGTTGCCGCGGACCCGAACATCGGGGCCGCTGCTGTCGAACATCTGATTTCGATTGGGCGGGCGATTGGGGTTGTGATGTTGCTTGTGGTGATTGTGGCCACCGCCACCTCCGCCTCCGCCTCCACCGCCGCCACCACTGCGACCGCCGCGCGATCGCTGACGATTGTTTGGTCTCATTACCTAGGGCCAGTTACATGCCGGACGGGTGTTATTGTTGCAGACCCTCTGCCCTTCCCGGGCGCCGTCACGGCCAATATTCAGAGGGATATATTTGCCCGTTGCCACCGATCGGCTCGAGCTAAGCCCCCTAGGGGACAGTTCGCAAAGTAGTCCTATTCCAACTGCTTGCCAACTCTTTAATGCGTCGCCGATACGACGCGGTCGATCCCGCCGAGATCGCGCCACGAAGCGTCGACGGCAAACCCAGCGGACGCGAAAAGCGTCGATATTTCAACGGCTTGACCGTCCCCAGCTTCGACCAGGACACGCCCCCCCGGAACCACCAGCCCGGCCGCCGCGGCGGCGATGGCGCGATAAGCCACAAGCCCGTCCGGCCCTCCGTCCAAGGCAAGCCTGGGCTCAAACCGCGCGACATCGGGCATCAACCCTTCGATCGCCGCCGCCTCGATGTACGGTGGATTGGAGATCACCAAATCGAAAGGGCCTCCCAACTGCTCGGCCCACGCCGGCCGCCGCCAGTCGCCGCCAACGAGCGTTGTTCGCGGACCAACACCCAGCGCGTCGGCGTTGGCCTGCGCCACCTCCAATGCGTCCGCCGAGGCGTCGACCCCGACCCCGCGCGCGTTGGGAAACTCGCGCAGCAGGGTGAGCAGCAGGCAACCCGAGCCGACGCCAAGATCGAGAATCCGCCATGGCTCGGTCCGCACCGGCATCAGGGCCAATGCCGCCTCGATCAACGTCTCGCTGTCGGGACGCGGCACGAGAACAGCCGGCGAAACCTTGAACGGCAGCCCCCAGAATTCGCGTTCACCCAGGATGTAGGCCATCGGCTCGCGCCGGACGCGGCGTGCCGTGCAGGCGCGCATCGCCTCGACGACCGTGGGCGGTGCGGCTTCTCCGCCATGACCGATCAACCGTTCGACCGTAAGCCCGGCCGCGTGGGCAAGCAGCAGGCGGGCCTCGAAGCGGACATTGTCGATGCCGGCCGCAGCCAGTGCGACGGCGGCGTCGCGCAGAAGCGTATCGTAGGTCGCGGTCAGGCCGCGAGCTCCGCCAGCCGGCTCGCCTCGTCGTCGGCGGTCAGCGCGTCAATCAGCTCGTCGAGGCCCCGCCCTTCCAGGACTTCGTCGAGTTTGTAGAGCGTGAGATTGATCCGGTGATCGGTGACGCGGCTTTGCGGAAAATTGTAGGTCCGGATGCGTTCACTGCGGTCGCCGCTGCCGACCTGGCCCTTGCGGTCGGCGGCGCGCACATCGTCGCGGCGCTGGCGTTCGGCGTCATAGAGCCGGGCGCGCAGGATCTTCATCGCCTTGGCCTTGTTCTTGTGCTGGCTCTTCTCGTCCTGCTGGCTGACCACCACTCCCGTCGGAATGTGCGTAATCCGCACCGCCGAGTCGGTGGTGTTGACCGACTGACCGCCCGGGCCCGACGAGCGGAAAACGTCGATCCGCAGGTCCTTTTCGTCGATCTTGACGTCGAACTCCTCGGCTTCCGGCAACACCGCGACCGTCGCCGCGGATGTGTGGATGCGGCCCGAGCCTTCGGTTGCCGGCACGCGCTGCACGCGATGGACTCCCGATTCGAATTTCAGACGGGCGAAGACGTTGCGGCCCGTCACCGTCGCGATCGCCTCCTTGTAGCCGCCGATGCCGGTGTCCGAGAGTTCCATGATCTCGAACTTCCAGCCGTGCTCGGCGGCAAATCGCTGGTACATGCGAAAGAGGTCGGCGGCGAACAATGCCGCCTCGTCGCCGCCGGTGCCGGCACGTATTTCCAGGATGGCGTTCTTCTCGTCGGCGGCATCCTTGGGCAGCAGCATGCGCTTCACGGCCCTCTCGAGTTCGGGCAGGCGCTTGCGCAGCGCCGCCGCCTCTTCCTCGGCGATCGCCTTCATGTCCGGATCGGCCGCCATCGCCTCGGCATCCTTCAGCTCCTGGCCGGCCCGGTGCCATTCGTTCACCGCCTCGACGAGGGGGCCGAGATCGGCATATTCCTTCGAGGCCGCGACGAATTTCTGCGAATCGAGCGTGCCGGCGGAAAGCGCCGCCTGCAGTTCGGCATGGCGGGTCACGATCTGGTTGAGCTTGAGCAAAAGCGACACTGCGTTCAGCCTTTCAAGGCGCCGGCGAGGGCGTCGAGCGCCACTTCTCGCTGATCGCCGCTGTCGAGATCCTTGAGCTGCGCCACGCCCTTGGCCAGTTCGTCGTCGCCGATGATGATGGCGGCGCGGGCATTGAGCTTGTTGGCGCGCTGCATGCGCCGCTTCATGTTGCCGCGATAGTCCTGCTCGACCACGATGCCGTGGCGCCGCAGCGCCCGGGCGATCCCCAGCGCCCTGGCCTCGGCGGCCGGCCCCAGCGGGGCGATCACCACCGGACGCGGCAGCGGCGCGGGCTCGTTCGCCAGCATGATCAGGCGCTCGATGCCGCCCGCCCAGCCGATGCCGGCCGTGGGCGGCCCGCCCAGCTCGGCGATCAGCCCATCGTAGCGGCCGCCGCCCAGCACCGTGCCCTGGGCGCCGATGTGCGTAGTGACGAACTCGAAGGCGGTGTGGGTGTAGTAGTCCAGTCCGCGCACCAGGGTCGGATCGACCTCGAAGGCGATGCCGGCGGCCGAAAGCCCGTCTTTCACCGCCGCGAAGAAATCCCGGCTCGCCTGGTTGAGGTAATCGGCGAACGACGGGGCGCCGGCGTTGATCGCCTTGTCGCCCTCGTCCTTGCTGTCGAGGATGCGCAGCGGATTGCGCTGCAGCCGGTTCCGCGACTCCTCGGAAAGCCCCGCGACGTGCGCCGAATAGTACTCGACCAGCACCTTGCGATAGACACCGCGGCTTTCGGGATCGCCGAGCGAGTTGAGCTTGAGAACGCAGCGATCGAGGATCGAGAGCCGGTCGAGAATATCGGCGGCGACCGATATCACCTCGATATCGGCACCCGGTTCGGGCGCCCCCAGGACCTCGAGGTCGATCTGATGGAACTGGCGCTGGCGGCCCTTCTGCGGCCGCTCGTAGCGGAACATCGGACCGGCGGCGAAGACCTTCAGCGGCAATTGCTGGGTGAGTTCGCCGTTCGACACGAAGGCGCGGCAGATGCCGGCAGTGTATTCCGGCCTGAGCGTCAGCGATTCATTGCCGCGATCGGCGAAGGTATACATCTCCTTGGAGACGACATCGGTGGTCTCGCCGATGCCGCGCGCGAACAGCTCGGTGAATTCGAAGATCGGGGTTGCCATCTCGCGGTAGCCATACAGCCGCGCGACATCGCGCGCGGTGTCGACGACATGCGCGAAACGCCTGAACACATCGGGAAGAAGATCGTGCGTGCCACGGACGGGTTGGAGTTTGCTCACGGAAAATCGCCTTGGAAAAATATCGACGGAAGGAAGCCGGAGGTCGCTATTCGGCAGCGACGCGGTGTCGATCGGCCTCGGCAGCCTTGGCGGCTTCGATCTCGGCCGCCTTCTTCTCGATCAGTCCGACCAGATGATCGATGACGTTGCCGTCCTTCAACCGGTGGTGTGGCACGCCGGCGATATAGACCTGGTGATTGTTGGCGCCGCCGCCGGTAAATCCGATGTCGGTTTCACGGGCCTCGCCAGGGCCGTTCACGACGCAGCCGATCACCGATACCGTCATCGGCGTGACGATGTGCGCAACGCGCTTCTCCAGCGCCTCGACCGTCCGGATGACGTCGTACTGCTGGCGCGCGCACGACGGGCAGGAAATGATATTGACGCCGCGATGACGCAGGTTGAGCGCCTTCAGGAGTTCGAACCCGACGCGGACCTCCTCCTCGGGTTCAGCCGACAGCGAGACGCGGACCGTATCGCCGATACCCGCCCACAGCAGCGACCCCAAACCGATCGAGGACTTCACCGTACCGGTGCGCAGGGCGCCCGCCTCGGTGACGCCGATATGCAGCGGATAGTCGCAGGCGTCGGCCAGCTGCTGGTAGGCCGCGACCGCGAGAAAGACGTCGGAGGCCTTCACACTGATCTTGAACTCATGGAAATCGTGATCCTGCAGGATGCGCGCATGATCGAGCGCGCTCTCGACCATCGCCTCCGGGCAGGGCTCGCCATATTTTTCCAGGAGATCCTTCTCCAGCGATCCGGCATTGACGCCTATGCGCATCGAACAGCCATGGTCCTTGGCCGCTTTCACGACCTCCCGCACCCGCTCGGCGCTGCCGATATTGCCGGGATTGATGCGCAGGCAGGCAGCGCCGGCCTCGGCCGCCTCGATTGCCCGCTTATAGTGAAAATGAATGTCCGCCACGATCGGCACCTTGGACGCCCGCACGATCGCCGCCAGCGCCGCCGTCGAGTCCCGGTCGGGGCAGGAAACGCGCACGATATCGACACCGGCCTCCTCGGAGCGGCGGATCTGCGCGATGGTCGCTTCGGCATCGGCGGTCAGCGTATTGGTCATGGTCTGAACCGTGATCGGCGAATCGCCGCCGACCGGTACCGCCCCGACCATGATCCGCCGCGACTTGCGGCGCACGATGTCGCGATAGGGCCTGATGCTCATGCCTGCCAATGTAGCCGCGAGTGCCGGGCTTATCCAGCCGGCGAGGGCAACCGTCCGCCCTAGCGGGCGTCGATGATCCGGTAAGCGATGCCTGCCGGCACAAGGTAGCTTTCGCCGGCGCGCACGTAGGTCTGCGCCAGCACGTCGCCGTTGGGCGCCCGCAGTTCAACCCAGCTGTTGCTGCGCACGCTGATCGGCGTGTCGACTTTCACCGGCAGGCTCGGCACCACTTCGGTGGCGGGGGGCCGTGCCACGGCTTCTTCCGTCGCCGCAGGTTCCGTCGCCGCGGGCCGTTGCGCATTGACGCGAGGCAGCTCGACCGGTGTCGGCGGCTGTGCCGCCTGCGCCTGGCCGATCGCCGGCACCGACATGACAACCGGCGGCGGCGGCGCCGGCACGGCGATCACCACGGGCGGCGACAGCGGTGCGGGCTGAACGACCGAGTCGTGCCGCGGCGCCGGCCAGATTTCAGCCGGCAACGTGCCGGACGTGCTGCGCACCTCCGGAACCGACGCCGGAAAGGCCGTCGCAGCCGGTGCTGCCGGCTCGCTCACCGGTTCGCTTGCCGGCGTCGGGTCGGCAGGCCGCGCCGCCAGAAGGCGATCCGGCACCGGCGGCACTTTCTCAGCGACCACCGCCTGCTCGCGCGGCAGATAACTCCAGATGGCGTAACCGGCCCCGACGACCAACAGCACCGTCAACACCGCCAACCCGATCGGCGCACGCCGTTCGACGATAGGGAAATCGGCAGGCAGCGCGACCGGACGCTTGATGGGAACCGGCCCGGACAGATGATAGGCGGTCAGCACCTTGTCGGGATCGAGTCCGACATGCGCGGAATATGCGCGCAGGAAGGCGGGGACGTAGGCGGCACCGGGCAGCTTGTCGAAACGACCCTCTTCGATCGCCTCGAGATGACCGTGCCGAATCCGAAGACTCTTTTCGACATCGGCCAAGCTGAGATCAAGCGCCTCGCGCTGATCTCGCAGCAGGCGTCCAACCGCGCGGCCCGGTGTGGCTTCGCGTTCAATCACCCGCCAATCAACCTGATCTGGCATTGATATCGACCCTGCTTTCCCCTCGCAGACGACTTCTAGCAGAGGTGTCCTGACAGGGCAAAAGCGATTCGAGTTTTAGCCTCTAAATTTCGATCGCGTGATCGGCCGCGAACAAACGCAACGTCTCACGCATCGGCCGATCCGGTTGAGAAAGCGCAGCGTCCATGAATCCAGTTGCCTCGCCAAGATCGAGCGAACGGATCATCGCTTTGACCGGACCGATCGCTCCGGGCGACATCGACAACGAGCGCACACCGATGGCCAGAAGCGCCAGCGCCTCGACCGGCCGCCCCGCCATCTCGCCACAGACGGCAAGATCGACGCCGGCAGGCCGGACTTTACCGACCACAAAGTGTAGTAGTCGGAGCAGCGCGGGGGACAAGCTGTCGTAGCGCCCGGCCAACCGGCTGTTCCCACGATCGGCAGCATATAGGAATTGAAGAAGATCGTTCGTACCGACTGAAACAAAGTCGACATGCGGCAACAGGCTATCCAATTGCCACGCCAGCGCCGGGACCTCGAACATGACTCCGACGCGCAGCCGTTCCGGCACTGCCTGTCCACGCCGCCGCGCCCGGTCGAGTTCGAGATCGAGCAGTTGCCGCGCGCTCAGGAGTTCGGCCACCTCGGCGATCATGGGAAACATGACCGACAGCGGCCGGCCGTTCGCGGCCTGGATCAGCGCCCGGAGCTGGCGGCGCAGCATCGCCGGCCGATCGAGACCGATCCGTATGGCGCGCCAGCCCATCGCCGGATTGTCGTCGCCGAAGGCGCCGACATAGGGAAGGACCTTGTCGCCGCCGACGTCGAGCGTGCGGAAAGTCACCGGCCGGCCATCGGCAAGATCGAGCACGCGACCATAGAGCCAGGCCTGGGCATCGACGTCGGGAAACTCCGAACGCACCATGAACGGAATCTCGGTCCGGTAGAGGCCGACGCCATCGGCCCCGGTGTCGTCGAGATGCTGCATGTCGATCAGCAGACCGGCATTCATGTTCAGGGCGATCGGCGACCGGTCGCGCGTCATCGACGGCAGATCGCGCAGCGTCGCGTATTTGCGCCGCCGTTCGATCCGGGCGTCGATCGCGGCATGGATCGTCTGCAGCACATCCTCGGCCGGCCGCACCAGCACCTGGGCATTGTCGCCATCGACCACGATCGGGTCTCCGACCTCGACCCGCGACAGGACGTTGGGCGCACGGCCCACCACCGGGATATCGAGGGCGCGCGCGACGATCGCGACGTGGCTCAACGCCGAGCCTTCCTCGAGCACCACGCCGCGCAGGCGCGTGCGATCGTAGTCAAGCAGCTCGGCCGGCCCCATGTCGCGGGCAACCACGATCATGTCGTCGGGCAGCGAACTCGGATCGGCGGCGACCCGGCCCGTCAGCCGCAGCAGCAGCCGGTTGCAGAGATCCTGAAGGTCGCTCAGACGTTCGCGAATGTAGGGATCGGTCGACTGGCCGAGCCTCGTGCGGACGTCGTCGAAGGCACGCTGCACGCCGGCTTCGGCGGTAAGGCCAGAGGCCACGGCCTCGCGCACACGCTCCATCCAGCCGCGGTCGTCGACGAACATGCGGAAGGTCTCGAGAATCTCGCGCTGCTCGCCCGACTGCATGTCGTGGGCCTCGAGCATGCGGTCGACGTCGGCGCGCACGCCGCGCAGCGCTTCCTCGAAACGTTCCTGCTCCAGCGTCACATCCTCGGCGACCACCCGCTGGATCACGATGCGCGGCTCGTGCAGCACGGCGTAGCCGATCGCGACGCCGGGCGTCAGCTGCACGCCATCGATGCGCAGCGGCAGCAGGCCGAGACCGTCGACCTGCTGCATCTCGTTGGGACTGACGATGTGGCCGGCCGCGATCAGTTCCGCCAGCACCATCGCGATGGTCTGCAGGGTCTCGATTTCCTCCTCGTCGTACTGGCGGCGGGTGCGGTTCTGCACCACCAGGACGCCGAGCACACGGCCGGCCCGCACGATCGGCACACCGGCCAGCGAGTGATAGATTTCCTCGCCCGTTTCGGGGCGATAGGCGAACTGCGGATGAGCCTGGGCGTCGTCCAGCGCCAACGACCGGGCGTGGGCGGCGATGTCGCCGACCAGACCTTCGCCGACCCGCAGGCGGGTGCTGTGCACGGCCGAGGGATTGAGGCCCTGGGTGGCGAACAGCTCGAGCACCTCGCCGGCGCGCAGGAGGTAGATCGAGCAGACCTCGGCCACCATCTCGTTGGCGACCAGGCGCACCACTTCGGCCAGCGTTTCCTCGACGGAACCGGCACGCGCCATCGTGTCCCGGAGCCGCTTGAGGAGCATTCGCGGTCCGGCCAGAGGAGTTGATCTCTCCATGGTCAGACCGCGGGATACTTGAGTCGGATGACTACGAAGTTGCGGTCGATGGCGCAGGCGTAGGCTTGCCACACCGCCGACGGGCGGGCGTTCAGGCAAGCCTTGCAGGTAAGGGCCGCGCGCATGGCAAGCTTATAGCAAAACCCGCGCCTGACTGCCTATCGGCTTATTCGCATAGGCGCGGGGGAAACCCATGCCTTCACACCGCATCGAGGTCGTAGGCGGTGTGCAGCGCCCGGACCGCGAGCTCGGTGTACTCGGAAGCCAGCAGGACGCTGATCTTGATTTCCGAGGTCGAGATCACCTGGATGTTTATGCCCTTGGCGGCCAGCGTCTCGAACATCTTCAGCGCCACGCCGGAATGGCTGCGCAT
>ERZ890510.1561-NODE-1561-length-14653-cov-4.371147_pt1 | contig 14653 bp, 10 predicted proteins | sample MGYA00521265_ERZ890510 | MGnify/ENA primary metagenome ERZ890510 (study PRJEB32303, sample SAMEA104408624) | aquatic metagenome | biome: Brackish water; feature: Chemocline; material: water | place: Baltic Sea | collected 2014-10-26T21:54:00 | depth 110 m ...
GACACTTCGCCGGTCAACGCCATGATCATGGCGAGCAATTTGTCGATGTTGGGATCGTCGAAGAAATAAGGACGGCGGCCTTTGGCTGTGCGGATGCGTTTGACCTTGGGCTCCGGATAAGCATGGCCCGGGATCCACTTGGTCGAGGAGGCCTTCGGTTTTGCAGCGCGTCGGGTTGATTTGCGGGCGGCCGCCTTCTTGGCCGGTTTTTTTACCGCCTTGCGCGCTGCTTTTTTCGCGGGCTTTCTCGCTGCTTTTTTCGCGACCTTACGAGCCGCTTTTTTCGCGGGTTTTCTCACTGCTTTCTTTGCAGCCTTTTTGGCCGGCCTTTTTGCCGCGCCCTTGGATTTCTTTTTCGCTGCCTTGGCCATGTTGTTCCTCCCTATTGCAGGCGTCAGCGCCCCTCAAATTTCTCCGGATCATACGCTGGATAGGGCCTAGTTCAATACTGCGCACTGACATACGTCAATTCGTTGCCGGTGCTTCGAACGCATCGCGGGCTGTGCTAGTTTGCCCGGCCTTGAGGAGAGGGGCGATCTATGGCGGACTACGACTACATTATTGTCGGCGCGGGCTCTGCCGGGTGCGTTCTGGCCAACCGCCTGTCCGAGGACCCCGCCAACCGGGTTCTGCTCCTCGAGGCTGGAGGACGCGACTGGAACCCAATCATTCATATCCCGCTGCTCGCCGGGGTCGCGTATTTCGCGAAGTCGATCAACTGGGGCTACGACACCCAACCCGAACCGAACCTCAAGAACCGCGAACTGCATTGGCCGCGCGGCAAGGTGATCGGCGGATCATCGTCGATCAACGGCATGATGTATGTCCGCGGCCAGCCGCAGGACTACGAGACCTGGCGGCAAATGGGCAATGAGGGCTGGGACTACGCCAGCGTCTTGCCCTACTTCAAACGCGCCGAGGGCCACGTCGAGAAGAAGGACTCGCCGTTTCATGGCACCGACGGTCCATGGAAGATCAAACGGGCCTATTCCGACAACCCGCTATATCACGCGTTCTTTAGCGCCTGCCGCGCGGCAGGGCATCGCGAATCCGACGACTTTAATGGGCGACAGCAAGAGGGTTATCAGTGGCACGACTTTAACGTCGTGGGCGGCCGCCGTCAGAGTACGGCGGTGGCCTTCCTGCGCCCGGCGATGAAGCGCCCCAATCTGCACGTCGAAACCCGTGCCCATGCGACACGGGTTTCGTTTGAGGGCAAACGCGCCGTTGGTGTCGAATATGACTGGCACGGCACCCTCAAACAGGCCCGCGCGAGCCGCGAAGTTATTCTGAGCGGCGGCGCCATCAACTCGCCCGCGCTGCTACAACTCTCAGGGATCGGCGCTGCGCAGCGGCTGCGCGACCTGGGCATTCCGGTGGTGCACGATCTGCCGGGCGTCGGCCAAAACCTGCAAGACCATATGGGCGTTTATGTTCAACACGAATGCCTGCAGCCGATCACGATGTACCGCTGGTTCCGCCCCGACCGGGCGGTGCGCATGATGCTCCAGGTCATGCTCTTCGGGACTGGCGTCGGCGCGGCCATTCCGCTGGAAGCGGGCCTGTTCGCCAAAACTCGGCCCGACCTGGAAACCCCCGATTTGCAGATATCGCTGGTACCAGGCCTCAATTTGGAAACGACCATGAAGGGGCAGGGGCAACATGGCTTTTTGGTCCATGTCTATCAGCTGCGCCCGGAAAGCCGCGGCAGCATCGAGCTCAAGTCGGCCAACCCGTTCGACAAACCGTTGATGAAGCCAAATTACCTGTCCGCACCAAAGGATATCGAGGTAACCCGCCAAGGCGTCAAAATCGTCCAGACGCTACTCGAGCAGGACGTGTTCAAACCGTATTTGGGCAAAGCGATTTCGCCGGCGCCAGGGGTGACGTCTGACGCTGACATTGAGGACTGGATTCGCGGCGGCGCTGAAACGGTGTTCCACCCGACCTCAAGCTGCAAGATGGGGATCGATCCCATGGCGGTGGTCGATCCGCGGCTGCGGGTGCACGGCATTCAGGGATTGCGGGTGGTCGATGCGTCAGTGATGCCGACAATCGATTCGGGCAATACGCAGGCGCCCACCGTGATGATCGCCGAAAAAGCCGCCGACATGATTCGGGGGCGCACGCCGCTGCCCCAAGAAGATCCGTTCGCCGCATCCTAAGAAAGCAAGGACAGCTGATGACCGACAAAAAAATAGAACCGCAGGACGTGAGCCGACTGGCTGAGCGTCTGCATGAAATGCCGATAGCCGATAGCCGCGCGGAGGCGTTGGCTGCTGAGCTCAACCAGCTCAACACAACCGCGCGCCGCGAAAGCCGCACGTTGGACTACGACGTCGACGCGTTGGGGTTCTCCGGGGTGTTGCAGAAGCTGAAGCGCCTGCGGCGGCAGGCATGAGCGATATTGTTCAGATGTCATTGACCGAGGTCGCCGACGCGATCCGGTCAAAAAAAGTCTCTGCCGTTGAGGCGACGCAAGCCTGTATCGATCAGATCGACAAGTGGCAGCCCAAGGTCAACGCCTTCGTGACGTACGATCCTGACGGCGCGCTCAGCCAGGCCAAGCAAGCCGACGCGGACCTTGCCAAGGGCAACGCGCGCGGGCCGCTGCACGGCGTGCCGCTGGCGCATAAAGATCTGTTCTATCGCAAGGGTACGCGCATCACCTGCGCGTCGAAAATCCTCGGCAACCTGACGGCAGACTATGACGCCACCGTCTTGCGCCGGCTGGCCGATGCAGGGGCGGTGCATCTCGGCGGCTTGAACATGTCGGAACTGGCGATGGGGGCGGCCGGTCGCAACGAACATTTCGGGCATTGCCGTAACCCGTGGAACCCCGATCACATCACCGGCGGTTCGTCGTCGGGGTCGGGCGCCTCGGTCGCGTCGCATATGGTGTTCGGCGCGCTGGGCACCGACACCGGCGGCTCGATTCGCATTCCCTCCGCGATGTGCGGCGTGGTCGGCATCAAGGGCACATTCGGGCGGGTCAGCCGGCGCGGCGTGATGCCGTTGTCCTATTCGCTCGACAATGCCGGGCCGATGACGCGCACCGTGAAAGATTGCGCGCGCATGTTCGGCATCATAGCGGGTGTCGATCCCGACGATCCGTCGACGGCAAACGAGCCGGTGCCAGACTACGAAGCTGGGCTTGAGAAGGCGAGCGTGAAGGGCCTGCGCATTGGGGTGCCGACAAGCTACTTCTACGACGATGCCGCACCGTCGGTGCGCCAAGCTGTCGAGGCGGCGCTTGATGTGTACCGCGCGCAAGGCGCCATCATTGTGGATGTCGACATTCCCGATCAGGAAATCTTGCGCGACCTGTGCAATGTCGTGCTGAAAGTCGAGGCGGCCAACATTCATGCCGACTGGTTGCGCACCCGGACCAACGAGTATTCGACGGAGGTCCGCTCGCGCATCGAAGGTGGGCTCTATATTCCTGGCGTGCGGTATCTCCAGGCGCAGCGGTTGCGCGGCGAACACGTGAAGGCGTTCTGCGACCAAGTGTTCGACAAATGCGACGTGCTGCACACCCCAGGCCTGCCGATCGAGGTGCCGACGCTTGCCGACACCGATGCGGCGGTGGGCAAGAACGCGCTGGCCATCAACGAAAAGTTGGCATGGTGCACGCGCGGGCTAAATTACTTGGGGCTACCGGGGCTGTCGGTGCCTTGCGGCTTCTCCGCCAACGGCCTGCCGGTGAGCCAGCAACTGATCGGCCCGCCGTTCTCGGAAGATCTGCTGTTCGAGGTCGGCCACGCCTATCAGCGTGAAACCGACTGGCATAGCAAAGCGCCCAACGTACCGTCGTAGTTAACTAACCGACGGTTTATCCAGGAACCGGCTAACTCGCCTCGCGCATCGCTTTTTTGCGTTCGTGGATCTCGCGCAGCTTTTTGCGTAGGCGAATCGCTTTGGGCGTGACCTCGACCAGCTCGTCGTCCGAAATATACGCAACGGCCTCTTCGAGGCTCATGCGCCGCGGCGCCGTCAGGCGGACGGCTTCGTCCTTGCCGGCAGCACGGATATTGGTGAGCTGCTTTGCCTTGAGCGGGTTCACGTCGAGATCGTTGCCGCGGGTATGCTCGCCGATGATCATGCCGCGGTAGACATCGACCCCAGGCTCGATAAACAACGTGCCGCGCGCTTCGAGGTTCCATAGCGCGAAGGGTACGGACTTGCCGTCATCCATCGAAACCAAGACGCCGTTGCGGTACGAATCGATCGTCCCCTTGTGCGGCGCATAGGAATGAAAGACGCGGTTCATTACCCCAGTGCCACGCGTGTCGGTTAAGAATTCCCCGTGATAGCCGATCAATCCGCGCGAGGGTGCGAGAAAGCCGAGACGGTGTTTGCCGCCGGCAGTCGGTTTCATCTCGAGCAATTCGGCCTTGCGTTGGCTCATCTTTTCGACCACCACGCCGGCGTAATCGGAATCGACGTCGATCACGACCTCTTCGATCGGTTCCAGCGTCTTGCCGGTAACGGGGTCGTCTTGAAAGAGAACCCGTGGCCGGCTGATCGCGAGTTCAAAACCCTCGCGACGCATGGTTTCGATCAGGACGCCGATTTGAAGCTCGCCGCGACCGGCGACTTCGAATGAGTCCTTGCGTTCGGCTTCGCTGACTTTGATCGCGACGTTGCCTTCTGATTCGCGCAGCAACCGGGCGCGCAACAAGCGCGACGTTACTTTGTCGCCGTCGCGGCCGGCCAAAGGTGAGTCGTTGATCGAAAACGTAACGGCAAGCGTCGGCGGATCCACCGGTTGCGTGGCGATCGGCGTGTTGACGGCGGGATCGCAGATGGTGTGCGCGACCGTGGCTTTGTCCAATCCGGCAATCGCGACAATATCGCCGGCCTCGGCGAACTCGAGCGGCACGCGTTCCAGACCGCGGAAGGCGAGCAACTTGGTGAGACGGGTCTGCTCGATCTCTTTTCCGTCGATGGTCAATACTTTGGCGGTCATGTTCGCGCGCAACCGACCGGTATGGATACGCCCGGTAATGATGCGACCGAGGAAAGGATCGTATTCCAAGATCGTGGCCAACATGGCGAACGGCGCCTCGGCATCGCCGTTGGCGATCACGACACGCTCGACGATGAGGTCGAGAAGGGGGGCGATCTCTTCGCGTGGCCCGTCCAGCGTCATCGATGCCCAGCCCTGTTTGGCCGACGCATAGATGACGGGAAAATCCAGTTGTTCCTCGCTGGCCCCGAGTGAGGCCAACAGGTCGAACACTTCTTCATGGACGAAATCGGGGCGGGCGTCCGGCCGGTCGGTCTTGTTCAAGACAACGATCGGTTTGAGGCCGAGCTTGAGCGCCTTGCCCAGCACGAACTTGGTTTGTGGCATGACGCCTTCCGCGGCGTCGACCAACAGCAACACGCCGTCGACCATGCCCAAGATGCGCTCCACCTCGCCGCCGAAATCGGCGTGGCCCGGCGTATCCACCAGATTGATCCGTGTGTCGTGCCAAGCCACCGACGTGCACTTGGCCAGGATCGTGATACCCCGCTCGCGCTCCAGGTCGTTGGAATCCATCGCCCGGTCAGCAATCTGCTGATTGGCGCGGAAGGTGCCGCTTTGGCGCAACAGCGCGTCGATAAGGGTCGTCTTGCCGTGATCGACGTGGGCGATCACCGCAACATTGCGAAGGTCCATGAGCCTGTCCTAGGTGAGGGCCGGGAATATATGGCGGCTTTGGTGCACTGCACAAGCGGCGCGACGGCGAATTGATGGAAACCGTGCCGGGTAGCGAGACAAGCCGGGCGTGCCGCAGCTATGTTGGCGGTCTTTCACCAGATTTCATGACTCCCTCAGCCGCCAGAAAGCCGCCGGTCCCGTTGCTGCTATCCGTCCAAGTCGGCGGAATCGTGGCGATTAACGTGTTTGCGCCGTCGATGCCGGACATCGCGCAGTCGCTGGAGACCACGGCGACCGCGGTGCAATGGACGATCACGGTGTTTCTTATCGGGTTTTCGGCCGGGCAACTCGTCTATGGCCCGATTTCCGACCGATTGGGCCGTCGGTCGGTTCTTTTTGGCGGGATGTTCCTGTTTTTGGTGGCGAACGCCGCGTGCGCCGCGGCGGCGACGATCGATTGGCTGCTGGCGGCCCGCCTGGTCCAGGGGTTCGGGGCGTGCTGTGGCAGCGTCCTGATGCGGGCGATCGTGCGCGACCTGTATGACCGCGACGACGCGGTCCGGATCATGAGTTATTTGGCGGTCGGCGCCGGCATTACGGCAGCCGTTGCACCATCCATCGGGAGTGCGCTGATCGTTTTCGGCTGGCGCGCAAATTTTTGGTTTCTCGCGGTGGCAGCGGCGCTGCCGATGGTGCTGGCCTATTTGTGGCTGCCCGAGACCCACCCGCCGGAACGGCGTTTGTCGGGTCGCCGTGGCACGGTGCTGGGCGCCTATGCGACCCTATTCCGCTCGCGAACGTTCTTGGGGTACGGCCTGTTGATCGGTAGCGTCAACGCCCAATTTTTTGCCTTCATCGCCGGGGCGCCGTTCGTTCTGATCGGTGTCATGGGCATTCCGGCAGAGGCCTTTGGCCTTCTTATGTTGATGTCGACCGGCGGATTTCTCGTCGGCAGCCTGATCGTGGCCCGACTCGCCGGGCGGTTAGCCCCGCATCGCATTATTGCGATCGGCGCGATTGTCGTCTTCATGTCGATCGCGGCGCTGCTGGTTCTTGCGCTGATCGGGCTAAACAGCGTTGCCGCGATTATGCTGCCGATGTTCGTTCAAGGTGCGGCCAGCGGTTTCGTGTTTCCACCGGCGATGGCGCTCGGTGTCGGGGCGCATCCGCGCATTGCCGGGACTGCGTCGGGCACGCTTGGCGTGTTTCAAATGGGCAGCGCCGCGTTGGCTACTTTCATCGCCAGTCTGTTTGTCCATAACAGCATTATCCCGGTCGCCATAATCATGTTCGTGCTCGCGGCAATCGGTGTTGCGGCGTTGCGACTCATCGGCGTTTCGGCGCACCGCCGCGATGACACGGCGCCGGGATGAGCGATTCAGAAACCCGCCGCTACACGTTGGCGCTTCTACTGGCGCTGACGGGTACTTCGGCATTCTCCCTGCAGTTCTTTGTACCGGCGATGCCAGCGCTGGTCGGGATCTTCGAGACGACACCGGCGATGGTGCAACTGACCCTCACTCTGTTCTTGGCGGCTTACGGAATTTTTCAAGCCATCTACGGCCCGCTGTCTGACCGGTTCGGGCGCAAGCCGGTACTCGTCGCGGCCATTACAATTTACATCGCCGGATCTTTTCTCGGCGCGGCGGCGCTTAGCATCGAGATGGTGATCATTGCCCGTGTCCTGCAGGCGGTCGGGGCTGCGGCGGGTTTCGTGTTGGTGCCGGCGATCGCCCGCGATGTTTACGGGCGCGACGGCGCGCCGCGCGCGATGGGCTATATCAGCATGACCAACGGCTTCATTTCCGCGGCTGGTCCGTTGGTCGGCGGGTTAATTCACCAGTATGCCGGATGGCGTTACGGTCTGATGGCGACCGGGGCGCTTGGCGTCACGATGTTGATCTTTACCGTGCTCTATTTGCGCGAGAGCGGCACCGTTGTTCGGCAGCGCGTCGCGATCGCAGTCTTAGCGCGGGGATATGCCGCGCTGGCAAAGACCCGCGGGTTCATGGGCTACGTCTTGTCCGTCGCGTCGGTCAACGGTGTTTTTTATGCCTTTCTTGCCGGTGCCGCGTTCGTCGCGATCGAGAACCTTGGCGTCTCACCGTCGGGCTTTGGGCTGCTGATGGTTCCGGCTGTCGCGATGTTCATGACCGCCTCCTTCTTCAGCGACCGGCTGGCGCGCCGGATCGGCACCACCCGGGTCATTCTCATTGGTACGCTTTTTACGGCGACGGGCGCCGTTGGTTTGCTCGTGGTCTCATTGGCCGGACACCAGAGTGTCACGGCATTGCTGATCGCCAGCGCCTTTATGGGCTTGGGCAACGGCCAGGTCCTGCCAGCGTGTATTTCCGAAGCGGTAAGCATCGAGCCTCGGCTGGCAGGGACAGCATCGGCGTGGCTGGGCGTCAGTCAGATGGCGGTGGCGGCAGCCGCCAGCCAGATATATGGGTTCATCCATGACGGGACGACGGTCCCGGTTGCTCTATTGATGACAATCCTCGGGGCCAGCGCTTTGGGGGGCTGGGTTCTGATCGCCCGACGCAACGTTGCGCCAGCGACCAGCGCGTGATCGCCGCGGCGAAAGGACTACTTTGCCCTTGGATCATTCCTTAGAGTCGCCGCGATGCTGAACGCGCCCCCGGAACATCGCTACACCTTGATCTTGATGCTGACAATTAACGCAGTGTCGATCGTGGCGATGCAGTTCATTGTGCCGGCGATGCCCGACCTCGTCGGCGAGTTCGCGACAACGCCCGCCATGGTCCAGCTCACGTTGACAATGTTCATGCTGGGCTACGCCGCATTTCAGATCGCTTACGGCCCATTGTCCGATCGGTACGGGCGCAAAGGCGTGGTGATGTGGGCGACGCTCGTTTTTATCGCGGGCTCATTTCTTGGGGCTGTGGCGCCCTCGATCGAAGTGCTGGTTATCGCGCGCGTCCTGCAGTCGGTGGGGGCAGCGGCCGGCTTCGTTCTGCCGCCCGCGGTCGCGCGGGATATTTACGGTCACGACGGCGCGCCGCGCGCGATCGGTTGGATCAGCATCAGCGCCGGTCTCGCAGCATTATCGGCGCCCTATTTCGGCGGACTCATTCACGAAACCGCGGGATGGCGCTGGGGCATGGGTTTTAACGGTGTTCTCGGGATTGCTATTTTGGTGGCTTGCGGTTTGTTGCTGGCAGAGAGCCATCCGATCGCACGGCGCCAGTCCGTGGGTTTCGCTGGTTTGGCGCGCGGTTACGCTGCCCTGGCACGCTCGCGGCGCTTCATGGGTTATCTACTGGCGACGGCCTTCGTGAATGGCGCGTTCTATGCGTTCTTCGCCGGCGGTACTTTTGTGGCAATCCAGATTCTCGGGCTGTCGCCGTCGCAATTTGGCTTGCTGACCATTCCCGTGGTCGCGCTGTTCTTGCCCAGCGCCTATCTCAGTGTGCGCATGGCTGCACGCTTCGGGTCGACCCGGATCATCGCTCTCGGCACGCTAACGACGGCCGCGGGCTCGATTGGATTGTTGTTTGTCGCGTTGTCGGGCGACGTAAGTGTGCCCGCGATGCTGGTCGCTAGCGCCTTGTTGGGTTGGGGCAACGGTCAAGTGATTCCCAACGCGACCGCCGCGGCCGTCAACCTGTTTCCGAAACTTGCGGGCACCGCGTCCGCCAGCCTCGGTACGGCCCAAATGGGCATGGGGGCGGTGGCAAGTTTGCTGTTCGGATTGTTGCATGACGGTACTTCAACCCCGATGGCGGCGCTGATGGCGGTCATGGGCCTCGCCGCCGTGCTGTCGTGCGGGCTGATAATAGCCGCACGTCGCCGTCCCGCCGTGGCGTAACTTGATCGGTAAAAAGGAGGCGACATGACATATCTCGTGACCGGCGGCACCGGGTTTATCGGCTCGTGGGTGGTCAAGTCGTTGCTGGAACGCGGGCACAAAGTTGTCGCCTTCGACCTGGTGCCCGGGCGTCACGCCCTCGATCCAGTGGTCGGCGAGCGGGCCGATGAAGTGACGATCGTGCAGGGCGATTTTACCCAGATGCACCGGGTGCTCGAAACGGTGCGCGAACACAAGATCACCCATATCGCGCATATTGCGGCCGCCGGCCTCAATTTGTGCAATGCGAACCCGGCGCATGCCGTTCATGTCAACGGTGTCGGATTCGCGAGCATGCTCGAGGTCTGCCGCACGATGGATATCCAGCGGATGGTGTGGGCCAGTTCGGCGGGCGTGTTTGGCGGCAGTTGGGGGAGCAAAGCGGTGCCCAATGACGCCCCGTTCCAACCGCGCAATGTCTACGCCGGGCTCAAGGTCTTGGGCGAAACGCTGGCCGCGCAGTATCACGCGACCTATGGGACCGACGTGATCGGCCTGCGCTACACTTTCGTTAACGGACATGGCATGCCCAATCATCAAGGCGGCCAGATGATCCGCGAGTTATGCGAAAAGACCGCGCTCGGTCAGCCCGCGCAGGTGCCGTGGGGCGAAGATTCGCCTGACTGGCTGTGGGGCGGGGACGCCGGCGAGGCGACCGCCTTGGCGCTTGAAGCCGCGCCGACAAAATCGCGGGCCTTTAACGTGCCAGGCGATCACGCGCCGATGACCCGCGCGGTCGAATACGTGAAGTCGTTGTTGCCCGATGCCGACATTACACTGAAGGCGGGCAAGATGGGCTTCAACCGGTTCGACGGGTCGGTGACCGAGAAGGAAATCGGCTACAAGCCGAAGTGGACCATGGAAATGCAGCTGCGCGAACGTATCAACCGCGTGCGCCAAGAACACGGATTGCCGCTGGTCGGGTAATCTCATCGCCACCTCGGAACCATCGAAGACAGTGACGGTGCGCAAGCCGCCGGTCATCTTCTTAGTCACCGTGACGGCCGCGGGCATTTTCGCGACCAACATGTATGTTCCGTCGTTGCCGGCGATCGCCATTGACTTAGCGGCGAGCGAACGCGCTGTGCAGTTCACGATGACCGCGTTCCTGATCGTTTTCGCGGTCTTTCAGCTGGTCTATGGCCCGCTGGCCGACCGCTACGGGCGCAAGCGGATCATGCTGGGTGGCTTGACGATCTTTATGATCGCTAATGTCATCGCCGCGAGCGCGCAGTCGATTGAGTGGCTGTTGGTCGCGCGTGTCCTGCAGGCGGTTGGCGCATGCGCCGGTCTGGTGATCAGCCGCGCCATGGTGCGGGACACCTACGAGCGAGGCGAAAGCGCCCGTATCATGGCCTATCTCGGCATGGGGTCGGGCGTGTCGTCGTCCGTTGCGCCGTTGCTCGGCGGTGCGCTGCAGGGATGGACGGGCGATTGGCGCTCCAGTTTCGTCTTTATGAGCGTCTTCACGTTGGGCCCGATGCTGGTGCTCGCCCTTACGGTGCGCGAGACGTTACGCCGGGAGGACGCGGCGCGAGGCGGACTCGGCGGGATGGTGCGGGATTATTTTTCTCTACTGAGAACGCCCGAGTACATGCTTTTCTCGGTCGGTGCCGCCATGATGAACGCGACGTTCTTCGCGTTTCTGACGACCGCGCCGTTCATTTTGATCAATGTCGTCGGGGCGTCACCCGAGCGCTTGGGCGTCGTACTGCTCTACATCACCACCGGATTTTTTGTCGGGAACTTGGTGGTTTCTCGAATTGGCGCGCGGTTTCCGCTTGAACGTATGATTCTCGGCGGGAGCACGCTTTGTTTCGCGGGGGTCGCGATCTTCACAGTGCTGGCGCTTGGCGGCGCGCGGAGCGAAGAGGCGATCGCACTGCCGATGTTGTTGTTCGGTTTAGGCAACGGTTTCGTGCTGCCGCCATCGAGCGTGATCGCGGTCAGCGTCCGACCGCAGGTCGCTGGGACTGCATCCGCGCTATATGGGTTCAATGCCTTCGGACTTGGTGCGCTCGGCACCGTCGTCGCCGGCCTAATCTCCAATGACACTCAGGTCCCTTTGGGGCTCGCAATGATGGCGATGACAGGGATGGCGGTCGTCTTCTTTGCGACCGGCACAATAATTACGCGCCGACGAGACGTCGCTAGATTACGAGGTTGAACAAGCTGCCTTGTCCACCGGCAAATGCGCTCGCGTTGTTGCTGGCGTTGAACGAAATGGATTGCAGCCGCTGTAGCGCCGCTTGCATCGACGATATTTGATCGAGGAGGCGCTGCGGTAGTTGAGGTGGGAGCTCGAACTCGGGGTCCGGCCCCTCGGTCTTAAGGCGGAACGCTTTCTTGATGGTCGAACTCGCGAATTCGAGCAATGTCACAGCATCCTCGACAGCGCTCTCCGTCAGAAGGTTGATGTCGCTGGTCAGACCCAGACCGAAGTTGGTTTCGACAAAGCCCTCGCTGCCATCATCTTCAACCTCACCGAAAAGGACTTCGGGGCGCAAGCCAATGCCCGACAATGCGTCACGACCTTCTGGGCCGGCGATCAATTCGATCTTATGACCGTTAAGTGCACTGACCCGGAGGAATCGCCCGGTAATGTCGCCATCGACGAACCGCGCTGTGCCTTCGCCGCCAGAGCCGATCGCGTTGCGAAGTTTGAATGCGAGGAAACCATAGGAATCGTCGTCGTCGATCGTGATTTGTTTTCGCGGTCCGTTATCGACGGAGACATAGAAATATTGGCCGGGCCGGACCGTGCTAACGCTGGTGATCGTGTCGGAGGGATCGGGGGGCACTTCACCCGTCGGGAGACCCATCCTCGACAGCACGTTCGTTCCGTTGGCGTCGAAAGTAATCGACGACCCGCGTTGATCGAACCCGCCACCAAACTGGTGGCGCCACGTTTCGTTGAGGGTCGCATCGTACTTGATCACGAAAGCGTCGGTGATGCCGGTCGATGTCTCACCGACCAAAGTGCCGGCGGTTTCGCCAGTGACGTAGACCTCTTCGGTCGTCGGATCGACGGCGACGCTGAAGGCGCGATCGCCGACCGCTGTACCCATGAACGTGCCAAACGTAACCGCGCCATCCGCGTTGGCAAGTTTGGCCACGAAACCGTCGGTGTCGCCGGCGTGGGCCGTGACCGGTGTTGTCCCGCCGAAGAATGCGGTATTCGAGGTATAGCCGCTGACGTAGATATCGCCGTCGCCATCGACGGTGAGGCCAGTGACGGCACCATCACTGCCGAGCGTGCCGCTAAACTCCCAGTCCTGCGCGGTCGCGTCGCCGTCGGCATAGCGCCGGACGAAACCGACGCCGTCGTCGGTCCCGGCAAGGAACACGTTGCCTGACCCATCGACCGCTACGGCGGTGTGTTGCTCGTCGCCAGCATCGCCGAATTGTCGGCTGTAAACAAAGGAGCCGCTGCTGTCGAGTTTCGTGACGAACGCGTCGTCCCCGCCGCTATACCCCTCGCCAGGAGCGATCTCGGAGCGGGTCAAACCGGCAATGAATATTTCGTTGCTGCTGTTGACGGTCAGGGAAACCGCGACATCGTCCAAAAAGGGGCCCGCCTGCCGCGTCCATTGCTCCTGCCCGACGCTGTTGAATTGGGTGACAAAGGCGTCAAGGTTGCCGCCGAAGGCGTTGGCCGTGAGTTCGCCGCGCACCTGGCCCGTGACGATAACGTTGTCGTTGCCGTCGACTGCGACGGCAAAGCCGGCGCCGTCTACAGTTGCGCCAAGGCGTCGGGTGAACTCGAGAGTGCCGGCGGCGTCGTACTTGTTTAGGAACACATCGCTGTTCTCGGGATCAACGTTTTGTGTGCCGAGGTCCCCGGCGGTTTTCCCAACCACATACACCGCGCCGGTGCTGTCAACGGCGACCCCACGGGCGTCGTCGCCCTTATCGGTTGTATCGATCTGATTGTAGAAAACCTCGGTCGGATTGGCGGCCCCGAGATCGTCTATCTTGGTGACGAAGCCACCGCCCGATGGCCCCTGACCGCGCAGGCCGGCGACGTAGACTGCGCTCGATTCGGTTGCCGCCGCGGCACTTAGGGTCGCGGTTTCGCCGAAACCAACATCGATACGGAACCCGTATTTGTTCTCGTCGTAGCGCTCGGTGTGTAGTTGGGTCGCAATGCCTGCGTTGACCAACTCGGGGTTCACGTAGGCTGAAATATTATCCAGCGTGTAATCGTTCGGATCTGCGCTGACTGCGCTCAATGTAATTGTGACCGAACGGAGGGTGGTTCCATCATCGGTTTGGACGGTGAATTGGTCCGTTGGGGTTAGTCCCGGTATCGGATCGTTGCGGTTTTCCAGAATGACCGCCCCGTTGAAGCGCGGCGCGCTTTCATCCTGAGGCAGGACAATCGACGAATCGAGGTCGGCCTCCAATATTCCGGTGACCAGCGAGATAGTGTTGTAATTCGCGCCGTTGACAAAGGTTTCAAGTTCGGCGACCCGAGTCTGGAATTTGCTGTCCACCAGCGTCGACAACAGCTTGCCCTGCGTCGTCTGGGCATACTTTGCGATGTCCAACATTTCATTGACCGCTTTGTAGGCGGCGAAGAGCGATTTTGAATCGTCGTCCAGGTCGACGCGGTCGAACAGCGGATCCTTCGGATCGATCAACGCCGCCTGCGAAAACACCCGTTGCTCGAGGCTTTTGTCGGGGACCGTCTGACGCAGCTGCCAGGGCGGAATAACGGTTTGTTCGCGGGCCGCGATCAGCCGGCCGATCTCACCGTTGCGCAAAACCGCCGTGCGCACAGCCGCCGACTGTCCACCGCCAGCGGCGTAATAGTTGCCGATGACGTTGAAGTCGAAAAAGAGCGGCTGATACCTCGCGAACGAGGACGAGAAGACCATTGTTTGCGAACCTGAGATTGCGGGTCTGCCTGGATTCACTGCAAACAATGAGCCAGCCGCGCCGGTCCTGGCATGCCAAATGCACCGTATACCTTCGAAATCAGGGTTAACGGCTGTCCGGCTTGGTTCGGATTCACCGACTGTTAACCAAACCGCCGTGAGAATGCCGGGGATATGACACAGGAACGCGCACTACCACCCGTTCGCCGCATCGGCAGGGGGCGGATTGTGCCCACCACCCGGCAAATTTTACCG
>ERZ890510.1562-NODE-1562-length-14649-cov-5.242565_pt1 | contig 14649 bp, 12 predicted proteins | sample MGYA00521265_ERZ890510 | MGnify/ENA primary metagenome ERZ890510 (study PRJEB32303, sample SAMEA104408624) | aquatic metagenome | biome: Brackish water; feature: Chemocline; material: water | place: Baltic Sea | collected 2014-10-26T21:54:00 | depth 110 m ...
TTTAGCTTTCAATATCTTCCACATACCAATAGTAAATAGTGGCACAATAATCAATATAATAAATATATAAGTTAATGTTCCGTACCCTTGGGATATTAAATTGACGATGCCAAATTTTGTGGCAAGGACAATGGCTGAAAATAAGATTACAAAAGCAATGACAGGGCGCATAAAACGCGGCATTAGTATGTTTTTATGCTCATAAGATACGGCTATGCGTTCATTGACGGAATGGATCAGAGCCGTAGATGTTTCAATGAATGTGCCAAATAGGATAATTTGGAATATGATCTTAAAAATAGGCATATCGATAATATTAAGTATATAATTTACAGGTAAGGATTGAGCCGTAATGTCAGGATAATATCCCATCATCGCTACGAAAAAGAAAATCGCTGGAATCATGGCAATAGGTCCCGCAAGAAGACCCGCACCTATGGCTTCTTTTCGGGTATTGATATGGCGAATGCAAAATAATACAGCAGGGATCGTCGCTAGATTATAACCGGAATAGCTTAACCCTCCTTGGAACCATCCCTCACCAATGGCATTAGAGGTAAAGGTTGCCGCAATTTTATCACCAAAAACATGAATACATAATATGACAAATGTCCCGTAAGCCAAATACAGTAAGAGTGACCAGATACTGAGAAATTTTTCAATCAGGCTTGAGCCATAAAAAACTAAAACCCCGACCGCAATAATCATAAAGGATGTTCCCCAGACGGATGCAATTCCATAATTGACCTGTAATAATTCGCCCGCCGCCGCGCCGACAATTGAAATCACTAGGATAATCTGAAGCAAATAGGCAATTTCAAATAATATACTAAAGCGGCCAAGAGTTTGGCTAAAATAAGTTTGATAATCATAACTTTTTGTAACACGAGCCAATTCAAAACAAGCGGCCAAGCTGACGCTCCAAATGGTCATGGAAACTAAAATCCCAAGCAGGCCGCCCCACGGCCCAGATGAGAAGAAAAATTCTACAATTTCCCGACCTGTGGCATAACCGCCTGCAATAATAACGGATTGATATATAAAACCAGGTAGTAAATACCTTTGAAAAAAACTCGCCAAAAATTATCCCCTTTTCCTTTTAAATACAGCATTACATTTATATTTGTTTGATGCAAAATGAAAATGAGTGTAATTTCATAACCATAATATTAAAAACCTAAGGAACTTTATGGGAAACCTCAAAAAGGCCAAATCAATCCATTCAAAACCCATAGACCAATATACGGGTATTGAGGTCACGGGGGATTTTGAACCATTTGAACAGAAGTTTGACATTTATTGTCGAGCTATGTGGGACCCTAAAATTAAATCGCAAAAAACAGATGCATTTTTTGATGGTTATTATATGCCTCACGCTAAGGCGCGAGCCACTGATGGCTTTAGCTTAAAAGATTATGCTTTTCGCAATGCGGCCTGGCATGTCAATAATGTGATCCGCGACATTGAAAAATCTGGCGAATTTCGACAAGAAAAACCCAATGAAATTCGCAAAGAAGGATTTTGGGATTATTATACCTCTCATGATCAAGGGTGGCATGAGCCTTATCCTTACGAAAATGCCGCCGAAGCGACTAGAGATTTAAAGAAAATTGCCGGATTTTGTGGGATTGGTGATCTAGGTGTTTGTAGATATGATCAAAGATGGATGTACGATTCTATATTTTCCATGCAAGGGAATGGTCAAAAACCACAAGAAATTCCAAAGGACATCACTAATGTCATCGTGACTTTAGAGCCGATGGATCGTGACCTTATCAAAACCGTGCCATCGGCTTTATCTGGCGCGGCAACGGGGCTTGGTTATACTTTTGACGGGGTTTCGATTATTACCCTTGCCCAATATATCCGCAATATGGGGTACCGTGCGTATGCCACTTTAAATGACAGCGCCTTATGTATTCCCCTTGCTTTGCAAGCAGGACTTGGGGAAGTGGGTCGTCATGGGCTTTTGATTAATGAAAAATACGGGCCGCGTTTTCGGATTGGTAAAATTTTCACAGATATGCCGTTGGAAATTAGCAAACCCAAAAAAATAGGTGTTCGTGAATTTTGTGATGGGTGTGACCGTTGTGCTAAAGCCTGTCCGCCCAAGGCCATTCCTTTTGATGCACCGTCGGATCATGTTCATAGTGAAAGCAATTTAAAAGGTGTGGTTAAATGGACACCATCAGCGGAAAAATGTTTTAAATTCTGGGCTAACCAAAATACGGATTGTATTATCTGTATTCGAACATGTCCTTATAATAGGGACTTTTCAAAACTAATTCACCGGTTATGGTTTAAATTAGCAGCTAGTCCCTTTAGAGGGCTTGCCTTAAAATTAGATGATTTATGGATGGATAGAGGGCGGCTTAAGACCAGCCATTGGTGGCGTCCGGAGCTTGAAAAAATAGAAAAAAATGATCATTCCAAGCGGGTGAAAAAAAGAAAATAATCATAAATTTTGTTGGCTTTAGTAGAATATCTTGACCGAAAGCCTGTTATGTGGGATACGCGCACACCCTTAGCACTTTATCTTAAGGATAAAAATGAGTAACGTGATTTTATGATTGAAGTTGGACAAAAACATCATTTAGAAATATTGAAGCATGTGGATTTTGGTGTCTATTTGCATGGCGGTCTGTTGGAAGACGGTCAAGTCGAAGAAATTCTTCTGCCGCAAAAATATTTACCTGAAAATACAGAAGATTGGGAAGTGGGAAAATTTCTTGATGTTTTCGTTTATTTAGATTCAGAAGACCGCCCCATAGCCACCACTGAAATCCCTTACGCCAAAGTTGGTCAATGCGCCTTTCTCACAGTAGTAGGCCAAAGCCAATTTGGTTCGTTTCTTGATTGGGGCTTGCTCAAAGATTTACTTGTTCCCTTCAAGGAACAACGGGTTCCTATGGAAGTTGGCCGATCTTATGTGGTTTATATTTTTATGGATATTACCAACCGTATCGCCGCCACATCTCGACTTAGCCGTCATCTTAAAGAAGAGAGCGAAGACTCTTTTACCATAAGACAAGAAGTAGACCTGTTGATCGCCAGTCGTAGTGACCTTGGTTATAAGGCGGTGATAGAGGGTACTCACCTTGGGCTTATTCATAATAATGATGTGGTGCGACCGATAAATGTTGGTGATCAATTTAAAGGCTATATTGGGGATCCTCGCGAAGATGGGCGTATCAATTTAACATTACAAAAACTCGCCTTTGAAATGCGCGATCAATTATCCGATATAATCCTAACGCACCTAGGCGAACATGGTGGCTCGACCCATCTTACAGATAAAAGTAGTCCAGATGAAATCAACGCCATATTTCACGTGAGTAAATCCAATTATAAAAAAGCACTGGGCAAACTTTTCAAAGAAGGTAAAATTGCCTTTCACGAAAAAAGCGTGCGTTTAGTTGAAAAATAGCATCATTTAAGATTCTATTATTACCATATTTTATTGTTCTTTTTTTATTGTTCTTTGGTAATAGTTGTCACCAGAGTGCCAATATTTTCTATGGTCATTTCTAGCACATCACCAGGCTTTAGAAACTCGGGCGGATTACGAGCCGCGCCCACACCTGACGGTGTTCCTGTCATCACAATATCACCGGGGTAAAGCGACATTATCGATGTGGCATGGCGCAGCAAATGCGGTACATCATGGATCATATCTTTGGTATTACCATTTTGTTTTTCAACACCGTTAATGACAGTATTAATTTTTAAATTTGCACTGTCACCAATGAATTCTTTGGGCGTTATAAAAGGCCCGAATGGCGCTGCATTATCACGGCTTTTACTTTCCATCCAATTAACGCCAAAATTAATTCCAGCTCTTTTGACGACTGGAAATGAGGGATCTATTCTGGCACTTACGTCAAAAACGATGCTATAACCAAAGACATAGTCCTGATAATTATCCATGCCAATACTATCGGCTTTTTTACCAATGATAACCGCTAATTCATTTTCAAAATCCCACGCTCTGCCCAATGGTGGGCCTTTAGGGATCGGAAAGGATGAATTTGGATCCATAATGGTTGAACGGGGTGATTTAGCAAAAAATACTGGGGGGTCAACATCAGGGTCAACGGGCTTGACAGCAGAACCATCGGACGCCGTCATTTCCTTTGTGTGATCCTGATAATTTGCTGCAGCCGCTAAAATATTATAAGGATATTTAATAGGCGCCTTAAGAGAGACTTTGGCAATATCAAATGAAAAAGACCGACCCTCGGCGCCACCGGCATAATAATTTGCAATTTGATAAAGCCGAGATTTAAGATGGTCATAATTTTCTATTAAGCTGCGCATGTCTTTTGGCATATGGGGTGATTTTAAGTTTTCAGCCGCCATCAGGGCGGCATTGGCCCCTGTTATATCAAGGATTATATTATCAAACACCATACCAAGGCGGATAATACCGTCCGCTTCAAAGGTTGCCAGCTTAAAAGGGGTGTCGGGTGTGACGCTAGGTGGTGATGCGTTGGAAATACTAATAAAACTTAAGCTAACGAAAAGGACACTTGATATAACCAATAGGCTTTTAATAAATTTCATATTATTTCCTTACATACCTTGCGTTAAAAGAGCAGCAAATTAGTTAAGAATATTATATGAATAATGTCAAGGTTAGCGCGGTAGCAAATGAATTCCCGCCAACATGCACCTGACTGAACCACCAGCCATTTCGATGGTCGGAATATCAAGAGGTAAGAATTTTGTGCTTTGTTCTATGATCGCTTTTTGATCGGGTCTTAAAGCTTTTAAGGCCCGGGAAGATAGAGCGAGGACACGGCCATCTTTTGCCTGAAGTTCAAGGGCATTCCCTGCAAAATTTGCAATCTGATCGTGGCTTAAATCAATGACGTGGCGGCCGCTATCTGCAAATCTTTTGACAATTTCAGCGCGTCGATCTTGATCAATAATCATCTCAAGTCCGATTAAGACAAAGTCTGTGGCGATACACATCAAGACATTGGTGTGATAAATGTCTGTTCCATTTTGATCCTTGGCGTCAAAAACCATCGGTTCGTAATTGAAATGAGTACAAAAGCGTTCCATTGCCACAGGATTAGTACGATTTGATTTTATGGCGAAGGCCACATGATCAATATGATCGAGCACCATAGCGCCCGTTCCTTCTAAGAATAATCCGTCTTGCTCTAAACCAGAATAATCAATGATATCTTGCACCCGGTAATTGGTTTTGAGCATTTCAATAATATCACTGCGTCTTTCCAAGCGACGGTTTTTGGCAAACATTGGATAAATGGCTATATGACCACCAGCATGGGTGGAAAACCAGTTATTAGGGAAAACGCTATCTGGTGTATCTGTGCCTTCATCTTCAAAGACATGAACTTTTATATTTAGTTCCTCAAGCTTCTTCGCCACATTTGTGGCCTCGTCATAAGCGGATTTAGCAAGGGCGGTTTGATCAAGATTTTCCGCCGATTGCTGAAAAGCATTATCCTTTTGTGTCTGTTTATTAGGCGAAAAATGATGGGGCCTGATCATAATGACAGCCGAGGGGGCTTGGGCGCTACGTCGATCCATTTTTAGCTCCTTATGTTGCGGCAGAACGCATGACCATACCGAATAAATCACGCGGGTCATCGGGGTCTGCGAGCATGTCTAAATCTTGATAAAATCCTGTTGTTTTTAATTGGTCACGGATATAGCGCAAGGCTGAGAAATCCTCAATAGCAAAGCCCACACTATCAAATAATGTTACTTGTTTATCGTCGCGACGGCCTTGTGCTTCCCCAGTAATAACCTGCCATAATTCAGTCACTGGATAATCTTCTGGAAGTTGTTGAATTTCACCTTCGATCCGTGTTTGTGGCGGAAATTCAACGAAAATATCAGAGCGAAGAAGAATATCTTTATGTAGTTCAGTCTTACCGGGGCAATCGCCACCAATGGCGTTAATATGAATGCCTGAGCCAACCATATTATCAGTTAAGATGGTCGCACATTGTTTGTCGGCGGTTACCGTCGTGATAATATCCGCGCCTTCCACAGCCATTTGTTCACTATTGCATTTGACAATATCAAAGCCTTTGTTGCTTAAATTTTTAGCACATTTTTCTGTGGCAGCACTATCTGTGTCATAAAGGCGTAAATTTGTAATGCCATTAATTGCTTTAAAGGCGAGCGCTTGGAATTCGGACTGGGCGCCATTGCCGATGATCGCCATGGTTTGTGATCCCTTTGGCATTAAATATTTAGCCGCTATTGCTGATGTGGCGGCAGTACGCAGTGCTGTAAGAATGGTCATTTCTGAAAATAAAACGGGATAACCCGTATTGACATCGGAAAGAACACCAAAAGCGGTTACTGTTTGTAAACCTTCTTTGGTGTTTTTAGGATGGCCGTTTACATATTTAAAACCATAAATATCACCATCACTGGTGGGCATAAGCTCTATCACCCCTTCGCTGGAGTGCGAAGCAACACGCGGTGTTTTATCAAAAAGTTCCCAGCGTTTAAAGTCTTCTTCTATATAGTCCGCAATGCCGACCAATATTTTTTCCACACCGATTTTCATGATGATCTTCATCATGTGATCGACGCTGACGAAAGGAACTATATTTAAATTTTTTTCAGTTATATTTGTCATGTAACAATCCATCCAATTTAAGAGGGCTTTTTTTATATTTTCAATCATAGTTAAGCAATTCATTATAAACAATGTCATTTTTTTATATAAATTGTCCATATTTATGTAATAATGACAGTATAAATTATACATTTTTACATAATAGGATAAAATATCATGGTTTTAAAAAACAATAATAATTCAAAATATATTTATGACCCGCTTGATCGTGAACTTATTTCCTTGCTGCGTAATGATGGACGGGCGCCGTTATCCAAACTTGCCGATATATTGAATGTGTCACGCGGCACAGTGCAAAATCGTCTTGATCGATTGTTAAATTCAGGAACCCTGCATGGCTTTACGGTTAGGGTTCGCAAAGATTATGAACTTGATAGTATCCGCGCCTTTATGATGATTGAGGTGGTCGGTAAATCAACATCACAAGTGATTAAAAAACTCCGCGGCATACCAGAATTAAAAACCCTACATACGACCAATGGTTCTTGGGATTTAGTCGCGGAAATTCAAACATCAAGTTTGAGCGAATTTGACCGTGTTTTACGTGACGTACGAGTGATTGACGGTATTTTAAACAGCGAAACCAGTATTTTGCTAAGCTCTGTTTAAACATTCGCTCGCATATGTTCAGGAATGACATATTTTTCTAATAGTTCAAATAACAATTCAACAATGATAGCAAGGCACGCCGCTGGGATTGCCCCTTGCAGAATTAAACTTGTATCATTAAGCGCAAGCCCGGTGACAATAGGCTCACCAAGTCCGCCCGCACCAATGAAAGCCGCTAACGTTGCGGTACCGATACAAATGACAGCGGCGGTTTTAATACCAGCGAGAATATTTGGTAAAGCCAGCGGAAAAAGCACATACCGCAGCTGCTGAAACTTTGTCATGCCGATGGCTTTTGAAACATTACTTAATATTGGATCAATAGTGCTAAGTGCCGTTACGGCGCTTCTTAATATGGGCAGTAAAGAATATAAAAATAACGCTGTAATTGCTGGAATTTCACCAATGCCAAAAAGCGGAATCATTAAAGCCAATAAAGCGATCGACGGTATGGTTTGCATCAAACCTGTTGCGTAAATTACCGAACGCGATATTCTGGCAGAGCGGAAAATGAGAAACGCTAAAATCAAACCAATAAAACAGCCAAGGCCAAGGGCGGTAAGCGTCAGTTTAATATGAGTGATGGTATTTTTAACCAACCGGTCAAACATAGTTTGTTGTACAAACATTAGATCATCGGAGATAAGTTTATTTTGCTTTAAAAATTCATTTGCGACCGCCGCGAAAGTTTGCTGATCAATGATTACCTTGGCATTTAATTGGCGCATTTTTTGATCATCAATTAAATTTTCAAGTTGCTCTAATATTTGTGCCGCCCGCTTTGGAAAATTCATGCGAGAAAGGGGTACGCCGTAATATTTAGGAAAAAAATCCAGATCATCTTTTAATAATATAAGGCCGTATCTTTCAAGGTCGCCGTCCGTTGAATAGGCATCGGTGATATTTATTGCACCCTCTTCGATCGCTTTATAAGCCAACCCGTGTTGAATGCCGGGCGGCGAAAAGTCAAGACCATAGGCATTTTTCAATTGTAACCAACCATCGCTACGATTAAGAAATTCATGACTAAAACTCACCAGTAAATCAGGGTGAAATTTTAAATGTGAAATGTTTCTGATATTTTGCTCATCGCTCAGTGTTTTTTTCAAGGCAATCGCATATGAATTATTAAATCCAAAAGGGTTGAATATTTTCAATCCTTTTGGCGCAAGGGCGGCATGATAATCTTCAATAGAAAGATCTGATTTATCAATTGTTATATCCCTTAAAATAACTTCTGAAATTGTTCCTGTATATTCGGGATATATATCTATTTCATTGGATATAAGAGCATTATAAATGAGAAAAGTGCCGCCAAAGCCATATTTTCGCTCTATGTTATAATGATGACTTTCCAAAAGCTGGGCCATTATTTCTGCTAAAATATAACTTTCATTTTGCATCTTACTGCCGATGATTATTTTATCATCCGCCGCATTTGCCAAATTTATAAATAAAACAAAAACGGACACCATCGCTAAAAAAATCTGTTTGATTGAAGTCATGACGTCACCTTGATCAATAGATTTTTCACATAGTCGTTCATGGGATGATTAACGATATGGTCTGTTTTTCCCTGTTGAATAATCTGACCATTTTTGAGGATAACGATATTATCGGCAAGTTTTATAGCCTCTTCCATATCATGGGTGACCAGCAGTATAGATCTGCGTTCCGCTTTTTGCAGTTTGCTAAATTGATCATGAATATATCCTTTTGTAATAGGATCAAGCGCAGAAAAAGGTTCATCAAGCAATAACAGCGGCGGATTAAGCATCATCGCCCGACAAAGGCTCACTCTTTGTTGTTGTCCACCTGATAAATTTAGAGGGTATCTTGTTAGTAAATTTTTTTTCAAATCAACCAGATCAATGACATAATTGGCGCGGGTCGCAATTTTATCTTTCTCCCAACCATCTAAGGTGGCCATGATGGTAATGTTTTCGTAAACTGTCATGTGGGGAAATAAGCCCACCCCCTGCACAGCATAGCCCATTTTTTTACGTAAAGATGCTAATTGTCCGTAATCAATCTTTGTGCCGAATAATTCGACCCAACCGCTTGAGGGGCGAACCAACCCATTAGCAATTTGTAAAAGCGTGGTTTTACCGCTGCCGCTTTCGCCAACAAGGGCGGTAGTTTCATTAACGGCAATATTCAACGTGATATCTTTCAAAACTGAGACATCCCCATATTTCTTAAATACATTCTTGTAAGATATTTCGTTTAAAGACAAAATTTAATATTTCCGTTAAAATGTTAATATAAAAGTGGCTCCACCACCGCTGGTCTTTGCCAAATTAACCGAACCACCATGAGCAATCATCACTTGTCTGGTAAGGGCAAGGCCAACCCCAGAACCATCGCGTTTGGTAGTATAAAAAGGTACAAAAATTTTAGAGGCAACTTCATCAGAGATACCTGGACCATTATCGGCAATTTCAATGACGATGTGTCCTCTTTTATTAATTTTAGCCATAAGAGTTACCTTAGCATCTTTGGTTTTTTCCAAGGCTTGTTCCGCATTTTTTAATAAATTTATCAGCGTCTGTTCAAGCATTTCAGGATCTGCGGAAACTTCCAATTTCTTAGTCGCAATTTCTTGCTCTATGATTATGCCGTTATTTTGCCAATCAACTGTCGCCACTCTGACGGCATCTTCAAAAATTTTATGAATACTGAGCGGAACTTTTTTAGGGGGTGGTAATCTGGTAAGGCGGCGGTAACTTTGAACAAAATGCATCAAACTATCAGAACGGCGCGCCACCGTATCAACCGCATCACGCACATCCATAAGTTCCGATACCAATTCGTCTTGTCCTTTTGCTTTTTTAATGACGTCTTCGACCAAGCCCGTCGATGTTTTAGCCAAGGACGAAACCGGGGTTATGCTATTCATAATTTCATGGGTTAGCACCCGAACAAGGTCTTGCCATGCTTGTAATTGTGCCACGTCCAATTCACTTTGGATGTCTTGCAAGGAAATAATTCTTTCTATATTACCGCGCGAATTAATTTGGGTAGAGGCAATGGTCAGAGTTTGCTCGATACCGTCTGCTTTAAAACTAACAAGCTGCCTTTCCCCGGGTTCTATTGTCATAACCCGTTTTCTAAAATCATCGCCAAATTGCTTCAAATCAGCAACCCGCGCCACATGAGCCGCGCCAAAAAGCCTCCTTGCGCCATTATTATGCATGGTCACTTTACCACCATTATTTATTGACATTAAAGGCACCGGAATATGTTCAATCAGGGCTTTTAAATGTTTTAACTCTTCCTCTTGATGACCGCGGTGGATTCTAAAGCGTTCTAAGATATCCGTGATGGCTTCCCCAAGTTCAATGAAGCCTGCGCCCATGCCGGCATGATCAAATTTTTGACCAAAATCACCGTAACGCATAGCATCTAAAAACCGTGTCAGGTCATCATTAGTCAGCTTGACAAAGCGAACAATTTCAGAAATTTGTAATACTGCAATCCCCGTAACCAGCAAACTTGCGGCCATAAAGCCGGGATTAATCACAAGGATCGCTAAACTCCATACGGTAATGAAGAGCAAAACCAACCGAATGGTCAGAAGAAGACTGAAGAGCCTAAAACCCATATTTTTCCATCCTTCTATAAAGTGCCGCCCGTGTTAGGCCCAACTCCTTAGCGGCGTGAGAAATATTGTAACGATGCTTTTTAAGAGAGCGTTCAATTAATGTATGCTCCATACGTTCCAAATTCAAACCGCCGTCAGTAATAATGATTTCATCATCATTATGGGTTTTGGAGCTTGAGCTTTTTAGACCTGCGTTGTGATCAGATGAATTAATTTCCAAGGCAAAGTCTGACGGCGTAAACTCCTTAGTTTGGCTAAGAATAACCGCCCGTTCAATGGCGTGACGTAGCGCCCTTACATTTCCTGGCCAATCATAAGTTTTGATGGCGGATAGAGCATCAATAGAAAGTTTTTTCAGGGATTTATCATATTTTCGGCAATAGAATTTTATATAATGATTGGCGATTTCCTCTATATCATCAACGCGGTCGCGAAGGGGCGGCACTTCTATTTCAACTGTATTTAGGCGAAATAATAAATCCTGCCGAAAACGGCTTTCATCATTGAGTTGATTGCGGCTTAAATTGGTGGCGGCAATGACCCTGATATCGATGGGAATTGCTTGATTAGCCCCAACTGGTGTTACTTTTCGTTGTTCTAAAACTGTAAGTAGTTTCGATTGCAGATGTAATGGAAGATTACCTATTTCATCTAGAAATAAAGTACCGCCAGAGGCCGCTTGTAGGCGACCTACTCTATCTGCTTTGGCGTCTGTAAAAGATCCTTTTTTATGACCAAAAAGTTCGCTATCAAAAAGACTCTCACTGATGGCGCCAAGATCGACTGTTAAAAAAACTTCACCAAGGCGATTTGACAGGCGGTGTAATTCACGAGCAACTAATTCTTTACCAGTGCCATTTTCCCCTAATATTAAAACATTTGCATCGGTTGGAGCGGTGCGCTCTATCATATTTTGAATTGCTTTTAAGGCGTTTGATTTTCCAATCATTTCTTGATGATTTTGCTCGCCGCTTGCTTCGATTAATGTACGATTTGCCATTCTTAAGTTTGCGGCTTCGTTTCTTGTTTCTCTTAGTTTAACAGCCGCCGATAGAGTGGCGACAACGCGTTCATTTTGCCACGGCTTTGAGACAAAATCGGTCGCTCCAAGTTTCATGGCTTCTACGGCGACATTAACCCCACCGTGAGCGGTGATCATCACCACAACCGCTTCCTTATCAATTTTTAAAATTTCTGATAGCCAATAAAATCCCTCATCCCCTGAACTTTGGCCAGGGCCAAAATTCATATCAAGCAAAATGGCATCAAAGTTATCTTGGCCCATATATTTAGAAATCTGGTCTGGCTCTGCCAAAGTCACTATTTTTGAAAAATGGCGTTTTAACAATAGTTTACTGGCTACCAATATATCTTCATCGTCATCGACGATCAGTATGGATCTCAATTTATCCATCTACTTCCTTTCATAAATATAACACTGTTCACTATCGCACACCAGTGTTCGAATTCGGACAGTATAAACTGTTCGGAAATGAACAGTAAAGCATTAAATTGTTGATATGTAACAATTTATTTATTGGCACGCTCTTTGCATTATTAATGAGTAGAAAAGAAAAAACTATCTATTGAGTGAAAAAAATGATTGATAAACCAACGCAAAATACCACAGGCGCCCATGCTGGTGTCGGTATGGACCGCAAAATTGAAAAAAAAAGAAACCCTCTAAAAATAGCAGCCATGGCAGCAGGGGGTCTTGCTGTCATTATCGTACTTTATATGATTATTAATAGTGCCACGGGTGGTCGTACTTTCCGCGTTGAAGAAAGCCGCCTTGTTGTCTCAACCGTAACCAGTGGTGTTTACGAAGATTACATTCCCATCCGCGGTAAAGTAACGCCGCTGAATACCGTTTTTGTTTCCGCTACCGAAGGGGGGCGGGTTGAAAAAATTCTTGTCGAAGACGGTACCATTGTAAAAGTGGGCCAACCGATCGTAGAATTATCAAACCCGACCCTACAGTTAGAAGTTTTCCAAAATGAAGCACGGGTCGCCGGCGAGTTAAATGCCATGCGAACTTTAGAATTACAGTTAGAGCAAAACCGACTTCGCCATATTACAAACATCACGACACTTGATTATGAAATTAAAAAGCTGACCCGCAATGTGGACCGTTACAGAAAACTTTATGAGCAAGGAAACTTCACAAAAACAAAGCTTGATGAAACAGAGGAAGATCTTTATTACAAAATAAAATTAAGAGAGATCACAATCCAATCGCAAAATACAGATGCGAGTATGCAAGAAGCTCAGCTTGAACTCTCTAAGTTAGATAGCCGAAATTTAGAGCGTAACTTAGAGATTGCCCGTACCAGCCTTGATAACCTTAATATGAAAGCACAAATAGAGGGACAGCTTTCTGGATTTGATTTGGAACTTGGTCAAACGGTTGCCCGTGGCATCGCCATCGGTCAAATTGATGATCCTTATAATTTTAAACTAGAAGTGAATATTGATGAATTTTACTTAAACCGGGTCGACCTAGGTCAAACCGGTGTTTATGTACGCCCCGGTGACGGCTCTGAATTTAACATGCGGATCAAGAAAATTTATCCAGATGTCAAAAATAACCAGTTTAAAATTGATATGATTTTTACTGAAGAACAGCCAGAAGATATTCGTCGCGGTCAAACGCTTCAATCAAAATTAACACTTGGCTCATCGGCAAAAGCATTGCTGATCCCGAACGGCGCCTTTTATCAAGATACGGGTGGTAATTGGATTTTTGTTGTCAGCGATGACGGTACCTTTGCCATCAAACGTTCTATCAAACTAGGCCGTAAGAACAATAATTTCATTGAAATAATCGAAGGGCTAGAGATTGGAGAGCGTGTCATTACCTCCCCTTACACCAGCTTTATGGATATGGACCGCTTAAAACTTACTGAAGAATAATTTTAAAAACTAAATTTAATAACCAAAGGAATAAAAATGTTAAAATTACAAGACCTAACCAAAGCATACCGCACTGATGAAGTAGAAACGGTTGCCTTAAACAATGTCAATATAGAGATCGAACATGGTGAATTTGTAGCCATCATGGGACCATCTGGTTGCGGCAAATCAACGTTGCTCAATATTGTTGGCATGTTAGATACCCCGACATCTGGCCATTATTTCTTTAAGGGCGAAGATGTGGCGGGTTATTCAGAAGCGCAATTAGGCATCATTCGCAAGCAACATATCGGATTTATTTTCCAAAGTTTTAATCTTATTGATGAACTTTCTGTTGCTGAAAATATTGAATTGGCTCTGCTCTATCATGATATTGGTTCTAGCGAACGCAAAGAACGTGTTGCTGCGGTGATGGACAAAGTGGGGATTGCTCACCGTGCTAAACATATGCCAAGTCAGCTTTCTGGTGGTCAACAACAACGTGTGGCTGTCGCCCGCGCCGTTGTCGGCAATCAAAGCATGATCCTCGCCGATGAGCCGACCGGTAACTTGGATAGTGCCCACGGTCAAGAAGTGATGGAAATGCTACAAAGCCTCAATGATGAAGGAACGACCATCGTTATGGTTACCCATTCACCGTCCCACGCTGATTACGCGCGGCGCACCATTAATCTACTCGATGGTCATGTGGTTACCGAAAGCATGAGGGCTTAATAATGACATTGGCCAGTAATTACATACTCAGCGCATGGCGTAATATTTTTAGCCACAAACTTTTTAGTGCTATTAATATCCTTGGTCTCGCCATTGGGCTGGCCGCTTTCATGTTGATCGCGCTTTTTGTTCGTGATGAGCTGAGCTATGATAAATTTTTGCAAAAAGCTGATGATACTTA
>ERZ890510.1564-NODE-1564-length-14641-cov-7.127862_pt1 | contig 14641 bp, 12 predicted proteins | sample MGYA00521265_ERZ890510 | MGnify/ENA primary metagenome ERZ890510 (study PRJEB32303, sample SAMEA104408624) | aquatic metagenome | biome: Brackish water; feature: Chemocline; material: water | place: Baltic Sea | collected 2014-10-26T21:54:00 | depth 110 m ...
CGTCGTCGAATTGTCGGCCTGGACGAAGGGCTGAAACAGCCTCTTCCGCTGTTCGGTGGTGAGACCGATGCCGGTATCGGTAACGCGAATGCGGAGCTGGACCTCGCCGGCATGACCGTCTCCAGGTCCGTGGCCCGGAATGTGCTCAACAGTAAGCCGGACCGAACCCGTCTCGGTGAATTTGATCGCGTTGCCCAGCAGGTTGAACAGGATCTGCTGGAGACGCAGCGGGTCGCCGATCACCCGCTCAGGCACGTCGGCCGCGGCGTAGGTCACCAGCTTCAGCCCCTTGGCCGCAGCCTGTGGCGCCAGCATTTCGGCCACGCCCTCGATCAATTCCACGGTCGACAGCTCGAGCGACTCCAGATCGAGGCGGCCGGCCTCGATCTTGGAGAAATCGAGAATGTCGTCGATGATCCGCAGCAACGACGCCGCCGAATAGTGCACTGCCTTCAATGACTCACGCTGTTCGACCGAGAGCGGCGTGCGTTCGAGGACGTCGATCATGCCGAGCACGCCATTCATTGGCGTACGGATTTCGTGGCTCATGGTGGCGAGGAAGGTCGACTTGGCCTGGTTGGCATTCTCGGCCTCGCGCTGCGCCGCGAGGGCTGTATCGCGCGCCAGACGCGCCTCGTCGTAGGCGACCTGGAGCCGGCCAGCAAGGTCCTCCTTCTGGTAGGCAAGCGCGATGTTGTCGTACTGCCAGCGGTGAACATCGCGGACATAGGTCATCAGATGACCGACATAGGCACCGCCAGAGATGCCGATCAGCTGGAAAAAGGGATCAACCGAGACCAGCAGCACGAACAGGTACGGCGCTGTGGTCGCCACGGCGAAGGCATAGAATGTCGGTGGGTGCGCCGAGCGGATCGGCACCGCCGTCGTGATGGTGGCAAGCAGCACCAGGCCAAGAAGCATGCGCTGCAGTTCGTAGTCCTTGGCGGCGAGAATGAAGCCTGCAGTACCCCAACAGGCTCCGGCCAGAAACGACAGGACAGCGAACCAGCGGGCCCAGCGAACCACGTCCCGGTCGGCCGGATCGGCGCGGGTGAAGCGGTATCGCAGGAAATCGAAGCCGATGGTGACGGCGACATGGGCGGCAAAGGGCCCGGCAAGCTCGAGCAGGTCGACCTGGCGCCAGTAGATCGCCGCGATCACCGGCCACAGCACAAAGGAAGAATAACGCGACTTTGCCGAGCCTTCGAACAGGCGCCGGATGAGTTCGGCGCGGACGAAGGCCTGCTGCCCGGCGGGACCGACCTCCCCCGCCAGTCGCGCGGCGGGATCAGCCACGATGGCCGACATCGTCCTTCGTCGCCACAAGCACCCGGTCCGCCCGGCCACGATGCACAAGGCGGCCATGATCGGTTCCGGATCGTTGGGCAGAAGGTGGAATCAACATGTGGTTAGCCTGTGGCCATCAGACCCAACTACTGTATCAAATGTGTCAAGATAAAGCTATAATTCATTGAAAATAAATGGTATTTTATCCGTATTAGAAGCCATTTATTTTTGGATCATTGACTATGCAGCAGCCTTCCATTTTGCTGGTCGAAGACGACGCGTTTCAGCGCAAGGCGGCCGAAGCCTATCTGGCAAATCATGACCTCCGCGTCATCGCCGTCGAGAACGGCATCCAGATGCGCCGGCAAATTTCCCGGGCCATGCCCGACCTCGTGCTGCTCGACGTGCAACTCCCCGGCCATGAGGACGGCTTCGCGCTGGCGCGCTGGCTGCGCGAGAGCAACACCCGGGTCGGCATCATCATGCTGACCGCGGCCGGCGACGCCGGCGACAAGGTGCTGGGCCTCGAGAGTGGTGCAGACGACTACGTGGCCAAACCCTACGAGCCCCGCGAGCTTCTGGCGCGCTGCAAGAGCGTGCTGCGACGCTCGGTGAACAAAGCCACGCCGTCGCTGCTCGAGCGGCTGCGCATGGGCGGCTTCACCCTCGATCTTTCGCGGCGCCTGCTGCTTGACCCGGCCGGCAACGGTGTCGCCGTCACCTCGGGTGAGTTCGACATCCTGAAGATATTCGCCGAGAATCCCAACCGGCCGCTTTCGCGCGACTGGCTGCTGGAGACCACCAGCCATCGCAGCCGTGACCCGTTCGACCGGGCCATCGACCTGCGCATCACCCGCATCCGGCGCAAGATCGAACCCACTCCCGACAAGCCCACCGTGATTCGCACCGTGCGTGGCATCGGCTATATGTTCGTGCCGCCCGCCGAATAGGGTAGAAGGGCGGCCCCAAGGCCCGATCAGGCGGTGGGGGCCCGTAGTTCAGTGGTTAGAACGAGCCGCTCATAACGGTTATGTCGCAGGTTCGAATCCTGCCGGGCCTACCGCGGGCTGCCCATGGCGAACCCGATGACACACATCGCCAACGCCATGTAGGCGGCAAGGCGTGCATGACTGAAATAGACGTCGGCCAGCGCGCCGCCGATCATGGTCTGAAGACGCTCGCGCGGCAGGGCGGGCGAATCCTCGATCATCAGCCAGACCTCGGTGTGGCGGTAGTTCCGGGTCCGCGCCGTCCAGCCCTTGACGAACAGAACCAGCGCCGCGATCACCACGAAGACGGCACCGGACCGAACGGCGATCCAGGGTTCGCCCGAGAAGCCCACCATCGCCGTGACGATCGCCATCAGGGCGAAGCCGCAGCCGCGCCGCACCGACAGTTCGGCAAAACGCCTGATCTCGTCGTACGTCATGCCCGGACGATAACGCGCCGGACTGCCGCCGCCAAAATCACGTTGCGTCGATCAGCGGGGCCCGGCCGTCAGCGCAGCAGTTGGACAAATGCCGGCAAGGCCAGAAAGGCTGCCCCGCCGAGCCAGATCGCCAGGGCGGGAGCGCTTTCCTGGCCGCGGTCGACCAGGCGTTCATAGAGCGCCGCGGGGACGCCGGAGATCAGCAGCGTCGCCGAGGAGACCAGTAGCGAGCTGAAGAACAGCACCCAGCCGACCGAGCGCGGAAAGACCTCGGGCAGCAGGACGGCGGCGATCGGGACGGCAACGGCAATGAACGGCGAGAACAGCCCGTTCAGGATGCTGATGCCGACCACGACGACAATGAAGAAGTTGCGGTCCATGGGCTTCAGCCCCCCGCCTGGAGCCGCGGCGTCAGCCCGAGCTGGTACAGAACCATGAACAACAGCACGCGAAGCGCGGCCACCCAGAAGGCGGCTACCGGCGCGATCAGGACCGCCGGGATGGCCGACGGGGTGATGTAGGCCACGGGCCGGTAGATCCACTCGGTCAGCCAGCGGAACGAACGGTAGATGTAGTTGCGGCTGTCCGGCGGCAGGAAGAAGCCGAGGAAAAAGCGGCCGAACAGGCAATAGAAGACCAGCGACAGGAAGTAGTTGGGCAGGTGGAAATACCAGTAGCTCCACCAGATATCCTGCGATCCCACGCGGTACTCCCCTCTGCGATTACCTTAGCCCAGTGCGCGAAAAAAAGCAGGACCCCGTGAGGGGCCCTGCTCCGTATCGACAGGTGCCGTCGGCCTAGCCGCCGGCCGTCACCAGCCCCTTGGGGGTCCGGATCGAGTCCACGAAGTCCTGCATCTCCTGCGAGGGCTCCGGCGTCATGAGACTCACGACGTAGGTCACGACGAAAGCGACCGGCAATCCGAACAACGCCGAGGAGATGTTGCGGATGCCGAACCACAGGTTGGTTCCGAACATTTCCTTGAACGTGTCCGGCGCGTAGCGGGTCATCACCAGGTAGAACAGGCAGACCGCAAAACCGCTGATCATGCCGGTGATGGCGCCGATCTTGGTTGTGCGCTTCCACCAGATGCCGAGCACCAGCGGCGCGAACAGGCCGGCCGCCGCCAGCGAGAAGGCCCACGCCACCATCTGGATGATGCCGGAAGGCCGCGTGCTCGCGACCGCCGCCGCAATGAGCGCGACGACAATCAGCAAGGTGCGCGCCACGATCAGCCGCCGGCCGGCCGAAGCCTTGGGGTCGACCATCTTGTAGTAGACGTCGTGGCTGAGCGCGTTGGCGATGGCGAGCAGCAGACCATCGGCGGTGGAGAGCGCGGCGGCCAGACCGCCGGCGGCCACCAGGCCGGACACGACGAACGGCAAGCCGGCGATTTCCGGCATCGACAGGACGACGATGTCCTGGTTGATGACGAATTCCGAGAGCTGCACGATGCCATCCCCGTTGGCGTCCTTGATGGTCAACAGACCACCGACCTGGGACCAGTTCTGGACCCATGCCGGCAGGCTGGCGATCGGATGACCAATCACGTTCTGGTAGACCTCGAGCTTCGCGAACGAGGCATAGGCCGGTGCCGTGAAGTACAGCAGGAAGATGAAGAAGATCGACCACGCAACCGACGTGCGTGCCTCACGAACGCTGGGCGTCGTGAAGTAGCGCATCAGGACGTGCGGCAGAGAGGCCGTTCCGATCATCAGGCAGAGCACCAACGCCCAGAAGTTGTTGAACTCCGTCCAACTGAACTGTCCCTTGGCATCGGTGAAAGCATCGGTGAAGTGCTTCACGATGCCGAGCTTTTCCTCGAACTGGGCGATCTGGTCGAGCGCCCGGCCGTAGGTCAGTTCGGGGATCGGAATGCCGTACAGCTTGGTCGACAACCAGACCACCGGCACGAGGTAGGCGATGATCAGGATGATGTACTGGGCCACCTGGGTCCAGGTCACCGCGCGCATGCCGCCCAGCATCGAGCAGACCAGGATGCCGAGCAGGCCGACGAAAATCGCGACCTCGAAGGGAATGCCGAGGAAGCGCGAAGTGATGATACCGATGCCGAAGCACTGCGCGACAATATAGGTGAACGACGCACAGAACAGGACGACCACGCCGCAAAGCCTGGCGCCGTTGCCCTCATAGCGCGTGCCGAGGAAGTCGGGCACGGTGAACTGGCCGAACTTGCGCAGGTACGGCGCGAGCAGGATGGCGACCAGCACGTAGCCGCCGGTCCACCCCAGCACATAGCCGAGTGCGTTGAAGCCGCCGAGATAGATGCCGCCCGCCATCGAGATGAAGGAGGCGGCACTCATCCAGTCGGCGCCGGTGGCCATGCCGTTGTAAAGCGCCGGGACCTTTCGGCCTGCGACGTAATACTCCGACAGGTCCATCGTTCGCGACAGGATGCCGATGTAGGCGTAGACGCCGATCGTCAGCACCACGAAGGCGTAGCCGATGATCTTGTTCGGCACGCCCATCTGCTCGAGAACCGCGAGGATCAGCGTGAAGACGATGAAGCCACCGGCGTAGCCGCCGTAGATCTTCCCGAGGTTGCCGTAGAACCCGCCGCCGGCGGATTTGGAATCAGCCATTTTCATCTCCCCCGGTCAGTCTTCCTGGACGCCGAATTCTTCGTCGATCTTGTTCTGGGCGATTGCATTCCAGACGCACAGGACGACGAAGCCGACCAGACATCCCTGGGCGGCCATATAGAAGCCGAGCGGGAAACCCAGGAACCGGAAAGTGTTGAGCTGGACCGCGAACAGCGGGATCACGAAGCTGAAGACGATCCATAGAGCGAAGATGGTCCACATCAGCGTCGAGGTCTTGGTCCAGTATCTCTGCATGTGTGCAGCATCGCGTTTCTCAGCCATGTTCGTCGCTCCTCCTCGATTTCTTGTTGCGCAGTAGCGTCGGGACATGCGTCAACACACCGGGGTGCCCGGCAGGGTTGTGCGATTTTTTGGACGTGCAGCGCATGATCTGCTTTGTCCTCCCCGGGGCGCCGTGACACGGCGCTCTTAGCTTCTTGATGTGAATAGAGTACTCTGCCTCACGAGCGCCACAATCCGACCAAAGTCGAAGGTCCGAGGTCATCTTGTTAGCTTTTCTGAAACCGTATCTGCCGAAGCCGAAGCTGCACGGCGTTGCTGCGCTGCAGCAATTCCTCGATGGCGAGGCCGCGCACTTGGCGCAACGCTCGGTACTCGATTTCGTGCGCAACGAACTTGGCAGCCTGAGCGCCCAGGCCTTCGACGACCCCCGCTTCCAGGCCAAGATGGCGGTATCTCGCTGGGACGGTTTCGTCGCCACCCTGGCGGACATGGTCGTTCTCACACACGCCTGCCTCAATACCGGCGGAGTGCCGCGCGCCACGCTCGATTCGCGCCTCGGTGATCTCTATGCGGCCATCCTCTCCACCCATCCCGTGCCCGACTACCGCACCCAAAACTGGGACTCGGACATCGCCACGCTACGCGTACGCCTCGCGGCTGCCGCTGACGGGCCGGCCCACCCGCAGGCCTGCGCCATGGCAACGGGTTCAATGATCTTCGACACACTGCCTTTCGTCCCTCGCGATCCCAAAGAAAGCCGCTTGGTGCTGTCCAATGCCTTCGCCTTCGGCCTGATCGCGTTCAACGACCGTCTGAAGCGGCGGCTGGTGGTGGCTGCCGTATGCGCCGACCTCGTCGCCGCGAGGCAATGAGGATCGCCGAGATCTTCGGTCGATATCTGCGCCGCGCGGCGCCGCGCGGCCACTGGAGCGGCCCCGCCCATACGCCGCTCGAGCGCCTGCCACTGGTCGCAATCGATTGCGAGACGACCGGTCTCAACCCCAAACGCGACCGGATCGTCTCGTTCGCCGCCGTCCGTATCGACGCGGGTTTGCGCGTGGCCGAGCAGCCCGCGCTCGACCTCCTGATCGATCCCGGTGTCGAAATCCCGGCACGCTCCACGGCGGTTCACGGCATCGACCGGAGCCATCTCGCCGCGGCACCGTCGTTTGAAAAGGCTTTCAGCGATCTCGCCGGAAGCCTGCACGGCGCCGTGGTCATCGGTCACTTCGTCGGCTTCGATCTCGCCATCATCGGCCGCGAGGCGGCGCGCGCACGCCTGCCCTGGCACGAACCACCGAGCTTCGATACGGCGAACCTGGCGGCTGCTGCCGGTTACCCCCCGGAGCATCTCGATCTCACCGAGATGCTGGCCCGCCTGGGCATCGAGCCCAGGGGGCGCCGCCATAGTGCTGCCGGCGACGCGCGCATGGCCGCCGATCTTTTCGTCGCTCTGGCCCACCGCCTGATCGGCCAGGGACGGGGCACCTATGGCGGCGCAGTCGCCGCCCATCGCGCACCGCGCCCGTGACGCCATGGACACGACGGCCCTCGAACGGCTCGACTCGTTTCCCTACAGGCATCGCGTCGACGAACTGATGACGTCGCCTGTCGAGACGATGGAACCCGGCCGGCCGGTTGCCGATGCTGCACGCCTGATGAGTGAGCGAAGCATCAGCTCGGTACTGATTCTGGACACCGCGGGCCGGCTGCACGGCATCCTGACGGAACGCGACGTACTGCGGCTGGTCGCCGCCACGCCTGGCAAGCTTGCGGATCCGATCGCGACGGCGATGACGGCGCCTGTTCGATCCATCGAAGCCGGCGCGCCGCTCTACCGCGCCCTTGCCCGGATGGCGAGCGTCGGCGTCCGACACCTGCCGGTCATCGACGACGACAACCGCCCTGTCGGCATTCTGACATCGCGCGCATTGCTGAAGCAGCGCGCGTCGCTTGCGCTCACGCTCGGCGATGAAATCGCACTCGCCCCCGACGGCAGTGCACTTCAGGATATCCACGCACGACTCCCGGCATTGGTCCGCGCACTTCGCGGCGAGGATGTGAGCGCGACGCAGGCGTCGGCCGTCGTCGCCGGCATTACGCGCGATCTCACCGCACGCGCCGGCGAACTGGCCTTGTCCGAAATGAAGGCGGCCGGGCAAGGCGAGCCGCCTGCCCCATGGTGCCTGCTGGTGCTGGGATCCGCCGGCCGCGGGGAATCGCTGCTGGCGCCGGATCAGGACAATGCGCTGATCCACTCCGGCCACCCCGGCAATGATCCCTGGTTCGCCGCCTTCGCCGACCGCCTCAATCGGCTGCTCGACGAAGCCGGTGTACCCTATTGCCCGGGCGGCGTGATGGCGAAGAACCCGTCGTACCGGCATACGATCGCCGATTGGCACGCACAGGTCGACGCCTGGGTCGCACGGCCACAGCCGGAAGCTCTGCTGGGCGCCGACATCTTCTATGATTTCGTGGCGGTACTCGGCAAACGGCGTCTTGCCAGCGCCCTTCGCGAATACGCCACACGCGCGGCCGGACGCTCGCCGGTCTTCCTGCGCCTGCTCGCTGCGGCAAGCGACGACGTTCCCCGGGCCACCAATCTGCTGGGCCGCCTGCGCACGCACGAAGGCCGGATCGACCTGAAACGGCATGGACTGTTTCCGATCGTGACCGGCGCGCGAGCCGTGGCGCTGGCCTGGGGATCGACGGCAACCTCCACCGACACGCGTTTGATCGAAGTCGCGGCCAAGGGAGCGTTCCCCGAAGACGCAGCGCGATCGGTGATCGAAGCCCGTCACATCATCGTCAATACGATCCTCGACCAGCAACTGGCCGACCACACCGCCGACCATACGCTCAGCAATCGGATCGACCCCAAACAATTCTCCCGACGCGCGATCTCGCAGGTGCGAGACGCACTCGCCGCGGCCGCGCAGATGCCGGAACTCGTGCGCGAGGCCCTGGGGAACCGCCCGATTGGCGCCATACCTTGACCATCGCCATTGACGCAGTCCAAGCTTCGGCGATGGTGGAGGCACCGTCCTTCCTGATCGCTGACGATCACCCGATGGTGCGCGACGCGCTCGGCGCAGCGCTGATGCAGGCATTCAGTGGCGCGCGGATTTCCATGGCGGCAACGTTGCCACAGGTCCAGGCAGTACTCGAGCGCGAACCCGAGACCGATGCCCTGCTGCTCGACCTCGACATGCCAGGCATGGACGGATTGACCGGAGTGGGTCTGCTGCGGTCCGAATATCCGATCGTGCCGATCATCGTGGTATCGGCCGCGCGGGAAGCGTCGACCGTGCGGAGCGCCTACGAGTTCGGTGCCTCAGCCTACATCGACAAGTCCGCCTCACTCGAGGAGATCGTGAGCACGGTGAACGCCGTCCTGTCCGGTGAAATCTTCGCGCCGCCCGACGCCGAACCCGCCGATTCCTTCGCCCAGCGAGCAGCACAGCTCACGCCGCAGCAATGGCGCGTCCTCGCCTTCATGATCCAGGGCGACCAGAACAAGCAGATCGCGCACAAGCTCGGCGTCGGCGAAGCGACCGTGAAGGCGCACGTCACGGTGATCCTGCGCAAACTGGGGGTGCGCTCGCGTACCCAGGCGGTCATCGAGGCGCGGAGCCTGGCAATTCCCATCGCCGAGCCCGCCAGGCCGTAAGGCGTCAGGCCGTAAGACGTCCCGCAGCCTGGTTGCGCAGCCGCAGAAGCGCGCGCAGCGACGCCGGCTTCACCGGCTTGTGCAGCAGTTCGACCTGCCGCGCCCGGGCTCGCGGACGAAGTGTCGGGTCCCGGTCGGCGGTCACGAGCGCCGCCGGCACCATGCGCCCCCAAGCGCGACGCAGGGCGTCGACGACCTCCAGCCCGTCGGGCCCTTCGTCGAGATGCAGGTCGGCCAGCACGAGATCGGGTAGCCGCCCGGCGCGCGCGACCTGGTCGAGCGCCTCGACATGCGACGCCGCGGTCGCCACGCGGCAACCCCAGCCACTGAGCAGGATCGCCATCGCCTCGCGCACGCGCGCCTCGTTGTCGATGCAGAGCACGAAGCTCTCCGCTTCGATCGACGGTGCGGGCTGCGGCACCGATGGACCGAGCGGCGCTGCGATCACCGCCGGCACTCTCGGCACGATCACCGAGAAGGTCGAGCCCAACCCGGGCGCCGACGCAATACCGATTGGCAGATCGAGCATGCGTGCGATGCGATCGACGATGGCAAGCCCGAGCCCCAGGCCCCGCTCCTCGCGCGGCGACTCTTCCTCGGGCTGCAGGCGCACGAACTCGTCGAAAATGATGCCCTGCTTGTCGGGCGCGATACCGGGCCCGTTGTCCTTGACCTCGATGCGCAACTCGGCGCCGAGTCGGCGGCAGCCCAGCAGTACGCGTGGCACGCGCCCTTCGACCCTGCCGTAGCGCAAGGCGTTCGACAGAAGATTCTGCAGGATGCGTCGCAGGAAGGCCGGATCGGTCGACACGAAGGCGCGTGTCGGAACAACGGCCAGCTCGACGCCATGACGCGCGGCGGCCGGCGCGAAGGCCGTTGCCAGAGACTCGAACATCGGCTGAAGCGCGAATGGGCGCTTCTCGGGCTTGAAGGCGCCGGCATCCAGCTTGGAGATGTCGAGCAGCGCATCGAGCAGGGACTCGACGGCGCCAAGGCTGGCATCGATCTTGCCGCCCAGATCGTTGACGGGGTCGCGGTCGATCATCGCGGCGGTGAACAGGCGCGCGGCATGCAACGGCTGCAGCAGGTCGTGACTGGCGGCGGCAATGAAGCGCGTCTTGCCCAGATTGGCCGCCTCGGCCTCGGCGCGGCTGGCTTCCAGTTCGGCAGTACGTTCGATTACACGCTGCTCCAGCGTTTCCGCGGACTGGCGCAACTGGCGGTCGCTTTCGCGCAAAGCCTGGGCGGTGCGAACACGGGTCGTGACGTCGTTGCAGGTGGCAACGAAGCCGTCGCCGGGCAACGGATCCAACCTGAGTTCGATGACGCGGCTCTCGCGTGTGGCGATCTCATGGGTCTGCGGGGTCTCAGGTCGGCGCAACAGCGCCACAACCTCCGAGGTGGCGCCGAACTGCCGCGGCGTAGCACCGACCGCGACCGCGTCATCGTCGAGGGACAACAACGCGGCAAACCGGTCGTTGAAAATCTCCAGGCGGCCCTCGCAGTCGAAGGCGGCGATCCCCATGCCGACATGGTCGAGCGTATTGCGCAGTATCTCGTAGTTGTAGCGGATCGCCTCCGACGCCTCGTCGATGAGGGCGCGCGCGCTTCTGGGAAGCAGTCGGCCGCGCCGCCCGATGGCTGCGATGATGATACGCGCCGACGCGGAGCCCAACGTTCCCGACAGCATCCGCTCGGCGCGGGCCAATGCCACTTCGATCGAGAGCCGTTCACCGGAGAGCGCCCGCAGCGCGCGTTCGGAACCGACGAAACGGGTCAGCAGTTCTCGCAGTTCGTCGATGCGTGCCGCATCGGCCGGCGGCTGCTGCTCGGGTTGCTCCGGCTCCGCACCCAACACGAAGGAAGCGGCCTGTTCGCTGTCACGGGCGATCGGCCGCGCCCATAGCGAGACGCCGACCAAAAGGGCTACATTGACGAGGATGCAAACCACGAAGCCCTGTCCGACGGGATCGAGATCGGAGAGCGGCGCCGGCAGGTACGGCCTGAGCGGCGCCACCTGTCCCTCGCTCGAACTTTGATGCAGGGTCGGCAACAGCAAGGCGTAGAGCCAGACGACGAAGCCGCCTGCCAGTCCTGCCACGACACCGAAGCGATGGGCGCCACGCCAGTAAAGACCGAGCACCAGACCGGGCGCGAGATTGGCCACGGCGCAGAACGAGATCAGGCCGATCGAGGCCAGTGGCAGGTAGCCCGAGATCATCCGTTCGTAGGCGTAACCCGCCATCAGAATGAGCACGACCGCGACGCGGCGGACGAAGACCACCAGCGGCCCCATCTCGCGCGCGCCACCCGCCGCTTCCCAGCCACTTGGCCGTCTCAGCAGGTAAGGCATGACCAGTTCGTTGCCGATCATGCCGGAGAGTGCCATGCAGGCGACGATGACCATCGACGTCGCCGCCGATAATCCGCCGATGAAGACGAAAGCCGACAGCCAGCCCTTGCCGCTGGCGAGCGGCAGTTGCAGCACATAGAGATCGGGACTGGCCTGAGGTCCGAGCAGCAGCAGGCCTGCCGCGGCGATCGGCAGGACGAACAGATTGATCAGGACGAGATAGACCGGAAACAGCCAGCGCGCCGTCTTGAGGCTGGCCGGATGACCATGTTCGACGACCGCGACATGGAACTGGCGCGGCAGGCAGAGGAACGCCATTGCCGAAAGCAGCGACATCACGATCCAGCTCAGCGGCGAGCCCTCGTGGGTGAGCCGCTCGGCAATTGCCGGTGCCTGGTCAAGGCGCGCCATCAGGTCGGCGGGCCCGTCGAACAGCACCCAGAGGACGAACGGTCCGACAGTCAGAAGGGCCAGCAGCTTGACCACCGATTCGAAGGCGATCGCCAGCATCATGCCGCGGTGCTGCTCCGAGGCCTGGACGTTGCGCACGCCGAACAGGATGGTGAAGACCGCCATCAGGGCCGCCACGATCAACGAGGTGTCGGTATGGACGACGCCCTGGTTGCCGGCGATCCCCGGGATCGGCTCGGCGATGGTGCGAAAGGACGACGACACTGCCTGGAGCTGCAACGCGATATAAGGCAGCACGCCCACCGTGGCGAACAACGTCGCGGTGACGCCGACGGCGCGGCTCTTGCCGTAGCGCGAGGCCAGGAAGTCGGCAATCGATGTGACGTTGTGCTGTTTGGCTACGCGCACCATCTTGCGCAACATCGGGTAACCGGCGATCACCACCAGCGCCGGGCCGGTATAGATGAAAATGAAGTCGATACCGGCCGTGGCCGCGCGGCCGACCGCGCCATAGAAGGTCCACGACGTGCAGTAGATCGCCAGCGACAGGCCGTAGACCGCCGGCGCTACCGAACTGGCCGACCAGCCGCGCGCATAGCGATCACCGATATACGCCACGGCGAAGAGCAGACCGAGATAGGCCAGCGATAGGGTAAGGACGGTCGGTTCAGCGAGCATGCATGCAGTTTCCGGGCGCATTGAACCGAAAGCCCCGGCTCGCTACAAGCTCGCCATGGCCTCCTACCAGTACATCTACGTAATGAAGGGTCTGAACAAGACCTTCCCCGGCGGCAAGCAGGTCCTGAAGGACATCTGGCTGTCGTTTCTGCCCGGCGCCAAGATCGGCGTCCTGGGCCTCAACGGCTCGGGCAAATCGACCCTGCTCAAGGTCATGGCCGGCCAGGACGACGGTTTCACCGGCGAGGCCTGGGCCGCCGATGGCGTCAAGGTGGGCTTCCTCGAGCAGGAACCGAAGCTCGACGAATCCAAGGACGTTCTGGGCAACGTCATGGACGGCGCCGGCGAGATGGCCACCATGCTGGCCCGCTTCGAGGAGGTTTCGAATGCCTTCTCCGACCCCGACGCCGACATGGACAAGCTGATCGCCGAGCAGGCCGAGCTGCAGGAGAAGATCGACGCCGGCAACGGCTGGGATCTTGGCCGCACCGTCGAGATCGCCATGGATGCGCTGCGCTGCCCGCCTTCGGACGCCAAGGTCGACGTGCTGTCGGGCGGCGAACGTCGCCGCGTGGCGCTCTGCCGCCTGCTGCTCTCCAAGCCCGACATGCTGCTGCTCGACGAGCCGACCAACCATCTCGATGCCGAATCGGTGGCGTGGCTCGAACGCCACCTCGCCGAATTTCCCGGCACCGTCGTGGCCGTCACCCATGACCGCTACTTCCTCGACAATGTTGCCGGCTGGATTCTCGAACTCGACCGCGGCGCCGGCATCCCCTGGGAAGGCAACTACTCCTCGTGGCTGAAGCAGAAGGACAAGCGTCTGGAACTTGAAGAGAAGACCGCCGACGCGCGGCGGCGCACCATGCAGCGCGAGCTGGAATGGATGGGCCAGAGCGCCCAGGCCCGGCGCACCAAGAGCAAGGCCCGCATCGCCGCCTACGAGCAGATGGTGGCCGAGGAGAAGCAGGCCACGCTCGACCAGGCGCAGATCGTCATTCCCGCCGGCCCGCGGCTGGGCGACCACGTCATCACCGCCGAAAAAATCTCCAAGGGCTTTGGCGACCGCCTGCTGATCGACGACCTTTCCTTCAGGCTGCCGCCGGGTGGCATCGTGGGCGTGATCGGCCCCAACGGCGCCGGCAAGACCACGCTGTTCAAGATGATCACCGGCACCGACAAACCCGATTCGGGCACCTTCACGGTCGGGCCGACGGTCAAGCTGGGCTACGTCGACCAGAGCCGCGAAACGCTCGATCCCAACAAGACAGTGTGGGAGGAACTCTCGGGTGGCCTCGACATCATCAAGCTCGGCAACCGAGAGATCTCCAGCCGCGCCTACTGCGGCTCGTTCAACTTCAAGGGCGGCGACCAGCAGAAGAAGGTGGGCCAGCTTTCGGGCGGCGAACGCAACCGCGTCAACCTCGCCAAGATGCTGAAGTCGGGCGCCAACGTCCTGCTGCTCGACGAACCGACCAACGACCTCGACGTCGATACGCTGCGCGCGCTGGAAGAGGCGCTGGTCGACTATGCCGGCTGCGCCGTGGTGGTGAGCCATGATCGCTGGTTCCTCGACCGTATCGCCACCCACATGCTGGCCTTCGAGGGCGACAGTCACGTCGAGTGGTTCGAGGGCAATTACCAGGACTACGAGGCCGACAAGCACCGCCGCCTCGGCACCGATGCCGACCAGCCGCACCGCATCAAATACAAGCCGCTGGTCAGGGCCTGAGGCTGAGAAGGGATGAACCCCCTCGAGTACGTTCAGTGGGGCGCCGACTGGGCCTGGGGCGTGCCGCTGATCGCACTGAACGTCGTCATCCACGTCTTCTTTCTCGCGCTGTTTACCGCCAAGGTCGAAACGATCCTCCACGGCCTGAAGTCGCACCGTCGTTTTGCCCCCACCTTCGCCTTGGTAATGGGCATCGCCGTGACCCTGGTGACTGGCCTGCATATCCTCGAAGGCG
>ERZ890510.1565-NODE-1565-length-14632-cov-4.075324_pt1 | contig 14632 bp, 10 predicted proteins | sample MGYA00521265_ERZ890510 | MGnify/ENA primary metagenome ERZ890510 (study PRJEB32303, sample SAMEA104408624) | aquatic metagenome | biome: Brackish water; feature: Chemocline; material: water | place: Baltic Sea | collected 2014-10-26T21:54:00 | depth 110 m ...
CCACAGCAGCCTGCGTGGCGGTAGGCCCTTGGCGCGGCCGGTCACGACATACTGTTTCTGCAGTTCGTCGAGCAGGTTGGCGCGCAGTCGGCGGATCATGCCGGCGGTGCCCGAGGTGCCGATGACGATGACGGGGATCCAGAGATGCTCGAGCACCGAGGCGGCCTTGCCCCAGCTCCATGGCTCGTTGCGGTACTGGTCGTCCATGATGCCGCCGATCGATGTATCAAACCATTGGTTGGCGAAATACATCAGGATCAGCGCCAGCAGGAAGTTCGGCGTCGCCAGCCCGAGATAGCCGACAAGCGTGGCGATATGGTCGCTGACGCTGTACTGGCGGGTGGCGACATAGGTGCCGATCGCGAAGCTGACGACCCAGATGAACAGGATTGTCGAAAAGGTGATGACGAAAGTCAGCAAAACGCGGTCGCCGATCAGTTCCGAAACCGGTCGGTTATGCTCGAACGACCAGCCGAAATCGCCCTGCAGCAGTCCCGTCAACCAGGCGAAATATTGTTCGACCGGCGACTTGTCGAGGCCGTAGGCGCGCTTCAGCGCCTCGATCTGGTTCAGGTCGACCGCTTCGCCGCGCGCCTGCATCTCCGAGATCAAGGTCTCGAGATAATCGCCCGGCGGCAGCTGGATGATGATGAAAACCAGCGCCGAAATCGCCAGCAGCGTCGGCACCATCACCATCAAGCGGTGGACGATATAGGAAAACATGCGCGCGACCGCCTATGGGGCGTCGTTTAGGAAGAACGTATCCGGCAAATAAATGCCGAAATGGGCGCCGGGGTTCCAGGCATAAATACCTTTCTCCGGCACATTGTGCAGCCGGTCGGCGACGACGACGGGCTGTTTCGTGCAGCACACAATGCCAATCGAGAAGGTCTGTTCGGCATTGATCTCCAGCATGCGGCGCCAGATATCCCGTTTCTCCGCATCGCCGGACGCCTGTTGCCAGCGCTCGAACAGCGCGAACAGTTCCTGCGCCTCGGGAATATCGATGGGCTCTCCGGCCCGACCCGCGGTTTCATAATATTGGCCCCATTTGGGCCATTGATACTGAATTTGCGTCGTCGGTGCGAATTCCGCCGGGCTCATTTCGGCACTGACCAGTCCGTTCTCGACGCCGGACCATACGCCCATCATCGTCTCGCCGGCGAAGACGCGATTGCGGAACACTTCGCGTTGCGAGGGGCGGGTGAACAGCTTGACGCCGACATCAAGCCAGGTGTCGTGCACCAGTTCGAGCACATCGGTCTGCTCGGTCTCCTCGCCCGACGTTTCGACGACGATCTCGAGCCGGCGTCCGTCGCGCATCAGGCGCACGCCATCCGTGTCGCGCTTGTCGAGACCGAGCTGGTCGAACAGCCGGGCGGCGCGGTCGGGGTCGTACTCGGCCCACTTCTCGCGGTATTCCTTCTTGTAGAGGGGGCTTTCCGGCAGCACCGTATTGTTGGACGGCTCGGCAAGCCCGAAATAGATGACCTGGTTGATCTCCTCGCGGTCGATGGCGAGGCTCAGCGCATGGCGGAACCGGGCGTCGCGGAACAGCGCGCGCCATGCCGGGTCGTTGGTGTGCAGGTTCGGGTACAGCGCGATCTTCGAGCCGAGCGAGGTGCTCCACAGAAAAGTCTTGAAGCTCTCCTGCTTTTCCGACTGCTTCAGGAAGGTGTAGTGGCTCAGGAAGATGTTGCGCGCCTGCAGATCGACCTCGCCGGCACCGGCCTTGGCCGGAATCAGCTTGGCGTTGGCGATGTTCATCAGCACGCGGTCGATATAGGGCAGCTGATGGCCGACCTGGTCGACGCGGTGGAAATACGGGTTGCGGACGAACACGAACTGCTGCGCCGGCGGCCGCACCGTGTTGTGCCATGGCTGCAGCGTCGGCAGTTCCGGATTGTCCTGATCGTAGAGATTGTCCTGGTTGTTGTGCAGCGCCGCCCAGCCGCGCATGCGCCGCTTGCGCGCCAGGGCTTTGAGGTCCTCGGGCTTGGCGTATTTCTTGTGGAACTGCTTGAGATAATGCGCCGGCCGGTAGATGAAGGGCGGCGAGGCGCCCGCCAGCAGCGGCAGGAAGAACGGGTTGGCCTGCGGCCACGTGTAGCGAATCGTGTAGGGGTCGAGGATCTCGACCGTTGGCACGGCATCGCCGATCTTCATGTAGACAGGTGGACCGAGCGGTGCCAGTTCCTCGTTATTGGCGACGTCGTCCCACCAGTAGCGGAAATCCTCGGTCGTGAAAGGATGGCCGTCGGACCATTTGTGCCCGGGGCGCAGGCGCAACGTGAAGATGCGCCCCTCCTTGACCGTCCAGGACTGGAGAATGTCGGGCACCAGTTCGTACCGGGTATTGTAGGCGACGAGGCGCGCATAGCCGTACACCGTCATCAGCCGGGTATCGCGCGCGCGCGCCATGGCGATGCGCAGATCGCCACCGAATTTGCCGATCTCCCGCGCCTCGACAACACGCGGTGTCGTCGGCAGCCGCTCGGCGAGGGGCGGCAGCGTGCCGGCTTTCACCGCGGCCTTCAGCATCGGCGACTCGGAGTAATTCGCCGCGTTCGCTTCCGGCCCGGCCCCTGCCAGCGCGAGGCCTAAAACGATTGTCAGCACCGGCGCGGCGCGGGTCACGATTGCTGCAAACCTCATGCTACCTCCGCTAACGATCCGCTGTCGGGATCGGCGCGCACGAAATGTCCGTCCCCGAGATCGACGAGCCGGGCGCGCGAACCCGGACCGACGGTAAACGGCGCCGGCCATGCCTCGGGCTGTGACGCCCGTCCCTCCATCAGCGCGGTCAGATCGAGCGGCCGGTTGATGTCGGGTTCTGGCACCGCCGACAACAGCGCCTGTGTATAGGGATGCACCGGGTTGCGAAACAGCATGTCGCGCGGCGCGGCCTCGACAAGCCGGCCGGCGCACATCACGGCGATACGGTCGGCGATATAGTCGACCACCGCGAGATTGTGGCTGATGAACAGATAGGTCAGGCCGAGCTGTTCCTGCAGGTCCTTCAGAAGATTCAGGATCTGCGCCTGGATCGACACGTCGAGCGCCGACACCGGTTCGTCGCAGATCAGCAGGTCGGGTTTCAGGGCGAGCGCGCGCGCGATGCCGATGCGCTGGCGCTGGCCGCCGGAAAAGGAGTGCGGGTAGCGCGCAAGGAACCGCGGGTCGAGCCCGACCAGGCGCAGCAGCTCCTGCACCATTTCGCGGCGACCTGCCTCGTCGCCGATGTTGTGGATGATAAGCGGCTCGGAGACGATGTCGAACACCGTCATGCGAGGATTGAGCGAGCCGAACGGATCCTGAAAGATGAACTGGACGCGCCGCCGGAAGTTTTTCAGTTCCGCACCCTCAAGCGTCAGCACATTGATTGCCGTGCCGCGATCGTTGAACGTCACCGTGCCGGCGTCGGGCGTCAGCGCGCGCATGATCATTTTCGACGCCGTCGTCTTGCCGCAGCCGGACTCGCCGACCAGCCCGAGACACGAACCGCGCGGGATCGAAAAGCTGACATCGTCGACGGCGACGACCTCGCGGGCCTCCTTTTTGCCGAAGAAGCTGCCCTTGCGGGTGTGGAAACTCTTGCTCAGCCCCTCGACCGTGAGGATCGGGCCGGCCGCGTCGGCGCCCTGCGGCCAGGGTTCCTTTGCGGCCATCAGGTGGCCCGCCTCGGTCTTGATTTCCCGCAGCGGAACCAGTCTTTCGCCGGCTTCCATGTTGAAGCGCGGTACCGCCTTCAGCAGCGCCTTCAGATAGGGGTGCTCGGGCGCGGCGAAGATGTCGTTGAGCGTGCCGCTCTCCACCACCTTGCCGCGGTACATGACGACGACGTCCTCCGCCATGTTGGCGACGACGCCGAGATCGTGCGTGATCATCAGAACGGCCATGTGCAGTTCCGACTGCAGATCCTTGATGAGCTTGAGAATCTGCGCCTGGATCGTCACGTCGAGCGCCGTCGTCGGCTCGTCGGCGATCAGCAGGGCGGGGCGGCATACCAGGGCCATCGAAATCATCGCACGTTGGCGCAGGCCGCCGGACAGTTCGAACGGATAGGTGCGCATGGCGCGGGCGGGATCGGGAAATCCGACCAGCCGCAGCATGTCCGTCGCCAGTTCCCAACCTGTCTTCCTGTCGACCTTGCGGTGCAGGTGCAGCGCTTCCGACACCTGGTCGCCGACCGTGTGCAGCGGCGACAACGAGGTCATGGGTTCCTGGAAAATCATCGAAATGCTGCCGCCGCGCACGGCGCGGATCTTTGCGCCGTCGGGGTCGAGTTTGGCGAGATCGACGGGTCCGTCACCGCTTTTCGGGTCGTTGAAGATGATTTCGCCCGAGGTGATGTGCGCGGTCTTCGGAAGGATGCGCATGATAGCCTGGCTGCAGACCGACTTTCCCGATCCCGATTCGCCGACCAGTGCTGTGGTGCCGCCGGCACGGATGCGGAACGATACGCCGTCGACAGCGCTCAGGACGCCGTCATGAATATCGAACTCGACGCGTAGATCGTTGACGCGGATAAGGTCGGTCATCGGCGCCACCCGGTTGGGTCGCCCCACCCTTTTTTCTTGCCGCTGCCATCGGTTCCCGAGCGGACGATGACGTCGCTGTCCGGCGCCATGTCGGTGGCGTCGAGTCCGAGCGCCAGGAGATTGCGCACGGTCGATTCGTTGAGGCCGAGGCCGTTCGCGCGCGCAACGTCCTGCGCATGACGGCATACCTCGACAAAGCCCACGAGTTCCGAATCGATTCCCAACCTTGCCCCCTTGCCGCGCAGGACGAGCTGCATCCAGCCTTCCGACCGGTCGCGGCGGGTAGAAAAGTAGCGCAATTTGAGCTGGCTCATGTCTTGCCAGGCGAGGCTGCGACGATACAGCACGCCGGTTGTCAGGCCTGTGTCGTCCATCACAACGGTGTCCATCCGGCGCAGCCATGTGCGCACGCCATGGGTCGCGAACAGCAATGTCAGGCCACCCAGGATAAAGCCCGCGATGGTGGAAACCGGCGTTACCAGAAAGGGCAAACCGCAAATCGCGGTGCCCGCGGCCGCGCGCAGATAATCGCCGCGCAGACTGTCGGCGGGATAGTAGTGCTCGCTGCGGTTTTCGAAGGCTGTCATGCCGGAAACAGGTCCCTGGCGGTGCACCATCTGGCAGCCGGGTGGCTGCCAGCCGTGTCGATCAGGCGTTCCGCGAAATCCCAGACTTCGGCGGATTGAACACGATGATGAGTCATCAGGCCGGACGCCTCGTTGAGATCGCTGCGGCCTTCTCGGCGGTCGCGAAGATGGGCAATCAGCATATCGAGCGCGATGTCCTCGCCGACGAAGCCGCCGGAACGGCCAAAGCGGCCGCGCCAGTCGACCGGGTCGAGATGCACATTGTTCTGGACCAGCCCGGCGACCGGCTGGCGGCGGTTGCGGGGCCCCAGCGCGCTAAGCCCGCGATAGCCGAGTTCCGGCAGCATCGGGACGAGATACGAAGCGATCCGGTTCCAGGGTGGCACCATGACCGGCCACCAGCCGGGCATGGCTGACAATATCTGCATTCCCATCGCCAGGTCGGCGACGACATATTCCGCCGGTCGGCTGTCGCCAAGTTCGATTTTGCGGTCACCGTCGCCGGCGAAATTGTCGTGCGAATAGCCGTGTTGCAGGACGGTTATTCCCCTGCCAGTCCCGAGCGCATCGGCAAGCGATGCGTCGAGACGCTGGGGCACCGCGGCGATCGCCAGCGGGACGCCGGTCTTCGCCTGCAATGACAGCAGGCGCGTCAGTGCGGGCGATGCGGCTTCCGCATCGTCGTCGCGCCACCAGAGGGTCGCGGTGTCGCCGGCGGCCGTCCACGCATCGAGTTCGGCGTACAGCCGGTGCCACGCCGTTGCGGCGCAACTGCGGTTTCGGTCGCTGTGACGTGTAACTGTCGTCACGAAGCATCGTCTCCCAAGATCAAGCCTCTCCTCGCCGGGTGACATTCTGCGGTACGCCTGGCGGCCGGGACAGTCTGGCTACGCTCATACATCGCATGCCGCAAAAGAAGCGTAAACCCGGCATTTCTGCGTTAACTTCGTGACAGCGCCGCCAGCAGAATCCGGGTGGACGCGGCAGCGCCGCCAACATCGATAATTGAACCCGCGCTGTCGGGGCCGCCCTCGAGTGCACGATCGACCGCGGCCGCGACATTTGCCGCGTTTACGTCGTTTTTTTCTACCATTTGCAGCGCGCCGCGCTCGGCCAGCAGGCGGCAGCGAATCGTTTGTTCACTTTCGAACCCGCCGGCGTAGGGCAAACACACGGCGCGCGCACCGGCCGCCAGTATTTCCATCACGGTATTGTAGCCACCCTGGCTGATCGACACCGCGCAGTTACGCAACAGTTTGACGAAATCCGGCCGGGCGCGTTCCACGATGATGCCGGCGGGAGCATTGTCGCGCCATGCCCGAAAACGGTCTTCGGGCAGATTGTGGCCGATCAGGATACGCCATGGCGTTCCGGCGACCCGGGTCATCGGCCGGGCGCCGATCGCCGCTTCGAGCATGTCGTCGCTGACCGCGCCGCCGCCTGTCGAGACGATAACCTCGCCATAACCGGGAGCGCCGGGTCCGCCCGCAACGGGCGGCGGGTCGACGACATATCCGGTATAGCGCGATACATCGGCGATTTCGCGCATGCGCGGAAACGTTTCATCGAACGGTATCAATGACGGGTCGCCGTGGATCAGCACGAGATCGAAGAAGCGGCGCACCCGCGTCACCATTTCATCGATCCGTTCCGGCTTGTCTGGCTGGACCAGAATATCGCGTACCGAGGATGCAATAACCGGGCTGCTTGCGTCCGCACGGGCCCGCTCCAGTAGCGGCTCGATTTCGAAGCGCATCTGGCGGCGTCCGAACGGGTACATCTCGATCAGCACGACATTCGGGCGGACCTCGTCATAAATCGCCAGCAGACGGTCTCGGCGCCGCGCCTTCCAGGCGTCGTCGATCTGTCGGCCGTGCTCGTCGACCAGCAGCTTGAAGTAGACGTCGACAGCCCGCGTCGGCGGCAGTTGCTGAAAGCGGCTGGTGCCGGCCTCGAAATCCGGAACCGGTGCGCCGCCGGAGACGAACGTCACCTCTAGGCCGCCCGCTTCCATTGCGCGAGTCAGGGTTGCCGCGCGCATGATGTGGCCTATGCCCAGCAGGTGCTGGACGTAGAACAGCACGCGTGGTCGGCCGGTTGTGGCGTTCATGGCGCGCTATCCCGCGTCAGCGGCAGGTCGAGGCGCAGCAGATGCGGCCGGCCTTCGGCGTCGACATTGAACAGCAGGGCGTTGCCATGCGGCATTTTGTGCAGAAGCCTGTGTGGCGGCTTGGCGCGCATGTCCCAGCCGGTGGCCAAAGCATAGATGGCGCGCATAACGCCGCGATGGATGATGGCAATGGTGGGTTGCCCCGCAGCGCCGATTTCCAGCAGAACCGGTGTCACACGGATCTGGAGGTCGCGTGGGCTCTCGCCGCCGTGCGGCCGGAAATCGAGGCCGCGTCCCTCGTTGACCTCCATGCCGTCACCATATTCTTCGCGCAGGTCGGGCAAGGTGCGCCCCTCCCAGCTGCCCCAGCTCATTTCGACGAGGCGCGGCTCGTGGCGCGGTACCGGCGGGGCGGGCAGCGTGCGGCACAGCAGCGCCGCCGTCTCGACGCAGCGTTGCAGCGGGCTGACGACGAGGTCGAAGCCATGAAATTCTTCGGGAATCCGCCAGCTTGCGACGGTGGAGCGGCCTTCGTCGCTGAGTGGAATATCGGTTTGTCCCTGCAGCCTGCCTTCGCCGTTCCACACCGTTGGACCGTGACGGATCAACGCCAAAAGGGTCATGCCGCCCCCGGTATCGCACGATTTCCCGCATGCAGGCATGCAAGGTCGATAGCGCGTCCGATTTCATGCGCCGCGCCGGCAAGGTCGAATTTCTCGCGTGCATGGCGTGCGGCGGCCGTGGAGAAAGCGTGCCGCATTTCATCGTCCTGCAGCAATCGCCGAACCGCCTCGGCAAAGGCCCCGGCATCGCCTGCCGGGGGCAGCAGGCCGGTAACGCCGGGCGACACGATATCGGGAACGCCGCGCTGATTGCCGGCGACGACCGGACGGCCGGCGGCCTGTGCCTCGAGCAGCGCCATGCCGAACGCTTCGTTGATGGCCGGCCATACCAGCATGTCGCTGGCGGTGTAGACGAGCGCCAGGTCTTCGTTCGACAACTCGCCGAGAAAGGCGACGCGCCCCGGGGCGGCGGCGGTCAGTTGATGGACGATTCCGGCGCGTTGCGGGCCGTCGCCAACGACCAGAAGGTGCCAGGGTTCGTCGGCCAGCTCGAAGATCGCTTTCGCCAGCACCTCATACGACGCCTGTTTGTCGCCGCCGCGCATCATGCCGACCGCAAGCAGCCAGGGTATGTCGGGGTTCCAGTGGCAGCGCTGGGCAAAGCCGGCGCGGATCGTGGTGCGAAACTCGGCGAGTGCGGCAAAGCGGCTGGTGTCGACGAAGGGCGGCAAATGGCGGTGCCATGCCGAGTCCGACATCACCGGCTTCAGGCATGCCGCGTCGTCGCTATTCAGGGTAAGGACGGCATCGGCCCGGCGAATTGCCGCGTTGGCACCGCTATAGCCGATATCCCAGGGACCGCCGGCGCGCTTGGGCGCGGACGACGCCTCGACGATGAGATAGGGGATGGCGAAAGCGTCGGCGATAGCCGGTCCCAGCCAGTCGGGCGATTTGTGATAGACATGATAGGTAATCCAGGCGTCTGGCCTCTCGTATGCCGGTCTGGCGCGGTAACGGCGGATAAGACGTTCGGCAGTGCGGCAGCCGAGATCGCGCAGCCGGGCTTGCCGCACCGGGTCGCCGCTTCCGTCGCGCGACGAAAAACGGCTGGCGATCTCGACCGAGTGCCCTGCTGTGCCGAGCGCCTGGATCAACAGCCGGGCGATTTCACGATCGCCCGATGGGACCGGGTGATCGGCGGGTTTCATTGGCGCGTAGAAGGCGATCCTCATGCCGGTTCGACGCGGCGGGCCAGGGCTGCGGCGTGGAACGAATTGCACAGGTCGGCGGCGATGCTGTCGAGACCGGCCTCCATGGAAAACGCCTCGCCCAGGCGCGCCGCGCCGGCGTCGCCCAGCCGCCGGCGTTCGGCCGGATCGACGATCAACCGGGCGAGCGCGTCCGCCAGGGCGGTCGCGTCGCGAGCGGTGACCAGCCGGCCTGTGGCGCCGTCGACGATCAGTTCCGGAATGCCGGAAACCGCCGTGGAGACACAGGCGAGATGCTGGCTCTGGGCTTCCATCAGCACGTTGGGCAGGCCGTCGCGGTCGCCATCGTCGGCGACCCGGCTGGCGAGAACGAACAGGTCGGCAGCGCGTAGCCGGGCCAGCACCTCTTGCTGGGCCTGGCGGCCGAGCCAGTCGATGCGGCTGGCGATGCCGAGCCGGTCCGCCATGGCGGAAAGGCGGTCCTTTAGCGGGCCGCCGCCGATGTGGACGAGGCGCCAATGCAGGCTCTCCGGCAGCCGGGCCAGCGCATCGAGCAAATCGTCGTAGCCCTTCTTGGCGACCAGTCGGCCGACCGAGATGAGGATTGCCGGATTGGCGGAATCGCTGCCGTCGCGCGCCGGTCGATCGCCCTCCGGGGCAGCGAACCGGACGAGATCTAGGCCGTGATAGTTGAGCCGGACCTTGGCCCCATGCCGCGCCTCGGCGCAGCCGCGCAGCCGTTCCGCGCCGGCCTCGGTGCAGGTCGTCAGCCATTCGGCGTCGACGATCTTTTCCGCGATCTCCCAGTTGGGGGTTGTCCAGATGTCCTTGGCGTGCGCGGAAACAACGAACGGCAGGCCGCGCATCGTGGCGGCATAGCGGGTGACCGATGCCGGCGTGTGCAGGAAATGCGCATAGAGGCAGGCGATATCGGCCGGCATTTCTGCCGCAAGGACGCACGCCTGGCCAAACCGGCGGATGCGATTCGGCGTCCGGTCGCGGTCGAGATCGCGCAAAAAGCGACGCCGCGCCGGCGCATAGCCGGGCAAGTGCCGCGCCCGCCGCCAGCCGCGCCAGACCCGCAGCGGTGCGCGCCAAAGATATTCCGGCAGATAGGCGACCGGTGCCGCGATTTCCGCGTGCACAGGATGTGTCGTCGGGTCGTAAGGCAGTCGCAACGAATAAAGCCGAAACCGCAGGCCTCGCTTCTCGAGCCCGAGAAGCTCCTGGGCGATGAACGTTTCGGACAGGCGAGGATATCCCTTCAGGACCACACCGACGGTCCGTGCCGGCCCGCCATCGCACGGTGCCGCCGCAGCGTCCGGGAGTGCCGCGAGTGGGGCGTGGGTGTCCATCCGTTCCTTGCCTGACCCGGTTCGCGTCTTGCCGTCGGTGACGTCGTCAGCCGGGCTGTCTGTCGGCTCGAAGCATCCTGGCGCCAGTGTTGGCGCGGTCCGTCGCCAGACGCAGGCGCCGTCCGATCGCCATATCGACCAGGCGGTTGACGTTTTCGAGCCCGTCGAGGAGTCCGGGCAGGACGGTTTCGGACGGCAGCGCCTGCTGCGGCAGGTGGCGCAGGGCGGTCGCCATGACGCGCCAGTCGGGAATGCGCGGTAGCGTGATATCGCTCGCATCGTCGACAAGCATGCGGACGAGTCCGTAATCCTGGGCGCGGGCGGCGCGGATGAACTGTTCGAGGCGCGGCGCGGTTCGCGGCACGATGAGCGCGCGCTTGTCGAAGGACAGGATTTCGCAAAACGTATTGTAGCCGCCCATGGCGACGACACCCACCGCATCGGCGATGAGGGCTTCCGGGTGGGTATCGAAAGTGATCGATTCGACATTGTCGAGACGGTCGATCCTGGCGCTGAACGACGCCTGCTGGTCGGCGTCGAGGAACGGGCCGAAGACAAAGAATGCCGGCACCGGCAGGTCGTGGTCGTTTTCGTAGGCGCGCAATACCCAGTCCAGCATCGCGGCGCCGTCGCCGCCGCCGCCGGCGGTCACCATTATGTAGGGCCGGCCGGTGAACGGGAATTCCATCGCCATCGGACCGCCTGAAGACATAAGTCGCTTCAGGTACCCGGTATAGACCATCTTGCGCCGCACCGATGCCGGAACGTCCACGCCCTCGAGGGGGTCGCAGATCTGCGGCAGTCCGTAGACCCAGATGCTGTCATAGAGTTCTTCGAGCGCCGGCATGACGTTCTTGCTTTTCCACTCGGGTGCCAGCAGGTGGGGGTCGTCCATGATGTCGCGCAGCCCGAGCACCAGCGTCGTGCCGCGCGCCTTGAGCATCTGCAGCGTCTCGTGCACTTCGCCGCGCAGGCCGTGCGGCTCCTTGTCGACGATGAACACTGCCGGGTCGAACGCGGCCGCGGTGTGCAGGATGATCGCCGCGCGCAGCGCGACCGTCTCCTCGATGTCCATCGACAGTTTCAGCGCGGTGTATTCGCCGTTGCGAAGCTTGATGACGCCGGGCAGGCGGACGAAGTCGACACGCTCGCGGAACTCGAAATTGCCGATGATCGGCGAGCCGGAAAGGATCAGCACGCTGATGTGCGGATCGTGCGCGACAAGCGAATGGGCGATCGCCCGGCAGCGGAGCAAATGGCCCAGCCCGAAACTGTCGTGGCTGTAGATCAGGATTCGTCTGTTGCGGCTGGGCATGGCCGGCTCCGCAAGTTTCCAGGGGGGGCCGCCGATGCGGTTACGAACGGACCCGGACGGGCAGACTATTGCACAGGCAGCGGGGACACCGAAAGGCGCAGATTCAAGTCTTCGGTCCGTGGCCTCGCGCACGCCGATTTACCGAACGCCTGCATATGGTTATGCTCCTGCGCCTAAAGTGTGTCCGGGCGGTTTCCCCATTGTTGCCGCCCGGCTGTTTCGTGGCGGTCCGTTCGGCAGCAGCCAGGACGCCGAAGGTTCAGGGGCGAAGGCGTGGCCGAACGGCTCGACCGCAATATGTTCCGCTATGTGCTGCGCTTCAGTGCGCGGCAGCAGATAGCCCTGCTGGCGTTGATCGTCGCGTCGTACCCGGTCCAGTTCCTGATCTACGACGCCACCAAGGTCATCATCAACCGGGCCATCGGCGGCGAGGGGCCGCCGTTCAGCGCGCAGTTTCTCGGCATCTTCAAATTTACCGTCGATACCGAGCGCATCCCGTTCCTGCTGATCCTGTGCTTCGTCTTTCTGGCCGTCGTGATTCTCAACAACGGCTTCAAATACGTCATCAACGTGTTCAAGGGCCGTCTCGCGGAACGGCTGCTGCGGCGCCTGCGTTATACGCTGTTTGCCCGAGTGCTGCGCTTTCCATTGCCGAACTTCAAACGCACGAGCGCCGGCGAACTGATCTCGATGATTACCGCGGAGGCCGAGCAGGTCGGTAATTTCTTTGCTGGCGCCGTCGCCGATCCGGCCTTCCTCGGCGGTCAGCTTGTCGTCGCGACGGTGTTCATCTTCGCACAGGACTGGAAGATGGGGCTGGTCGCGCTGGCCGTCTATCCGATCCAGATCTATGCCGTGCCGCGGCTGCAGAAACGGGTCAGCGCGCTCGGTAAGGCGCGCCTGCGGGAAATCCGTCGGCTGTCCGACCATGTCGGCGAGTCGGTCGGCGGTATCGTTGACGTGCATGCGCACGGCACGGCGCGGCTTGAACTCAGCCGCTTCGCCGACCGGCTTGGCACGATCTACAACATCCGCTATGAAATTTTCCGGCGCAAATACGCCATCAAGTTCCTCAACAACTTCCTCGACAAGGTCGCACCCTTCTTCTTCTACTCGATCGGTGGCGTGCTGGTGATCCAGAACGAGATGACTCTCGGCGGGCTGGTCGCCGTGATCGGCGCCCACAAGGATATGGCGGCGCCCTGGAAGGAGCTGCTCGGCTGGTACCAGCAGCAGGCCGACGCTTCGGTGAAGTACGAGCAGATCGTCACCCAGTTCGATCCGGACGGTATGATCGAGGAAACCCTTCTGACCGAAGACCCGGAGGAGAGGCCGGCGTTCGGCGGCGCCATCGCGCTCAGCAATGTCAGCCTGGTCGACGAGGACGAGGTCCGGCGTCTGATCAACGTGACGCTCAAAGTCGGCCTCGACTCGAACCTCGCGATCGTCGGGGCGGGTGCCAGCGGACGAGAAGATCTTGCCCTGATCCTGGCGCGCCTCGCGGTGCCGACCGGCGGCACCGTCCGGATCGGCGATCTGGATCTGACCGCGCTGCCGGAGCCGGTTACCGGCCGCCACATCGGTTATGTCGGCTCGTCGCCGTCGCTGCAATCGACGACCGTCGAGGAAAACCTGCTTTACGGCCTCAAGTTCCGTCCGGTGCGCGACGCGCAATATGACGACGACGACGGTACGCAACGCCGCCGCGACCTCGAGGAAGCGGCGATCGCCGGCAATATCGACTTCGATTTCCGCGCCGACTGGGTCGACTACGAGGCCGCGGGGGTGGCGGGGCGTGATGCGCTGTTCGAGCGTATCGTTCAGCTGTTCGATATGGTCGAACTGTCGGACGATGTCTACCGGCTCGGCCTGCGCGGCACGATCGATCCGGAAGAACATCCCGCCGTCGCCGAAGCGGTGTTGCAGGCCCGTCATGCGCTGTCGGTGCGGCTGCGGGAGGAAGGGTATGCCGACCTCGTCGAGCATTTCGACCGGGAGCGCTACAACACCAACGCGACGGTCGCCGAAAATCTGCTGTTCGGCACGCCGGTCGGCAGCGGCTTCGATATCGACCGGCTTGCCGAAAACGCCCATATGCTGCAGGTCCTCGACAAGGCCGGCCTGATCGACGACCTTCTCGCCACCGGCCGCGACGTTGCCGAGACGATGGTCGAAATCTTCGCGGACCTGCCGCCGGGGCATGAGTTTTTCGAGCAATATTCGTTCATCAGCTCGGACGATTTGCCGGAATTCAAAACGCTGCTGTCGCGCACCGAGCGTCATTCTCCTGCCGAAATGAGCGCGGCCGACCGTGCGCTGCTGCTGTCGTTGCCGTTCCGGGTGATACCGGCGCAGCACCGCCTCGGGGTGATCGGCGGGGACATGCAGCATCGCCTGCTCGAGGCCCGAGCCATCTTCGCCGCCGATCTGCCGGACGCGCTGCGCGACAGCGTCGAATTCTTCGATCCCGGGCGATATAACGCGGCGGCGTCGCTGCAGGACAATATCCTGTTCGGCAAAGTCGTTTACGGGAAGGCCGAAGCGGCCGCCCGGATCGGCAGCCTGATCAGCGCAACCCTCGACGATCTGGGCCTGCGCGGCAGCGTCCTCGAAGCCGGCCTCGCTTTCGAGGTCGGTGTCGGCGGCGGTCGCCTGTCCAGTGCTCAGCGCCAGAAGCTGGCGATCGTCCGGGCGATGCTGAAGAAACCGGATCTGCTGATATTCAGCGAAGCGACGTCGGCGCTGGACCCGTCGGTGCAGGACCGGATCGCGCAGGCGGTCCTCGGCGAACGCGACGGCAAAGGGGTCATCTGGGTGCTCAACCGACCGGCAATGGCCGCACGGTTCGCCAGGGTCGCGGTGCTCGAGGACGGTCGGCTTGTCGAGATCGGGCCGTTTGCCGAACTCGACCGCGACGGCACCGCTCTGCACCGGCTGTTACAGGGCGCCTGAC
>ERZ890510.1567-NODE-1567-length-14622-cov-7.675637_pt1 | contig 14622 bp, 10 predicted proteins | sample MGYA00521265_ERZ890510 | MGnify/ENA primary metagenome ERZ890510 (study PRJEB32303, sample SAMEA104408624) | aquatic metagenome | biome: Brackish water; feature: Chemocline; material: water | place: Baltic Sea | collected 2014-10-26T21:54:00 | depth 110 m ...
GGAGATTCATAATGATTGGAATTTCCTTTCGTGATTTGAGTCGTCTTACCTCCATCAATTTCGATGGTCCAAATATTTTCTCCACCGCTCCGATCTGATTTGAAAATAATTTTTTCCCCATCCGGGCTGAATCTAGGCTGAGAATCAAAGGCCATTCCTGTCGTCAGCGTGTCGGCGGCGCCGCCATCAATTGACAACAACCAAAGATCTCCCAACAGATCGAATACGACTGTTTTGCCGTCAGGACTTACGTCAAGTGACATCCACGAACCTTCCGTAGCCTGATATTCAAACATCCGCTCTGCAATAAGCGGTAAATCCGCCTTTTCGTCTATTTTCTTGACCGTTGAATCTGGCTCAACTTTTGCCTCTGACTCCTGTGAAAATGCCACAGAAGGCCATGAAACGACCAAGAGAAGAAGGATTAATTTTTTAAACATGAGTTTTCGCTATGGATGGTTTACGGGGCCACACGCCTTTGGGGAAAGTGAAGAAACGTCAATCTATATTAAAAACCCAAATTTTCGAGGGCCCGACAACGAATAAGGTTCACTTCAACGGTCTTCCAAAGCGGAACGAATAGCCGCCGTCTGAGCCTGTGGCCAATTCTATTCGAAATGGCATTCCCAAAGGATGACTAATGCCCAAACCGATTTCGTGAAATCGGCCACCAAATTCTCCAATTTCCTCAACTCGTGAAGAAAAAGCATGACCGCCGAATACATATAGTCCCATTCCGGTATCTGCGAGACCCCATAATCCGAGTTTTTCAAAAAGTGCAGTAGTGAAATCGTGAGCCCAGAAAATGCCCCCGACTCGGTCCGCCACAAAACGAGAACTCTTAAGCGTTCTGAAACCGGAAAAACTGGAATAAGGGCCCGCCGATCCACTCAGGGTGAACTGCCTCTGAATGGGCAAATTTCCCGTGCTGGTGCCACCCAGAACAGTAATTCTGAACCAGTTTGGATGGGCCCGTCTTCGGTAAAACGTTTCGAAACGAAACGTCCCCTTGGCTTCAAAACGTTCAAAACTCCAATCCGAACCAAACGCCGAACCGGGGGAGCGCTCGTAGGATACTTCGATCGATCTATTGAACTCGCTTCCAATTTTTGCTACTACCTCTAAAGACCGAAGATCTCCAGGGCGAATAGCTGGATTTTCCCTTTGATTAGTATGAAACAGCCACCCATTAAAGTTTGATAACTTTTCCAAGCTTTCGTGCACTTCGGAATGAGCTCGAAATGAAAGTAAAACAGGTTTGTTACTCGGGGTCAAATCCAGGTTAAGAGTCGCCGCACGATGACTGTAATAATCGTACAAGTCGTTGTAGCCCAAGTAAGTTGCGAATCCCGGAATAAATCGACCAAGATCTCCGTCACGGGCAATCACCGATGTGGCATCCAAATACTCAACACCTACGTTGCCGCTGATTACGCCAACCTTCCATGGCACCTTAATCTGCTCCCGATGAGTAATTCTTTTACGCATCGTGGAATATCCCAACGAAGTTCTCCAAGTAACGGGGCTGTTGGGTTTCGAGCCGTAACTGAAGCCAGGGTGCCAACCGTCAACACGATTAAACCAGAACCAATCCCCACCAGCAATTTGATAGGCTAACGCAAAACGACTTGAGGGTTGCGATATAGCCTCTTCTTTTTCCTCCGTTATCGGAAATGCCGCATATTGTCTGAGTAGCCCTTCTGGACGAAAGGCACGTTCAATGGTCATTCCCGGTTTCATGGTAGCCAGAACTTCTGCCTCTTTGGGGGTCAACGGAATAAACGACGGATTTCGGGCAAACAATTCGTCACGTCGGTCTGCCAGCGGATGCCGAACCACCTGAAGGCCTCGGATAGACAACGAATCAGGAACGGGCGGGTTGACCACTTGAAGGGAAAGGCCGGAAATTTGTTCGTATCGAGCCGTAGGATATTGAACCCCCGTGCGCCCGAACGAGACGAGCCCTTGAATGTGAAGGCTGATGGGAAGCCATAAACTATCTCCAAATGAAACGAATCGCTGTTCCAAATATATTTCGTGCTGCTGGACAGGCGGAAGGACATTTGTTGAAGGATGGGGTCGAAGGTTAATTTCAAGAGCGGCAAACACCGAGTCTAAGACAGCCACATGTCCGGTAAACGCCGGCAAGGTCGGGCTTTGCGGAGAAAAGTAGATATCAAATACTTTTTTTCCGTCCTGTATTCTAATCTCACCAAGAGTAAACACATACATATCGAGGGCCTTGGGATGGAGCGGTCCCGCAAACCTCGTCCCCATGATTTCAATATCATCATCATAAAAATTGGAAACCGCGTGTGGAGTTGCAAATCGGAAGGAACCACTGTTTTTAGGACTTGAACGCTCAGCGCGAATCAATTCGCGGGTTCCGGCAGTGGGTGTCCACCAGGTTGCTCTAACACTTTCATTCATTTGAACAAGGTTCATCTCTGAATACAGCATGAACCGTGTATAGGTATCAGCATAGGTCGCGGTCAAGTGTGCTCGCATGCGCTCCTTAGCCAGCAGGACTTGGCGCATGATGTTATAGGCGGGATTTTCTCCTGTAACAACCAGTTCGTCCAGCGTAACGGAGACAGGTTGCAATTGTACTTCTAAAACTGAACCAGATGGAGCCGCAACGTCCAGTTCTATACTCCGGTACCCAATAAATCGAATTTGTAGAGTTACTGGAAAACGGAGCACAGCTATTTCGAATCGCCCATCTCCATTCGTTACCGTTCCGCGCGCACTTCCTTTTATCTGTATTGTAGCCGACGGCAGGGCTTGTCCGTCTGAAGCGTCTAGAACCCTTCCCGTTAGCCGAGTCTGAGCGCTTGATAATCCCACAAGCAGCAGTAATAGACTTATGAAAAAACAAAACGCGCCCGAGACCTTCATATCACCCATTATTTTGAATCAAGATGGAAAGGTAACGGTTAGAGCTTTTATTCTATTGCTTGCTCTTACAATTTACCGCCTTTAATTCTCTTCCCGTTAGACGTCATGTATCACTTCATTGGAAAACAAATTCGGGTGCATCTTTACAGCCGAGAAGGGATCGCAGTTGGAACGGTCACTGGACGAGTTGCAGATATCGCCAAGGCTGTTGAGGTTGCCGATGGGATGAAAAAGGACCTCGTATTGGTCGTAGATATTCAGACGGGAGACCCCGAAAACCCGTATAAAAACAGCGCTGGAATGGAGGGCGAGTCGTGGTTTGCTGTCCAAGATATTGAAATCATTGAGGAAGAGGGCCGACGCATTTTCAGCAATTGACTTCGTCGGGTTCCTATATGTAACTTTAATGGTTACTATTCTAAAGGTATAAAAAATGACCAATACTCGCTTTTCTACCACCGTACACGTACTTGTTGAACTGGCCAAGAACCCGAAGGAACAGCTCAGTTCCTCGCAACTCGCCGCTAATCTCGGTACACATCCGGTGGTTGTCAGGCGGTTAGTTGCCCTGCTAAAACAAGCCGAATTGGTCACATCAACCAAAGGCGCTAAAGGGGGCGTTCGCTTGGCCATTAAAGCAGACGAAATACCCCTTAGCCAAGTTGCTGAATTGACCGACGAAAATCTTGGTTTTGAGACTCACAACGTGTTGTCCGAACTAGCCGTTTCAAATCCCTTTACCGATGCTGTGCTAACGGTAATTGAAGCGGAGCGCCGAAAAGTGCATTTAGCTGCAATCTCATACCTTGACGGCATTTCGATTAAGAATGTTTTGGAAACGTCCGTCCTACGCTGCGAACTTACCGACTTGGTCGCACGCGGCATGACAGACGAACAAATCAGAATGCAATATCACATTGAAGACGGCCATTTGGTTAAAAAATGATGCGTTGCATCATTTTTGACGGATACCGCTTTTCGAGCACAATCGCCTCCACTGGAGCATTTGAATGAAGAACTTCCTTTTTGTGCTTGTTTGGGCACTTATCGCCTCTTGCGCACCTCCGAAGACTACAAATGTGGTCCTCATTATTGTTGATGACCTGGGCTGGAAAGACTTGGGGGTAACGGGTAGCGAATTGTACCGGACACCTCGAATAGACTCATTTGCTTCGGAAAACGTCCGCTTCGATCATTTTTATGCGGACGGCCCCGTTTGCTCTCCTACTCGGGCAGCTATTATGACTGGAAAACACCCAGCTCGTTTGCAGATCACCAACTGGATCGGTGGAACACAAAACGGAGAGCTAATCCAAGCTGATTACAAAGCGCAGCTACCTCTGCAAGAAATCACAGTTGCCGAGCGATTTAAGGAAAGCGGATATTCGACCGGATTTATAGGAAAATGGCATTTAGGTGCAGAAGGTTTTCTACCTCAAGATCAAGGGTTTGATACCAATATAGGCGGCCATTTGGCAGGCCAACCTGCGTCCTATTTTTGGCCTTATAAAAGGGCAAAACCTTCCCCGTGGGACGTCCCAAATCTTGAGCAGGGAAGTGAAGGAGAATACCTGACGGACCGATTGACCACTGAAGCCGTCTCGTTTTTAGAGTCGAATCAGAAGAGACCTTTCTTTTTGGTTCTGTCCCACTACGCAGTACATACGCCCATCCAAGCCAAGCCGGAAATAGAATCCGAATACCAAAACCTTTTGGATAAGAATCCGCTTTGCCCCGAAGTGCCCTTTGACAACGATCCTCTCTGGTCTTCAACCAGAAATTGCCAAGATAACGCGGCCTATGCGGCTATGGTTGAGAGTACGGATGAAAGTATTGGACGCGTACTTGATACCTTGGAACGGCTGCATTTAGACGATAATACGGCTGTAGTATTTGTGTCAGATAACGGGGGATTGAGTTCGCTCATGCTCGGGCGAAATGTCGGGCCTACCTCAAACCGACCGCTCAGGGCTGGAAAAGGATACCTTTACGAAGGAGGGATTCGGATCCCGTTTATCATCAAAGATCCAAACCTACGCGCAAAGGGAATCCGAACCATCAACGCTTCTACGGTCGATATCATGCCAACCCTTTTAGACCTTGCCGGCATTTCCGTTGATGCCGATGCCGCATCTGTGTTGGACGGACTAAGCCTAAAGCCGGAGATTCAGGAGGCTGGCACTTTACAAGAAAGACCTCTTTATTTTCACTTCCCCCACTATCACGGATCGGGTAATCGCCCGTCGGGCGCAATTATCTGGGAAGGTTATAAACTCATTGAGTGGTTCGAAACGGGTGAACTTGAATTGTATCACCTGACCACTGACCCCGGTGAACACACTAATCTAGCAACAAATTTGCCGGAGCAGGTCAAAGCCCTGCATGCGATGTTACGAACGTGGCGTACTGAAGTTAGCGCCAAAATGCCGACTCCCAATCCGGAATGGACCCCTGTTAACTAATTGCCGCCCAACTGGTTAAGGAGCTCAATAACAGCTCGTTCAACCTGTTCGTCTCTACCCATACTTTTTAGGGCTGGTGTGTTTTTAACCACATAATCAGGTTCTAATTGCTGGTTTTCGAGTGGAGTGCCCGTTAAATCATCAAACGAAAGGTGGACGGTCCGGAGGCTACTTTGCCCATCAGGCATACCTGTACCAGATACCCACGAGCATGTCCCCGCAATAGGCATTCCCACGATTTGGCCGATTTTCTTCGTCCGATACGCGTACGGGAAGCAATGACCATCGGAGTAGTTGCCTTCGTTTACCAAAAGAATACTTGGTTTGACCCATTTGCGTTGCGGCTCACCTCCAATAACGCGATCATCTCGCGTTGTGAAAGTGGCATAACGAAATCCATTAAGAAAGGTTGAAAGGTCGTCCACAAGGTCTCCACCACCGTTCCAGCGGGTATCGACAACCATTGCCTCGGTCGTGGCCTGACGGCCCAAGGCATCTTCAAACGTTACCCGATATGCGGGGTCGCTCATGCTCCGAACGTGTACATATCCTAGCCGTCCACCAGACAAAGAGTCCACAAGGGCGCGCCGGGATTCAACCCATCGTTCATACAACAAGCTTGATTCAGCGCTCGCCGTGATGGCTTTGACGACTTCTTCCCAAGTAGCTTTCCCATCACTTCCGCGGAAGGACAACAATACATTCGTCCCTGCCAAATCATTCAAAAGATGAGCGGTGTTGACGCCGACTCCCAATGTGATGCCGTTCACTTTTTCAAGAACAACACCCTTCTTGACTTTAGTGCCAGGCCGGTCCAATGGTCCCTTGGCTAGCACTTCGTCTATTCGAAGCCCACTTCCATCCTTTAATTCACTCATCAATAGACCAAATGCAGCGGTCGCGTCTCGATCAGGCAGTGATTGATTGAACCCTGCACCGGTATGAGACACGTTGAGTTCGCCCAGCATCTCGTTCAATACTTCCTGGAAGTCATACCCATTCGAAATGTTGGGCAAAAAACGCTGATATGCTGCCAAATACATTGGCCAGTCCACTCCGTGATGATCCTTTTTATAAAACTTCTTGTTGATCCATCGCCAGGCAAATCCAAGATTGTATTCAAATTCAGCTTGGCGATCTACTTGATACGAACCACTAATCGCTATTCCTGAGATTTTGCCGGTAGCAACGTCTACCTTCGACATCTTTCCGCCAGCCAACATAAAAACGTTTTTCCCTTCTTCGTCTAATGTCAAAGAGCCTCCAGAGCCACCCATTTTTGCCAAAACGGAGGTTTCTTTGGTTCTCAGATTGGTTTTCCATAAATCGTATCCTTTCTCGAATCGGGAAAGATAGAGCATGGTTTCGCCGTCGGGAGTGACCACGGCGTCTGATAGTGAGGATGAATGTATGGTAAGTCGAGCTTTTCGATCTTCCATTCGATCCCAGTCTATGACAACTGGTTCTACTTCCTTCACTTTTTTGTCATCTTCCTTCTTTTCATCTTCCTTCTTTTCGTCTTTTTTGGCCTCCTTCTCTGCCTCGGCTAACAGTTCAGCTTCTTCTTTTGAAAGGTTGAATTCTTGCCAAGCTTTTTGGGTCAAAAACATGCCATATGCGTCGGATTCACGACTCCCTGTACTAGCTAAATCTTGCTTTCCGTCGCGTGAGGAGAACCACAGCAGCAATTTGCCACCCATCATCCATTTGGGTTGAGAATCGGCAAAGCCTGAATCGGTCATATTTCGAACCGTTCCACTGCCATCTGCCTTTATTAGGCCAATTTCAGTAGGCCAAAAATCGGGTTGGCTGTACTCAACAAAGATCCATTTTGAATCAGGGGACCAAGAAAAAGACTGATCTCCGTCGGAGTACGAGAAAAAATTCTCTGACCCCATCAACGTTGTCGGTGTACTTGTTACTCGATCCACGACGGCAAGCGTCATGCGGTCTTTGATGTAAGCAACCGTATTGCCATCAGGAGAAACCACAGGTTGAAATTCGTCAGCGTCGGTTTTGAGAAGCACTTTCTCCTCAATAGCTGTGGAAAGGAAAAAATACTTTTCCTCTTCCCTTCGGATGCTCGATTCGTACAAATTCCAACTTCCGTCTCGTTCGCTCGCGTACACGAGGGAGCGGCCCTTGGGATCAAAGCTGACCCAGTTCTCCGCTTCGACTGTGCGAGTTATTTGTTTGGTTACGCCGGACTCCACGGAGGTCACAAAAACATCCCCCCGAAATATAAATGCGACTTCTTTCCCGTTGGGGGAAGGTGCCATTTGAGTAACGGAACCGCTCACTGTGATTTCTTCCGTATCGCGTGCACCTGGATCCCGGTTGATCAGCACAGTGAGTTTCGAGGGCGCCGAGCCTTCCGAAAGCGTCCACAATTCTCCATCCCAAGAAAAAGCCAATTTCCCATCTCGCGCAACCGATAATGAGCGCACGGGATGATTGGAAAACGACGTTAACTTCGTACCTGATCCTGCGCCGTTTGCAGTTTTTCGGTACACATTCATCGTTCCGTCGAACTCACTTAGATAGAAGAAACCGCTGCCATCAGGTGTAAATGAGGGTGAACGATCCTCGCCAGCAAAATCGGTGTTTTGGGTGAAGGTGTTTGTAGTTAAGTCGACGGTCCAAATGTCCCGCGCTGCAGAAGATGTATGGTGTTTCCGAAATGCGTTTTCATAACTCGTGATATCCTCAAACAACATCCACCGACCGGTTGGATCTAAAGAAGCATTTAAAGCGGGAACCGTTAAGACCTGGGACACGCGGCCGCCAGTGACAGGGACGCTGTACAATTCGGGCTGAGCTCCCGTCGGAAAGTTGGAGCTGGCGGCCGCGTCTACGCGCCCCGACTCGAAATAAACGGCCATTCCATCCGGCGTAAACACCGATGGAATATCGTCTCGAGAATCAAACGTTAACCGAGCCGGGGCGCCCCCCATGGATGGCATAACAAACACGTCCAAATTCCCATATCGATCAGAAGCAAAAGCCAATTGTGTACCATCTGGAGACCAAACAGGTCGCGTGTCTCGGCCAGAAAATGTTGTTAGCTGATTGGCTCGGCCTCCATTTGCAGGAACGGAGTACAGATCGCCTTGATACGTAAAGGCAATAGTAGACCCATCAGGAGAGATGGCCGGATTTCGAAGCCAAAGGGCCGAGTCTTGAGCAGAGTCTTGAGCTCCTGCAAGCGGCTGTGATGCAATTGACAGGGAAATGATTGTTAGAAATATAAAAATACGCATACGATTGAAAATTTATTGTCGAGCCCGAATAATGGCATTTCACCACCTTACAACTCAATTTTGCACGCTGATAGATCTGGGAAATGTACGATAAATCAGGTAGTGAGCAATGGGAAATGACACGTAACAACAGTACCGTTTTTCAGCGAAGACTGAATTTCCCACCGGGCGCCTTGCCATGTGGCAATTTGATCTGCAAGTGCTAAACCAAGCCCCTCTCCAGAGATGCGTTGATCTTGTGCAGATCGGCCTCGGAAAAACCGTTCGCGAACAAATTTTAGTTCGTCCGCCTCGATTCCGGTTCCATGATCATGAATGACCAATACCGCCTCCTTAGTTTTTCCAGGTGGCCCACTCGAACGCCCAACGGCCTCTCTATTCAACTGAACCAAAACAACTCCGCCCCGGTCATACTTGATCGCATTATCGAGAAAAATGCCGATAAATTGGCCGCAAATATCTGATTGAGACAGTATCCAAATATTGGGGTCGACGTGAGATTCGATTCGACCTATTCTTGAAGTATATCTGTTGCAAATCTCCTCGCATAAATCAGAGAGGCATACAGGTTCTTTGGGGATACTAGACGGATTCGATTCCAGTCTGGATAATTGCATGAGCGATCGGACGATACCTGCCATCGATTCGGTCTCCTCCGAGGCCAGTTGAAGCGTTTTTTTATATTCGTCAATCGTCCTTTCTTTGCGCAAAGTTACGTCAATATGTCCCTTTAGCACGGTGAGCGGAGTTTGGAGCTGATGTGACGCGTTTGAATTGAAACGGGTCATCTCTTCGAACGAGGCTTCCAATCGTTCAAGTAGCCGGTTAAATGCTAAAGCAAGTGAAACTGATTCTTGGTCTGCATTTTTCAAATACGGAATGCGGAGATCCAATTGATCGGCCGAGAGTGAGTCAGCCGTTCTGGCCATCGTTTGAAGTGGCATTAGTAACCGACCCGCGTTTAAATAAATCAGACCAAGTAGACCCAGAAGCAGGACAGCTGTACTTAAAAGTGCTCCAATTCCCAGCATTCGCACGGATTGGTGGATATCAGGTATAAAACGGGCAATTTGTATATAACCCAACACAGTATCGTCGGAAGCTTTGAGCGGAAAAACATTGAAATAGAGTTCTGACGAGCCTAAAAATCGAGTTTTCACAACGAAAAAAGGCGAAGGTTTTTCCAGAAGAGCCCCATCCATTCTCCTAGTAAATGCGCCCTCTGGAAAGTGCTCAATATTGGCTGTCGCAAAAACTTCTTGCTTGTTTATATCAAATATTTGAACAAAAAGAGGATCGACGCGAACCTCGACAAAAAGATGATGCGGCTCGTTCCACGGATAGTTGTCTACCTCGACGACGTCACCGGCCCCAAGGATAAATGAGGTGATTTCTTCAGCCTCTAATTGAACAAAACGCTTAGCATCAACCCGAAGCCAAACCAATGCCCCCAACCAAACAATTCCAACGAACAGGAAGAGAGCCGGTCCGACAAAAACACCAACTCGAATGAGTAACCGTTTTCTAAAAGATGGATAAGTACGGGACTTCATACTATGGTCGATTCTCTAGTGATTCGATGAAAAACGGTATCCCACTCCACGAATACTTTCAATTTGCAAAGGACAGCCAACCCCAACCAATTTTTGACGGAGATAGCTTACATAAACATCTATTACATTAGAACCACGGTCAAATCGCTCTCCCCAGACGTCCCGAAGAATGTCTTCTCTTGAAAGAGTTTGATCCGAACGGGCTACTAAGTACGCCAGCAAGTCAAACTCTTTTACGGTCAGATCTATTTCTTGATTTTGCCAAGCAGCTCGTTTTTGTACAGGCCGAATTTTCAGATCTCCCCCTCCCACCTCCAGTTGGGCATGATTCCGACTACTTCGACGCAAAAGAGCCTCAATACGAGCGGACAGTTCTTCGAAGGCAAATGGCTTTGCGAGGTAGTCGTCGGCTCCCGACCGCAGGCCCTTTACACGATTTTCTACGGCAGTTAAGGCGGTCAGCATCAGGATAGGGACATCAGGATGGTGGAGCCTGATCCGACGTGCCACTTCAAATCCATCCATAAAGGGAAGGCGTACATCGAGCAAAATGAGGTCGAAACTACCCTCGACTGCCATTTCTAGGCCTTTTAGCCCATTTTCAACCCATTCCAGCATGTGCCCTTCCTCCTCCAGTCCCTGACGAATGAATGAGGCCACGTTTTTTTCATCTTCGACGAGAAGGATATGAGCCATAACATAGACCAAAAATGGTAGTGCTTATTGGAAGATAACCGTCTAGGCTTAAACTGCATTCAATTCTAATCAACTTCTAATGATTGGCTCCCACTGGTTTTGTAGCATGTCTTTATCATAATTGATCCGTTACACGAATGAAGCGCTCCAATCTTGTGATTCTGCCTGCTGGAAATGGCCGCCCTTCAGGGACTGAAACCTCCGTTTTTGCCGATTTTCATTCTGGCCTCGTTCTTTCGCCCCAGCAAGGTCGATTCGGAAAATGGCAAACCGGGAAGACAGACTGGCTGCAGGGCGCAAACTGGCTGCAGGGCGTAATGGGATTTCGTTTTGCCCTGCCTTTTGTTAAATCAAGCAGAACCGGCAAAAGTCTAGCCCGTATTCAATTGTGCGATACTGAGAACCAATCGGTATACGTTTCACTCAATTTGAACAAGGATACTGGATCCGCATGGAGCGGGTTTTTGGTGACAAAGAACAAAGTCACTCAGTTCTTCCAAAAAATCGGAACGCTCGCTCAAGAACGGCTACAATTCACTCGTGAAGAATATCAACTAGATCGGTTAGATCATCTCACGGTTCTTGATACCCAGCGAATATGTTTGAGTGTTCCTCCTGAATATTCCCAGTTGTTACCGAAGTCTCTCAAATGCACCATGGAAATGGAGTTTTCGAGTGATAGTCACTTCCAATTCACTAACTTTAAAGAACGCTTATTGATCGCATTGCCACTGTATCGTAGTTATCATCGTTTGTCAGGCATGTCGTGAATAAAACAAAAGTGACCCATTCATTGCTTACCGTGGTATGGTTAGCAGCTGCAGGATTCAGTCTTTATGGGGGCATAACCTACTACGCCCTTCCTCTCCAGGATAGGGCCTATTCGGATCTGCACGAATGGTACAAGCCATCTGGTCTGGTTGGGCATGGACTTGGAATTCTGGGTAGTTTGATGATGATTGTTGGCGTGGCCATGTATAGCGTGCGCAAACGGGTACGTCGCTTTGAACAATCTGGCGGTTTAGGATCGTGGCTAACTGCCCATATTTTTATGTGCACGTTAGGGCCATATTTCGTCTTGCTCCATACAGCGTTTCGATTTGGTGGAATTATATCCATCGCCTTTTGGAGTATGGTGGCTGTAGTCCTTTCAGGCATTTTCGGCCGCTACATTTATGTCCGCATCCCCAAAAGTGCAAACGGGCAATTCCTTTCTGAAAAGGCCCTCCAAGTTCGCCAAAAGCATCTTTTACAGTCCATCATGGCCTATCATGACCTCAATGATACTGGAGTCCATTCACTTTTGGCGACCCTTGACCCTGAAGTAGCAAAGGCGAAAAAACCTTGGATGGCATGGATTCCAAAAAGGTCAGGAATCTCAAAACGACGAAAACTACTGAAAGCGTTCGCATCTGAGCGCGGCTGGACTGGGAGCGATGCATCGTTGTTCACTCAAAGGATGTTGGACTACAGCAATCTTGTCATCCAGGCTCCATTTTCAGGTACATTTCAACGATTGTTTGGATACTGGCACGTTTTCCATTTGCCACTAGCTGTAGTTCTTTTGATCATCATGCTTTTCCATGTAGGAATTGCATTCACCTTTGGCTATTTCTGGATATCATGAAGCACTCTACCATATATAAAGCCTTGCTGGCTATTGTACCGCTGCTTCTTTTCGGTACGTATTTCATTTTCATAGCTGGAAACCCAGGTGGCGAAACCGATTCTGCGTTCATTCATCCACCATTCGGGGGCAATCCTTCTCCTACTTCCGGGATGTTAAGAACTCAGCCTTCGACTGCTGGAGCGTTGGCTACCACGGCCGCGCCTTCCAGCGATAACGTAGCCGATTCGTACTTCCACGAAATTTTCGTGTTTGAATCCAAGATAAAAGAAGCTCCGGGAGATACGCTTTCAATGCGCCAGTTAGGCCGCCTTTTACAAGATGGGCATCGCATGGATGAAGCCGTTGTGTACTACACCTCATATTTGAATGCGCGACCTAGGGCCAAACAAGTTTGGTTGGACCTTGCTGCTAGTTTTGCGTCGGACAAAAAATGGATTGAGGCCGAAGAAAGTATCGGCGAAATGCTCCAAGTTTATCCAGGCGATGAATCTGGACGCTACAACTTGGGAGCAATTGCAGCCAACGCCGGAGACCTACTCAAAGCTCGACAAATTTGGAGTGAAATTTCTGAAAATGGAGCGGAGAGTGCCGTAAAAGCCATGGCCAAATTGTCCCTTGCTCGCTTAAACTAACCGGATGAAACCCTGAAGATTTCAGTACTCATATTGTGGGTTCTTTTCCTTTCCATCGGTACGGCGATGGTTAGACCGGTGTCCGCACAAATCATTTCTCCCGGGGACCTGATTGAAGGGCATGCTGCATGGGACAAAATCAACAGTTGCATTAGCTGTCATCAACTGGGTAAAAAAGGTATTGACGATGTGAGGTGTTTGTCCTGTCACACCCCAATGAGAGATCGCATCAATCAAGATTTAGGCTTGCACGCTACCTACGACGAACCAACGTGCGCCACCTGTCACAAGGATCACTTCGGACGGGATTTCGACTCGATTCGCTTTGATACAACTGGTTTCGATCACAAATTGACTGGCTATGATCTAATACAGAGTCACGCAGAAGTGGCCTGCGTGACGTGTCATGAATCGGGTAATTTGGCCGATGATGCAGTTATGGATTTCCTAAAGAAACACCGCTCTGAATCCGACACTTTTTTGGGGTTAGACGAAAATTGTGCGTCTTGTCATACGACTGACAATGTCCACGGAATACAGTTCGATCAAGTTGCTTGCAGCACGTGTCATGATGAGAATACATGGGAAGAGGCTCCCGTATTCAATCACGACGAGTCCGACTATATCCTGACCGGAGAGCACAAAACAGTTGAATGCGCTAGCTGCCACAAAAAAGGCAAAGGTGAGCCAGACGTGGTCCTATATCAGCCCATAGCATTTGCTGAGTGCTCCAACTGCCACGAAGACGAACACAAAGGCGCCTTTGCCGGCACCTGTGCGTCGTGCCATTCCACGAATGGTTGGGGTACAATGGTTTCCGCCTCTTTTGAAACGTCTTTTGACCATAATTCGACTTCTTTTCCACTTATTGGGCTGCATCAAACGGCGACGTGCGATTCCTGCCACTCCCCAAAAGTGAGACTCGAAGGACTATCCATCGAGTTTGTCCGATCTACCCTCGCTAAATCATATCCCCATCCCTTGGCCACTGAATGTCAAACCTGCCATGATGATGCCCATGCTGGAAGTGTCACAAAAACAGAATCCTGCGCTTCCTGTCACAACGAAAAAGGATGGTCACCATCCGAATTTGATGTATTCCGACACCAAGACGACACGGAATATCCGTTAGAAGGAGCCCACTTGGCCGTATTGTGCAGTCAATGTCATACCTCCATTACGGATGCCACATCTACGAGTCTTTATGGCAATATCACCTTTTCTGTTAACAACACAACCTGTGAAGGATGCCACACCGAAGACAATATTCACGGTGATCAATTCACGCCAGAAACCTGTGTTTCATGCCACTCAACCAGTGCCTGGATGGACGCTGAATCAGCTTTTGATCATTCCGAAACTGATTTCCCATTAGTAGGGGCGCACATCAGCACGACTTGCCTTTCGTGCCATGTTCCGGACGATCTCGAAATTGCACAGTTCAGAAACATCGATGTGGCTTGTATTGCATGTCATGAAGCGGAAAGCACG
>ERZ890510.1568-NODE-1568-length-14600-cov-3.648264_pt1 | contig 14600 bp, 12 predicted proteins | sample MGYA00521265_ERZ890510 | MGnify/ENA primary metagenome ERZ890510 (study PRJEB32303, sample SAMEA104408624) | aquatic metagenome | biome: Brackish water; feature: Chemocline; material: water | place: Baltic Sea | collected 2014-10-26T21:54:00 | depth 110 m ...
TTTTCTTGGAAAGTGCTCTAGGAAATGGTTGGCCAAATTTCATTGTATTATTGGGAGGTGGAGTAATAATTATTGCTTTGCTAATGCTTTTTTCTGAACGTGAGATCAATAAGTAGAAATTTTCTACTAGTTATCAGATGATTTTATAGAATGATAAGAATAACCTTGACCATATGGTAAAAAAAGTAACTACTCTAATTATAAAAAAAGGGGGAATATTTATGAAATTTAATTTTAATTATACGCGTCGTGCGATCTTGGTTGTAGCCACTTCTGTTGGTTTGGCAATGACTGCTGGGGCGTCCTTAGCCGAGAAGGTTAAGGTTGGGGCAGTATACACTTTGCCTGTTGAACAGCAGTGGATTAGCCGCATTCACAAGGCATTAAATGCGGCAAGTGATAGAGGAGAAGTCGAGTATGTTTTCTCCGAGAATGTCGCCAATACAGATTATGAAAGAGTAATGCGAGAGTATGCGGAGCAAGGTATGCATATGATTGTTGGTGAGGTCTTCGGTTTAGAAAGAGCCGCTCGTAAAGTTGCAAAAGATTATCCAGGCACTGCGTTTTTAATGGGATCGTCTTTTGGCCCCGTATCTCCAAATTTTGCGGTGTTTGATAATTGGATTCATGAGCCAAGTTACCTTTCAGGAATGATAGCTGGTGCTGAAACCAAGTCTAATGTGATTGGTATGGTAGGAGGTTATGCAATACCTGAGGTTAACCGTCTGATGCACGCTTTTATGGATGGTGCTAAAGAAGTAAATCCTAACGTAAAGTTTTTAGTCAGCTTTTTAGATAGCTGGTATGACCCACCCAAAGCTAAAGAGAGCTCATTTGCTATGATTGATGCTGGAGCAGATATCATGTTTGCTGAGAGATTCGGTGTGGCTGATGCTGCAGTAGAACGAGGAGTAAAAGCAGTCGGGAATGTAATTGATACTTCTGGAGATTACCCGGGAACAATCCTAGCTTCTGCTCTTTGGCATTTTGAGGCGACAATAGATAAAGCGGTATCTAAGGTGGCCAGTGGAAATTTTGAAGCCGTCGACTATGGCCAATATAGCTTTATGGGTTTTGGCGGAGGATCTTTAGTGGTTGATGAATCTCTGGTTTCTTCTGACGTAATGGCTGAGGTGCGTGTTCGTGAGGCAGAAATAATGGGTGGTATGTTTCGAGTGAATGTCAATGACGCTCGCCCAATATCTGATAAATAATATAGAGTAGAAGTAGGCCGGTTCGTAGTAACCGGCCTAACTCATCTTGATGTCAGCAAAAAACGTTTTATCATTACTGTCTCTGTCGAAGAGGTTTGGGACTACACTAGCTAACGATCAAGTTACCCTTGATTTAAAGAGGGGAGAAATCCTAGCGCTGTTGGGCGAAAATGGAGCTGGAAAAACAACTTTAATGAATATGCTTTTTGGGCATTATCTTCCTGATGAGGGAAGCATACTAATTTCGAATGCAGAAGATAAAATGGTTCCCCTAACACCAGGCCATCCTCAAGCCGCCTTGGCTGCCGGTATAGGCATGGTTCACCAACATTTTACCTTGGCGGAGAATTTAACAGCACTTGAAAATATTACCTTAGGATCTGAACCTCTTTGGGCGTTGGGAACCAATAAAGTTAAAGTGCGTGAGAAAATTGAAAAAATTATTAAGCGCAGTGGTCTTAAAGTAGATTTAAATGTAGCTGTTGGTCGGCTTTCAGTGGGCGAAAAGCAGAGAGTGGAAATTTTAAAGGCTCTGTATCGAGATGCCAAAATTCTTGTTTTAGATGAGCCGACAGCGGTCCTAACTCCGCAAGAGGCCGACCTATTATTTAAAAATATACAAGCTATGACGCTAGATGGGCTCTCTGTAATTTTTATCTCACATAAATTACGCGAGGTTCTTGAATTTTCCCATCGAATAGTTGTTCTTAGGAATGGAAAAAAAGTAGGAGAAATTCTAACGTGTGATGCCGATGAAAAGATAATAGCTAATATGATGGTGGGTGAAGATGCTAAAGTATTGAAACGAACTAAGCTTAAGGTTGGACAACCGCTTTTGAGTCTTTCGGCTATAACTTTGAAGGGAAACTCGTTGCGCAACAGTCTTTCCGATATCTCCCTTATTGTGCATGAACACGAAGTTTTAGGTGTGGCTGGTGTTTCAGGGAACGGACAGTCCGTCCTAGCTGAACTAATTTCAGGGCTTTCTTTTCCTAATTTGGGGGAAATAAAAATTGGATCTAATAGAATCGATAAACCTAGCCCAATGGCAATGATAAGTGCCGGTATTGGTAGAATTCCAGAAGATCGCCATCGGGATGGAATAGTCGGGAGTATGACCGTCGCTGAAAACGCTATCTTGGAAAGCCTTAATGATCCGAGAGTGCAAAGGTTTGGTTTTCTAAGGCAAGAAGCGATGACAGATTATGCTGAAAAATTATGTGAGGCTTATGATGTTCGCGGGCCTGGGGTTCGATTTCCAGCCAGATTGCTATCAGGAGGGAATATTCAAAAATTAATATTGGCCCGGGTTTTTGAAAAGCTTCCAAGTCTGATTTTAGCCAACCAGCCTACCCGCGGTCTTGATTTAGGAGCCGCTAGTGACGTTGAAAGAAGGTTGCTCGATGCCCGAAACCGCGGGGCCGGTGTTATTCTTATATCTGAGGATTTAGATGAACTTTTACGTCTCTCGGATAGAATTATGGTTATGTACAGTGGTGAACTTAAAGAGGTTAGTTCAAGGAACAGGGAAGAAATAGGAATGTTAATGGCTGGAAAAAATAAATGATTAGGATTGAAGCGCGAAATTCTCCACCAATGCTATTAAAAGTTGGAGTGCCGATATTTGCTGCTTTTGTATCACTTCTCTTGGCCGCAATTCCGTTAGCATTTGCGGGAGCGAATATTGGCACAGCTTTTGTAGAAATGGTTCGAGGAGTGTTTGGTTCTGTTTTTGCATTCTCTGAAATGCTTACCCGTGCGACCCCGTTAATTTTTACTGGCCTAGCTGCAGCTGTAGCTTTTAGAGCTAGGCTTTGGAATATTGGAGCTGAAGGGCAGTTATATCTTGGGGCGATGGCTGCCGTTGCTGTAGGGACAGGGGTGTTAGATGTCTCAGGTATTATTTTGATACCAGTCATAATCATTATCGGATGTTTTGCTGGAGCGTTTGGGATGGCTGTCCCGGTAATTTTGAAAACCCGGTTTGGAGCAGATGAGGTAGTAACAACCTTGTTGTTAAATTTTATAGTGTTGATTTTGGTCCAAATGATGTTGGAGGGGCCTTTAAAAGATCCTATGGGGTTAGGTTGGCCACAGTCCTCGCCTATTCTTGATCAGGGAATGTTACCAGTTTTATTAGATCGAATGCGAGTCCATTCGGGTTTAATTATCGGGTTGATACTAGCTCTAGTCCTACAACTCTTAATTACCCGGTCTGTATGGGGATTTAAATTGAGAGCAGTCGGTGAGAATATTGCGGCTTCTCGGCATGCTGGCATCCGAATTAATAGATCTCTGCTGAGTGTTGCCGTATGTTCAGGTGGTCTCGCTGGTTTGGCAGGGGTTAGTGAGGTTATCGGATTAAAGGGTTACCTTACCGCTGATATATCCCCTGGGTTTGGTTATACTGGTATAGTGGTGGCTATGTTGGCCGGGCTGTCACCCGTTGGTGTCGTAGTTGCAGCCCTATTTATTGCGTCAGTATTCGTTGGGGCAGATAGTATGAGCAGAGCTATGGGGGTTTCGTCTTATCTGGCAGATCTTGTCGTATCCATGTCTCTCCTGTGCGTTTTAATAGGAGGTTTTTTTGCGCATTATAGAGTTGCGTGGGTTTCGGCTCCCGCGAAGATAAAAAAATGATGGATATCTTTAACATTCTTATCAGCGAGTCTTTTTGGGCTGCTTCATTACGAATATCAACTCCATTGATTTTTGGAGTTTTGGGAGCACTTTTATGTGAGAAATCTGGAGTTTTAAATCTTGGAATTGAAGGTATATTTGTCGCCGGGGCTATGTCTGGTTGGTTGGCTGTTTGGCTGGGAGCAGGGCTTTTAGGTGGGGTAATGGTCGCTGCCTTAACCGGTGCGCTTTTTGGTTTAATACACGCTATATTAACTATACCTCTCGGATTATCTCAACACGTTTCGGGGTTAGGGGTAACATTATTTGCGACGTCTATTAGCTATTTCATTTATAGAACTGCTCTCCCTAATGTTACATCTCCGCCAAGGATAGAACCTTTTAGACCAATTGATTTACCTATAATTTCTGATCTCCCTTTTTTTGGGCCAGTTTTTGGACAGCAAACTGCCATGACCTGGCTAGCATTACTAATGGTTTTAGTTGTTTGGTACGTGCTCTATCGGACACCTCTGGGTACGGCTATTCAAGCAGTGGGAGATAACCCAAATTCGGTTGATGCTCAGGGTTTATCTGTGTATGCTTTAAGAGTTGGAGCAGTGGTTGCTGGATCATCGTTAATGGCTCTTGGGGGAGCTTTTTTAACGATGTCGGCTTTTGATGCATTCTTTTTTGGTATGGTTAATGGGCGAGGGTGGATTTGTATAGCACTCGTAATATTTGCAAGTTGGAGGCCAGGGAAAGCGCTCTTAGGGGCGTTGCTCTTCGGGGCTTTTGATGCACTTCAAGTGCGGTTGCAAACAGAAGTTGGATCATTTGTTCCTGGGCAGGTTTTTTTAATGGCCCCATATTTACTTTCGATCGTGGCTCTTATCGTCGCTGCTCGGAGGGCAGATTATCCGCGGGCACTTTTGGTTCCTTGGTTTAAAGGGGAAAGGTAAGGAGATGGCAGTTTTTGATTTAATTATAAAAAATGCAACATTACCAGACGGTCGGAAGGGGATTGATGTTGCATGTAAGGATGGATTTATTTCAGAGGTTGGGTTAAATATCGATGCTGAGGCAAAACAAATTATTCAAGCTAAGGGTTATTTGCTCTCTCCGCCTTTTGTTGACCCACACTTCCATATGGATGCAACGCTTTCCTTAGGCACTCCTAGGCTTAATGTATCTGGTACTTTGCTTGAAGGAATATCCTTGTGGGGTGAATTGAAGCCGGTTCAAAAAGTAGATGAAATCATCAAAAGAGCACTTAAATATTGTGACTTGGCTGTGTCAATGGGTATTGGTGCAATACGAAGTCATGTAGATATTTGTGATAACGAATTAAAGGGAGTCGAAGCTTTACTGGATGTACGCAAAACCGTAGCTCCGTACCTTGATTTGCAGCTAGTTGCTTTCCCACAAGACGGCCTACTTCGCTCTCCACCCGCACGCTTAAACCTGACTAGGGCGCTAGATATGGGTGTAGATATTGTTGGGGGTATCCCACACTTTGAGCGAACAATGGGGGAGGGCCGTGAATCAGTTCGTATTTTGTGCGAGATAGCAGCCGAACGAGGATTAATGGTCGATATGCATTGCGATGAAAGTGATGACCCAATGAGTCGTCATATAGAATCGTTGGCTTATGAGACCCATCGACTCGGCCTTACAGGAAATGTTACGGCGTCGCATCTTACATCAATGCACTCCATGGATGATTATTACGTGTCAAAACTAATACCATTAATAGTAGGCAGGGATACATGCTATTCCTAATCCTCTGATAAATATAATGCTTCAAGGTCGACACGATACTTTTCCAAAACGAAGAGGTCAAACTCGGGTGGCAGAGTTAAGGGACGCTGGCGTCACAGTTGGATTCGGTTCTGATTGCATGATGGATCCATGGTACTCTCTTGGGAAGGCGGATATGCTTGATGTTGCCATTATGGGCCTCCATGTTGGTCAATTATCAAGTAGATTAGATATGGAGTGGTGCTTTGACGCTGTTACAGTTAATTCAGCTAAAATAATGAATCTTGATGGTTACGGACTAGAAAAAGGTTGTAAAGCTGACATGGTATTGATGCAGGCCAAAGATAAAATCGAAGCGTTAAGGTTACGGGCCAACCGTTTGGTTGTAGTTCGAGGTGGTAATATTATTGCCGAGAATGATTCGCTAATAACAACCTTGTCTTTAGGGGGTAGACCCTCTTCAATTAATCCAGCAGATTACGTGCCATCAGGGCTTTGAGATTTTTATTTATTTTTCCCATGAATTTCTGTTTTCATTGGGCAAAGGACAGCATATTAAACCTATAAATTTAAAGGCTAAGTAAAACAGAAATTATGGAGAAAAGAATGATAAAATTGGCTATTCCTGCCCCGGAGTTGGCAACCATTCCTGTATTCGGTACAAACGAGGAATTCCCCATCCGTCGTATATATTGCATTGGGAGGAATTATGCCGATCACACGATCGAAATGGGAGGAGACCCTGATCGAGAGCCACCATTCTTTTTTCAAAAAAACCCGAATAATGCAGATACATCTGGAGAATTTCCGTATCCACCGGAAACAAATGATGTCCATCATGAAATTGAAATGACAATTGCACTTAAATCAGGCGGAAAGAATATTTCTGAGGAAACGGCTCTTTCCCATGTTTTTGGTTATGCTGTTAGTCTTGATATGACTCGTAGGGATCTGCAGAGCGATATGAAGAACTTACGCCGTCCATGGGAAATAGGTAAGGCATTTGAAAGATCCGCTCCTATAGGACCGATAGTGCGTTGGGAAGACATTGGTCACCTGGAGACAGGGTCAATTCAGTTAGATGTGAATGGTAAAGTCACACAATCAGGTGATTTGAATCAAATGATCTGGAAGATTCCAGAGATGGTTTCTTATTTATCTCGATTTTATGACATTGCGGCAGGAGACTTAATAATGTCTGGTACTCCAGCTGGAGTTGGCCCTGTCGTTAAGGGAGATAAACTGGTCGCAAAAATCGACAGACTCCCAAATTTAAATATTGTAGTAGTCTAATTAATATTGCTCCGATTTTTAATGTAGCTTTATAAAATTTATTAGAAATATAGAACGTCTTTTTTTTAATCAGTAAGGTAAAACCTAATGATTTCATGAAATGACGGAGGTTTTATTTAGGAGTTAAGGAATGGTTTCTATTTATCCAACAGCAAGATTGCGTCCATCACCATTTTATGAATCCGCCCTTGCCGACGGGTTAGTAACAGCAACGATCTATAATCGCATGATCTTGCCTGTGAGTTACGGTCATCCAGCTGAGGAGTACTGGAGAATTATAAATGGTGTCTCAATGTGGGATGTTGGGGTCCAAAGACAAGTTCAGATCACTGGCCGAGATGCAGGGGAACTTGTACAGGTTTTATCACCGCGGGATCTTTCAAAATGCAAAATAGGGCAAGGGAAGTACGTGCCTTTATGTAATCATAAAGGGGTATTAATTAATGACCCAATAATACTAAAGCTAGATGAAGATCGTTTTTGGCTTTCTATCGCAGACAGTGACATTTTATCTTGGGGACAAGCTATCGCAAGCGAGCGTGGTTTAAATGTTGAGCTGCAAGAACCAGACGTTTCACCTTTAGCTGTCCAGGGACCAAAAGCAGAGGATGTAGTGGCATCTCTTTTTGGTGATTGGATTAGAGATATCAAGTATTTTTGGTTTAAAGAAACTGAACTGGAAGGTATACCAGTAGCTGTACAAAGGTCTGGTTGGTCAAAACAAGGTGGTTTTGAGATTTATTTGAAGGATAAGAGAAAAGGGAATAAACTTTGGAATTTAGTCAAGGAGGCTGGGCGACCTTTTGATATTGGTCCAGGCGCTCCTGTCACTGCGGAAAGGACTGAAAGCGGGTTAGTTTCTGTTGGTGGAGATAGTGATGATACGACCAATCCCTTTGAAGTTCGTATGGGTAAATATGTTGATTTATATGTGCCGGATAATGTGGTTGGGATTCAGGCTTTAAGAAAGATTGCAACTGATGGTCCGCTGCGGCACCAGCTTGGTTTAATTTTAGAGGGATCCGTTCATGACCCACTCAATTTCTACTGGGAACCGATAATTTTAGGTGATAAAAAAGTTGGAGATATGACCAATTGTATTTGGTCTCCCCGGATGAAAAAAAATATAGGCTATGGTTTGTTATCGGTAAGTATATCACCTGGAGATGAAGTTGTAGTAAAAAGAGAGAGTGGTTCAGTGACGGCCCAGGTGATCGAACTTCCATTTTTTTAAAGTAGAAGTAAACGTTTACGACGACTTTTTTTTGAAGTTTTATTCAGAGATCTTTTAGAAAAGGTGGGTTTTGTCCCCACACTATTCCGAGGAGTAAAAAGTTGACTACAGTAATAACAGTTCTAGTAGGATGTGTAGGAGCGCTGATAGCTTGGTTAATACATTTCCCAGCACCGTTTCTCACAGGTCCAGCTGTTGCCGTAGCAACCGGAGGTTTGTTAGGTTTTTCTTTTAGGATTCCAAATATTTTAAGGGAAACCATTTTTCTTTTCTTGGGAATTACCTTAGGTGCTAGTGTTACCCCCGAAATCTTGAATGCAGCTAAAACCTGGCCTGTCAGCCTTATTTTTAACTGTATAAGTACCGCTTTAGTAATGATATTGGGTTGGTTTTTATTGGGCCGATACTTCAATCTTGAACGAAAAACCGCAATTCTAGCTTCAAGTCCAGGTCATCTCAGTTTTGTATTATCTCTGGGGTCAACTGTCGGGGCAGAAGTTTCAAATATTGCTATTATCCAATCTATAAGGGTTTTTATCTTAACATTAGCAGTTCCAGTTATTTTATCTTTACTTGCGAAACCAGATGAACTTCTTTCCGAGATAGTATCAATTAATATTACTTTAAGTAATTTTTTCTTATTAAGTGGTGTATCTGCTCTTAGTGGAGTTTTGGCCCGGCACTTTAGGGTTCCTGCTGCCCTCCTTTTAAGCGGAATGTTATTTTCTTCTATAGGGCATGGCATTAATTTAACGCCGGGATCAATCCCTCAGCCGCTTTCAATGTTTTGTTTTATAATTTTGGGATCTCTAATTGGATCACGCTTTACTGGAGTCACTTATATCGAACTCAGGAGGTGTTGTGCTAGCGGCTTAGCGGTAACATTTATAGGGTTAGTAGTATCTTTAATTCTAGCTTATCTCGTTCATAGACTTACTGGTGTAGATATTTTTGTAGTTTTAGTTGCATTTGCACCCGGAGGGTTTGAGACAATGGTGGTTATGTCTTCTTTGGTAGGAGCAGATCCAGCTTATGTAGCGATTCATCATATTACAAGATTGTTTTTTCTTAGTGTTTTTGTTCCAATAGTCTTGATTGAAAAACAAAAATTATAAAACTTTCAAGCCTTCTTCCAATGCGTTTAAAATTTGGTTTGTTTCGCTGCTAGAAATTATTAAGGGTGGTGAAAGTAGTATGTTGTTTCCACCCACTCTAACCATCGCTCCTGAATTGTACACTTTTTCACCGACCTTAGTCATTCTTTCTGCATCCATATGGGTTTTGTTTTCTTGATTCGAAACTAGCTCCATTCCAGTCATTAAGCCATGTCCTCCTCTAACATCTCCAATAACGTCATATTTTTCTTTTAGGGATTTCAGGCCCTCAAAAAGTTGATTGCCTCTTGCAGTGGCATTTTCCTGAATTTTTAGTCTCTTACTTTCTTTAATACAGGCTAGAGCAGCTGCAGCGCCTACAGGGTGACCTGAGTAGGTGTAGCCATGGCCAATATTCGCTATCGAGGGGCCGCCTTCTTCAAATACCTCAGCAATATGCTCAGAAATCATACAAGCACCAAAAGGAAAATAAGCCGAAGTTATACCCTTTGCCATTGTCATCATATCTGGCGTTACTCCCCAATAGCGTGCACCACACCAATCGCCAATTCTTCCAAACCCGGTAATAACCTCATCCGAAATCATCAAAATCCCGTATTTTGTACAAACATCCCGCATTTTCTTCATATATGATTTATGTGGGACTATTACTCCGCCAGCACCTTGAATTGGTTCCATTATAAATGCGGCGATTGTTTCAGGGCCTTGGAATTCAATTTCGTCAACTGCAGCCATAACACAAAGGTCCGCTAGGCGCTCTGGGTTAGTTTCATTAAATGGATTTCTATATGTATATGGGCTTGGTAAATGGAAACATCCAGGAAGAAGTGGTTCGTAATTCACCCTGAAGCGATTATTGCCATTTACTGACGCACCTCCGAAATGTGTCCCATGGTAGCCTTTTTTGAGAGATAAAAATTTTGTTCTGCTGTGCGCTCCATTTATCTTATGATATTGTCTAGCCAAACGCAGAGAGGTCTCAACAGAGTCAGATCCACCAGATGTAAAAAATGCTCTCCCCATACCCTCAGCTTTGAACATTTCGCTCAGCTCAAAGCTTAATTCGATAGCTGGACCATTAGTTGTGCCAGCAAACGCTGAATAATAAGGTAACTCATTTAATTGATCAGCAATTGCCTGTTTTATTGGTTCAGAAGAATAGCCAACATTTACGCACCAAAGCCCACCGACAGCATCGATAACTGTATTGTTATTACTGTCTGTAATAGTTGAGCCCTGTGCTGTCTTTATAATTCTTGGAGGATCTTTTTGTAGTGCCCCAGGATGACCCATTGGATGCCACATATGGCGTGCGTTATTTTCATTTAGAAAATTTGAATCTTTCATGAACCACTCCTTGATTTCTAAAATAAGTTCGACCAAAAATTTTAATTTTGCAAGATATAAAAGCCGTTTAAAACGTCATTTGGTAAATTAATGTAGATCTGAATTGGTTCCCTCTTGTTTGAACGCTCTTAGCACTTTAAACGATAGAGAATGAAAAGATGGATTCCATTTTTAAGATCTGATCAGGTAGTGTCTGTAGTCCGCTTATCTGGGGTAATAGCCACCGGTGGGCGTGGGTCGAATCTCAATGAAGAAAATATAAGCCCAATTTTAGAAAAAGCCTTTACCAAAGGAAGGCCAAAGGCAGTGGCTCTTTTGGTTAATTCACCAGGTGGCTCGCCAGTTCAATCTTCTCTAATCGGTACAAAAATTAAGTATCTTTCAAAAAAAAATAAGATACCCGTTTATGCATTTGTAGAAGATGTAGCTGCATCTGGTGGGTATTGGATAGCATGTTGCGCCGATGAAATCTTTGTCGATGAAAGTTCTATTGTTGGCTCTATTGGTGTGATTTCGGCTTCCTTTGGGTTCAACCAGCTTATGGAGAAGCAAGGAGTGGAGCGCCGTGTTCATACATCTGGTAAAGATAAATCTATGCTTGATCCGTTCCGGCCAGAGAGACCTGATGATGTCAAACGACTAAAGGCCCTCCAAAGTCAAATTCATGAAAATTTTATATCACATGTAAAGCTTCAACGAGGATCTAAGTTGTCGACTGAAGAGGATTTATTTTCAGGTGAAATCTGGATTGGAAAAAATGCAGTAGAGGTGGGATTAGTAGATGGGATTGGTCACCTTAGAGAGATACTAGAAATAAAATTAGGAAATAAAATTAAGATTAATTCTTTTGGCCCCAAAAGATCTATTTTTCATAGGTTCGGAACAAAAATTTTGACTGACAATATTGATCAACTACAAAACAGGGGGCTTTGGGCTCGATTTGGTCTTTAAATGATTATAAAAGTAATTAGCCTGTTTTTGATAGGGATGATGGTTTTAGCAATGTTTGGGAAGTTACGACTTCCGAAAATCGGAATCAAAAAAGCCAAACGTTGTAAAAAATGTGGTGCCCATCTTATAGGCAAAGGTACTTGTACTTGTGGGAGGGGAGTATGAAACTAATGTACGCTCAACGTTTTGGCAACCTATATGCATAAGGGAAATGCAATTGTAACTGGGGCTGCTAATAGATTAGGTCGGGCTATGGCATTGCACTTGGCAGACCTGGGATACAACGTTGTGGTTCATTATTTTTCGTCTGTTGAAGCCGCTGATGAGTTGGTTTCTTTAATTGAGAAGAAAGGAAAGAAATCAGTCTGTTTGCAGGCAAATCTTCTAGATAATAAGAGTGTAAAGAGTTTGATACCAAGGGCATCAGCGGCTATTGGCGGACCTTTAAGTGTTCTAGTAAATAACGCCTCAATTTTTGAATATGACAATCTAGAGACTACTACCGAAGAAAGTTGGAGCCGGCATATTGGTTCAAATCTGTACGCACCTTTTTTTTTAACACAAATATTTGCACGTCAAGTTTCAGACATTATTTTTGATAATAACCATGAGCCAATTCCTGGAGCAGTCGTGGTAAATATGATAGATCAAAGGGTTAAAAAACTCACCCCGGAATTCATGAGTTATACTATTTCAAAAATGGGTCTTTGGGCATTTACTCAGACAGCAGCTCAGGCTCTAGCGCCTAAGATACGAGTAAATGCAATTGGACCTGGGCCAACATTACGTGGGGCTCGCCAATCAGAATCCCACTTTTTAAAGCAACGTAATAGTACCATTTTAGGACGAGGTGTGAATTCAGAGGATGTTGCTAACGCATTAGAATTTATATTAAAATCTCCCTCGGTAACAGGGCAGCTATTTTGTATCGATAGTGGGCAGCATTTAAATTGGCAATCGCCAGATATATTAGGGATAGAAAGTTAGATATAAAAAATACGAAACTTGTCCACGTGAAGCGTTTCTTTTGAAAAATGTATATAATATACAATGTTTTCAATTACTTACAGAGTAATGAATAATAATATTAAATAAAATCAATGGGTTACATGTATGTGTGGAAATTGAGAAATACGGTAAGTTATCGAAAAAAAAGGAAAAATCATATTTGAAGTATATTCTCCACAAGGTTATCCACAAGAAGAGTTAAAATATCATTTTAATTTCTGATAACCTTTAGGTTAAATTGCTATGCAAACAGTGGGTCGGGAATGAATTTAATGCCTCAAGAAAATGAACTTGTCCCACAGAGTGTTCGCGATGGTAACGCTCGTATTAGATCTTACCTGAAAAGTTTAGACGGAAGCCCGGGCGTGTACAGAATGTTAGATGCCTCTGACCGCGTTTTGTATGTTGGTAAAGCCAAGAATTTAAAGAATAGAGTTTCTAGCTATACTCGATCAGTTGGGCATTCAGCTCGAATAACTCGAATGATTTCGGAAACGCTCTCTATGATGTTCCTTACTACGGAAACAGAGATCGAGGCTTTATTGCTAGAACAGAATTTGATAAAAAACTTAAAACCAAAATATAATGTTTTGTTTCGTGACGATAAAAGTTTTGCTAGCATTGTCGTCGATAAAAAGCACAAGTTTGCACAAATTAGAAAACATAGGGGAGCAAAAAAAGAAAAGGGAAGCTATTATGGACCTTTTGCAAATGCTGGAGCCGTAGAGAGAACTCTTAATCAAATACAAAAAGTTTTTTTACTACGCAATTGTAGCGACGCTACTTTTGAGTCCCGATCTCGTCCGTGCTTAATGCATCAAATCAAACGTTGCTGTGCTCCGTGCGTTGGTAAAATTGATGAATTAGAATATAAGAATTTAGTTTTTAATGCTGAGCAATTTTTGTTAGGAAAAAGCTCTAATATGAATACTCGGCTTGTCAATGAGATGCGAGAGACTTCTGAAAGGCAAGAGTTTGAAAAAGCTGCAGGTTTAAGAGATCGCATTAGAGCGCTTACGGAAGTTCAAACGCAACAGGGTTTTAACCCAAAAAACATTTCGGAAGCAGATATAATTGGGCTTCACCAGGAGTATGGTCAGGCATGTATACAGGTTTTCTTTATACGCGCTTATCAAAATTGGGGTAATAGGGATTACTTCCCGAATATAGGGTTTGGCGCTGACGCTTCTGAAATTATGCAGACATTTCTTGGTCAATTTTATTTTAATAAAACCCCGCCTAAGACTTTATATTTAAGCACGGATATTCCTGATCCTATTTTGATTTCGGAGATGTTGTCAGAGAAGGCAGGTTATAAAGTTAACTTAATAGTTCCTCGCCGTGGAGCTAAGGTAGAAATAGTTAGAGCGGCAAAGAGAAATGCTAAGGAGAGCCTTGCACGTAGGCTCTCTGATTCATCTACCCAGAAAAAGTTACTACAGGGGTTGGCAGAAGTTTTTAAATTAGAGTCGGCACCCGAACGAATCGAGGTTTTTGATAATTCACATTTTCAGGGTGCGTCGGCTGTTGGAGCTATGATTGTGGCTGGTCCCGATGGATATATAAAAAACCATTACAGGAAATTTAACATTAAGGGCCAGAATGCAAATTTTGGAGATGACTTTGCGATGATGGAAGAAGTTCTGACTCGTAGGTTCGAACGACATATTATGGAAAACTTAAATGGTTTGGAAACTAACATACCAGATCTGTTGATCATTGACGGAGGATTGGGGCACATTTCCGTAGTTTCCAGAGTTATGAAGAGTTTGGGTTTGGAGAGAATTCCGGTGTTTGGTGTTTCTAAAGGAATTGATAGAAATGCAGGAAAGGAAGAGTTCCATAACGCGGTGTTAGGAACTTTTGTGTTAAAACGAAATGACCCAGTTTTATACTTTGTTCAAAGATTGAGAGATGAGGCACATAGGTTTGCGATCGGGACACATCGTATTAAGAGAAAACAAGATCTAATGAAGAGTCCCTTGGATGAAATTTCGGGAATTGGAGCCAAAAGAAAAAAGAACTTACTGGAGCATTTTGGATCTGCCAAAGCAGTTG
>ERZ890510.1570-NODE-1570-length-14582-cov-7.371790_pt1 | contig 14582 bp, 10 predicted proteins | sample MGYA00521265_ERZ890510 | MGnify/ENA primary metagenome ERZ890510 (study PRJEB32303, sample SAMEA104408624) | aquatic metagenome | biome: Brackish water; feature: Chemocline; material: water | place: Baltic Sea | collected 2014-10-26T21:54:00 | depth 110 m ...
CGGTTTGGGACACTTTGCGAGAAAAAAAGGCAATTTTTTCAGGGAGAATGATGTTTTCTACGATTGGGAACGCTCAGGATTCTGGTGGAGGATACACGGTGAATCCTAAAGCGCTCATTTCCGATGGCTTACTTGATGCTTGCATTGTTGAAGACCTGTCTTTTTTAAGGGCTCTATCGATATTGCCTTCTGCGCGCGATGGAAAACATCTTTCAAAAAAGGAAGTCTCGTATTTTCAGGTAAAAAGTATGCTGATTGATACCGACCGGGGAATACCTATCCATGCAGACGGCGAGGTGAAAACATTACAGGCTAGAACAATCGAAGTGACTCTTTTGGCTGAAAAAATCACTGTATTTGTACCTAGGAGTGCTCCAGGCCAATTGTAAGTTCGAGTGGGAATAATTTTACTCCATCAGCGTATCTTCATTTATGAATGCAGACGAAAAAAGACGAATCATTGAGCGACTTCAAGCCCGTTACCAAGGGGTTTCTCGGGCCTCACAAGGGGCATACGGAAGTGAATCGTCATTTTCTGCATTGGATAGGCTTGTAGACGCCGGCGCATGTCGTTTTGGAGTTTGTGTAGATCAGCCAGATCGGAATAGTTTCGCTGCCTGCGACCTAGCACCGCCCTTGGCCCGAATGATTGACCACACCGCATTGAAGCCTGATACGACTGAAGCCCAAATTAGGGAGCTGTGTGAGGAGGCCCGGAAATACTGTTTTGCTTCGGTTTGTGTCAACCCCTGTTATGTTAGGTTGGCTGCCGAGCTACTCGCTGGTTCGCCAGTGGCTGTCTGTACCGTCATCGGTTTCCCTTTGGGCGCATCGGCTTCTCAGGTCAAGGCGTTGGAATCTGAAATCGCTATTCGAGATGGAGCGACTGAAATTGACATGGTCATCAACGTTGGGATGTTAAAAAGCGGGCACCACACGTACGTTGAAAACGATATGAGGGCCGTTGTTGACGCCGCAAAATCTGCTGCAACGAGCCGCTCAACTAGGCACAAGATCGTTACGAAGGTAATTTTAGAAACCGCGCTTCTTTCTGATGAAGAGAAAGTAATTGCTTCCGTTTTAGCTCAAAATGCAGGCGCCGATTTTGTTAAAACGTCCACTGGTTTTTCAAGTGGAGGCGCAACAGCGGCAGATGTGGCCCTTATGAGGCGAGCCGTGGGCCCCAAAATGGGGATAAAGGCTTCTGGTGGGGTCAGGACGAAAGAAGATGCTGAATTAATGATTGCGCATGGTGCCACTCGCATTGGCGCGAGTGCTTCGGTTGCGATTTTGAAAGGAAAAACCGGTGCATCCGGGTACTAATCATGAGATTATTTCTATCAAAAATGCCAGTAGTGGCCATATTTGGGTTCATTGCGGTTTTTTCTTTTGGCTGTGCATCCTCAAACTCCACAGGAATGACTGAGGCGACGAGTCAAGAGCCTGGTCCAATCAATTGGTCTGAAGTGGAAATGCTTGATATCACTCAGTATCCAGACCTTGCAATCGAATTCGATCGCAAGGTAGAGCACGATGTCCCAGATATTCTGCTGAACAGTCAGGCCGATAAAGGAGTGGTCGAAGAGGTCGAAGGGTTTCGGATTCAAGTTTTTTCCTCGGCAGATCGGAATGAAGCCGTAAAAGCAGAAGATCGAATTAAAGAGTGGTTCAATTCGCTAACCCAACAAAGGCGTGAGGTATTGGGTCTGCAGAAAGATCCTGTCATTTACGGTTTTTACAAACAGCCGTATTACAGAGTTAGAATAGGGGACTACCTATCTAGGGCGGAGGCACAACCTATTGTGAACGTGCTAAAATTGACTTTTTCTAGTGTGTTGATCGTGCCAGATTTGATTCAAGTCCTAAAATAGCTTCATTCTCTATGGGTTAGTCATTTTTTGGCGCCCAAGAATCGAGGCATTCAGATTCCGGCTGGTAAGACTCCTGTCTATCAGCAAACGGTTACTCAGATTCCAGTCTGTCACTTTTCGAGGGCCGTTAAATTACGGCCGTCAGATCACGGTCTGTCAGATTATGAGGGCCGAACAAGCTGCGCCAATAATCCCCGCTTCATTTTCTAATTTGGCGAAATGCAGATCCGCCTTCGAGGACAGATACTTTGAGTACAATTTAACTTTGTTCGGTCGTGATACTCCGCCGCCAATAATGATGGTATCTGGCGCAAACAAAAACTCGATGCGGTTTAAATATTGTTGAAACCGTCCAGCCCATTCAGGCCAAGAAAGACCTTCCTGTACCCTAGTTCGGTCCGAAGCATATAATTCTGCGGCATCCCCTTTGAGCCAAAGGTGTCCCAACTCAGTCCCCGGGATGAGAACTTGATTGTAAAACATGGCACTACCAATCCCTGTACCCACCGTAATGAAAAATACCAACCCTTTTGCCGCCGAGCCTCTCCCAAATTTGATGGAGGCAACGCCTGCTGCGTCGGCATCGTTTATTACAGTCACCTTACATCCTGTTTTTTCTGACAGCAGTTGTTCGACATGGGTGTCTATCCAAGAAGCATGAATGTTTGTCGCGGTGCGCACCAAGCCGTGTTCAACACGTGCCGGGACCGTACATCCGATCGCACCTTTCCAATCGAAGTGTTTAACTATTTTTAGCACAATTGCTGCTATCGCGATTGGCGTTGCGTCCTTTGGAGTAGGAATTCGGAAGCGTTTTGCCGTTAGTTCTCCCGTTGAAGTGTTAACAGGGGCGCCTTTGATCCCACTTCCTCCAATATCAATTCCTAACACTTCCACGACTCACCTGTTTTATTCATACTGCGTTAAATTAGTCATATTGAGACGGTGCAGCAACGCCCAACTGCGTATGTTTGAGCCGATAGCACTTTCACCTTTGATTGCATTTTGCTTCCATGTCTATACATCCACTTGCCGGAAAACCCGTCCCCCCGGATCTTTTGATTGATGTCGACGCCTTAGTCGCTGCGTATCATGATATTAAACCGGATCCAGAGGATATCCTTCAAAAGGTATCTTTTGGAACGTCTGGGCACCGGGGTTCTTCTCTTGATGGCCGATTTAATGAATCGCACATCTTGGCCACTGCCCAGGCAATATGTGATTACCGGATCTCTGCAGGAATAAAAGGCCCGTTGTTTGTTGGGAAGGATACCCACGCGTTATCGAATCCGGCTACGGACACGACGCTTGAAGTGCTCGCGGCGAACGGAGTCGAAGCTAGGTACCAAGGTCACGGTGGGTTCACACCTACTCCCGTTATCTCCAACGCCATCCTTTCTTTTAACAGGCGATCGAAAGGGGACCTATCGGACGGAATTGTAATCACCCCAAGTCATAACCCACCTCGTGACGGTGGATTTAAGTATAGTCCACCATCTGGGGGGCCTGCTGGAAGTGATATTACAGATTGGGTCGAAAAACGTGCCAACGAATACCTTTCGAAAGGATTAAAAGGAGTCAAACGTTTTGCACTAGGCAAGGCATTGACTTCAAAAAACGTTCAGGCCACCGATTTTAAGGAATCATACATCCTTGGGCTGCAAGAAGTTATAGATTTTGATTCAATTCGGTCTTCAGGTTTAAAAATCGGTGCAGACCCACTTGGAGGAGCAGGAACATTTTATTGGGCTAGGATTGCAGAAAAATATGGGATTCAGTTAAGCGTGGTAAACGAAGAGGTCGATCCCACTTTTTCTTTTATGCGAGTGGACTGGGATGGGAAAATCAGAATGGATTGTTCGTCTCCGTCTGCTATGGCGGGCCTGATTGAAATGAAGGATAAATATGACATTTCTTTTGGAAACGACCCTGATTTTGACCGTCACGGCATTGTAACCCCGCAGGGTGGGTTGATGAATCCCAATCATTACTTAGCCGTCGCCGTAGATTACCTATTCACATCACGGACATTGTGGCCGGAAGGGGCGGCGGTCGGAAAGACGCTCGTTTCGTCTTCCATGATAGACCGCGTGGCAAAGGCCATCGGTCGAACCGTTTTCGAGGTTCCTGTTGGTTTTAAATGGTTTGTAGACCCTCTTTTGGACGGAAGTTTGGGTTTTGGAGGTGAAGAAAGCGCCGGTGCTTCTTTTCTTACCCGAAATGGGTCCGCCTGGTCTACGGACAAGGATGGAATTATTCTGAACCTTTTAGCCGCTGAAATGACGGCCGTAACGGGCGTTAATCCGGCACAGCGTTATACAGAATTGACAAATGTGTTTGGAAACCCTGCATATTCCAGAAAAGACGCGGCAGCCACCAGAGACCAAAAGCAGATTCTGGCGAACATGACGGCTGATTCTGTTACCGTCGATCAATTTGCGGGAGAACCCATCACAGAAATACTGACCCATGCGCCAGGAAATAAAGCGGCCATTGGTGGTTTAAAAGTGACCACTCAAAACAGCTGGTTTGCCGCACGGCCTTCGGGGACGGAGGACATTTATAAAGTGTACGCCGAAAGTTTTCTGGGAGAGGCGCATTTGGAAAAGGTTCTGGCAGAAGCGCAAGACTTGGTATCGGACGTATTTTAAAAAGCCGGGCTATAACTTCTTGTGGGAGGGCCCGGCCAGTTTCTGAAGACTGTTTATTGCCGCGCCGCTAAAGCGGCGCGGCTTTCGTAGGCTTCCCTAGCAATCATAACGTCTTCTAAAAACCAACCTAGTTCATTCATTCTGAGCGCCTGAGGGCCGTCTACCAAGGCTTTGGAAGGAGCCGGATGGAAATCTACTAATACCATGTTGGCACCGGCAACAACACCTTGGGCGGTTGCGTGAAAAACGTCTAGAATTCCGTCCGGAGAACGTTTCCTTGATCCCACAGAGTGGGAGGGATCTACACAAACTGGCATTCTGGTCAATCTTTTTACAACGGGGACATGGCTAAAATCAACCATGTTTCGATGCGGATCTCCGCCTTGGTTCTTCATCCCACGTAGTCCGAATACTACGTTTGGATTGCCTTCACTGGCTAGATATTCCGCAGCATTTAGCGATTCATCCAACGTAATCCCAAATCCACGTTTGAATAGTACTGGTAATTCTTGTTGACGCCCCACGTGCTTCAATAGTTCAAAATTCTGGGTGTTGCGTGTTCCAATCTGCAGCATGACCCCGGTAGCGTTGCCCGTGGCTTTTAGGGCGTTTTGAATTTCTTCGATGTGAGATTCATGCGTCACTTCCATTGCAATAATCTTAATGCCATATTTGCCAGCCAAATCAAACACCCAAGGAAGACTAGATGCCCCATGTCCCTGAAATGAATACGGGTTTGATCTTGGTTTGTAGGCTCCCATCCGTGAGGTTACCTGCCCATGATCTTTCAGGGCCGAAAACATCATCTCAACATGTTCTGGAATATCTACGGCGCAAAGCCCAGCGAATACGTGTAGGTTGTCTTGGTCAATTGTCACTCCGTTATACGTGAATCCGTTCTGGCGAACATCCTCACCATGACGTCCGAGAATGCGATAGGCCTCTTGGATACGCACAACTCGGTCAACGCAGGGGAGACTCTTCATCTGGTCCACTGCAAGTGCTGCCGTGTTTCCGAGCAAATAGATTTCAGTCAGTCGCTGCTCCGTCCCCTGCACTTCGTGGATGGAGTACGTAAAGTACTTGCTGTCATCTAAATGCGAAATGAGTTGGCGATATTGTTCGCCAGAGCGATCTACGTTGGGTTGAAGGATCAGAATCATGGAAAAGCAGTTGTTCAGTTAAATGGAGTCGCAAGATAAAGCGACTTCCCAAAAGGATATCGCGGATCGCGTTAATTTGAACTAAATTTAAATCCGAATTTTTTCTACAGGAACCACGAATAAGTAGGAATTATTCGTAATCCTTTTGTGTAGAACCATATCGCAGATGCTCTCGAAGCCGAACAATGGGTAAAGTATGCCCGGAATCGGCTAAAATGAATGATTGTTCATTGGGGCTCACTCAGAATATCATGACTGATAGTTATAAATTGTCGTCCGCCCGCGCATTCCGGACTTTGAACAAATTTGCCTTAACTGTTCTGGCGGCAACAATTTTAGCCGCTGCACCCGTACTTGCACAGACAGATGTAAGAGACGCGCCATTCTGGGGAACCATGGCGGTGGCTGATACTGGTGGCAAACTCGGTGCCGTAAACGGAACTGACGACGGAGTCACGATCATGGGTGGTCAAGTGTTGGTCGGAGGAAATTTGATTCTAAAGCTAGAATTGTCCGGTGCAGGGGATGTACGGGTGCTAGCTGACCTAGATAATGATTTAGCGTCGTTTGAAGGTTCAGTAACCCAAAATTATGGGGCTGGTGGTACGAAGTATTTGGTTTGGACCAATCCGGGTTTTACTGCCGCGGGTGGAAATATCTGGGTCCGAGTGGTGTTCACTTCTGCTGGGGGCTTTATTCCCGCAACTGACGTCGATCACTCCGCGACGTATACTGGAGAGATCGAAGACAACTAAGTTACCGTCGTTCCGGCGGCCGGGTCTCCTACTATTGCTACCAATACGGGTGGTGGAACTACTACTGTTGTTCTGAACGGCGTCAATATTGATGTGGCTACAGCTGGAATACCCATTTTTGAAGGTCCAATTAGTACGGGTTCATTGACGATTAATGGAACGGGCGCAGATGATAATTTCAGCATAAGTCTGGTAGGTGGCGATCCTATACCTCCTCTTGGCATTGCAGTAAACGGACTTGGGCAAACTACGGGTGACAAAGTTACAATATTTGGTGGCGCTGCCCAGGCGACCGTAACCCACAATTTTACTAACCTTAATGATGGTTCAATCATGGTTTTACAGGGCACGGTTAGCTATGTCCCCGACTCGTACAGGACTTGAGCCGATTGCAGACGATCTTCCCGCGGCAGCTCGAGTATTCAATTTTAATTTTGGAGCTGAAACGATTACGATCTCAGACGATGGTGTCGCAGCTAACGGGAAAGCGTTCATCAATTCAAACGTGGGCGGCGAGTCTGTTACTTTCCAAGTGCCGACTGCCAGTATTACTGTCAATGCGGGAAGTGGTGCTGACCTTATTACTCTTGAAGACCTCGATTCAAGTTATCTCGGAACCGTAGTTATTAATGGGGATGCAGATAATGACGACCTGACGGCGACTTGGGCAAACGGAAGCCCACTCCAACACGGAGTGGTAACCTGGAATGGCGGCGCAGGAACGAACACGTTCGCACTAGTTGGCGGAGCTGGTTTTACAACCGTCACTCATGATTTTACAGCAGGATCCCTTGACGTAGATGCTGGAAATGACTTCGTCTACACAGGATCCAATGGGACAAATCTTGAAGATTTGGCATCCATAAATAAAGTGTTCAATTTTACAGCTGGCGTGGATGCGGTGGTTATCGCGAATGATGGCGCACCCTCCAATAATAGGGATCGCCTGACTACAGCTGGGATTACTCTCGATTTCGGGCGCCCAACGACGGCGGCTACGTTTAATGGTCTCGCAGGAAATGACACGTTCAAAATCGAAGATTTGGATAACGGCGACACACACACCTTGACCGTTAACGGCGGTGATGACAATGATATCATGACTGCTGATTGGGCAAATGGAGCTCCAGCACTTTCTCGAATCACGTTTAATGGCGATGCGGGTGGAACGAACTTTGATTCGCTTGTTATGGGCGCAGTGGGCGTCGGAACCGCGACTACTGTCACACATGTTTACACCAATGCTTTTGATGGATTTGTGACGGTAGACGGCGGCACGTTGACGTATACGGGTCTCGAACCAATTACAGACAACCTATCTGCCACCAATCGAATTTTTAATTTTAGCGGTTCAGCAGATGCGATCGATTTTGATTTTGTGCCTAATGCAGGTCAATCGATAATAAGTTCTACGGGCCCAACTAGTGAGACCACAACGTTTACGAATCCAACTGGATCGTTGACCATCAACGGGAACGGCGGTGACGATACGTTTAACGTAGAGCCAGCGCTCATTTACCCCATTACCGTGAATGGAAACGGCCAAGCCGTTGCGGATACATTTACGTTAGACTCAGCTTCTCTTGGTGGTGGCGTGAAAATCACTTTGACCGAGTCGAGTACTACTGACGGTGTTTATTCATTTAACTCAGCTCATCAACCTGTTACGTATACAGGAATGGAAATTGTGAGTTTGCGATTTTCTGATCCAAACGCTTATCCTTTGGCGACCTATCCCGGAGACATATGGTATCCTCTTCATACAGAAACGGGGATATCCATCGAGCCGTATTTTAACTGGGATATTGAACATTGGCCTGCACCTGCTCATCTTTCTTCGTTGGTTACTCTGAGACTTGATGTTTCGCTCAACAGCGATCTCTCTGTTCCAGTTTTCTCGACGATTACCAAAGAAAACAATGTAACCGCACTGACCTCGGTCGTTCTTCCCAATACGGACCATTACATAACGGATGTCGATAATGATGTTGGTATTCCCTTACTCAATAACAAAGACTACTATTGGGGACTAACGGCTACGTTACTTTCAGGTGATATTTTCTGTCAGGTTAGCCGATTTAAAACCATTCCAGCTCTACTTCCTGCCTTGACCTATCCTAAAGATGCGCTGACAATTCCGTCTTTAGATTTCGATTTCCATTGGAACGTAGGCAGCGCAACGCAACCTGAAGTGTATTGGAGAATTGACGTCGACAGTAATGTAAAAGCTTCGTTCAATGGTAAAACTCCGTTCAATGTCGGTGGTGACATCGAGAATGACAACGACAAGCTGCCAATTGATGGTTTTGCAGACAACACGCAGTTCAAATCGTCTGATTTGAGGGCGCCTTTGACCTGGGGTACGACATACTCTTGGAGAACGGCTACTATGTGGCCGGTCGCTCCTACAGGATGGGTGCCGCAAGAGATATTTGATAAGAACGAAACGGATCGAATGGTTTCCATTTCGTCGCTTTTCCAGTTCCAAACTCAGACGTTGGCTTATGTCCCGACGCCAAGCTATCCGACCGGCGGTTTGACCGTTCCTTCGAATGCTCCGCTACTAAGTTGGTGGGTTGGCGGTCCGTTTGGCGCGTTAACGTTTAATCTGGAAATCAGAGAAGCTATCTCACTAATTCCTTATTGCAACGTAGCTACTTGGCCTACTGGTGTCACGGGTACTCAGTTTAATACCAGTGCTTGTTCACCTGCATTAATTGCTGGGAAGAACTATGAATGGCGGGTTCAGAGCACAGACGGTACGACTACCTCGGCGTTTTCTGCCTGGGCAGCATTTTCGACCAACGGTCAAGGTGTAGCTGGACCTGCTACTCCTTCGTATCCAATTGGAAACCTGGAAATCTACACTACTAATCCTCAACTTCATTGGTTTACTCAGAAGGACAATACCGGAATTAGTTTTACCGCTCATTATGCAAAACGACCTACTCTTCCCGGAACTGCTCCAGTAAGTTGTACTGCTTTGAAGGCAATTCCCAATACGATAGCTGGCGATGTGTTCGATCTTGCATCGCCGTTGTCCACAACGTATGTAGATGCGCTAGGATTGGTACCTGGAGCTACTTATGATTGGTGTGTCACGTCAACTGGATTGAATGGCACGGTTGAAGGAACTGTGGCCACATTTAAAGTAGCTGGTGGTCTCGCTAAGAACTTCCCAGTTGCATCGTGGCCAAAACCAAATCCAACGATTTATTCTCTTACGCAGATCCTTCATTGGTATCTCGAAGGTTCGTATTTCGACGTGTTGTCTTATGAAGTAGAATGGTGCAAAGGCATTCCAAGTGGAACTACTCCCGTATTTTTGGGCGCTGGCTGCACGACTGTCGCTGGTATTACTCAGCAACAGCTCGAAATATCTGGACTTGCTTATGGCGATATCGTTATCTGGCGGGTTAGAGCTCACTACACTTCGGGATCGCCTTCTGATTGGGATGCTGCCATTGCAAAAGGAGGATTTACGGTAACCGGTCTGTTAAGTGGGCTAGCTGCTAACCTAACCTATCCAGCCGGAAATCTGATCATTTATGATTCAGATGCTACGTTTAGCTGGTGGGTAAGTGGTGGTGTTGGCGTGGCCAACAAGTTCAAAATTCAGTATAGCTACGCCGAAACATTCCCAATTAATGGTGCGGTTACTATTGAAACGTTTAGCACGACAGCATTCCTAAACGTTACGGGCTTGATCCCAGGTCACACCTATTGGTGGCGTGTCGCGGTTTCCAATGACAATGGCGCCACGTACGGTGCTTGGTCTACAGTTGCTAGCTTCGCTGTTCATCCTGGAGCAAGTGCTGTCATGCCGCGCATTGGTAGTCCGTCCAATACCATGACGATTGCTACGAGTACACCGACGTTGTCATGGGTGGTGCCAGCAGAATCAGAGTCTGTATTGACGTATGATTTACGCTACGCATCGACTGAGGCGGGACTTGAGTCAAGTGCTACGATCTTGGAAGGATTAATGACTCCATTTACTCAATTGAGTGAATTGGTGGCCGGCGACTACTTCTGGCAGGTTCGTTCACGCTCGACTAACGGCGATATTTCACCTTATTCACCCGTTGGCGAGTTCACAACTACGGCATCGTTCAGCGTGGGCGTCGAAGACGAAGAAATCACCTTTGGTGAGTTACCAACATCGTTTGAATTGGGTCAGAACTATCCTAACCCGTTCAATCCGAGCACTACTATTGAATTCCGCATGTCGGAATCAGCCAACGTGTCGTTGAAAGTTTACAACGTGCTTGGTCAAGTCGTCAAAACGTTGGTTAGTGGGACTATGCCATCGGGTGTGCACCACGTAACATGGGATGCACGAGATGAAACGGGATCGCCAGTTTCGAGCGGTTTGTATCTATACCGCATGGAATCAACCGGCTTTTCGACTTCAAAAACGCTGGTGTTGATGAAGTAATTCATCAGCGAGGGAGCCAGAAAGTAAGAAGGGCGGGCCGCGATAGCGGCCCGCCCTTCTTCGTTAAAGTCAACAATTTTAAACGGTTGTAAGCTTTAAGCCGAAACCGTTAGGCCAGTACTCCGTGCTTTCTGCCTACCCGAATAAATGCAGCCACGCAGTCATCGATTTGCTCTGATGAGTGGCCGGCCGAAATTTGCACACGAATACGAGCCTGTCCCTTAGGAACTACGGGGAAGGAGAACCCAATAACATAAATACCTTCAGCAAGTAGATCGGCAGCCATATTTTGCGCCAGTCTGGCTTCGTACAGCATTATTGGTACGATGGGGTGAACGCCGGGTTTAATATCAAACCCCGCATTGGTCATGGACTCGCGAAACCGGACTGTGTTTTTTTCCAAGCGGTCTCTTAGTTCGGTGGATTCGCTCAACATGTCCAAAACGGTCAAGCTTGTATGGGCAATAACCGGTGCCAATGAGTTTGAAAACAAATACGGGCGTGATCGCTGACGCAGCAATTGGACAATTTCCTTTCTGCCAGTCGTAAAGCCTCCCATGGCGCCACCAAGAGCTTTGCCGAGTGTGCTGGTAATAATGTCTACTCGGCCCATCACGTCGCAATGCTCGATTGAGCCTCGTCCTGTGGGCCCAAAAAAGCCAGTCGCATGACATTCATCAACCATAACCATTGCGGAATACTTGTCGGCTAGGTCGCATATTTCAGCCAATTTGGCAATCGACCCGTCCATACTAAATACACCGTCCGTTGCTATCATCATTCGTTTCGCACCCGTCGCTTCTTTGAGACAGCGCTCGAGATCGGCCATGTCACCGTTGTTGTATCTAAAGCGTTTTGCTTTACAGAGCCGTATGCCGTCGATGATTGAAGCATGATTTAAGGAGTCCGAAATAACGGCACATTCGTCATCAAGCAATGTCTCAAAAAGGCCTCCATTTGCATCAAAACAGGCTGCGTACAGAATAGTGTCTTCGGTGCCAAGGTATGTTGAGATGCGTCTTTCCAATTCCTTGTGTACGTCCTGAGTGCCACAAATAAAGCGGACCGAGGACAGTCCGAACCCATATTTTTCTACACCCGTTTTGGCTGCGTCAATTAGCGCCGGATGGTTTGCAAGGCCCAAATAGTTGTTTGCGCAGAAATTAACTACGTTTTCGCCAGTGGAAACCGAAATGTTGGCAGCCTGCTGCGAGGTTATGACGCGTTCTTCTTTGTGCAGGCCAGCTTCTTTGATTTCTGTTAAAATGGCTTGAAGCTGGGGGCGGGTGGAATCAAACATGATATGTAGCAGGGATAAAGATTGGTGAAAGCCAAGGCCTTGAATAGTCTCAGTCGCTAAGAATTGGCGTTTTTGGCCCGAACATGAGTGAGCATGTCGCTTACCATAGCTTCCAGATCATAATTGGGTTGCCACTTCCAATCGTTTCTAGCTCTTGAGTCGTCAATGGACGAAGGCCATGAGTCAGCGATGGCCTGCCTGAAATCAGGCTCGTAAGAGCACTCGAAAAGGGGAATATGGCGACGTATAGCAGCCGCAAGTTCACCTGCGGAAAAACTGAAAGCACTAAGATTGTAGCTCGTTCTGACGGTTAGTGAATCGTAATTGGAGTCCATAATATCCAAGATTGACTTGACCGCATCGGGCATGTACATCATGGGCATTCGCGTCTCCTCCGTTACAAAACACGTGTATGAACCATTTTTGACCGCTTGAAAAAACATATCTACAGCCCAATCTGTCGTACCTCCTCCTGGTGGAGAAGAATAACTAATGATCCCCGGAAAACGGACCGATCGAATATCCACATGATGATGATCTTGGTGAAATTTACACAAGAGCTCGCCAGTAACTTTCGTGGCGCCGTACATCGTTCCTGGCTCAGTAACGGTTTCCTGAGGAGTGTTGGTTTTTGGGGTGGAAGGGCCAAAAACGGCGATTGAACTAGGCCAAAAGATTCTGCAATTAAAGCGCCTAGCTACTTCTAAAACGTTGCGGACCCCGTTCACGTTTACATTCCATGCCAACTCTGGATGCCGTTCACCAGTCGCAGATAAAATGCCTGCCAAATGGTAAATCGTATGGATGTCATTGGAGCTTACAATTTTTTCCAGTGACTCCATGTAGGTTACGTCGAGAACGTCGTATTTTCGACCCGATCGAAGCGTTTCTGGCATGCGCAAATCAGTAACAAGGACTTGGTTTTGCCCAAGTCTTTCGACGAGCGCATCGGCCAAGTCAATGCCAATTTGGCCATTCGCACCGGTAATCAATATCATCCTTTTCCTAATTTAAATAGATCTAAAAGATACAACGACCATTGAGTCTCAATGTAGTAGTTTCTGGTGGATTGATTGGATGTTCACACAACCATATGGTCCTACTTCTATAATTTATTCGCATCTTTGGAGCCTGAAAGGCGTAATTGAATGCCGACTTATCTCTAGTGCGTTATCGCTCTGTACCCAGATTACAATTTGTTATCAGAAACTATGAAAATCTTTAGCGGCGGATTGTCTTTCGTTTTTATTCTGCTCTTGTCAACGGGATGTGCATCACCCAATACAGCCTCCAGCGGCGGTGACTATTACTCGTCGACCATCCAGCCCATCTTTGATGCGAAGTGTTCGTCCTGCCACGGCGGTTCGAAAACGGATGCTGGCCTAAATTTAACCTCATGGAAGAATCTGGTTAAAGGTTCAGATGCAGGGGAGGCTATTATTGCCTTCAACAGCGCGAACAGTGTGCTCGTCGAGATGGCTACCAAGCTGCGCCCAGCAGCACATCCCAGCTCTCAGCCTTCCTCTGTACTAAGTGAAGCTGAACTATCAACCATTACCTCTTGGATTGATAATGGTGCTAAAGGGCCCGAAGGTTTGGCTCCATTTTCTGGAAACCGAGAGTTTGTTTATGTAACCAATCAAGGCGAAGCGACCATTAATGTGATCGACGTTGAAGAAAATGTTGTTGCTCGGTTGGTTGATTTGAAAACGATGGGATTTGATGCGGGTGCGAAGCCACATCACTTGGCTGTGGAAGAAAACGGGTCCTTCTGGTACGCAACATTGATTTCTGCTGGCGTAATCTTGAAGTTTAATAGGAATAATGAGATTGTTGGAAGGGCAGCCTTTGAGGTTCCTGGACTGCTCAGCATGGATCCGTCGTCTGACCGCCTATTTGTTGGTCGGTCTATGGCAGCAGTTAATCCTCCACAAAGAATCGGAATGATTGATCGCAGGACGATGGAGATTGAGGAATTGGAAGTATTTTTCCCTCGCCCACATGCTTTGGCTGTGTCGTCTGACGGAAAATATGTTTACACCGCGAGCCTGGCTGAAAACAAAGCGGTAGCGATTGATATCGAAAACGAAGAAGCGTCATTCAAAGATATTGAAGGCCCCATTCATACGATCGTTGATTTGGAGGTCTCTCCAGATGGGAAAACCATGGTTGGAACGGCTCAGTTGACGGGCAAATTTTTCTTTTTTGATGCTACAGATCAAGCAAATTTACCTATTACGGATGAAATCGACGTCAATGCGGCGCCTTGGCATCCTGTTTTTAGTCATGACGGAGCAAAAGTGTACGTCGCCAACAAAATGGCACAGACTGTGAGCATTATTGACGTCACTTCTCGATCTGTAGAGGCCGTTATTGAAGGGTATGGGTTGGCTCAGCCACATGG
>ERZ890510.1573-NODE-1573-length-14554-cov-6.563487_pt1 | contig 14554 bp, 12 predicted proteins | sample MGYA00521265_ERZ890510 | MGnify/ENA primary metagenome ERZ890510 (study PRJEB32303, sample SAMEA104408624) | aquatic metagenome | biome: Brackish water; feature: Chemocline; material: water | place: Baltic Sea | collected 2014-10-26T21:54:00 | depth 110 m ...
TCGCACGCACCCGCGTGACGGACATCATCCAGCCTGCCAACGAGGCACAGAAGAGCTACAAGGACCGCGCAATGAAGATCGGCGCGCATCATGTCGCCGCCGTCGTGACCGCGCTGTGTTCGCCGGCGGGCAAGGCGATCACCGGTCAGCTGCTGGGGGTACGCGGGCGCGAGGTATTCCTGTTCAACCAGCCGCGTCCCGTGGCCAGCTTCGAGGCTGGAACCCCGGCCACGCTGGCACAGGAACTGACCACCAGACTCGGCGGCCAGTTCACCGATCTGACTACCGATCTCGAAGCCTTCAACACCGAACCCCTGGTCTGAGGAGACCCGCCATGTCCGACTCGATCGTCGTAAAGACCGTCGAAGAGCTGAAGGATGCGCCCGAGGAGTACCAGGCCGCCGTCTCCAAGCTCGTCATCAGCCATGCCATCAACGAACTCTATGGCGCCCAGGTGTTCGACGAACCGGCCATCGCCTATGCCCCGACGCCCTATGCCAAATGGCTAACCTGTCGCGTAGCCATGGAAGAGTACGGGCATCATGTGCGCTTCAAGCAACTCGGCACCCAGATGGGAATTGCCGAGGATCGCATGTTGCCGGGCGCGGGCAAGAAGCCGCTGTCGATCTTCGAGTTCCCCCTCAAGAATTGGGAGGAATTCGTCGCCATCAAGCTGCTGGCCGATCTCGCCGAAATCCTACAGGTCGAAGACCTGCTGCATTGCACCTTCCATCCACTGCGCAACCTCGCGCGTGCAACGATGCCTGAGGAACGCTTCCACGCGCAGTTCGGCGAGGATTTCTCGGCCGAACTCGTCAAGACGCCCGACGGCAAGGCCCGGCTTCAGGCGGCGGTGAACGAATACTATCCCTACCTCCCGTCCTTCTTCGGCGGTTCGAAGTCCAAGAACAACGAGATCTTCCGCAAGTGGAAGATCAAGCAGCGTACCAATGACGAAATGCGCGAGGACTATGTCCGGCGTGCGACCGAAGTGGCCGCCAAGTACGGCCTCACGTTGCCGGAGATCCGGCAGGCTGCCTGAACCTCACGACATGAGCCCGACCGTCGCCGTGCCCGGCCCGCAATTTTTCTCCCTGCGCGCGGACGTTCGCGCCGCATCCTGGTTCGCGGCGCTCGGCGAGCCACTCACCGAGGGTGATCACAGCGACGCTGCGGCATACGCTACGGCGCTCGGGTTCAACGCCCTGGAGATCGGCCAGGCGCGCGACTGGCCCGACGCCGAGCGCCTTCTTAAAGCGCCGGACTGGGCGCCAGCCTGGTGGGATCGCGAGGAAACGCTTCGACAACAGTTGCTCACTGAAGCCAAGGGCCGCTATCCCGAGCGTGCACTGTGGTCGTCTCTCACCGAACTGACAACGGAAGCCGGCGAAGTGGTGCATGGCAAGGCGGCGACCGCGGCGGCACGGATGGGCAACGCTGCGCCGGCCTCGATCCATGTCGCGGCCGGTGCAGCGTCGCAGGCCGTCTATCACCTCGCACTGGCACGGCTTACCAAGCAAACAGCTTCACCTTTTGAAAGCAAGTTTCGCCTTTTCGCCGCCGGCCGCTGGCCGCTGGGTGTCCTGGAATCCAGGCTGGTGCTGTTCTGAGAGAACCGGCCATGACTTCCTGCCACGCTCCCAAACGCGCCATCGGCCAGCCGGCAGGCGAGGACGAGGTCTTTCCGGCCATTCTGGCAAGCGCCATCGCGGCAACCCTGCCCTGCGGCGAAGCCACCCTTGTAGCCGACGCCGGCTACTCGCCATGTTTCGAGCGGGCGGCTAGGTTCAATGAGCCGGTCGAGGCGTTTCTGCCCGCCGGCTTTAGGAGGAAACGTTGTCCCAGGACAACCCGCGAATTGCCATCCTCGGCTTCGCCATCGAGTGCAACCGCTTTTCGCCTGTCACCACGGCGGCCGATTTCGAGCAGGATGTCGATATCCGTGGCAACCGCATCGTGAGCGAAGCGCGTTCCGGCGCATCGATCACCATGCCGGACTTGCCCGGCTTCTTCACGGAGATGGATCGCACCGGCAACTGGACGCCGGTGCCGCTCCGCGTGTCGCTCGCCCAGCCCGGCGGTCCGGTCGAAGAAGGCTTCTTTCGCGATTACCTGAGCGAAATCGAAGCCGGCCTCAAGGCGGTTCTGCCGCTCGAAGCGGTGTTCATTTCCAGTCATGGTGCGGCACTGGCGCAAGGCACTGACGATCCCGACGGCGATCTGTTCGAGATCGTGCGCCGCGTTGTCGGACCCGACACCCCGGTGATCGCCGTGTTCGATCTGCACGCCAATGTGTCACGCCGGATGATCGACAATATCTCGGTGTTCGTCGGCTACCTTGAGAACCCGCATACCGACATCCATGAACGTGGTGTCGAAGCCGCCAGACACATGCGCGAATGCCTCGCCGGCGCCAGGACGGTGGTCGAAATGGTCAAGGTGCCGATCGTGCCGCCCCAGATCTCGCTGCTCACCGCCAGGGGGCCATACGCCGACCTGATCAAATACGGCCAGACCAAAGTAGGAGACGACATCCTCAACGTGTCGGTGATGGCGGGTTTCGCCTACAGCGACAGCCCGAAGAATGGTCTTACTGCCGTTGTCACTGCACGCAACGGCGCGCACCAGGCCGCGGCCGATCTCGCGCTCGACATCGCCACGCGTGCCTGGAACACCAGGGAGCGTTTCAAGCGAGCGATGATGTCGCTCGGCGACGCCGTCCAGCTTGCCGTCTCCGTCGGTCGCGACCGTCGTCGCAAACCGATCATTCTGGCCGACGTCGCCGACAACCCCGGAGGCGGCGGGCGCGGCAACACCACCTACCTGTTGCGCGCGCTGAAAAGCGCTGGCGCCCAGGACGTCATCTTCGGTGTATTCAACGACGCCGCCCTCGCGCAAAAAGCACACTCCCTGGGCGAAGGCGCCATCTTCACCGCATCGCTGAATACGCAGGAGCATCAGGAATTTTCCCTGCCCTTCGATTGCGAGGCCAAGATCGTGAAGTTGTCGGACGGCCGCTACGTCGGCCGCCGCGGTGTGCTGAGGAATGTTTCATCGGACATGGGGCCCTCAGCATTGCTCGACCTGGGCGGCATCCAGGTCGTGGTCATCAGCAATCGCTGCCAGTGCATGGATCCCCGTCAGTTCGAGATGTTCGACCTCGACATCGCACGAGCACGTGTCGTCGTGGTCAAGAGCCGTGGTCATTTCCGTGGCGGCTTCGACGAGTTCTTCAAGCCCGAGCAGATCTACGAAGTCGACTGTCCGGGTCTCACGTCACCGGTGCTGGCGAATTTCACCTGGACTAAACTGCCGCGCCCGGTTTATCCGCTCGACGAGGAGACAACCTGGACGCCTCCTCGCGCGCCATGAGTGCAATCAACGCTCCGGCAGGGGAATGAATTCCGGATCGCCAGGCACTGTGGCGAACCGGCCGTTCTTCCAGTCGGCCTTGGCCTCCTCGATCCGCTCCCTGGTCGAGGCCACGAAGTTCCACCAGATGTGGCGCGGCCCGTCGATCGCAGCACCGCCGCACAGCATGACTTTCGCGCCATCCGCGCCAGCCACGATCCCTACGTCGTGACCCGCAGCCAACACGGCGAGATCTCCCACCGCCAACGCGCGATCTCCGACCACGATGCCACCTTCGGCGACATAGGCCGCTCGCTCGGCATGTTCCGGCGACACGGCGATCCTCGCCCCCGGCTCCATCTCCACGGCAACGTAGAATATCGGCGAGAAATGCGTCGTGGGTGCGACGCGCCCGTCATAAGTGCCGACAATCAGGCGGAACGCGGATTCTCCTTCGCGCCACGCAGGCAAACGCGCGGCCGCGACATGCTCGAAGGCCGGTGCAGCGGCTTCATGGGCCTTGGGTAGCGCCACCCACGTCTGGACACCATGCATGCGAAAGCCTGTCCTGCGCATTTCCGGCTCCGTGCGCTCGCTATGCACGATGCCACTGCCCGCCGTCATCCAATTGACATCGCCAGGTTTGATCGGCTGGGCAAAGCCCAAACTGTCGCGGTGGAATATCCCACCCGTGAACAGGTACGTCACCGTGGCGAGGCCGATGTGCGGATGTGGTCGCACCTCCATACCGCCGCCCGGCGGTACATCCATCGGACCGAAATGGTCGAAGAAGATGAACGGACCAACCATGCGGCGCTTCGTGCTCGGAAGCACACGTCGCACCAAAAAGCCGGCCCCAAGATCGTGCGGGCGGCCCTGGATCAGAAGTGCGATTGGATCGGCCAACTTGTCCTTCCTCCCCGGCTGTGCTGCAACGGCATGTCATGACCCCGCCCGCCCGCGACCTCTCGCCGTTCTTCGCGCCGCGCAGCATCGCGATTGTCGGCGCCGGAGAGCGCGCCACGTCGTCCGGCGGTGCGATCATGCAGATGTTGCGCCAAGCCGGATATGGCGGCCGCGTGGTGCCGGTCAACCCCAAGGGCGGTACGATATTCGGTTACGACTCGGTGACCTCGATCGGCGCCATTGCCACGCCGGTCGATCTCGCGGTCATCGTGATCCGTCCCGACGCCATCCTCGACGCCGTCCGCGAATCGGCCGACCGCGGCATTCGCAACCTCCTCATTCTGCCCGGCGGCTTTGCCGAGGCGGGTCCGATCGGGATCGCACGCAGCGAGGCGCTGCTGAAACTCGCGGCAGAGCGCGGCCTCACCATCGCCGGCCCGAACTGCGCCGGCCTTATCCATCTCGATCCGGAGTGGCGCTTTGCCGCCACATTCCTGCGCGACCTGCCGCCTGGATCGAAGGCCGCCACCAGCAACGGCCTGGCGTTCATCTCTCAATCCGGGGCGCTCGCCGAGGAATTCATCGACAAGGCCAATGCCCGCGATCTGCCGCTGATGTCGGTGGTTTCGGTTGGCAATGCCGTCCATCTCGGTGTCGAGGACTACCTCGCGTGGCTGGGCGAGCGTCCGGAGATCGGAGCGGCGCTTCTGTACGTCGAATCGATCGAGGATCACGAGCGCTTCCGCCACATCGCCCGCGCCGTCGCAGCGGTCAAACCGGTGATCGCCCTGTTCGGCGGCCGGACCGAGATCGGCGGGCGAGCCGCCGCCGCGCACACCGGTGCCATCGCCAACGACGACGACGCCATCGACGCCTTCTGCACCTCTTGCGGCATCATCCGGGTAAAAAGCCTGCGCCGGTTACTGCTCGCAGCCAAAGCATTCGGCCGCTTTCCCGGAGGGCTGGGCAAGCGGACGTTGATCCTGTCCAATTCCGGCGGTCCCGGCGTGCTCTGCGCCGACCGCGCTTCGCTCGAAGGATTGGAGCTCGGTGCGCTGCCGTCCGCCATGGCCGAGGTGCTGCGCCAGCGTCTGCCGCAGGAGGCGTCGATTGCCAATCCGATCGACCTGCTTGCCGATGCCCGGGAAGACCGTTTTGGATTGGCCCTGGAAGCGGCCCTGAACCACGCCGCTCAAGCCTACGACATGGTACTGATGATCCATGTCGTGCCGTTCATGGTCGATGCCGCGCCGGTGATCGACCGACTTGCCGGCCTCGCCGCCGCGGCCCCGATACCGATACTTCACAGCATGATGGGAACCCTGCCCGGCAAGGCCGACTGGTTCGCGACCATGGAGCGCGCCGGGATTCCCATGTTCAATGATGTCGAGGAAATGGCCGAGGCCGCCGGCCTGCTTGCACGCTATCCCGTCCTTCAGCAAGCCACTCGCGTGGATGGCCCAACCCCTGCGACCTTTCGTGATCGGCGCCACCCTTAGGGCAAAAAACCGTCCGCCTACAGACGGTTACGGACATTGCACGGGTGTTGCATTTTTGCAACTTTTTGTTGGACTTGTGGATAGTGCGTAGCCAGTATCGCCCACGGTGAGGCATCGCGCGGGGTATCGACTTGGGGAAGTCGATGGATTCGCCAAGTAGCCTCCAAGCCGGTTTGTCGTATTGAAAATTGTGGGGAGAGGCCGATGGCGTTCAGGACTATGCGCGACCAGCGCTGGCGAACCGTCCGCGCTCTGGTAGCTGCAACCGTCGCCGTATCCACGCTTCAGCTTTTCTGCGCCGCGGCATCGTTTGCCCAAGCGAAGGCGCCCAGCAAAAAGCAACTCCGTGCGCCAGTCAAATCCGCACCAGCCGCTAAGACTGAACCAGGCCCTGACGTTCAGCCCTTCTCCATAGGCAGCGACGGCTCGGTAGTCGAACAACTCGTCGGCCTCAAAGTTGATCCGGCGGATGCCATGGCAGCCGCCGATGCCGTGAACAAAGCGCTGGACCAGCCGGAGGTGAAGGCTGCCAACTCGGGCCGGGCTATCCTGGAGTCACAAGGGTCGAACAAGCCGAAGCGCCTGGTCGCGCTGCAACTCTATTCCACCAGTTCCCTGGCCGTGGAACTGGAACGCGGTGCCGACGGTACCTTCGGCTTCAAGCTCGCCCCTGGCGCCACCGAGAACGACGATCAGCGCGTTTCGACCCTTCCCGGCGCAACTTCCGCATCGGGCCCGGGCACCCGAGCGATCGTCAACGGCTCGGTAACCGTCATCAAGGCGAGTACTGCCACGCTGGTCTCCAGCGTAGTGTCAACCGGCGCTAGTGCAGCGACGCTCAAGGAATTGACCCAGGCATTGGCAGGGTTCGCACCGGCGGCGGCCAAGCTTGAGATTGTTCAGGGTCGCACGGCCGATGGGGCACCGCGCCTGCTCCTGGCCAGCCTCGGCGATGGCCAGAACAAGCAATCCTTCTGGTGGTTCGCGCCGCCCAACCAGCCGGAAGGCTGGTTCGACAACGGCGGCCGGCGATTGGGCGGAACGGCTTTGACCGATCCGCGCCCGGGCGCACGCATCTCTTCGCCGTTCGGTATTCGCCGCTACTCGTTCGGTATTCGCCGCTACTACGGTCGCAAGAGCGGCGGCGGCTTCCACAACGGGATCGACTTCGAGGGCAAGACCGGCGAGCCGATCTTCGCTGCGGCCGATGGTGTCATCAATCATCAGGGCTGGTACTTCAACTACGGTCGTACCGTGAAGATCAACCATGCCGACAGTTTCGAGAGCCTTTATGCTCACATGTCGCGTTTCGCCGCAGGCATGGGACCCGGCAGCCGGGTTCACAAGGGTGACCTCATCGGCTATGTCGGGTCGACCGGCCGGTCGACCGGCGCACACCTGCACTTCTCCGTGATCGTGAACGGCCAGTTCGTCGACCCGGCACCGTACATTTCGGACAAGGGCGGCAGTGGTCCGCTGGCCGGCGAGGCGCTGGTCGCCTACCGTCAATGGCAGCAGGAAATCGTCCGCATGAGCCGCCGCGGCAGTCCGCGGTCGGACGAAGAGCGGTACCCCGGGTTGCAAGGGACCGAGCCCTGGTCGCGCAACCCCTTCGCATCGCGCAGCTCGGACCGTCTCTGATCGACGGTCCTTGGGGCTCATTGTCCGCAGAGAGGCGACGACCCGCGTTTGGCCTGTTGCCTGTCGGCTCGCCACAGTGGACAATCTCGAACGTCCAACCAATTAAGGGGGCAGCATGCGTAAGGTTATGATGGCGGCAACCGCCGGATTTGTCGCAGTCGTTCTGGGCACCGCGGGAACAGCCCATGCCGGCAAGGAACTCGACGCCATCAAGGCGCGCGGCCAACTCCTCTGCGGCGTTGGAACGGGTACCGCCGGCTTCCACTTGGCCAATACCCAGGGCAAGTGGGTCGGCCTGAATGTCGATGTTTGCCGCGCAGTTTCCGCCGCCATTTTCGGCGATGCCGACAAAGTGAAGTACGTGCCGCTGACCGCACAGCAGCGCTTCACGGCGCTCCAGTCGGGCGAAGTCGACATGCTGTCCAACAATACGACATGGACGCTGACGCGGGATACCGCGCTCGGGTTCGACTTCACCGGCGTCACCTATTATGACGGCCAGGGATTCATGGTTCCCAAGAAGCTCGGCGTGAAGAGCGCCAAGGAGCTGAATGGCGCCACGGTTTGCGTCGCGCCCGGCACGACCACCGAACTCAACCTCGCCGACTATTTCCGCGCCAACAAGATGACCTTCAAGCCGGTGGTCATCGAGAAGGTCGACGAGATCCGGGCGGCGTTCTTCTCCGGCCGCTGCGACGTCTATACCACTGACGCGTCCAGCCTTGCCGCAACACGGGCCGCCAATGTGCCGGCGCCGCTCACCGTCGAAGACTTCGTCATTCTGCCGGAGATCATCTCCAAGGAACCGCTGGGACCGGTCGTCCGCCACGGCGACAGCCAGTTTGCCGACATCGTGCGCTGGGCGCTGTTCGCTATGGTCGAGGCCGAGGAATACGGCATCACCTCGAAGAACGTCGACGAAATGCTGAAAAGCGACAATCCGACGATCAAGCGTATCCTCGGCACGACGCCGGGCATGGGCAAAGCCCTCGGGGTCGCCGACAACTGGGTCTACCAGATCATCAAGCAGGTCGGTAACTACGGCGAGAGCTTCGACCGCAACGTCGGTCCTGGCTCACCGCTCAAGATCGCCCGTGGCCAGAACGCGCTCTGGACCCAGGGCGGTCTGCAGTACGCCCCGCCGATCCGCTGACCTTGCCACGTACGCGGGCTGACTAGTCAGCAAGAATCGGACCACCGCCGCCCGCCTCGCGGGTCGGCGGTGGTTTGGTTTTGGCCGGTTGCAAGCATGGAATTCTCTCCTACACTGCGATCAATATCGGCCGAAATGAACGCCGAACAAACGCTGCGGTCAGGAAGAGGCTAGCGTATGGCTGTCGAGGCATTCGGCTCCGCGCCTCGCGTGAAGGTTGCGCCCTGGAACGATCCGGTTGTCCGCGGCTGGGTTTTCCAGATCGTCGTGGTGGGGCTGGTCGCAGCGCTGGCCTGGTATCTCATCGGCAACACTCTCGACAATCTGAATCGCCAAAAAATCGCCAGCGGGTTCGACTACCTCGGGCGCGAAGCCGGTTTCGAGATCGGCGATACGATGATCTCCTACTCACCCGCCAGCACCTATGCACGGGCGATCTGGGTCGGCATTCTCAACACCCTGCGCGTTGCCGTTCTGGGCATCATCCTCAGCACCATACTGGGAACGTTGGTTGGCATCGGCCGGCTCTCGCCCAATTGGCTGCTCAGCAAGATCTGCGAATGGTATGTCGAGGCATTCCGCAACGTGCCTCTGCTGCTATGGCTGTTCCTGTTCTACAAGTTGATCGTCGAGGCCTTCCCGGGTCCGCGCCAGGCGATCAGCGCGTTCTGGAATTCTGTGTTCCTCAGCAACCGCGGCCTCTATTTCCCGGTACCCGTCGCCGACCCGATCCACAAGTGGATGGGCGTCGGCCTGTTGGCTGGCATCATCGGTGCAATAGCCCTGCACCGCTGGGCGAAGAAGCGCCAGGAGGCGACCGGCCAGCCATTTCCGTCGATTTCAGCCGGCGTCGTAGTTGTCATTGGTACGCCGGCCCTGGTCTGGTTCGCCGGCGGTGCGCCAACAACCATGAGCTGGCCTGCGCTCAAAGGCTTCAACTTCGAGGGCGGAACGGTAATTCAGCCGGAGTTCACGGCGCTGCTGGTCGGGCTGGTGCTTTACACTTCAGCATTCGTGGCCGAGATCGTCCGCTCGGGCATCCTGGCGCTGCACAAGGGGCAGAGCGAGGCCGCAGCAGCCCTCGGCCTGTCACGCGGCCAGTCGATGCGCCTGGTGCTGCTGCCCCAGGCACTGCGCGTGATCGTGCCACCGATGACCAGCCAGTATCTCAACATTACCAAGAACAGTTCGCTCGCCATCGCCATCGGCTATCCCGACCTGGTGGCCTCGATCAACGTCACCATCAACCAGACCGGCCAGGCGATCGAGAACATCCTCCTCATCATGGCGGCCTACCTGTCTGTCAGCCTGTCGATCTCGGCCTTCATGAACTGGTACAACAGGCGCATCGCCCTGACGGAGCGCTGAGCATGACCGACTCCCTCCCCACCGGCGAACGCCGGCAACTCGCTCCGCCGCTGATTGAGCGCGGCGCGCTCGGGTGGATGCGCCGGAATCTGTTCAGCAGCTGGGCCAACGGCATCATCACCGTGGTGCTGGTGGTTTTCGTCGGCTCGATCCTGTCGTCGTTTCTCGAGTGGGCGGTATTCACCGCCAACGTCACGGCGGCGACCGGAAGCGAATGCCATGGCCAGGGCGCTTGCTGGGCGCTGATCGTCGAGAAGTACCGCCTGATATTCTTCGGGACCTTCCCCTACGAACAGCAGTGGCGGCCCCTGGTTGCCTCCATCACTCTGCTGGCAATGCTGGTCATGACTTCAGACCGGCGCATGTGGAACTGGCGGCTGCTCGTGATCTGGAGTGTCGGGTCGTTCATCACCTTCCTGATGATGTTCGGCCAGATCCACATCCCGCTCAGCCTTTTCCTCGCCATCGCGCTGCTGGTCGGCGGCGTCGGCATGAGCCTACGCAAGGCGATCGCGGACGCAGGCGAAATGAACGCCTATCGTACGCTGGCCGCCATAGGCCTGATCGGCCTCGCACTCCGCATCGCCGGCATCCTGCCGGCCTGGAGCCTCGACATCGCGCCGCTCAGCTACGTCGAGACCGGTCTGTGGGGCGGCATCCCGGTAACATTGATCCTCGCGTCGTATGGCTTGGTCTTCGCCTTTCCGTACGGCATCCTGCTGGCACTCGGCCGGCGCTCCGACCTGCCGCTGATCCGGGCCCTCTGCGTGGGGTTCATCGAGCTGATCCGCGGTGTGCCGCTGATCAGCCTGCTGATCATGGCGTCGGTAATGCTGCCGCTGTTCCTGCCAAGCGGCGTCACGTTCGACAAGTTTCTCCGCGCTCAGGTCGCCATCATCCTGTTTGCCGGCGCCTATATCGCCGAAGTCATTCGTGGCGGCCTGCAGTCGCTTCCCAAGGGCCAGTACGAGGCGGCCGAGGCGCTGGGCTTCAACTACGTGCAGAAGACCGCGCTGATCATCCTGCCGCAGGCGTTGCGTGTGGTGATCCCGCCGCTGATCAACACCTTCCTCGGCTTCTTCAAGGACACCTCGCTGGTGCTGATCATCGGCATTTTCGACTTCCTAAACACCGCCAACCAGGCGCTGGTCGACCCCAATTGGGCCGGCTTTCCCGCCGAGATCTACATGTTTGCTGCTCTCATCTACTTCATCTTCTGCTACTCGGTCTCGCGGTACAGCAAGCACCTCGAGGTCGAACTCAACAGGGGGACGCGCCACTAGGCGCCGTCAGGGAACACTCCATGGCAGCCAAGGCCGTCCGCGATCTGTCCAACATTCCCTCGGTCATCGAGATGAGGGCCGTGAACAAGTGGTTCGGGCAGTTCCATGTCCTGTCCGACATCAACCTCGACGTCAAGGAAGGCGAAAAGATCGTCATCTGCGGACCGTCGGGTTCCGGCAAATCGACCCTGATCCGCTGCATCAACCGCCTCGAGGAGCACCAGGCCGGCGACATCGTCGTTGATGGCGTGACGCTCAGCAACGACGTCAAGAACATCGAGGCGATCCGCCGCGAAGTCGGCATGGTGTTCCAGTCCTTCAACCTGTTTCCGCATCTCACCATCCTCGAGAACCTCACTCTGGCACCGATCTGGGTGAAGAAGATGCCCAAGAAGGATGCCGAGGAAATCGCCATGGGACTGCTGAACCGCGTGCGCATTCCCGAGCAGGCCCTGAAGTATCCCGGCCAGCTCTCGGGCGGCCAGCAGCAACGCGTGGCGATCGCCCGCGCGCTTTGCATGCAGCCCAAGGTCATGCTGTTCGACGAGCCGACCTCGTCGCTGGATCCGGAGATGGTCAAGGAGGTGCTCGACGTCATGATCGAGCTGGCCGGCGAAGGCATGACCATGCTGGTGGTGACGCATGAAATGGGCTTCGCCCGCGCTGTCGCCGACCGGGTGATCTTCATGGACTTCGGCGAGATCGTCGAACAGAACGAGCCGGAAGAGTTCTTCGCCAATCCGAAGAACGAACGGACCAAGCTGTTCCTCAGCCAGATCCTGCATCACTGAACGTGGCCGTCGCCTTCGGGAACGCTGCGGCATGAGGATACTCGTCACCGGCGGCGCCGGCTTCATCGGCTCCGCTGTCGTCCGCCACATTGTCCGCGATACCGACTGGTCGATCGCCAATGTCGATAAGCTGACCTATGCCGGCAACCTCGACTCCCTGGCCGAGGCCCGGACCAGCAACCGCCACCGCCACTTCAAGGTCGATATCTGCGATCGCGTCGCGCTCGACGCGGTCTTCCGCGAGGCGCAGCCGGAGGCGGTGCTGCACCTCGCGGCTGAAAGCCATGTCGACCGCTCGATCGACGGTGCCGCCCCCTTCATAGCGACCAATATCTCCGGGACCTACACACTGCTGGAAGCGACGCTGGCCTACTGGCGTGGCCTCGACGCCGCAGGGCGCGAAAAATTCCGCTTCCAGCATATCTCGACCGACGAGGTATTCGGTTCGCTGGGCGCTACCGGCCGGTTCACCGAAACCACGCCCTACCAACCCAACTCGCCCTACTCTGCGAGCAAGGCGGCCTCGGATCATCTGGTGCGCGCATGGCATCACACCTACGGGCTGCCGACGCTCGCCACCAACTGCTCGAACAACTATGGGCCCTACCATTTTCCCGAGAAGCTGGTGCCGCTGATCACCCTGCGCGCGCTGGGTGGCGAACGCCTGCCGGTCTATGGCAAGGGCGAGAACGTTCGCGACTGGCTGCACGTCGAGGATCATGCCGAAGCCCTGACCCTGGTGCTGCGCCACGGCCGGCCCGGCGAGACCTACAACGTCGGCGGCGACAGCGAGCGGCGGAACATCGATGTCGTGCGCGCGATCTGCGCCCTGCTCGACGAGATGCTGCCGCAGAGTCCGAACCGGCCGCACGAGAGGCTGATCGAGTTCGTCACCGACCGGCCCGGCCACGATGCCCGCTATGCCATCGATGCCAGCAAGATCAAGACCGAGCTTGGCTGGACGCCGCGGCACAGTTTCGACAGCGGCCTGCGCGACACCGTGCGCTGGTTCCTCGACAACCGCCCGTGGTGGGAGCGGGTCATGAGCGGTGCCTATCGCGGCGAGCGGCTTGGTCTGGCCGGCTAGGAGAGCGTTGCGCGGACTACGGCTACCACTTCGTCGACCGCTTCCGGCTTCAGGTGCGGCCCCATGGGCAGGCTAAGCACCGTCTCGGCCAGCGTCTCGGCCAGCGGGAACGAGCCCTTGGGCAATCCCAGGTCGGCATAGGCCTGCTGCAGGTGCGGCGGGATCGGATAGTGGATCAGCGAACCGATGCCTGCCTTGTCGAGCGCCTTGATCAGCTCGGCGCGGCGGCCGGTACGGACCACGTAGAGATGCCATACCGGTTCGGCCCACTGCGGCGCCCGCGGCAGGCCCAGACCCGGGATACCTGAAAGCCGGTCGGTATAGCGTGCGGCGACGGCACGGCGGCGCTCGTTCCAGGCATCGAGCCTGGGCAGCTTGACGCGCAGGAAAGCCGCCTGCAGTTCGTCGAGCCGCGAGTTGTAGCCGCGCTCCAGGTTCACGTACTTCACCCGGCTGCCGTAGTTGCGCAGCACGCGCAGCCGCTCGGCAAGCTTGGGGTCGTCGGTGGTGACCGCGCCACCATCGCCATAGGCGCCGATGTTCTTGGTCGGAAAGAAGCTGTGGGCGCCGGCATGTCCGATGGCGCCGGCGCGCCGGCCGCGCACTTTCGAGCCCTGCGCCTGCGCCACGTCCTCGATCACCCTGATGCCGCGGCGGTCGGCCAACGCCATGATGGCATCCATGTCGGCCGGCTCGCCGTAGAGATGGACCGGCATGATCGCCCGGGTGCGCGGCGTGACCGCCGCGGCGATGCGATCGGGATCGATGTTGGGGCCAGCCGGCGTCGGCTCGACCGGCACCACGGTGGCACCGACGGCCGTCACCGCAAGCCAGGTCGCAATGTAGGTGTTGGACGGCACGATGACCTCGTCGCCAGGTCCGAGATCCCAGGCGCGTAGCACCAGCTCCAGCGCCTCGAGCCCGTTGGCGAGGCCGACGCAATGTTTGGTCCCGCAGAACGCCGCGTACTCCGCCTCGAACGCCCCGACCTCGCTGCCAAGCACATACCAGCCGGACTCCATGACCCGGGCATAGGCCGCATCGAGCGCGGGCTTCAATTCCGCGTAGATCGGCTTCATGTCGAGAAACGGGATCATGCCGCCCTACCCGTTGCTTCGCGCTTGAAGGCCTCGTAGTCGCGCAAATACTCGGCCTCGTCATAGAGTGTCGAGGCGATGACCAGAACGACCGTCTGCGGGGCGAAATCAGTGAGTTCGTGCCAGACGAAGGGCCCGATGTGCAGCGCCTGGGCGGGATCGTCGAGCACCACCGTCTCTTTGACCGTGCCATCGTCGAGGTGAACCTTGCAGGCACCATTCAGGATCAGGGTAACGAGATGGGACTCGCGATGACCATGACGGCCCCGCCATTGGCCGGGCGCGATGTGATGGAGCCAGAACAGACGCCGCGGCGCAAAGCCCAGCCTGTCATCGAACGCCAGGAAGTTGACCTGGCCGCGTTCGTCGGCGGCACCG
>ERZ890510.1576-NODE-1576-length-14545-cov-8.750104_pt1 | contig 14545 bp, 16 predicted proteins | sample MGYA00521265_ERZ890510 | MGnify/ENA primary metagenome ERZ890510 (study PRJEB32303, sample SAMEA104408624) | aquatic metagenome | biome: Brackish water; feature: Chemocline; material: water | place: Baltic Sea | collected 2014-10-26T21:54:00 | depth 110 m ...
GGATGGGTACTAGAGCCTATGGAGGATGAAGCCCACGTCTCCGTCCACCACTAGGCGATAAGGCGAGCGTAAGAACATGCAATACCTACCCGTAGCAGAACACCGTACATCAACTGGCCTGAACAGCAGGAAGCTCCTCATGTGGGCCTTCCTGGGTTCCGACGTCCTCTTCTTCGGAACCCTCATCGCCACACACCTGGTCTACAGGGGCCAGAGCGTTTCAGGCCCTGCCGAGAACATCCTCGACATCCCCATCACGTCCATCAGCACGTTTGTGTTGCTCATGAGCAGTTTGGCCATGGTGTTGGCACTGTCAGGCCTCCAGCGAGGCAAGATGGGCGAGGCTCGGTTCTGGCTCGCAGCGACCGCTCTCCTCGGCAGTGTTTTCATCGGTTTCCAGATGTACGAATTCGCTCAGTTCGCGAATGAAGGCCTCACGCCGCGCACCAACCTCTTCGGCAGTACGTTCTTGATCATGACGGGCTTCCACGGCACCCACGTGGCGATCGGCATCCTCTGGCTCTGGTCGCTGTTCTTCGCCACCTTCAACGGCAAGATTCACCAAGGCAATTCGCTTGAGGTCGAGATCGCGGGTCTGTACTGGCACTTCGTTGACATCGTCTGGATCGTCATCTTCGGTGTGGTCTACCTGGTAGGTGCGTACGGCGCCGAAGAGCATGTCGAAGAAGCTGGGCACGCCGCAGCAGCGATCTTTGGGATAGGGTAGGAGTCGTTAACATGGCACACATCGCTGAATCTCACGCAAATCACCCTGGGCCACGGCTCTACATCACCATCGCCTTGATCTTGGGTGCCCTCACGGGCATCGAAGTCGCAGCTTTCTTCCTGGAAATGTCGTCCTGGATCGTCGTCTGGATACTGCTGCTCCTGTCCCTCACCAAGTTCTTGATGGTCGTCTTCTTCTTCATGCATCTGCGGATGGACGACAATCGCTTCGCGTTACTGTTCTTCGCACCCATGATCGTGATGGTATCCATTGCCGTCGCACTGCTCGCGCTGTTCCAGAACATCACCCGTTAGCACGCTAGGTATCAGCTGCCGGCGCAAGCCCGGCGAGACACGGGTGGCGGAATGACTGCGCTCCATATCGGTATCGGCACGGGGTCGTTGTGGACCAACTGGTCGCTCGACCCCATTGCTTTGATCGGCATCCCCCTCGCGGCGATCCTCTACTATCGTGGGCTTCAGAGCCTAGGCGCCCGCCGCCGCTTCCACGGCACTTGGCGGCCCTCTGCCTTCTACGCGGGCCTCTTCGCCCTCGCCGTGGCCCTCCTAAGCCCGCTGGATCACCTCTCCGACGAACTCTTCATGGCCCACATGACCCAGCACATGTTGCTGATGATGGTAGGCGTCCCCCTGATTCTGCTTGGGGCCCCGATCCTTCCCATACTGCGCGGCATCCCGCGCCCGATCCGACGCCGCGTCGTCATCCCTACCTTCCAATCACTACCCGTACGCTTCTTCCTGCGCACGCTCAGTCGCCCCCTCGTCGCCTGGCCTGCCTTCATTTTCTCGATGTTTGCATGGCACCTGCCAGAGCTCTACGAAGCCGCGCTGGGAAACGAAGCCCTCCACCTTCTGGAGCACGCCGTCTTCGCCTTAGGTGCCTACCTGTTCTGGTGGAACGTCATCGACCCCCACCCCCTGCGCGCGAACCTCACCTACCTGGTACGTGTGCCCTACATCTTCATCACAGTCGTGCCAGCATTCGTCCTTGGAGCGTTCCTGACCTTCGCGGACGGTCCCTGGTATGCGACCTACGTCGTCACTGCCCCTCTGCACGGTCTCTCTGCCATCGAGGACCAACAACTCGGCGGAGTGATCATGTGGGTACCGGGGTCCTTCATCATCGGCGCAGCCCTCGTGTTGGACCTTTACGTCGCCATCCGGAGCGAGCAGCAAGCCCGGCTCATCGAGGAAGCGATCGCAGATCGCGCCTGAGTTCCGGCCCGCCACCAGAACGATCAAAAAAGGGCGGCCCCGATCGGGGCCGCCCTTTGCTATGGATCAGTAAGCTCGGCCGGGAGCTAGTCCTGCGACAGAACGAACACCCAGAGCACTGCAGCCACATACACCGGCGGCAGCACGTAGATCGAGTGCCGGAACCACGCCAGCCATCGATCCTTGTAAGAACGAATGATGCCGTAGCCCGCAGCCATCAGGGCGATCGCCGCTCCCGCAGCAACGAAGTGCTCCGCCTCCATGAAGCTGAGCAGCGAATCCCTATTGCCCAGATCTGCGTAGAAGATCACTGACAGGTTGAACGCGCACGAACCGTAGATGTTGCCCAACACAAGCCCATACGAGCGCCTGCGGGCCGCTGCGATGGTCACACTAGCCTCGGGGAGCGTCGTAACGATAGAAACGGCCAGGATGCCCATGAAACCGGCCCCCAGCCCCGTCGACTCCGCGATACCGCTCGCGCTCGCAGCCAGCAGTGGCGCAGTGAGGATGATTGCGAGCGAGGCCAACCCAAAGCCCATGAACGCTGGCTTCGCAGCGCTGATGCTTCCTGCGGGTTCGTCGCCATCCTCCACCTCGGCCTCGGATCGACCAGCGTCGTACACCAGCTTCATGCCGATGAAGTACGCCACGATCATCACCAAGCCGCCTACGCTAGTCCAGCCCAGCGCGTAATCGCCCGTGGCCGCAAGGATCAAGGCCAAAACCCCGAGCCCGACAGAAACGAGCACCAAGACCTGCGTGTCCTTGGTCTGATCGGCGAACAGATTGCGCACACCGAAGATGAGCGCCACCAGAGACACCGTGAATATGTTGATCATATCGGCGCCGAACACGTTGCCCAGCGCTAAGCCAGGCTCATTCTCGCGAACGACCGCTGAGATATTCGTTACCAGCTCAGGAAGCGATGTCGCCACGCTGACAAGGATCGTGCCCACCCAGAGCGCGCCCCAACCGGTTTTCTCGGCGATCTCGTCACCGTAACGAGCGAGGAACACACCAGCGATGACCACCACGAGTCCGCTGGCCAAGAAAACGGGAACCGACACTCCAAGACTGTCCACCGGATATGCCTCCAAGCAGCGCATTGCGACGGCATCAATAGGCCTCACGGAAGGCGGTGAACCGCCTGCCCATGAGGCCTATTGCCATCGAGCGCCCGCATTATAGCGGGGGCACCTGCGCGGTGCCCCCGCTATCTGCAATCTAGGCTAGTGGCCCAACTGCTCGTGCCTCCGTTCAACCGAGAATATGCCCGTCGGCGTAGTGACCCCAGTCACCTCCGCAACCTTCTCAAGCGTCGTCGCGTCGTACACGCGTACCACGTTGCCCGTCCAGTCGCTCACGTAGACCATTGAGCCGTCCTCGGTGAATTCAGGGTGCAGCGTCATGCCCCCCTCCTCGATCACGCCTACGACTGCGAACGGCGCCTCCTTCTCGAAGACCGTGATGGTGTTGGACGGATTACCGAACAGAGCGTCAGCCCACACATACGGGCTGTTCTCGGCCGCACGGATGAACAGTCCAGGCCCCGTCGTCTCGACGATCCCCACCACCACGTTCGTCGCAAGGTCCCAGATGGCCACCTTGCCCTCACCAGCGTGGGTTGTGGCCCCATACCAAGTACCGTCCGCCGTCCAGATTGCCCCTGAGCCGGGGTGCGGCGTATCGCCAGTCGGAATACGCTCCACGACCTCCATCTTGGCCACGTCGATCACCGCCATCCAGTCATCGACCTGGGACGCCAGGTAGAAGTACCTGTTATCGGCGCTCAGGAAGCCGTCGTGGAGGATGTGGCCAACGTTCGCGACCTTAGTGATCGGGAACGACGGGTCAGAGTAGTCGATCCGCCACACCTGTCCCGCCTCTTTCAGCGCGATCAGGAAGTACGGGCCAACCAGGTTCGGCCCCACGTCTGACGTGATAGCAACGCGAGAGTCGACCTCAACGCCATCCGGGTCAACGCCACGCGCATGGATAACCGTCAGCGGCTCCAACGTCGCCGCGTCCATGATCACTGCGGTCGTGGGGATGAAATTACCCGCGATCAGGTACTTCCCATCGTCAGAGATAGCCAGGCCCCGAGAGTCATGACCCACGCGCACCTTCCGCACCGCCTCCAGCGTGTACGCGTCTATCTTGAACACCCACCCGTCGCGGCCCACGTTGTAGAGCCAGCGATCATTAGTAGGATCGAATGCATAGCCGTGCGCCCGGTAGCTGGCCGCGATGTGTCCGACGAGCTCATGCGTGTCGCCGTCGATCGCCGCGATGCTACGCGCCTCGCGCTCGGTGACGAACATGAGATTGCCGAGGTCCGCGCCATGCGTTGGTGCAGACGGCAGCGTCGTTTCGTCCACCAACACTTCCAGCGACGCTTTCGCTTGAGCAAGCGTCCAATCAGCTACGGACGACTCTGGCTCGCTCCTGATGAACCCCACCAGACCCGCTATCTCCTCGTCACTCAGACCTAGCGCCCCCCATGCGGGCATGATCGTGCCTGGGCGACCGTCACGGATAATGCCGAAGTAGAACTGGTCGTTGGAGGTGAGCCTGCCAGGGATCAGCGCTGGGCCCACCGCCCCCTGTCGTTCGCTGCCATGACAACCACCGCAAGCATCTGCGAAGTACTTGTCGATAGCCTGACCACCGTAATACTCCGGCGTGATCGCTCCACCCTGGCTGACCACGATCGTACCTAGCGTCGCGCCTGAGAGCGCGTCGTGGTACGTGAAGATACCGGGGGAATCCGGCTGCCACGTAAACGACTCTCCAGCCGCGACAGCGTGGTCAAACCACCCATCGTCGCTGGAGAGTTGATACATCTGCTCTGCGTCGTTGCGCCACGTGATCGTCGCACCAACCGCCACCAACACAGTGCGTGGGCTTGAGGCCAACGCAGCGATGGACGGCTCAAGAACGCTCGTAGGGATCGTTGGCCCAGTGCCTGAGCCGCCTGACGGCGTCGTCGGTCGGCTCGGCGCATCAGGAGTCGGTTCAGTCACGGGCGTCGGGGTCGCTTCCGTAGACGAACACGCAGCCAGCAGGCCCATGAGTAAGATGAGTAATACGACACCCGCGAGTTGGACAAAACTCCTGCGGACCGGAGTTATATGTGACATAAGTCTCTCCTTTGGTTCAAGTCTCCTTCTTTTTACTCTCCTAGGGTGAACCTGCTGTGAACCAAAGTCGCGCTCCGGTGAACGACTTGTGACAAGTGGTGTTCCGTTGAGCAACAGGAGCAATCGGCGTACGATATTCGGCGCCCAGCCGGTTGCTAATACCGGCGCATAAGGAGGCCATCATGGCAAGCAACCTGAGTGAACTCGCAGCCACAGCGAACGCGTTGGTGGCGCCCGCCAAGGGAATCCTCGCGGCGGATGAGAGCACAGGGACGATAGGAAATCGTCTCAAATCCATCAACGTCGAAAACACGGAACCAGCACGGCGTGCATACCGCGAGATGCTGTTCCGCACGGAAGGCGCTGCCAATTACGTGTCTGGCGTGATCCTGTTCGACGAAACCCTGCGACAAGCAGCCGCAGACGAAACGCCCATGGTCAACCTGCTCACCGACCAGGGAATCATCCCCGGCATCAAAGTAGACGCTGGCGCAAAGTCTCTCGCAGGCGGCGCGAACGGCGAATTGGTGACTGAGGGGCTAGACGGCTTGCGAGAGCGCCTAGCCGAATACCGACAGATAGGCGCCCGTTTCGCCAAGTGGCGCGCCGTCATCACCATCGGCGACGGCATGCCGACCTCCGCCTGCATCGAAGTCAACGCCCACGCACTGGCGCGCTATGCAGCGCTCTGCCAGGAAGCCGGGCTTGTCCCCATCGTTGAGCCTGAAGTCCTCATGGATGGCGGCCACAGCATCGAGCGCGCCGAAGAGGTCACCGAGGCCACGCTTCGCGAGGTGTTCCGCCAGTTGGCGGCACAGAACGTCGACCCTGAAGGCATCCTACTGAAACCCAACATGGTCGTCTCTGGCTACGACCAATCGAACCGCGCTGCGGCAGCGGAAGTTGCCGAGCGCACCGTACGCGTGTTCCAGCACACCGTTCCAGCGTCCATGCCAGGGATCGTCTTCCTGTCTGGCGGCCAGAACGACGAGGACGCCATCGTCAACCTCCAAGCCATCGCCGAGCGAGGCATCGCCGTGAAGGCACCGTGGCAGATCAGCTACTCGTACGGTCGCGGACTGCAGGCCGCACCGCTGAAGGCGTGGGGCGGCAAGCCGGAGAACGTCCCTGCCGCGCAAGCCGCGTTCCTGGAGCGCTGCCGACTCACCAGCGCAGCTCGCGAAGCAACCTACTCCGCCAACTAGCGGACCTCAGATCCCCTCTCCCCCTGGGAGAGGGCTAGGGAGAGGGCCATTCCCCCCTCACTCTGCCGACACCGATTGAACGAAAAAGGGCCGCCCATGATGGGCGGCCCTTTTTCGTTCTCTGGTTTGTCAGCCTAGGAGTAGCGAACCTTGTCCAGCCGCTCGAAGTTGTGCGTGGCGTCGATCCAGCGCACCGTACCAGACCGTGACCGCATAACCAACGACTGCGTCTGAGCGCCACCGCCGAAGAAGCGAACGCCCTTCAGCAACTCCCCTGTCGTCGCGCCGGTAGCCGAGAAGAACACGTCCTCTCCAGACACCAGCTCCTCAGTCGGGTAGATGTGATCAACGTCGATCCCATCGTTGATCGCTTCCGCGCGCTCCTCGTCCGTTCGAGGCCAAGGCTTGCACTGGATCTCACCGCCGATGCACCGGATCGCCGCCGCTGTAAGCACAGCCTCCGGAGAACCGCCGATACCCATCAGCACGTCCACCTCTGAATCAGGCAACGACGCCTGGATGCCACCTGCGATGTCACCATCGGAGATCAACTTCACCCGCGCCCCAGTTGCCCTGATCTCTGCTAGCAGGCCAACGTGACGGGGCCGGTCCAGCACCGTCACCGTAACCTCGCCGATCTTGCGACCCAGCGCCTTCGCGATCTTCGCGAGGTTGTCCTTGACCGGGGCCTCGATGTCGATCACGCCACGGGCCTCAGGGCCGACGCAGATCTTGTCCATGTAAAAGATGCTCGCCGGCACGTGCATCGTGCCCTGCGCTGACATCGCGATCGCCGCGATGGCGCCCGGCAGGCCCTTGGACAGCAACGTCGTGCCATCGATGGGGTCCACGGCGATGTCCACCTTCGGGTCGGAGCCGTCGCCGATCTTCTCGCCGATGTACAGCATCGGCGCTTCGTCCTTCTCGCCCTCGCCGATCACCACGATGCCGTCCATGCTGATGCCATCCAGCGTGTGCCGCATAGCGTCGACTGCGGCCTGATCAACTAGCTCTTTGTCGCCGAGCCCCATGTACCGGGACGCCGACAGCGCCGCCGACTCCGTCACGCGCACCAACTCCATGGCCAGGTTGCGCTCGATCGGTTGAAAGTTCCGCTGTGTCATCTGCTGATCCTCCTGCTCCACCATCGAATCGCGCACGATTCTAGCAGGGCCGTCCGCTCACCTCAGTGCCATCCCGGTCGCAACATCGGCCAAACCTAGGACCACTGCCGGCCCTATCCCTGGCGAACGGCTACAAACCGACAGCGATGTCTCCTAAGCGTTTGGTGAGAAGCGCGTTCTCTCTGTAGTCGATAGGAACCACGATCAGGCTAGGTCCCGGCTCGCCAAGCGCCCTCTCCAGCGCAGGCTTGAGGTCGAGTGAGGCCTCGACCCGCCTGTGGCTCCAACCGAACGATTTAGCGAGCGCACCCCAGTCGGGATTCCCGAAATCGAGGTTCGTGTGGCGACCGTACGCAGTCTCCTGCTTCCACTTGATGAGTCCGTACCCACCGTCCTCCCACAGGAGCACAACGATGTCACTATTGAGGCGACGAGCCGTCTCCATCTCCTGAACGTTCATCAGGAAACCACCGTCGCCCACTATCGCCATCACCTTGTTCTCTGGCCTGATGATCTTGGCGCCGATTGCGCCAGGCAGCGCGAAACCCATCGACGCGAAGCCGTTGGGGATCAGGCACGTATTGGGTTCCTCCGACTGGTAGTAGCGGGCAACCCACATCTTGTGGGCACCCACATCCGACAGCAGGACATCTGAAGGCCCCATCACCTGGCGGACGTCCCACAGCACCTTTTGAGGCTTTATGGCGTCCGTAGCGTCGTCATCGGCAAATTCAGCGAAATCATCCAGCATCTCGCGGCGGATCGCGTGCTGAAGCGTCTCGTCCATCACGTAAGGCGCGCTATCCACCCGCTCATTCAGCATGCGTAGCGTTTCCGCCAGATCGCCGACCACCTCGACCTCAGCGTCGTAGTAGCGATCGACCTCAGCAGGCGTGAAATCGATATGGACGACGCGCTTCTGTGCGCCCGCGTTCCACAATCGTGGCGGGTACTCCACGATGTCATAGCCCAGCGTCACCACCAGATCCGACTCCTCGATCGCTCTCGCGATGCGGTCGCGAGCCTGCAAGCCGATGGTGAACAGACTGTGCTTGGAGCTCTGAGGGATCGCCCCCTTAGCCATGAACGTATTGACCACACCTATGCCCGTGGCCTCAGCGAACCGAAAAAGCTCTGCGCTAGCGTTGCCTCTCACCACACCGTTGCCCGCCAGCACGATGGGCGTCTCCGCCGACCGTATGCATTCCCACGCGTGATCAATCGCCTGAGCGCTGGCCACAGCCCTCAGGGGCTCTGCCACGGGGATGGGCGTGCCCTCGACAGCCATCGACGCGATATCTTCAGGCAGTTCGATGTGGCACGCGCCGGGATTCTCGGTGGTCGCCAGCTTGAACGCCTTCCGCACCACCTCCGGCACGTTCTCTGGGTGGATGATCGACGAGGCCCACTTAGTGATAGGCGTGAACATCCCCACCACATCCATCGCCTGGTGACTTTCCTTGTGCCAACGCTCCGTCCCCGCCTGCCCCGTGATGGCGATCAGCGGCGCGCGATCCATATTGGCGTTAGCAACACCAGTCACCAGGTTCGTCGCACCCGGCCCCAGGGTGCCCAAGCACACGCCTGGCCTCCCGGTCAGCCGGCCCTGCACCTCCGCCATGAAAGCGGCGCCCTGCTCGTGGCGCGTCAGGATGAACTCGATGCTCGAATCCTCCAACGCCATCATCAGCGCCGCATTCTCCTCGCCAGGCACCCCGAAGATGCGCGTGACTCCCTCGTTCTCCAAACAGCGAACCAGCAATTCAGCGGCGTTCATCGTGGGTGCTCCCCGCGTATGTGCAATCACAGCGTTCCATTCCAACTATAGGATGCGCCGCGCGCGCCAGGAGTTCACGCTTTCTACGCGCGAAGCAACGTCCCTTGTTGAGTTACCCTCAACCCGCCATGAGGATTGCCCACACCACCAGCATCTACATCCCTGTGCCCCCACCCACTCACGGTGGCACCGAGATGATCGTCCACGCCCTCTGCGAAGGCCTCACCCGCCGTGGGCACGATGTGCACCTCTACGCCAGCGGTGACTCGCAAGTCAGCGGCACGCTGCACAGCGTCGTCGGCCACGCCACGCTGAACGATCCTGGCGTCACTACTTACATGGACAAAGAGCTAGAAACGCGCAGCGTTTTCGAGCTGTACCAGCACGCAACCGACTACGACATCGTCCACTGCCACTGGCCTACCCTCGCCCCCTACTTCGCCGCCAGCAGCCCAACGCCCACCGTCATCACCTACCACTACGTTGAGCGCGCTGAGCACGAGTACTACCGTGCCAACGTCCCCAATCTCTTCCCCGTGTGCGTCAGCCATCGCCAAGCCGAACTCCTCGGCGAGCCCGACCTCCCCGTCGTCTACAACGGCCTCGACATGGCAGCGACCCCGTTCGTCGCCGAGCCTGACGACTATCTGGTGATCGTCGGCCGCATCATCCCTACCAAGGGCATCGCCGAAGCGATATCCATCGCACGCAAGGCAGGCATGCGCCTCCACATCGTTGGCGACGTCAACGACTACATCCCCTGGGCCCGCGCTTACTTCGCCGAAAAGGTCGAGCCGTTCATAGACAACGACCGCGTTACGTACACACCTGAATTGCCTAACGCACAGGTGTTGAGTTTAGTTTCCCACGCCAAAGGATTCATTTTCCCGCTCCAAGGCGAGGAGCCCTTCGGCATAACCATCCTCGAAGCAATGGCCACCGGTACCCCCGTCATCGCCATGCCCCGCGGCTCCATGCCCGAGCTCATCGCCCACGGCACCTCCGGCTTCCTCGTCGACACCGAAGACGACGCCGTCTCGGCCGTCGCGAACCTCGACTCCCTCGACCGCCACGCCGTCCGCGCCCACGTCGAGGATCGCTTCACGCACCAGCGCATGGTGGATGCGTACGAATCTATTTATGAAAGCGTTCTGAGGAACCAACAACCGTGACCACCCAAGACTTCCCACTCCCCACCGACCTACCGCAACCCCTCGATGATGGCGCGTGCGATCACCTCGTTGGCCTCGCCATGCCCCACGTCACGCTACGCTCGACCAGCAATCGTGCCATCGACGTTGGCGCCCTCGGGCCAGGCCGCACTGTCATCTACTGCTACCCCATGACAGGAGTGCCCGGCGTGCCCCTGCCTGATGGCTGGGACCTCATCCCTGGTGCCCGAGGCTGCACCCCGCAAGCCTGCGGCTTCCGCGACCACCACGCCGAGCTAGCCGAACTCGACGCCGCCGTATTCGGCCTCAGCACCCAAACAACCGAATACCAGCAGGAGATGGCCACCCGCCTCCACCTGCCCTTCGACATCCTCAGCGACGCTGACCACCACCTCTGCGATGCCCTCCGCCTGCCCACGTTTGACGTGGCTGGCTTGCGCCTCGTCAAACGCCTCACCCTCATCGTCCATGACTCCACCATCGAAGCCTGCTTCTACCCCGTCTTCCCCTCCGACCAAAGCGCCCAAGTCACCATCGACTGGCTGCGCGCGAACCCGGTTCACTAGCCACCCCTCGTTGAACCCCCACTCCTCCCGCGCTAGACTCGTCGCGTCAATCTCTCGCGCACGCTGCTGAACCGCGCGCGCCCTTGGAGCATGCAACCGTGACTACGAACGAGGACGATTTCGGGCCCCTGTGCACCTTGGATCAGATCCGCAAGGGCGAGGGACGCCACTTCCGGCCCACCGGCGGCCGATGGCGCAACAAAGCGATGGCCGTGTTCGAAGAGAACGGTGAGTACTTCGTCACCAACTTCATCTGCCCCCACTCTGGCGGCCCCATCAGCGAAGGAAAGCTAGTCGATGGCGTCGTTGAATGCCCCTGGCACGGTTGGAAGTTCCACGTGGACACTGGCCTCTCCGCCGACAAAGAAGACGGCCACGCCGTCGAGGTCTACGAGACGCGGATCGATGGTGACACGCTGATGGTCGGCGGGCTCAAACGCCCCACCAAGTAACGTCGCCTTCACGCGACGCGTTAGGAGACCCGTGGGCAACGTCCTCATCTCACGACGCTTCGATTTCTCCTCCTCCCACCGCTATTACCGTGACGAGTGGTCCGAGGAGGAGAATCGCCGCGTTTTCGGCCTATGCGCCCTGCCCAATGGGCACGGGCATAACTACACGCTGGAAGTGGCCGTCTGGGGCGCTCCTGATCCCACCACGGGCATGGTCATCAACCTCGTCGACCTCCAAGCCGCCGTGGAAGTCGTGCTTGAGCAGTTCGACCACAAGCACCTGAACCTCGACACCCCCTATTTCGCCGATCGCATCCCCACGTCGGAGAACCTCGCCGCCGTGCTCTGGGATCTCATCGGCGAAGAGTTGGTAGGCGCAACCCTCAACCGGCTACGCCTCTACGAGACCGACGATCTGTACGTGGAGTACTTCGGGGAGAGCGCATGACCACACCTGTCGTCCATCTATCCCGCCACTACACGTTCTCGGCGTCCCACCGCCTCTACACCGACCACCTTAGCGTCGAGCAGAACCAAGCGATCTTCGGCAAGTGCGCCAACCCCAACGGCCATGGCCACAACTACGGCGTCACCATCACCGTACGCGGCCCGGTCGACGAGCTAACCGGATTCGTCATGCCCCTCGATGACCTAGACGAAGCCGTGAAGCGCCACGTCCTCGACCCCTACGACCACCGCTACCTGAACGTAGATGTCGAGGACTACTTCGACCTCGTACCCACCGGGGAGAACATGGTCAAGCGCGTCTGGGAGCGCCTCGAAGGCCCCCTCGGTGGCAAGCTCACCAGGGTGATCCTCGACGAGACCCGCAACAATCGCTTCGAATACACGGGCCAATCGGATGACGCTGACGCCGCTGGCCCACAGGACAACTAGATGACCAACGCACGATCCATCCTCGCTGGCCAAACGGCCATCGTCACCGGCGCATCCAGCGGCATAGGCATGGCCATCGCGCGCATGTTGTTCGACGAGGGCTGCTCCGTAGCCGTCGTCGGCCGCAGCGCCGACCGCCTCAAGCCAGCCGTCGAAGGCATCGCCAGCGATCGCTATCTCGTCATCGAGTGCGACGTGCGCGACGACGTTGCCGTGCGCGCTATGGTCGCCAGCGTGGATCAGGCCTGGGGGCGCGTAGACATCCTCATCAACTCAGCGGGCCTCTTCCAAACGGCCCCCCTCGCAGAGACGACCAACGAACTCTGGGACGACATGTGGCAGACCAACGTGAACGGCACCTTCTACCCCACGCGAGCCGTCGTGCCCGGCATGCTCGAGCGTGGCAAGGGCACCATCGTCGTCATGTCATCCGTCGCAGCCCACCGAGCGTACTCGGGCAACGCCGCTTACAGCGCCTCCAAGTACGCCGTCACCGGCTTTGCGCGAGCGCTCAGCAGCGAAGTACGCCGCAAGGGCGTCCGCGTCGTCAACGTCATGCCTGGGCCCGTCGACACGCCGATCTGGGGCGAGAAGGACACGCCGATGGCCCGCGATGAGATGCTCACGGCCCAAGAGGTCGCGCAGGCAACCATCAACGCCATGACCGTGTCTGACACTCAGGTCATAGAGGACGTGCTGCTCCTGCCCCAGAGAGGTCTGTACTTCTAGTGCCTCCCCCAAGCGACAACGCGTTCGGTCGTGCCGTCCGCCACGTGCGGCGCATCGCGCGCCCTTGGACATCGCGCCTAAGTGGGCGCCCATCTGAGGGCCACCAGAAAGGCGGAAACTTCCTCCGGGAGTTGGTCTTCGGCGCCAACGACGGCCTGGTCTCCAACGTCGCGCTGGTCGCTGCCGTCGCTGGTGGCACTAGCAACCCCAACGTCATCCTGCTCGGCGGTATCGCCGGACTGGTCGCGGGCGCGATCTCCATGGCATTGGGCGCCTACGTCTCCACCAAGAGCGAGCACGAGTTCTGCGCGTCCGAGGAGGCCCGCGAGCGTTGGGAGGTCGAAAACATGCGCGAGCAAGAGCTCGCGGAAACCCGCCACATCTTCCGACTCAAGGGCATCACGGGCCCCCTGTTGGACGAAGTCGTCGCAGCCGTCTCGCGCGACCACGAACAATGGATCAAGCTGATGATGACCGAAGAATTGGGCTTCGCCGACCAATCCCCCAAGCCCAAGCTTTCCGCCACGGTCATGGGCCTGGCGTTCTCCGTAGGTGCCCTCTTCCCCGTCGTCCCCTACTTCCTCGCGGAAGGCGATGCCGCCTTCATCACATCGCTCTCGCTCACCGCCGCCGCCCTCTTCGGCGTCGGCGCCCTCCGCGCCTCCATGACCACCGGCAGCATGTGGCGCAAAGGCCTCGAAATGGTCGTCCTCGGCGGCGCCGCAGTCGCCATCGCCAACCTCATCGGCCGCGCCGTCGGCGTCAACGTCTAGCCGCAGGCAGGTGCTGCGGAACGATCAAACCTGGGGGCAAAGAGGTCGGCAATGGACAACGAGGTATTGGCGGTTCTCATAACCCTCGGTGGAGGTGCCTTGTTAGGGGGCACTAGCTACCTAGTCCGTTCACTCCATGGATGGTGGACCCAGAGGCGAAAAGAGCGAGGCGAGCTGGTCGCGAGCTTGCACCGGATTGCTGCTCACCTGCGCACTTCAAAAAGTTTGGTCGACGTTCAATTCGACCTGCGAGACCGACTCTACGACAGCATGCAAGGCCTTCTGCCCGGTGAAGCCGGAAATCTTGGCTACGAGGCCGCGTTCACACTCATGCACGAGCAGTTCACGAACGAACAGAAGGATCTGCATGGGATGGTGAGAGCAATCACCGTCAACGGCCTCTGCCCAGTTAATCAAGCGGTAAGTGAGTGGCTTGATCAGGACACGATCTTCAAGACCGGTATGGCCCCGCTCAAATCCCCCGACGCGTTCGCGAGTTGGCTACGCCAACTCGAATTGCATCTCACCCTCTGGCACGCGAAATACCGATATTGGATCCCTGACGCCAGGCACGCGTTGGTCTATCTCGCCGACGAAGAGGACCATGGAGTCAGATTCCCCGTAGGCATTGATGACATCGTGGACGCGGCTTTGGGGGAACTAGGCCAACCGACGGTTCAAACGCTTCCCGTGCGAGCCGACGACGAGATCATCCCTCCACGCGGCTAGATCCAACGCCCCCTAG
>ERZ890510.1577-NODE-1577-length-14534-cov-10.667933_pt1 | contig 14534 bp, 14 predicted proteins | sample MGYA00521265_ERZ890510 | MGnify/ENA primary metagenome ERZ890510 (study PRJEB32303, sample SAMEA104408624) | aquatic metagenome | biome: Brackish water; feature: Chemocline; material: water | place: Baltic Sea | collected 2014-10-26T21:54:00 | depth 110 m ...
GCCTGGTGGGGCGTACGAATAGAGTGTGGGAATGCACTCATGTATTGGCACCTAGCACGACGCGTGGGTTGCTCTAACGACGCCTGAACTATCGACAGACAGTATTAGGTAATACGTTCGGTGGATAACGGCTAGCGATACCCGGCATCAGTATTGCGCCTTCAGCCAGCACCTATCCGTAACGGGGGCAAGCGAATCAAGTAATCCCGTCAGATTCTTGGTCGTATACAGGGGAATTTTGAATGCAAACAATATCTGTTCTTATTGCGGACGATCACGAATTGACTCGTGAAAGCCTCGCAGTTCTTCTCGACCGTGAGTCGGGAATCGAAGTAATCGGCGTTGCAGCCGACGGTCGTAGTGCTATTACAATGGCGAAATCGCTTCAACCATCAGTAGCGATTCTTGATGTCAGCCTACCTATGATCAATGGCATACAAGTCGCACGTCAGTTGCGTGTAGACAGCCCACGCACGGGTATCGTCATGCTTTCAACTCACGATCGTGGAGAGTATCTGAAAGAGTTCATGCGTGACGATTCGGCAGGCAAGGCATTCTTGCTGAAGTCGACTCTGCGAAACACTCGTGACATCGTACGGTCCATAGAGGATGTAGTGGCCGGACGTACGGTTCTCGACCCTGCAATGGTGTCGAAACTTACTTCCGATGAAGGTGTTCGCCTGAGCGGTGCGCTAAAGAATCTCAGCCCACGGGAACTACAGGTTCTCGGTCTGATGGCTAGAGCTCATTCGAACCGCGCTATTGCTGAAGCTCTGTTCATCCAACCACGTACAGTGGAACATCACATCAGTAGTGTTCTCGCAAAGCTTGGATTCAATTCCAGTGGTGATAGACATGGACGAGTATTCGCCATTCTTACGTATCTGGAATCGACAGGCCAGTTGCCGATGCACGAGGGTGATGTTGAGCGGGCTTTTGATGTCGTGCCACATCTCCAGATGATTGCCTAGTCAGGTTTTCGATGAGTAAAAGGAAAGAGTCGGTGCGTCGCACCGACTCTTTCCTTTTTAACTGGTACTCGCGTAAGGAGAGTTATGTGATGTGCCTTTATGAGCAAGTAACATCCATGAACTCTGCTAATCATTGTGGCGTTGGAACCAATTAAGCATCCGACGGAAGTATTCGCTTCTGATCATAGGGTGCTTTGCCCTGAAAATTCCGTGGCTCGTTCCAGGCAACCGAACGAACTCAATCTCCTTGGCATGCCGTTTAAGAGCAACAAAATACTGTTCTGACTGTTCGATAGGAACCCGAATATCATCCTCGCCATGAATCAACAAGACCGGTGTTTTGACGTTCCTCGCGTATGTGAGCGGCGAGTGCTCTCGGTAGTGTTCAATTTGTTCAAATCGCTCTCCGCCAAGTTGAGTCTCGGAAAAATTAACTCCGATGTCCGACGTCCCATAAAAGCTCGATAGGTTAGTTACAGGGGCGGCAATTACCGCAGCATTGAATCTGTCGGTGTGCCCAACCGCCCAACTCGACATGAACCCACCATAGCTAGATCCATGTATCACTACTCGGGTTTCATCTATGTAGTCTCTCGAAGCAACCTGTTCCATTGCAGCCATCACATCCTCATAATCCCCCACGCCCCAGTCGCCATGAACTGCTGTGGCGAACTTGAGTCCGTAAGTAGAAGACCCACGTGGGTTGGGGGCTACGACGACGTAACCTGCCCCCGTTGCAACCTGATGAATTGGGTAGAACGAATCGTAGAAGGCACTATGCGGCCCACCGTGAACATCGAGCAGCAGCGGGTATTTCTGCGACGGATCGAATTCTGGCGGGAACCACACTCTTGATTCGATGTCGAAGCCTTCTCGTTCGATAGAGAATTTCTCTAGCGTTGCAACTGAGTGATTGTCGAAGAACTTAGTATTAAGATTCGTAACTGTATGGACATCTCCAGAATTGAGATCGACTAGAAATAGTTCGCCATGTGATCTCGGAGAGCTAGCTGCAACCACTGCGAACCCTGCAGATGAACTGCTCGACATCTCGGTGATAGCCCAACCATCGGTCACAAGCCTCACGTCACCGGGTGATTTAGGGTTGCTGATGGCGATGTGAGACTGACCCTTTGAGTCAGCTCCAAACACTATTCCAGCGCCATGTTCTGGCCACGACATGAATGGGCTGTCGGCAGTAACAGGGAAACCTGTTCCATTTGCGTGTGGGCGAATCGAATCATCGGTGAGTTTTAGTGGAATCTTACCCGGCTCTAGAATGTAGACGCTCGATTGGGTCGTAAGTCCATATCCGCCTACTTCTGATTTATTCTGCCCTCCTGTCACAGCGATTCGGTTACCGGAAGGCGACCATGCAATCGACTCGATCATGAACATGTCGCCAGACCACTTCGTAAGAGATGAACCGTCAGTGTTGCGTGTATACAGTTCAGTTTTTGAAGTTTGTTCACGCTCGGTGTTTTGATCAGTTATAAACGCGATTTGCTTGCCGTTGGGTGACCATACTGGCGGTCCGTCATCACCTTCACCGTTAGTGATCTGGACGGATTTATTACTAGAAAGATCATGAACAAAAATGTGGTAAAACGAGTCTCCACGCCATCCGACGCCGTCTTGTTGATATCTAATTCGGCGTGCTGTTCGGATTTTCGGAATCGATGGGTCTGCATTTATGGCTTCGAGTTCGTCTGAGCCTGGTTCCAACCCACGAAAAGCGATTTTCGAACCGTCGGGCGACCACGCTATAGCATCAATGTTGGCGACTTGGGATGTGATCATCTTTGGCTCGCCGCCTGATGCGATACGCGTGAATATTTGCCTTACACCCGAATCGTCTTCATCCAAATATGCGATCGTCTTGCTATCAGGTGACCATGCGGGCTTCGATGCTGTGCCCGTGCTAGTGATCTGGTTCAGTGCCGATGCACTTCCAAGGCTCTTAACGAAAATGTCGGTACTCGCCTGATGTGAACTTCTATCGAATTGATGAACTGTGAAAGCGACCGCCTTGTCGTTCGGGCTGACAGAGGGATTGGATGCAGTTTTGAGATCGTAGTGATAATCGGGTTGTACAGTTTTCGCCAAGTTGATTGCCTACTGAGGTGGTTCGTAAGTTGGTGAGCGAACGAGATTGTTCTTGGGCGAGATTGTATTCCTGATTCTGGCTCGTTAACTCGCCCATACTCCTGATCACACGAAGTAAAATTCAGGGCGACCTGGTTTGCTCTGAATCATGTCAATCCATGAGCACCGCTGGAGCAGCTGAATGAAGATTGCCGACGTAAGAACGGTTGTAGTTGGGAATCCGTGGAAAAATTGGATTTACGTCGTAGTCGAAACCGATGAAGGTCTGATTGGTGTTGGTGAAGCGACAGGAGGGTCAGAAACTCAGCCACGAGTAGCCGCTGTCGAGGAGATTAAGCACCTCATCATCGGCATGGATCCACGCAATGTTCATGAAATCTTCCACAAGCTTTATCTCACTGCGTTTATTCGAGTAACGACAGCCATGGCCGGAATCGAGATGGCATGCTGGGACATCCTCGGAAAGTCGTTGGGTGTTCCGGTTCATATTCTTCTTGGCGGAAAGGTACGCGAGAACGTTCGCGTCTACGCCAACGGTTGGTACTCGGGCGAACGCACTCCGGAAGGATTCGCCGAAAGAGCCTCAGAGGTTGTAGCGAAAGGTTACACCGCTCTGAAATTTGATCCGTTCGGTGACGCTCACATGCAGATGTCTCGAAAAGAGACGACGGAGGCAAAAGCCCTTATCGGTGCGGTGCGGGATGCTGTGGGTGATGATGTAGATATTTTAATCGAGGCACATGATCGGTTCAGCACATACGCCGCGATCGAGATAGGCAACTGGCTAGCGGATTACGACGTTACTTGGTTTGAAACACCGGTGCTTTCGACTGATGTGAGTGCGTTGGTCGAAGTCGCACGTCGGATTCCCGTCAGAATTGTCGCCGGTGAACGTATGCACGCCATTCACGAGTTTGGCGAATTTTTATCTCACAACGTCACAGACGTGATTAATCCTGAACCACTTGGCGTGGGTGGTATCTGGCGTTCTCTTCAGATTGCCGGCATTGCCGAAGCACATCACGCCGAAATTGCTCTTCACAACGCAGAAAGTCCGTTCAAGACAATGGTCGCACTGCATATTGATGCGGTCACTCCAAATGTGTTCATTCAAGAGTGTTTTGACGATTTCTTAGAGCCCTGGGTGAACGATGTGCTATCGGGATTCCTTCGGGTAGAAGATGGATACCTGTCTATGCCGACCGCTCCCGGGATCGGTGTAACCCTCAATGAAGAAGAGGCAAAGAAGCACCCATATGGTAAAAGCAACTTCTTGCGTATGTTCCGCCCTGGTTGGGAGAAGCGAGACATAGCGAAACTGGAGTAGGAAACTTGCCAGACAAAGTCATTCTGATCTCTGGACCAGCTGGTGCGGGTAAGTCGGCAGTTGCTAGGCAGTGGGCATCAACTCGTAACGGCGCGTGTTCACATCTACCCTTGGACGATTTTCGAGAGTTGGTGAAAGCCGGCTATCATGACCCAAGAATCGGTTGGAACGCGGAAGCACAGCGACAGCTCGATTTAGCGAGAAGCAATGTTTCGAACGTTGCGAACAATTTCCTTCGAGCAGGAGTTGAGGTAGTAATTGACGACGTGGTTTTTCCTGACTGGGAACCTTCTGGCTTCGCAGGATGGCAGAATGCCTTAGGAACCACGGAAATCGATTTCGTCGTCCTGTTTCCTGGATGGGAAGTTGTTCGTGACCGAAATTCCAACAGAAACTAACATGATCGACTTCCCGAAAAAATGCTCGCTAAAATATTCGAGGATATGTCTGGCTGGAGTGGGCGATCCGAAGCGAATATCATCGACAACTCAAACCTCACTATTACCGAAACAGTGAGTGAGATCGAACGAATACTTTATTCAGCTTAGCTAATTACCGCGTTCGTACGCTGCCCTTGACCATACTGGCTTCGTCGCTGGCAAGGAAGGCGTAGACCTTCGAGATTTCGTCGGGCGAGACAAGTGCGTCTACCTTCTCTTTAAGATTGCCAGATTTGCCACCAGCGTCGTGCATGTCTTTTACATTGGTAATTTTGAGTGGGGTGGCAACAGCACCAGGAAGAACATCGTTCACACGAATGTTGTACTTCTCGAGATGTGACTCCATGACCAGTGCAAGACCATGCACTCCACCTTTTGACGAACCGTAAGCAAGTGATGAGCTTCCACCGTGAACTCCGGCACCCGATGCAGTAAGAATGATCACCCCTTTGTTCTGCTTCTTCATTACTCCGGTCACGTACTTGCAGATAATGAACGATCCGCGTAGGTTGATATCTAGCACGGTGTCCCATATTTCTGCAGGGAATTCGTCGAGCTCGATCGCTGCACCTTGCAACACGCCAGCTACATGAATGAGCACATCAACTCCGCCGAGCCACGTTTCTGCTGCTGCAACGGCACCCGCTACCGCAGTTTCGTCGCGCACATCAACATGCCAGTATCGGGCGTCACCACCAGCCTCGTTCACGTCGCCGATTGTGGCGGCTCCATCGGCATCATTCACGTCGAATGCTGCAACTTTCGCGCCATTCGCAGATACACGAAGTGTGGTTGATCGACCAATGCCAGTTGCGGCACCTGTGATGATTATTCGCTTGCCGGAAAGATCAACGGGCATGATTGGCTCCTTAGAAGGTCGAACAGATTGTTGATGAGGTTAGCTATTTACCGAATGCCAGAATGGTTTTACATCCAACTTGGGCGTACAGAAACCTTGAAACTTAAGCGGCATTTAGTCCCACTTGATGCCGATCTGTTCGGCGATTTTTCGAATTCCTGCGGCGGCAACCGGGATCTTATCGTCAGGCAGGTGCTCGACTAGCACGTGTGCCTTCGGGTTCACTTTCTGAAGGCCAAGTAGCAATGCTTCGTTGTCGAGCAGGCTTTCGGGTTGTCCAATGATCGACTCTTCGAAGTGCGGGAGTAGTGCATCTACGACGGTGAAATCCTTAGCGTGGCAGCCAACGATTCGATCGGGAATAAGTTCGTAGAACTCGTTGATGAGCGAAGTAGTGTCGTAGGCGATGTCAAGCGAGCCAATGAAGTTCACGGGATCCATGTTCAGGCCGAGTGCCTTTGATCCAACAGCGTCGATGAGATCCTTCATGCGTTGGGGTGAGTCAATTGGGCAGACCGTTCCGCCTTCGACTGCCATCATGATTCCTTCGTTCTCGGCAACTTGGCAAATCTGTTTTGTGCTGTCGACGAGTCGATCGAATACCTCATTTGAATGATTCAATGGATGAGGCATCCAGCCGCCTTTTGGACTAAGACTTCCGGGGCGAAGGTATGTGTTTGGGCTACCGAGGCGAGCCGTGAGGTTGACCATACGCTTTACGAATTTGATCTCGTTCTTGCGTTGGGTTTCATCTTCAGCGATGAGCTTACCACCGTAATTACCGACGGTTTGTGGCATAGCAAACCCACGTGCATCAAACATGGATCGCAGACGTTTTACATCTGTGTCCTTCATGGACTCTGGATCAGATACTCGGATTTGAACGGTCTTGAATCCGTGCTTGGCAACGTTGTCGAGCACTGCCCCATCAATTGATCTCCAGTCGCCTGGTACCAGACCCGCAACACCTAACAGCATGAGAAAACCTCTCCACGAATATCACGTCGAATTGCAGGAAGGTCAGCGTCATCCCTGCATAATTTGGAATACGCGCCTCGTGCAGCACCGTAGGTAACCCTACGAACGGTGACCAAGCTTATCGGCAACGAGGGCTACTTGGGTAGTTTCGCTAATAGATTTTTAGAGAGCAACTGCAGAAATGGTAAGCAATGATTGAAGAAAACACTACCAAGTCTGGCATTGAGTGGCAGAGAACAGTCGAAGGTGAGCATGCCCAGTCTGATCGCGTTAGAGAAGAGACTGCATCTGACGATTTTTGGCGTCCTGTAGCTCATAGATTTGTCCCACCAATGAAGGGTGAATCGGCGGCAGATGACACTGTCGAAAGGCTTGCCGAGCTTGTCTCTCCAACAGAAACTGTCCTTGATGTTGGAGCGGGTGGCGGGCGTTTGGCGGTTCCGCTAGCTGAATATTGTTTTCACGTTACGGCGGTCGAGCCTTCTGAGGCGATGAGGGAACAACTTGTTGCAACCGCAGAAGCATGGGGCGTTCAGAACATTTCGGTGGTTCCGGGCACATGGGAAGAAGCGGTAGTAGAACCTCACGATCTAGTGGTGTGCGCTCACGTGGTATATACCGTTACAGGAATCGAGAGTTTTATACGTAAGTTGAGCAGTAGTGCTCGCAATACAGCGGCACTCATCACATTCGAACGCCCGGCTACTGCCACCTTTCTTCCGCTGTGGTCGTATATTCACGACGAAGAGAGAATCGAACTTCCTACTCTTCCTCAGATCGAATCTCTTCTCAGTGAAATGGATATTGAGTTCAGTAAAGTGCGACTCAAAGAGTGGATTTCTAGGCCGTTCAAGAGCAAAGAACAAGCGTTTACTGAGTGTCAGGCGCGATTGTTCATATCACCCGATTCAGATAAAACTAGAAAGCTCTGGGACGTACTTGGTGAAGTTCTGGTTGAAGTCGATGGTGGCTTTAGACTCAAATGGACTGAACCTCACCGCCCGCAAATTGTTAGTTGGGATGTTTAGCACGAGTTCGTTCGGGCACTAGATATCACTTACCTAGTACGATGTTGTGATCACTAGTTATCACGAAGGTCGATGTGGGAGATGCCCGATCAGTTGCTGAATGATCACAACACATCTCGTAATCCGAATCAAGATTCGGATTCGTATATTCGCGTCCATAGTTCAAATACCCCTGACGCTGACCAGCTTGACGATATTCAAGAGTCGATCGAAGAGCTTGTTGAATCCGGTGATGCTGAACAAGCGTTATCTGAGCTACAAGAACTTCGGGTGCCAGACAAGGCCGAGGTGCTTGCTGACCTTGAGCCAGAGAATCGTCGCGCACTTCTTGGCAGCCTTTCGAACGAAGAAATTGCTGACGTTCTTGAGCACATGGATGTTGATGAGGCGGTAGAAGTTTCGGGTCTTATTGACGTCAATCGTATGGCAGCTGTACTCGAAAGCGTTTCGAACGACGTAGCAGCGGACGTGTTGCGCGGGATCGATTGGGCTGACGCCAGCAACATTTTAGTTCGTATGAAAGATCGCTCGGCTATCAGTAATTTGTTGCTGTATCAGGACGATGACGCCGGTGGACTCATGTCGACCGAATTCGTTGCCATACGTCAGTCATGGACAACTAATCGTGCGGTAACGGTGCTCAGAAATTCTGGTCTGGAACCTGAAGACATGCGCCAGTTATTTGCTGTGGATGCTCAAGGGTTGTTAGTCGGTGTTCTTGAATTGCCTGATCTTGTGTTTGCACGTGCTGGCTCGCTTGTTTCGGATGTTATGAGTGCCGATGTTGTTTCGGTACAGACGGGTACTGACCAAGAAGACGCGGCTCGCTTGATGCAACGGTACGAGATCCGTTCAATTCCGGTTGTAGATGTCGAAGGTCGACTCGAAGGCACGATAGCGATCGAAGATCTTGTCGATGTAGTTGAAGCTGAAGCAACAGAAGACATGTTCAGAATGTTGGGTGTTCGAGGTGACGCCCGAAATATCGAATCGGTGCGTGGTTCAGTTAAAAATCGTCTTCCGTGGTTGCTGATAAACCTGGCTACTGTAATTGGAACCGGATTTGTGCTCAATTTGTTCACTGAAACGTTGAGTTCACTCACGATATTGGCAGTGTTCCTGCCAGTTGTGATGGGGCAAGCAGGAGTCGCAGGAACTCAGACGTTGACGATTATCGTGCGGTCGATGGCAATCGGCGAAGTCACCGGTAGTGACGCACGCAGGCTCATGATACGAGAGGCTGTGCTGGCAATTGCGCAGGGTATTGTGGTGGGAGTAGTAATTGCGTGTGTTGTGTTCATCTGGAGGGGTGATGGCTACTTAGCTGGGGTCGTCGCCGGCGCGTTGTTCTTGAATTTGGTCATTGCAGCACTATCTGGTGTTCTAATACCATTCACACTTAAGGCACTGAAAATTGACCCGGCAACATCGTCTGCGGTGTTTCTAACAACGATTACCGATATCGTCGGAATTTCCGCCTATATGGGACTTGCGACCGCGTTCTTATCACTGCTCGAAAAGAGCTAACTGCCTGTATGGACGTCGCTAGTTAATCGCGGGCAACAGTCAGATCAATACTCGCAAGCGAGTCATCTGAACTCACCATATATGTCGAACTATTTGCCCTTTACGAACGCGGTAACCATGTGTCGACGTTGAATCTTTCCGGTTGCGGTTCGTGGCAGAGAATCGGCGATGTAAATAACGTCGGGGACCTTGAATCCTGCCATCTGTTCTAGGCAGTAAGCCCTGATCGTTTCTTGATCGGCATCGCCCTTTAGAACGACAGCTGCATGAACTACTTCGCCATACTTTTCGTCTGGAACAGCAAAACACACGGCTTCCGCTACGGCGGGATGCTTGAGCAGGATTCCATCGATCTCGAGTGGAGAAATCTTCTCGCCAGCCCGGTTTATTAGCTCTTTTATTCGACCCGTAAGCGCTAAGTAACCTTCGGCATCAAGGAATCCCTGATCACCTGTTCGGAACCAGCCATTAACGAATGCTTCGGCATTCGCTTCCGAGTTGTTGTTGTAGCCATGCATCACGTTTTCGCCCTTGATGACGATTTCGCCGATGTCTCCTGGCTTCTGGAGCTGACCCGTGGCCGCCATATCCATAATTGCCACCTCAACTCCGGTTGCCAGACCAACTGTTCCTGGAATCCGCTTGCCGGGAGGCATTGGACTGGACGACATTTGGTGTGACGCTTCGGTCATTCCATACGCCTCGAGAACCGGGGCACCAAATCGGTCTTCCAGTCGCTTGAATACCACTGGAGCGAGCGCCGATGAGCAAGATCGAATGAACCGGAACGACTCACGAGGGGCGTCATCGTCATCGGCACGCATGAGTAAAATCTGGTGAATAGTTGGAACTGCTGAGTACCAAGTTGCTGAGTAATCTTTTTGGAGTCCCCAAAATTTTGATGCTGAGAATCGCTCTGGAATAACGAGTGATCCACCTGAGTTTAGGGTTGAAAGTGAAGCCCCCATCAAACCATGAACGTGGAACAGAGGCATCACGATTATCGAGGTGTCATCAGGCGTCAGTTCGTAGTGGCTCTTGATGTTGCTGATCGACTTCATCAGGTTGGCGTGAGTTAGCGGTACACCTTTTGGTCGGCTTGTCGTGCCTGATGTGTGAAGGAACAGAGCGATATCGCTCGCTGAAGGCGGTTGGGCATCGGCAGACTTTGTGAGAGTCCCACTACCGTTGCTCAAAACTACAGACCCACTGTTGATCGATGCGTCTATAACCGGAATACCGAGCTGGGTTGCTGCTTCTCGACCGAGATGTGCTCCGGGTGGAACTATTGTCAGTTGGGAATCGGCATCTTCCATGAAAAATTTGAATTCGTCTACGGTATAAGCGGAGTTCAAAGGAGCGGCGACGGCTCCTGCACGGGCGACCGCGAGGAATAGCACCATGAATTCGAGATTATTAACGAGAACGATGGAAACAGGTCGCCCCGGCTTCACCCCTGCCCCGGCAAGCAAGCCCGCTACTCGTTCGATTTCTTCTGCGTACTTGGCGTACGAAAGGGTCGGACCACCAGGAATGATGATCGAGTTGTCAGTCGATGACGACGGGTTGAGTAGGTTTGCAAGCGTATTTGTAGACATGAGTACCTGAATGTTCGAGACTGCTGGCCAATGATCGTGCGCAATTCGTCGTGAAGCTGCTAAGTGCGAACGAGTTCACGAATTGTAGTACGGACAAAACGGTTTGGTTGGGCGAATTCTAAATGCGGTGGGCTCAGGTTTTTCGTACTGTAACTGCCGCCGCTACCAGCATGGCAATAGCGAATAATGCCAGTATGCCTATTTCCAAGGACACATCGCTTAACGACGCACCGCGGAGCATGATGTCCCTCAGTGCTCGATTGGCGTAAGTAAGCGGAAGTGCTCCGCTGATGCCCTGGAAATAACCAGGCAGTTGAGAAGTTGGAATAATGACTCCCGATAGGAATATCTGTGGCGCCAGAAGCAGTGGTATGAATTGCACAACCTGAAATTCGTTTTTGGCGAAGGTCGAAACGAATATTCCCATGCTCACTGAAGTTATCGTGACGACCAACAAGATCAGGATGATGTCCCAAATCTTCCCTGAGTATTCAACGTCGACTACGTACAGCGTGTACAGCAGGATGATGATCGATTGGATAAGAGCGAATATCAGGAACCCTGCCAGGTAACCGATAAGAAGATCTGATCGAGAAACTGCCGTTGAGAGCAGTCGTTCTAGCGTTCCCTGTGTTCTTTCGCGCAGGAAGCTGATGCCGGTAAGAACAAATACGAAGAACATCACCATAGTTGCGATAAGGGCGGGTGCCGCCTGATTTAGAACAGGTTTTTGATCTTGGAAGCTGAAGCCGATTAACGACATCACGATCACCGGAGCTCCGATGATCATGGCAAGCGACCGGCGGTCTCTTCGGATTTCCCTTGCAATTCTCGTAGCGATCGCTAACTTCCGATCGAAAGACATCATGCGCTCGCTCTCGATAAGTGAAGAAAAGCATCTTCCAAATTGGAATCTGGTTTGCCAGTAGATTGTCGAAGTTCGTCGGGGGTACCGGTTGCGATGAACTTGCCGTCGCGCATGAACCCCAGAGTATCGCAATGGGCTGCGTCATCCATTGTGTGGCTCGATATCAAGATAGTCGTGCCATTGTCGGTCATATCCTTGAAGTGCTGCCAGAATGTGGCGCGTAGCTCGGGGTCGAGACCAACTGTGGGTTCATCGAGTAGTAGTAAATCAGGTTCGTGAACGAGCGCTGCACCGAGACTGACACGTTGTCGCATGCCCCCGCTTAGTTCGTTCATCACACTTTCGGCACGATCTGATAGGTCGACCAGATCCATTGCACGTTCGACTGCCTTAGCCCGATGTTCACTGTTCGAGAGACCGAGCATTCTGGCGAAGAAATCTAGGTTTTCGTGAACGGATAACGCCTCATAAAGGGCGTTAAGTTGAGGCATGTAGCCAACTGAACTAGAAAGTTCTGGACCGGGTTGCTGGCCGAATATCTGCACCGATCCTGCGGTAGCTTTTAGCCGACCTATTAACAAGCGAACCAAAGTGGTTTTGCCAGCTCCATTCGCACCTAGCACGCCGAACGCAATACCTCTCGGAATCTCAAGATCGATTCCCTTTAGGACAGGTCGATTTCCGTAAGCGAATTCAAGTCCGCTAATCGAAATTGCTGGTGTGTTGCTTGTGGTATCCACGGTCTATCGTTATTCCCAACTCCAAGTAGTTGTGGCGATCAACGGATTTTCTCGGTCGACGATTAAGTGCCCAGTATTTGCGATCCCACGATTAGCCAATTGCGCCGCATCGACTGTACAGGTTTGTGGCTCGACACAGAGTGCGTGCTCAGGAGAGTAAAACATGAAATGAGAGATTGTTTCCGATCCCGACATAGTCATCGTCAGTTCTGGCCAACTGAGAACCACCGACCCGCCTGGATTTCGCCGGAAGCAGCCATCGACTTCATGAACCTTAAACTGTGTCCCAGTTTGAAGGCGCTCAGTAATATCAGTTACCGATAGGTTGCCAGTTGCCGTAACTGTCTCGTCCAGCTCCCATTGGCCTGATACGTCAGCAGTCGCGATGACAGGATCCGATCCTAGGTTTGTGTTGAACCACGGATGCCAGCCAACGCTTCCAGGGAATGGTCGGGTTTCACGGTCATCTGCGATTAGTTGCATTGTTTGAACTAGAGCGGAACCTTCGACAGTAAGTGAATATTCAATTCGTCCGGCGTAAGGCCAAGGCTCAGCCAACATGATTTCTAGTTCTAGCGTGGAATCAGTCACTTCTTTGATGGTCCATGCCCGTTCTCTTACAAGACCATGAATAGCGTGTGGTGGGGTGTTAACTGGAATGTTGTGGATGCCACCTGGAGCGACGAGTCGCCCATCACGAATACGATTCACCCAGGGTGCCATGATGAACGAGCCTTCGCCATGAGGCAGATCGGTTGGATCATGTGAGTTGTCTCCGCCAGACAATAGTTCGTACTCATGACTGTTCTTGTTCACTTTGATCGAACGTAACGAAGCTCCTGCACCCGGGGAGACGGTCACCGAGACAGATTCGTTACTTATCGTGATGTTTGCTGGCATAAACGTTCTTGTGGTCACTTTGCTGCATTGAACGGTATGATTCAGTGCCGCTGGACGAATCGGTACTGTGTCATCGGGCTGTTGGCTAATAGATTCCTGCCTAATCCAAGGATTGTCCAGCACCAACTGCGCAATTCGCGTGATTAATACTTCGATTGGAGAAGTTATGTCTGAAGGTTTTCCGTCCGCAGTGGACACCACGGTTCACTTTGCCCACGTCGCATATCGGATGGAGGAGCGGTACGCCGCACGCAGTCCGGCAGTGAACTATTTCCAGACTTGGTCGGCAGACGACACGATGAGTCGAATAGAAGATGCCGATGTTTTCGTAGTCTCCGGTTATTGGAACAATGCGCTACTGGATCGAGCGACCAAGCTGAAATACATACAATCGATTGGTGCTGGATACGATCAATTTCCTCTAGATGAACTGAAAAAACGCGGCATTCGACTCGCCAATGCATCTGGAGTGAATCAGAACGCAGTTGCAGAGCACGCGATGTCGATGATCCTCGGACTTAATCGTCATATTCACACGGGTCGTGATAATCAGAACAGTCACACGTGGCGAGGTATGCTCGGTGATCTCACTCAACGTGAGGACGAGTTGATAGGTAAGACGATTTTGATCGTCGGGATGGGCGCTATAGGATCAAGGTTGGCTCGATTCGCCAAAGCCTTCGATATGAAAGTTATTGCAACCAAGCGGGATCCCTCAACGGCTGTTGGTCCGGCCGATGAAGTCGTAGCGCCCGATAGGATGAATGAACTTGTTCCTCAGGCTGATTTCGTCGCTCTGACGTGCCCGTTAACCCCTGAAACAACAAATATTGTCGATGCCGGCGTGCTGAGTTCAATGAAGTCGACCGCATATTTGATAAACGTGGCCCGGGGGCAATGTGTCGATGAACCTGCGTTAGCGAACGCGCTGAAATCAGGTCAAATTGCCGGTGCTGGAATCGATCATTTCTGGGAAGATCCGCTTGGAGCCGATTCGGTGTTCTGGGACTTACAGAATGTGATTATCACTCCTCACACAGGAGGTGAAACTCGACTTTACGAAGAGCGGGTTATCAACATTCTCAATGATAATTTAGGTCGACTTTGGAATGGTGAAACAACTTTACGAAACCAGATCGTTTAGATGGCTTGGTCGAGTGTTCAGAATTGAGCAAAAAGGGCGATGCACTTG
>ERZ890510.1579-NODE-1579-length-14532-cov-6.441597_pt1 | contig 14532 bp, 12 predicted proteins | sample MGYA00521265_ERZ890510 | MGnify/ENA primary metagenome ERZ890510 (study PRJEB32303, sample SAMEA104408624) | aquatic metagenome | biome: Brackish water; feature: Chemocline; material: water | place: Baltic Sea | collected 2014-10-26T21:54:00 | depth 110 m ...
GCCGGGGTAACCGCTGAAGGCGATACCGGCGCGATTGACCGCGGTTTCCGAATGCGGGCAGCCGACGACGGCGTCGACCTTGCCGTCGCGTGCCAGCCCGACCGCCGCCTCGGCGTAGGCCACCGTCGCCTTGCCGGCGCGCGGATCGAGCTGGCCCGGGGCGTAGCCCGCGGGATCGAGGCCCGGTGCGTCGATGCTCCGGGGTGACGCGATGCCGAGTTGTCTCGCGGTGGCATCGATGACGAAGCGGTCGCCCACGAGCACGGGCTGGATCCTGGCGTCGGAGGCGAAGTGCGCGGCCGCCTTGATCGCGATCTCGGGTCCGATGCCGTTGGGATCGCCGAGGGTGATGCCGATCCGCATCCGGCTAGAGCGGGATGGCGACGAGCGTGTCGAAGCGGCCGCCGTCGCAGACCACGACGCGTTCGGCGAACCGGAGGGCGCCCGTGTCGTCTGCGGAGACCTTGTCCCGGTAGCAGCCGGTGGCAAACAGCGTCATCGTACCGTCCCCCATGATGCGCACGATCAGGAAGGGTGTCTCGACATCGGTCGCGGTGCCGTCGCGGCCCATCACGTGCGGCAATCCGACGATGTGGCGATAGCGCTGGCGCTCGTAGATGTTGGCCTTGCGCAGCGCCGACACGCGATCCTGCAGCATGGCGCGCGAATCGGCGTACATTATGCCTGACTCGAATCCCTTGGCGACGTTCTCGGCGGTCGTCACCTTGTAGAGGCAGGGATCGGCGAACAGTTCGGGCCATTGCTCGAACTGCTCATTGTCGATGGCGCGCGCGTAGGCGGCGTTCAGTTCGACCAGGCGCGCGACATCCATGCTGGTTGCCGCCTCAGTAGCCCATGTGCCGGCGATAGGCCTTCCAGAAGCCGCGCACCGACGCTTCGGTGGCGCGCGTTGCCTGGCTTTCCGCCGTGCTGCCGCCCATTTCGACGACGGAAATCTTGGTCCCGGCAGCAGCGACGCCGCGCTGCACGAAGCCGCCGACGCAACCGTCTTCCATCGACACGAAGCCGGCCGGTCCCACGAGATTTTGCTGCTTGAGGCGCCGCCTGTTCATTTCCGGCGTGTCGTCGGCGAAGCCGAAGTAGGTCCAGAGCAGGTCCATCCGGCCGGTGCCCCGCGGCACCACCTGGCGCACCGCCAGGCAATTGTGGATCTGCTGCAGGATGACGCCGGGGAAGATCGACAGGATCTGAAGCTGGATGTGGTCGCCGAATTCCTCGACCGGGTCGAGCAGGCTGGGATCGGCCAGCTTGTAGTCGTCGCGTTCCGAGCGCAGGTCCTTCTCGCGAAACGCCTCGGCCCCGGGCGCATCGGTGCTGCCGATGGTGTAGCTCGCATGATGCGCGCCGTCGGGGCTGACCAGCACGCCGCCGGCCTGGGTCAGCCGCGTGATCCGGAAGGTCGCGAAGAAAAGATGCAGCAGGCTGGCGTGGTAGGTGTCCTTGACGTTCTCGACGTAGAGCTTCCAGTTGTTGGGCAGCGGCTGGGTGAAGCGGCCCATGATGCGGATCGGGCGGTTGAGCACGCGGCGCACGCGGCCGAGGATTTCGCCGCCGAGATAGTCCTCGATCGATGGCGTATCGGGCGACAGGGTTGCGAACACCAGCCCGCAGAGCGTGGTGGTGCGGAACTTGCGCGGACTGTGGGTCTCGCGCTTGAAGTCCTTGGGCATGCCGCCGGCGCCGTTGATGCCGCGCTCGAAGGCGATGCCCTTGAGGTTGCCGGCGAGGTCGTAGCTCCAGGCGTGATAGATGCACTTGAAGTTGTTCTGGACGTTGCCGCCATCGTCGATGGCGATCAACGCGCCGCGGTGGGCGCAGCGATTCTCGAAGCAGTTGATAGTGCCGTCGGCGTCGCGCACCACGATGACCGGCATGGCGCCGACCTGGTTGGTGCGGTAGTCGCCCCTGTTCGGGATGTCGGCTTCGAGGCAGACGAAATTCCAGGTGGCGCCCTCGAAGACGCGGCGCATCTCGCGGTCGTAATTGTCCCGGTCCTGATAGACCCAGTAGGGCACGCGGGCGAGCGAGTCCTCGGGCCATGGACCGTGCGGTGTCGTTGCAGGCTCGTGAACGGACGCGTCGTGTCGGATGTCCATGACGGACCCTCCCGCTGATCGATCGCTTTGCCTGCCATGTTAGCCCATTTTCGTCGCGGGCCTACAGCAGGAAGGTGTGCGTCCAGTCGAGATAGTCGTGCATGTGTTCGATCATCTGGTCGGCTTCGAGCAGCGAGATGTCGTCCATGCGCCGCAGCCGAACCTTGAACGGCGGCACGAAATGGGTGTCGGTGACGTGAATGAATTTTTGCATGAGTCACAATCCCCGTCCGCGAGTAAGGGCATCCTCGCTTCGGGGCAACATCAGGACGCCATCGCCGGTATTTCGCTAGTAGAGCCCGTACTTGGTGGGCTTGCCGGGATGCTGGACGCAAAGCATCTGGGTGGCTGCGTCGCCGCCGATCTTGGCCCGCTCCTCCTGGCATTTATCGTAGGAGAAAGGTCCACCGAAGACCTTCGGCCCGCCAAGGACAACCAGGTACGACTTTTCCAGGTACCAGCCCGGCCCGGTATAAGCCTCGCTCGCGCCGGGGCCGGAGCAGGCCGGCAGGGTGACCGCCAGCGCCAGAGCGACAGCGACCGCCGACAGGCGACGAATAGACTGGAGCGACATCGCGTTCCTACCCTCAAGGACAACCGTGACGAAACTACAGGGCCTTTCGCGCCGCAACAATTGCTTTCGCCCGACCCAGCAGCCGGGCTAATAATGCCTGGACGGACGCATCCGGGGGGATGCGGCACCGGAACGCCAACAGGATTGAGTGGATGGGATTGCCCGAGAAACAGGGATTGTACGACCCACGCAACGAGCACGACTCGTGCGGTGTCGGCTTCGTGGCCGATATCAAGGGCCGGAAATCCCACAATATCGTGCGCCAGGGACTGCAGATTCTGGTCAATTTGGACCATCGCGGCGCGGTCGGTGCCGATCCGCAGATGGGCGACGGCGCCGGCTGCATGATCCAGACGCCCGACGCGCTGCTGCGTGCCTGGGCGCGCCAGGCTTCGGTCGACCTGCCACCGCCCGGCCACTACGCGGTCGCCATGTGTTTTCTGCCGCAGGACGAGGCGGCGCGGACCTTCGCCATCAAACGGCTGGAACATTTCGTCAAGGTCGAGGGCCAGAAGTTGGTCGGCTGGCGCGACGTGCCGACCGACCTGACCGGTCTCGGCAAGGCGGTGATCGAGAAGATGCCGGTAATCCGCATGGCGATCGTCGGTCGCGGGCCGAAGGTCCTCGACCAGGATGCCTTCGAGCGCAAGGTCCTCGCCATCCGCAAGCAGACGCAGAATCCGCTCACGGAACTCGAGAAGAAACACAAGCTGCCGGGCCTGTCGCAGCTCTACATGCCGTCCTTCTCGTCGCGCACCGTGGTCTACAAGGGACTGTTGCTGGCGCCGCTGGTCGAGAGTTTCTACCAGGATCTGCGCGACCCGCTGACCGAATCGGCGCTCTGCATGGTGCACCAGCGCTTTTCGACCAACACCTTCCCGTCGTGGAAGCTCGCCCACCCCTATCGTTTCATCTCCCACAATGGCGAGATCAACACGGTGCGCGGCAACGTCAACTGGATGTACGCCCGCCGGCGCACGATGGAATCCGACCTGATCGGCGCCGATCTCGACAAGATGTGGCCGATCATCCCGCACGGCCAGTCGGATACGGCCTGCCTCGACAATGCCCTGGAGCTGCTGGTTGCCGGCGGCTACTCGCTGTCGCACGCCATGATGATGCTGATTCCGGAGGCATGGGCCGGCAATCCGCTGATGGATGGCCATCGCAAGGCTTTCTATGAATACCACGCCGCGTTGATGGAGCCGTGGGACGGCCCGGCCTGCATCGCCTTCACCGACGGCCGCCAGATCGGCGCCACCCTGGATCGCAACGGCCTGCGTCCGGCACGCTTCATCGTCACCGACGACGGCCTTGTCGTGATGGCGTCGGAAGCCGGCGTGCTGCCGATCCCCGACGACAAGATCGTGCGCAAGTGGCGCCTGCAGCCCGGCAAGATGCTGCTGATCGACCTCGAGCAGGGCCGCATCGTCGAGGACGAGGAACTGAAGCGGACGCTGGCCGAAGCCGAACCCTACGAGGAGTGGCTGAAGGAAACCCAGTACAAGCTCGAAGAGCTGTCGGAACTTTCCGAACCGCCGCTGCCGGTGCCTCCGAACGACCCGACGACCCTGCTCGATCGCCAGCAGGCCTTCGGTTACACCCAGGAGGACATCCAGTTCTTTCTCGAGCCGATGGCCAGTCAACCCGACGATCCGATCGGCTCGATGGGCGTCGACACGCCGATCGCCGTGCTCTCGAAGAAGCCGAAGCTGCTCTACAATTACTTCAAGCAGAACTTCGCCCAGGTCACCAACCCGCCGATCGACCCGATCCGCGAGGAGCTGGTGATGTCGCTGGTCTCGATGATCGGTCCTCGGCCCAACCTGCTCGGCCGCCATGCCGGCACGCACAAGCGCCTGGAAGTGGCGCAACCCGTTCTGACCAATGCCGAGCTGGAGAAGATCCGCTCGATCGAGGAACTGCTCGACGGTGCCTTCCGGACCGCCACCATCGACGCGACCTGGCCGGTGTCGGAAGGGGGTGCCGGCCTTGAGAAGGCGCTCGACCGCATCTGCGTCGAGGCGACCGACCATGTGCTGGCCGACCGCAACATCCTGGTCCTGTCGGATCGTGCCGTGTCGGCCGAGCGGGTGCCGATCCCGGCGCTGCTCGCGACTGCTGCCGTGCGCCACTATCTGATCCGCCGCGGGCTGCGCACCCAGACCGGGCTGGTGATCGAGACCGGCGAGGCGCGCGAGGTCCATCATTTCTGCGCGCTGGCGGGCTACGGCGCCGAGGGGATCAACCCCTATGTCGCCTTCGAGACGCTCGAGGACCTGCGCGCCCGCCGCTTCCCCGACCGCGACCCGGCCGACGTGCGCCAGAACTACGTCAAGGCGGTCGGCAAGGGCATTCTCAAGGTCATGTCCAAGATGGGCATCTCGACCTACCAGTCCTACTGCGGCGCCCAGATCTTCGACGCGGTCGGCCTGCATTCGGGTTTCGTCGAGAAATACTTCACCGGCACCGCCACCACGATCGAGGGTGCGGGCTGGTCGGAGATCGCCGAGGAGACGGTGCGCCGCCATCGCGATGCTTTCGGCGACAATCCGCTCTATCGCAATATGCTCGACGCCGGGGGTGACTACGCGTTCCGCCTGCGCGGCGAGGATCACGCCTGGACGCCGCAGAGCGTCGCCAGTCTCCAGCATGCCGTGCGCGGCAATTCGTCGGTCGAGTACAAGGCCTTTGCTGCCGGCATCAACGAGCAGAGCGAGCGGTTGCTGACCATCCGCGGGCTGATGGACTTCAAGTGGGCCGACAGGGCGATTGCCATCGACGAGGTCGAACCTGCAGCCGACATCGTCAAGCGCTTCGCGACCGGCGCCATGAGCTTCGGCTCGATCAGCCGCGAGGCCCACACCACGCTTGCCATCGCCATGAACCGCATCGGCGGCAAGTCGAATACCGGCGAGGGCGGCGAGGAGGCCGATCGCTTCAAGCCGCTGCCCAACGGCGATTCCATGCGCTCGGCCATCAAGCAGGTGGCGTCGGGCCGCTTCGGCGTCACCGCCGAGTACCTCGTCAATGCCGACGACATGCAGATCAAGATGGCGCAGGGCGCCAAGCCGGGCGAGGGCGGCCAGCTTCCCGGCCACAAGATCGACGAGAACATCGCCCGCGTGCGGCGTTCGACGCCCGGCGTCGGCCTGATCTCGCCGCCGCCGCATCACGACATCTATTCGATCGAGGATCTGGCGCAGCTCATCCACGATCTCAAGAACGTCAACCCCGGGGCCCGTGTCTCGGTGAAGCTGGTGTCCGAAGTCGGCGTCGGCACGGTCGCGGCCGGCGTCAGCAAGGCGCGCGCCGATCACGTGACGATCTCGGGCTTCGAGGGCGGCACCGGCGCCTCGCCGCTGACGTCGCTCACACATGCCGGCTCGCCGTGGGAGATCGGCCTCGCCGAGACGCAGCAGACGCTGGTGCTGAATGGCTTGCGCGGGCGTATCGCCGTTCAGGTCGACGGTGGATTGCGTACCGGCCGCGACGTCGCCATCGGTGCGCTGCTGGGCGCCGACGAATTCGGCTTTGCGACCGCCCCGTTGATCGCCGCCGGCTGCATCATGATGCGCAAGTGCCATCTCAATACCTGCCCGGTCGGGGTGGCGACGCAGGACCCGGTGCTGCGCAAGCGCTTCACCGGCCAGCCCGAGCACGTCATCAACTACTTCTTCTTCGTCGCCGAGGAACTGCGCGAGATCATGGCGCAGCTGGGCTTCCGCACGCTGGGTGAGATGATCGGCCGGGTCGACCGGCTCGACATGCACCGTGCCCTCGACCACTGGAAGGCCGGCGGCGTCGACCTGAGCAGGATCCTGCATCAGGTCGCGGTCCGACCCGGCGTCGCGATCTGGAACAGCGAACGCCAGGACCACGGTCTCGACAAGGCGCTCGACCATGTGTTGATCGAGGCGGCACGGCCGGCGCTTGAGGAAGGCCAGCCGGTGCTGATCGAATCGCCGGTCACCAACGTCAACCGGACCGTGGGCGCCATGCTCTCGGGCGAGGTTGCCCGTCGGACCGGCCATGCCGGCCTCGCCGACGACACCATTTCGGTGAAGCTGACCGGCACGGCCGGGCAGAGCTTCGGCGCCTTCCTGGCGCGCGGCGTGTCGATCGAACTGGTGGGCGACGCCAATGACTATGTCGGCAAGGGCCTGTCGGGCGGCCGCGTCGTGGTCCGCCAGCCCAGGGGTTCGGCGCGCAATCCGCTGGAGAACATCATCGTCGGCAACACCGTTCTCTACGGTGCCATTGCCGGCGAGGCCTACTTCGAAGGTGTTGCTGGCGAACGTTTCGCCGTGCGCAATTCGGGGGCGGTCTGCGTCGTCGAGGGTACCGGCGACCATGGCTGCGAGTACATGACTGGTGGCGTCGTGGTGGTGCTGGGCGACACCGGGCGTAATTTTGCGGCCGGCATGTCCGGCGGCATCGCCTATGTCTACGATCCCGCGGCGCGGTTCGCCCCGTTGTGCAATCCGGCGATGGTCGAGATCGAGAAGATCGCCCCCGTCGATCCCGCCCGCGCCGAGGACACCGCCAGGGATCCGGGGCGGCCGCATCAGCGTTCGATCGACGTCGAGGACAACGGCATGGGCGACGTGCTGCGGTTCGACGCCGAGCGTCTGCGCATCCTGATCGAGCGCCACCATCTGCACACCGGCAGCGCGCGGGCGCGCGAACTGCTAGAGGACTGGGACGTGGCCGTGAAACGCTTCGTCAAGGTGATGCCGAGCGACTACAAGCGGGCGCTTCTGCAGGCGCAGGAAAGGGCGACGGCCAAGGCCGTCGCCGCCGAGTAACGTGGAAAAATTGCCGCCCATTGCCCACCCTTCGAGACGCGGCCTGCGGCCGCTCCTCAGGGTGAGGTGAGGGGCAACCCCAACATCCTCATGCTGAGAAGGCCGCGAAGCGGCCGTCTCGAAGCATGGGCAACACGGAGTTAGAAGAGCCATGGGCCTTCCCACCGGCTTCCTCGAAATCGAGCGCAAGGATCGGCCTTACGAGAAGGTCGAGAAGCGGCTCGGGAACTGGAAGGAGTTCGTGTTGCCGCTGCCGCCGGCCGACATCGGCCGCCAGGGTGCGCGCTGCATGGATTGCGGCATTCCGTTCTGCCACAACGGCTGTCCGGTCAACAACCTGATCCCCGACTGGAACGATCTCGTGCGCCGCGACCGCTGGCGGGACGCGCTCGAGATGCTGCATTCGACCAACAATTTCCCCGAGTTCACCGGCCGTATCTGCCCGGCGCCGTGCGAGGCGGCGTGCACGCTGAACATCGACGACAATCCGGTGACGATCAAATCGATCGAATGCGCCATCGTCGACCGCGGTTGGGACGAGGGCTGGGTCGTGCCGCTGGCGGCGGCGAGCAAGACCGGCAAGCGGGTTGCCGTGGTCGGCTCCGGCCCTGCCGGCATGGCCTGCGCCCAGCAACTCGGGCGCGCCGGACATGCCGTCACGCTGTTCGAGAAGGCCGACCGCATCGGCGGCCTGCTGCGCTACGGCATTCCCGACTTCAAGATGGAAAAGCGCCTGATCGACCGGCGGATGCGACAGATGGAGGCCGAGGGCGTCGAGTTCCGCACCGGCGTCGAGGTCGGCGCGACGCTGTCGATCAAGTCGCTGCTCGAGGGCTACGACGCCGTGGCCCTGACCGGCGGGGCGGAGTTCCCGCGCGATCTCGAGGTGCCCGGCCGCGACCTCGACGGCATTCATTACGCGATGGATTTCCTCGTCCAGCAGAACAAGCGGGTAGCCGGCGACGACGAGGCCCGCGCCGCGCCGCACGGCACGCTCAGCGCCAAAGGCAAACATGTCATCGTGATCGGTGGTGGCGATACCGGGTCGGATTGCGTCGGCACGTCCAACCGCCAGGGCGCGGCGTCGGTGACCCAGCTCGAGGTCATGCCGCAACCGCCCGAGCGCGAGAACAAGGCCCTGACCTGGCCGGATTGGCCTCTGAAGATGCGTACCTCGTCGTCGCACGAGGAGGGCGCAACGCGCGATTTCGCCGTCCTGACCCGACGCGCCATCGGCAGGGACGGCCGGGTGACGGCGCTGGAATGCGTTCACGTCGACTGGGTAACCGGCGCCGATGGGCGCCGGGCCATGCAGGAGATCCCGGACAGCGCGTTCGAGCTGAAAGCCGACCTGGTGCTGCTGGCGATGGGCTTCCTAGGCCCGCGCAAGACCGGGATGGTCGAGCAGGCGGGCGCTGAACTCGACCTGCGCGGCAATGTTGCGGCCGACGTCAAGGACTACAGGACGTCGGTGCCCCGGCTGTTCGCCGCCGGCGACATGCGCCGCGGCCAGTCGCTGGTCGTCTGGGCGATCCGCGAGGGACGGCAGTGCGCGCGTTCGATCGACGAAACGCTGATGGGCACGACGACGCTGCCGCGATAGCGAACAAGTGATCTAGAAGTTTTCAGTTCGAGCGGGAATTGTTATAGAGTTGCCGGGGACAACCCGTGCGCGTCTGTGGGGGACTGCACGCGGACACTTGGGGACTCAATGAAGCTGCTGCTGATTCAGGGCGCCAACATGGAATATCTGGGCCGGCGCCAGCCCGAACTCTACGGAACGACGACCGCCAAGGAACTGGATGCCCTGCTGCGTCGGCAGGCCCGCCGCCTCGATGTGTCGCTCGAAATCCTCTACACCAACACCGAAGGCGCCGCCGTGTCGGCGATCTACAAGGCCGACCGCGCCAAGGTCGACGGCATCCTGTTCAACCCGGCCGGCTTCCTCCACGCCGGCCATGCGCTCCGCGACTGCCTGCGGTCGATCCGCGCGCCGGCTATAGAAATCCACATCACCAACATCGAGAAGCGCGGCTACGACTCGGTCACGTCCGCGGCCGCGGTCGGCATGATCGCGGGCTTCGGCGTCGATTCCTACGTGCTGGCGCTGGAAGCGATGGTCAGCCGGCTGCGGAAGCGGGCGGCGTGATCGAGATCTCACCGCTGCGCGAGGACGACCGTGCCGGCTGGCAGCCGCTCGCGGTCGGCTACAACACCTTCTACGAACGGACCTTGCCCGACGCGACCTACGACAAGACCTGGCGCCGCCTGATGGCCGGCTCGGAACTTCACGGCCTTGCCGCGCGGCTCGACGGCCGCGTGATCGGCATCGCGCATTACACGTTCCAGGCCAGCGTCTGGTTCGACGATACCTGCTATCTCGCCGATCTGTTCGTCGATGAGACCGTGCGCGGGCAAGGCGCGGCACGGGCGCTGATCGAGGCTGTGGCGACGGCGGCGCGCGACCGCGGCTGCCCGCGATATTACTGGCTCACCCAGGCCAATAACGTCCGTGCCCGTGGCCTCTACGACAAGGTCGCGCGGCACGTGGGCTTCATCCGCTACGACTACCCGCTCACTTGACCGAATCGAGCGTCGGCAGGCGGTAGCGGTCCTCGGGATCGTTCCAGCCCTTGAAGTTGGGCTTGCGCTTCTCGGCGAAGGCGGCGCGCGATTCCATCAGGTCGCTCTTGGCGCCATGCTCGTGCAGGGCGGCCGCCAGCCGCTGCATCTCGGGCCCCGGCGCCGGCCGCATCTGTCGCATCATGTGCACCGTGTTGACCCGCGACGCTGGCGGCAGGGTGAGCAGATGTTCCGCCATGGCCAGCGCGGTCGGCATCAGCTGGTCGGCCTCGACCACGCGATTGAGGAAGCCGATTTCGTAGAAGCGCTGCGCCGTGAAGCGGAAGCCCAGCGCCATTTCCATGGCGATCGGATAGGCCACGTTGGCGATGTGGCCGTGATTATAACCGCCCAGCAGCCAGCGCTTGGCCTCGGAGACTTCGAACACCGCCTCACGGACGGCGACGCGCAGGTCGGTGCGCTCGACCAGCATGAAGCCGCCGCCCATGGCGAAGCCGTTGATGGCGGCGATCACCGGCTTTTCCAGCGCGCCCGACATGAACGGGTCTTCCATTGCCGGGCGCTGGCCGCCGGCCACGCCCTTCTGCAGCGACTCCTTCATGTCCTCACCGGCACAGAAGCCGCGGCCGGCGCCGGTGAAGATGGCGACCTCGAGCTCCTTGCTGCGGCGGAAGTCCGTCCAGGTCCGGGCCAGTTCGGTCCGCATCTCGTGATTGAGCGCGTTCAGCCGCTCCGGCCGGTTCATGCGGACCACCAACACCTGTCCGTGACGTTCGGTTTCTATGACGGCCATTTTTCCAGACTCCCAAATGCGCGGATCCGCAGGCTGCCGACCGCCCACGCCGATGGCAACACTATTGAGGCCAGTCGGGCGCGCACTTGCACGCGGGAATTTGCAATTGCCAATGCGGCAGCATCGGGCTGATCGGTTCTTTAGGATTCGACAAGCGGCATCGGAATGGCGCTACGATCCGAACGGAAAGACTGTCGCCCCTCTTTTGAATGTGATGTTTCCATGAAGCGAGAAGTCCAGCCGAGGCTGCTGACGGCGCTCTGCTACGCGGCCATGATGTGTCTGGCGATCGGGATCAATCTGTTGCCCGTATTTCTCACCAGCATCGGCGCCAGTTTTGGCGAAGGCAGCGTCCTCAGCCGGGAGGAGCTGGGTCGGCTGGGTGCGGCGGCCTTTGGCGGGCTGGTGGTGGGAATCCTGGTGACCGGGCCGCTGGCCGATCGATTCGGCGGCAAGCCGTTCGTGCTCCTGGCTAATGTCCTCACGGTATTGGGCCTGATGGGGATGGCAGCCTCGCCGACATTTTCCATTCTGCTGGCCATGGTGTTCGTGGTCGGGCTGGGCGCGGGAATGCTCGACATGATCCTGAGTCCGGTGGTGGCGGCCCTGAACCCGGAGCGGCGCACCGCGGCCATGAACTGGCTGCACTCGTACTATCCCGTCGGCGCCGTGGTGACGATATTGATCGGTACGGTGGCGCTGGCATTCGATGTCGGATGGCGCGCGGTGTGCTGGCTGGTCATCGTGCTGCCGCTCGGACTGGTTCTGGCATTTCTGCCGATGCGCTTTCCGGACATGGTCACCGACCGAGGGCGGACATCGACGCGGAGCCTGTGCGCAAAACCCTGGTTCCTGGTGGCACTGGCCGCGATTTTCCTGGGCGGCGCGACCGAGCTCGGCATGGCGCAATGGCTGCCGGCCTACGCCGAGACGTCGCTGGGGTTCTCGCCGACCGTGGCCGGCGTCGGGCTGCTGCTGTTTTCCATTGCCATGGCGCTGGGACGCATGGTCGTGGGTGCGATGGAGGCCCGGGCAAACGCCTATCTCGTCCTGGTCGTCGGCAGCTCTCTTTCCGTCGTGCTTTTCCTTCTGGGATCGTTTCTGGAAAATCCGCTGCTGGCGCTTACCGCCTGCGTGGCGGCCGGATTCACCGGCAGCAGCCTGTGGCCGACGATGCTGGCAGTGGCAGCGGATCGTGCCCCGGACGGCGGTGCCAGCATGTTCGCCGCCCTGGCGGCGTTCGGCAATGCCGGAGGGATCCTCATGCCGTGGGTGATCGGCGTCGTGGGCGACGCGCGCGACCTGCGCTGGGGGCTGGCGACGTCGGCCATCGCGCCGCTTCTCATGTTACCGCTGGTGTGGCTCCTGTTTCGTCGCGGCTCGCGCCCTTCGACGTCACTTGGCGGATAGGTTGAGCTTCGCCGCCAGCTTCCTGGCCAGTTTGGCGCCGCTGTGCAGGGCACCTTCCATATAGCCGCCGAACAGCAGGCTGGTGTACTCGCCGGCGAAGAACAGACGATCCTGGAAGCCGGCCTCGAGGTTGGGATAGACGGACGTCACCTCGCCGAGGCCCGGACAACTGTAGCCGCACAGCGTCCATTTCTCGTCGGGCCATCCCATGAACATGGTCTTCTCGACGTGGGACGAATAGCCCGGGTAGATCGCCTCCAGGTAGCCCTTCATTTTCTGGTCTCGCGATGCCGGATCGAGTGCGAGGCAATCCTGCGCTGCCTGTCCGCCGGAGAAGACGCTGAGGCAGGCTGGCTGGTCGTCGGTCACGCCCTGGGCATCGGTGCCTTCCCAGGTCTCTCCGATGGGGGTGTCGGTCAGCGATATGGCCTGCAGGCCGCTCCGCCGCCAGAACGGGCGCGAGACTTTGGAGAGATACTTGATGGCCGGGCCGGTGGCCGGCCGGTATCCGGGAGGCAGAGCCGGCTCGATCTCGACATGCTTCCAGGCGCTGGGCGGAACGGTCAGGACGACAGCATCGCCTTCGACGGTCTTTCCGTCGGCCTGCTGCAAGGCAACCCCCGAAGCGGTGAGACGAATGCGCGAGACCGGCGTGTGCAGGTGAATGTGTTCCGGTCCGATCGCCTCGGCGAGTTTGAAGGCCAGAGTCTGGTTGCCGCCGATGCAGCGGTAGACCTCCGACTCGGTCCAGAACCTGTCATAGCCTCCGCCGGCGATGCCGGAAATCGCGCTGAGGTAGCTTTCCCGCTCCGGCCAGCCCGCGTTGTCGTTGGCCAGCAGGGTCAACGCACCGCGACGCGCGACATCGTCAATCGGCCAGGATGCGAACGCAGCCGCCACGCTGAGGCGGTCGAGGCGGGCGGCATCCGGCGTCTTCCAGGGCTCGTCGAGGTTGACCGTTCGGGCGTCGGCATCCATGCGCTCCAGGGCCTGCTGAATTCGATCCCAAAGCGCCGACAGCTGGGCGCCCTCATAGCGCTTGCCGTCAAGAATGATCGGTGCCTTGTCGGTCTCGAGTTCGGTGACGTCGTTGAACTGCAGCCCGAAGTGTTTGGCATAGGCCATCCAGGTCGGGTGATTGGACCCGATCAGCTCCGCGCCGCCTTCGACCACGCGTCCCTCGATGAATTTGTCCAGCGACAGGACGCGGCCACCGACGCGGTTGCGGGCCTCGAGCAGGGTGACCCGGGCGCCGGCCTGGCGAAGCTGAAAGCCTAGGCTCAATCCGGCGAATCCCGCACCGACGACGATGACATGCGGCGCAGGTCCTGCGGCATTGGCCATCCGGCCTGCCAGCATCAGGCCGCCGCTCGCCAGGGTGCCTTTCAGGAACTGGCGACGGCTGGAGCCGGCGGGTGTCGCGCCGACGCGTCGGGCGATGCTGCCTAAAAGGCCCGGCCTCATCGGCCGCTCTTCGGAAGGGTCGAGAGCCAGTCCACGGCATGCTGGAGCGAAGGGAAAACGCCCGATGCCTGAGCCGTGATCTCCGCCGTCGCCGGCAGCAGGTCGGGAATGAGGACCACCGACATGCCGGCGGCACGCGCCGCGAGAACGCCGCTATGGGCGTCCTCGAAGACGAGGCAATGCTCCGGCGGATGCACCAGGGCTTGCGCGACCTTGAGAAAGGTCTCGGGATCGGGCTTGCCGCGGCGAATCTGATCGCCGCCCACGACGATGGAAAACCGGTCGAGCATGGCGTGACGCTTCAGGCGATCACGGGCTTCCTCCGTGGCGGTCGAGGTGCCGACGCCGCAGGGGATGTTCCTCTCCGCCGCCCAGTCGAGGGCGGCATGAACCCCCGGCTTGAGGGGAATGCCTTCGGCATCGATGATCGCCTCGTATCGCGTGCGGGCATCGTTGCGGAATTTTTCCAGCGGGAAGTTCTCTCCGAACTGCTTGACCAGGCGCTTCTCGCAGTCGGCGATGGTGATACCGATCAGGGTCATATAGATCTGGTCGGTGAGGTCGTAGCCCAGCGCCGCCGCCGCGGCCGACCACGACCTCTGGTAGACGCCCTCGGTGTCGAGAAGCAGTCCGTCCATGTCGAAAATGAAGGCCTGGGGTTGTTGCTTCATGGTTGCGTCTCCGCCGTGAAGCCGCCGAATTCGGGCGCTTCGTCCGCTTCGATATCGTGAAAAATATCCACCTTGGGATCGGCGAAGAAATTGTCCGTCGCTTCGTCGCACC
>ERZ890510.1581-NODE-1581-length-14527-cov-7.173024_pt1 | contig 14527 bp, 13 predicted proteins | sample MGYA00521265_ERZ890510 | MGnify/ENA primary metagenome ERZ890510 (study PRJEB32303, sample SAMEA104408624) | aquatic metagenome | biome: Brackish water; feature: Chemocline; material: water | place: Baltic Sea | collected 2014-10-26T21:54:00 | depth 110 m ...
CACGTCAAATTTATTTTTGCCACGACCGAATCGCGCAAGGTGCCGGTGACGGTACTGAGCCGCTGCCAGCGCTTCGACCTCAAGCGCGTGCCGCACGACGTCCTGATCGAGCACTTCTCCAGGATCGCCACGGCCGAAAAGGTCGAGGTCTCGCCCGAGGCGCTGGCACTTCTGGCGCGCGCCGCCGACGGCTCGGTGCGCGACGGGCTCTCCATGCTCGACCAAGCGATCGCCCACGGCGGCGGCGTGGTCGATGCCGCCCAGGTCCGCGACATGCTGGGCCTCGCCGATCGCAGCCGCGTGCTCGAGCTGTTCGAACAGACGATGCGTGGCGATGCCGCCGCCGTGGTGGCGTCGCTGGGCGAGATGCACGATTCGGGCGCCGACCCGGTGGTCGTGCTGCAGGATCTGCTGGAACTCACGCATTGGGTGACCCGCCTGAAAGTGGCACCCGAGGCGGCGGCCGGCTCCGCCGACAGCGAGCGCGCGCATGGCCTGGCGATGGCCACCAAGCTTTCGATGGCCTCGCTGACGCGGGCCTGGACGCTGCTGATGAAAGGCCTGCAGGAGACCCTGAGCGCGCCCTCGCCGCTGCGCGCCGCCGAGATGGCGTTGATCCGCCTCTGCTACCTGGCCGATCTGCCGTCACCGTCCGACGCGATCAAGTCGCTGCAGAACGGCGGTGCTCCGGCCGCCGCCGCAGGCATGACATTGCCTTCACCGCCGCGCGGCGGTGGCGGCGGCAATGGCGGTGGACCGGCAGCGCGTCTGGCATCGCAGCCAGCCGCGGCTGTCGGTCAGCCCGCCGAGGCATTGCCCGCCCCGAAGAGCTTCACCGAGGTCGTGGCGCTGTTCGAGGCCCGGCGCGAGGCCCGTCTGGTCCACCATCTGATGCACCATGTGCATGAGGTGCGCTGCGAACCCGGCCTCATCGAATTCAGGCCCGAGCCGCAAGCGCCGCGGGATCTGGCCGCGCGACTGAGCGAGGCCCTCAGCAAATGGACCGGCCGGCGCTGGATCGCCTCGGTCTCCAGCGACGCCGGCAAACCGACACTGGCGACCCAGAAGGCCTCCAAGGCCGACGACCTGCGCAGTCAGGCGGAGGGCAATCCCCTGGTACAGGCGATCATGGAGACGTTCCCCGGCGCCAGGATCGACTCGGTTCGCCGCAAGGGCGAGCAGACTTCCCTGGTCGCCGGCCTCGCCGGTCCACCCGGCGAGGAACCACCGCCAGCCGAGGAATACCCCGCCGACGACGACATTCCCGAAAGCGAGTTCTGATGTTCGACAAACTCAAGGATCTGGGCGGCCTGATGCAGCAGGCGCAAGCGATGCAGCAGAAGATGCAGGAGATGCAGGCGACGCTGGAGCGGCTGGAAATCGTCGGCACGTCGGGCGCCGGCCTGGTCAAGGTGACGGTCAACGGCAAGAACGAGACCCGCCGGGTCGAGATCGACCCGTCGCTGTTCGTGCCCGCCGACAAAGGCGTGGTCGAGGACCTGATCGTGGCTGCCGCCAACGATGCGCGGATGAAGGTCGAGCAGACGGTCCAGGAGCAGATGAAAGCCTTCACCGGCGGGCTGCCGCTGCCCCCCGGCTTCAAGCTTTAGCTTCAATTTCCAGATGACAAACTCCCGATGATTGGTCCGGAGATCGAACGGCTGATCCAGCTGCTGGGCCGGCTGCCCGGCCTCGGTCCACGTTCCGCCCGCCGCGTGGCGTTGCAGCTTCTGAAGAAGCGCGAAACCCTGATGCAGCCGCTGAGTGCGGCACTCGCCGATGCGGCACGGGCGATCCGGGCGTGCTCGACGTGCGGCAATCTCGACACCGTCGATCCGTGCTCGATCTGCGCCGATCCCAGGCGCGATGCCGGACTGCTCTGCGTCGTCGAGGACGTCGGAGATCTCTGGGCGATGGAGCGCGGCAAGATATTTCCCGGCCGCTATCATGTCCTGGGCGGGTCGTTGTCGGCACTCGACGGCATCGGCCCGGACGAGCTCAACATCGCCACGCTGGTCAAGCGCGTGGGCGCCGGCGGCATACGCGAGGTCATCATGGCCACCAACGCCACCGTCGATGGGCAGACCACCGCGCACTATCTCGCCGAGCGCCTGGCCGAACTGGATGTGCCATTGACCCGCCTCGCCCACGGCGTCCCGGTCGGCGGCGAACTCGACTGGCTGGACGATGGCACGCTGGCGACCGCGCTCAAGGCGCGACGCGCCCTGTGAGACCGGGCCGATGAGCCCCGAGGCCCTTGCCGCACTTGCCGTAGCGCTCGGCGCCGGCTGGGCGAGCGGCCTCAATGCCTACGCCGCCGTGCTGGTGCTGGGTGGCGCCGAGCGGCTGGGACTCGTCAGCCTGCCCCACAGCCTGCAGGTTCTGGCCTCGCCGTGGGTGCTGGGTGTGGCCGCGCTGCTGTTCGCGCTCAACTTCCTCGCCGACAAGATCCCCTATGTCGACAGCATCAACGATGTGCTGCAGACCTTCGTGCGCGTTCCGGCCGGCGCCTTGCTGGCCTATGGCGCGGCCGGCGGCCTCAGCCCCGAGGTTGCGGTCATTGCGGGCCTGCTGGGCGGCACGCTGGCGGCAGGAACCCACATCGCCAAGACCGGCTCGCGGGCATTGATCAACACCTCGCCCGAACCGTTCAGCAACGTGGCGGCCTCACTGACCGAGGATGCCGCGGTGGTCGGCGGCCTGATCCTGGCGATCACGCATCCCATCACGTTTCTGTGTCTGCTGGCGGCCTTTATCGCCCTGCTGGTCTGGTTGCTGCCCAAGCTGGTGCGGCTTGCCCTGATTCCGGTACGCCGGATGACCAACCGCTGACCCGGGGCTTGACCTGAGAGCTTGCGATCGACCTTTGGCTAATGAACGGCCGCTTTCCTTCGCGCGCGGGAGGGTTACACTCCCCCAGACCCATGTTTATCCGCCAAAACATCCAGACCCTGCGGTTCTTCCGCACCACGCCGGCGATGCGCTGTCCGTATCTGCCGCACCGGCTGGAGACCAAGCTCGTCACCGAACTGAGCGGACCGGATGCATTCTCCCAACATGACACGCTGACCGATGCCGGCTTCAGGCGTTCGCACCACTTCGTCTACAAGCCGCTGTGCGATGGTTGCCGGGCCTGTGTGCCGGTACGCATCCGGGTGCGGGATTTCGAACCCAGCAGGGCTCAGTGCCGGATCCTGCGCCGCAATGAACACGTCCATGCCGTCGAGGTGCAGCCGCTGGCGACCGGCGAGCAGTACGCGCTTTTTTCACGCTACGTGCTGACCCGGCATCGCGACGGCGACATGGCCGACATGGATTTCGACGACTATCGCGCCATGGTCGAGGAAAGTCCGGTCGACACCGCGATCATCGAGTTCCGCGACGACTCCGCCGACGGACGCCTGGTCGGAGCATGCCTGGTCGATTGGCTGTCGACCGGCGTCTCGGCGGTCTACAGCTTCTTCGACCCGCAGGATCCGCGACGCGGCCTCGGCACGCACATGATCCTGTGGCTGGCCGCCGCCGCCGCCAAGCGCGGACTGCCTTATGTCTATCTCGGCTACTGGATCGCCGATTCGAGCAAAATGGCCTACAAGCGCGCCTTCCGGCCGTTGGAATTCTTCGGGTCGGAGGGTTGGGCCGAGTTGCCCACGACCTAGACGCCAGTTCGCCGGAATCGTTCAAGGAATGGTTTCGCAACGGCCAATTTCTGATAGATGAGAGCCATTCGTCGCCCGCGTGTGGATGCTAGGTCCTTCGCGGGTTGATCCGAACGGCAATCAATAATCTCGTGAATGCGGTTGGGGAGAAAGCGACAGTGGGCGGACTTCTGAAGCTGAGCGCGGCGATCGACCGCCTCAACGAGATCGTCGGGCGGACGGTTTACTGGCTCGTTCTCGTCGTTGTGCTGATCAGCGCGACCAACGCCATCATCCGCAAGCTGTTCAACTCAAGCTCCAATGCCTGGCTCGAGTGGCAGTGGTACCTGTTCGGGGTGATCTTCCTGCTGTGCTCGGGCTACGCCCTGCTCCGCCAGGAACACATCCGCATCGATATCGTCGCCAGCCACCTCTCCCCCAGGGCCAACAACAGGATCGCCCTGTTCGGGCACCTGTTCTTTCTGATCCCGCTGTGCATCGTGATGTTGGTTGAAGGCTGGCCGTACTTCTACGAGTCCTATCGCATCAACGAACTGTCCAGCAACGCAGGCGGTCTGATCAGGTGGCCGATCAAGCTCGTCGCGGTGATCGGATTCGCTCTGCTCCTGCTCCAGGGAATTTCGGAGGCGATCAAGCAGATCGGCATCATGCGCGGGGTCTACGTCGATACCCGTCAGCGCAACTCCGAACACTGAGAGCACGATCATGGTCGTCATTCGCGGCATTTTCTACGCGTTCCTGGCAAGCCTCGCGGTCATTCTTCTCGTCTCCATCTTTGTTCCGGACAGCGTTTTCGCAAGCTTCCTGAAGGCCGAGATGGCACCCATCATGTTCTTCTCGTTGGTGGTGTTCCTGCTGCTCGGCTATCCGGTTGCCTTCTCGCTGGCAGCGCTCGGCCTGCTCTATGGCATCGTCGGGATCGAGCTCGGCCTCTTCAAGCCGTCATTCTTTCAGGCACTGCCAAACCGGCTGTTCGGCATCATCGAGAACGATACCCTGCTTGCCATTCCGTTCTTTACCTTCATGGGCCTCATTCTCGAACGCTCAGGCATGGCGGAAGATCTGCTCGAGACGATCGGCCAGCTGTTCGGTCCCGTCCGCGGCGGCCTCGCCTTCGCCGTCATTTTTGTCGGCGCCCTGCTCGCGGCAACGACCGGCGTGGTGGCTGCGTCGGTCATTTCGATGGGTCTGATCTCCCTGCCGATCATGCTGCGCTACGGCTATGACCGGCGATTGGCGACCGGCGTCATCGCCGCATCGGGTACGCTCGCCCAGATCATTCCACCGAGTCTCGTTCTGATCGTGATGGCCGATCAGCTCGGGCGCTCGGTGGGCGACATGTACAAGGGCGCAATCATCCCGGGCCTCGTGCTGACGGCTCTCTATGCCGGGTACGTCTTGGGACGCACCATCTTCAGTCCACAGCGGGCGCCCGCCCTGCCGCCCGAAGCCCGCACGATAAAAGAAGACGACGGCAGTGCGGGCTATGCCTCGCTGGCGGTAATCGTCACAGCCTGCGTCGTGGGTGCCTGGGCGCTGTCGAGCAGCCTCGACTGGGAGCCGATCTGGTCGACGGCATTCGTCGGGTTGGTCGCCTACTGCATGGCAATGGCCAACCGCTACATGAAGCTCGGGATACTGAGCCGCCTCGGAGAGCAGGTCGTCATCGTCATGATGCCGCCGCTGGCCCTGATCTTCCTCGTGCTGGGTACCATCTTCATCGGCCTCGCGACGCCGACAGAAGGCGGCGCCATGGGTGCGACGGGCGCCTTGATCCTGGCGCTCAGCTACCGGCGACTTACCTGGCCCTTGCTAAAGCAGGCAATGGACAGCACGGCCAAGCTCACCTCTTTCGTGATCTTCATCCTCGTCGGCGCCCGGGTGTTCAGCCTCACTTTCTACGGCGTGAACGGCGACCTCTGGGTCGAGCACCTTCTGCTGGCGCTTCCCGGCGGACAGGTCGGCTTCCTGATCGTCGTGAACATCCTGGTGTTCCTGCTCGCCTTCTTCCTCGATTTCTTCGAACTCGCCTTCATCATCATTCCGTTGCTGGTGAAACCCGCGGAGGCTCTGGGTGTCGACCTCATCTGGTTCGGCGTCCTGCTGGGCATCAACATGCAGACGTCGTTCATGCACCCGCCGTTCGGATTCGCACTCTTCTACCTGAGGTCCGTCGCCCCGGAGGGCAAGTACATCGACAAGGTGACGGGAAAGGAAATGGACGGCATCACCACCGCGGAAATTTATTGGGGCGCCGTCCCTTTCGTTATCATCCAGTGCATCATGGTCGCCATCGTGATCGTCTTCCCGGTTCTCGTTACGGCCGGCCTCGACAAGGATCCGAAGATCGATCCTTCCAAGGTGAAGATCGAATTGCAGGCGCCGCCACAGTACGACAATGCGCCGCCGGTCTTTGGCGCATCGCCGCCGCGCAACTAAAAAAAGCCCCGCCAATGGCGGGGCTTTTACTTAGGCGGTGTCGGAGCCTTTACCGGCCGGCCGCCGACATTGAGAAGTTGAAGTTGTCGAAGGTGTTTTCGGCAACACGGAACCACAGATTCTGATCCGTGCGGAAAACCTTCAGGCTGTCGAACAGGATCTTGAAGTTCGCGTTCTTGGCCGAGAGTTCTTCGTAGAACCTGTAGGCTTCGTCGAAGCAGGCCTGCAGGACCTGGCGCGGGAACGGCTTCAGGATCGTGCCGCTGCCAACCAGCCGCTTCAGCGCCGCCGGGTTGGAGGCATCGTACTTCGGCACCATCCAGGCCGTCACCTGGGCGGCGGCCGATTCGACCATCTGCTTGTACGGCTTGGGAAGGCCTTCCCATGCCTTGCTGTTGATAAAGAGCGAGCCGACCGACGCGCCTTCCCACCAGCCGGGGTAGTAGTAGTACTTGGCGACCTTGTGGAAGCCGAGCTTCTCGTCATCGTATGGGCCGACCCACTCGCAGGCATCGAGCGTGCCCTTCTCCAGAGCAGGGTAAATATCGCCACCGGCGATCTGCTGTGGAACGACACCGAGCCGCTGAAGGATGAGGCCGGCGAATCCACCAACCCGGAACTTCAGGCCCTTCATGTCGTCAATAGTGTTGATCTCCTTGCGGAACCAGCCGCCCATCTGGGCGCCGGTGCCGCCGAACGGCAGGCTGGTGAAACCGTAGGGCTTGTAGAAATCGTTGATCAGCTTGTTGCCGCCGCCGTGGTATTCCCAGGCGAGGTACTGCCGCTGGTTCATCGTGAACGGCAGGCCGGTCTCGAAGACGAAGCAGGGATCCTTGCCGAAGTAGTAGTAGGACGCGGTCTGTCCCAGTTCGACCGTGCCGTTCTGAACCGCATCGGCGACCTGCAGGCCGGGAACGATTTCACCGGCGGCGAAGGTTCTGATCTGGAACTTGTTGTCGGACATGTCGGCGATCGCCTTGGCGAACAGCTCCGCGCCGCCGTAGAGCGTGTCCAGGGACTTGGGGAAACTCGACGTCAGGCGCCATTTCACCTCAGGTGCACCCTGGGCAATCGCCGGTGCCGCCACTGCACTCGTCGCCGCCACGCCCGCGGCACCAATGCCGGCGTTCCGAATAAACTTTCTACGCTTCATACTCCTTGACCTCCCGGCAACTTACCCATGTTTCCATCCGTCATGGACCTCTGGCGGGGCAGAGACTGGCATGTGCGCGCCAGTGGTGAAAAGCGGAATGCTCTGGATTTCGGCAGCTCACGATTTTCGAGGTTCCGCGGCTCAGTCACCTTCAGCCCGACTGCATTGCCCGAGACCGCGCCGGCAAAAAAGAGCCCCGCCGAAGCGGGGCTCTGAAACGACGGAGATGCGCCGTCTACAACTTGTTGGCCGCCGACTGGCGTGCCATGAAGTTGTCGAACGTGTTTTCCGCCACCCGGAACCACAGCACCTCCTCGTTCCGGAAGGGCTTCCAGGCGTCGAAAATCTTCTTGAAGTGCGGAGACTTGGTGTTGGTCTCGGCGTAGACCTCGTTGGCCGCATTGAAGGACGCTTCAAGCACCGACTGCGGAAACGGCAGCAACTTGGTGCCGCCGGCCAGAAGCTTGCGCAGCGCCGGCGGATTGTCGGCGTCGTACTTGGCGACCATCCAGTTGTTGGCCATGGCCGCGGCATCCCGCACGATCGCCTGATAGCTCTTCGGCAGGGAGTTCCACTTCTCCAGGTTGGTGAAGAGGTGAAGCGTTGCGCTGCCTTCCCACCAGCCGGGGTAGTAGTAGTACGGCGCGACCTTGTTGAAGCCGAGCTTCTCGTCGTCGTACGGACCGACCCATTCGCAGGCATCGAGCGTACCCTTCTCGAGCGCCGGGTAGATGTCGCCGCCGGCGATTTGCTGCGGCACGACTCCCATCTTGGTCATGACCTGCCCGGCGAATCCGCCGATGCGCATCTTCAGGCCCTTCATGTCGTCGACCGACTTGATTTCCTTGCGGAACCAGCCGCCCATCTGGGCGCCGGTGTTGCCGGCGGCCATGCCGTAGATGTTGTAGGTCTTGTAGAACTCATTCAGCGCCTGTTCGCCGCCACCCTGTGTCAGCCAGGCATTCTGCTGGCGGGTGTTGAAGCCGAACGGAACCGCGGTGCCAAAAGCAAACGCCGGATCTTTGCCGAAATAGTAGTATGACGCGGTATGCCCCATCTCGACCGTGCCGTTCTGTACGGCGTCGGCGACCTGCAGGCCGGGAACGATTTCACCACCGGCAAACACGCGAATCTGGAACTTGTTGTCAGTTGCCTCGGCAATGCTCTTGGTCATGATTTCCGCCGCCCCGAACAAGGTATCGAGGGACTTGGGAAAACTCGACGCCAGGCGCCACTTGAGTTCCGGCATCGACTGGGCGATTGCCGGGGCGGCGAGTGCGGTCGACGCAGCAACGGCGGCACCACCGACAGTTGCATTGCGCAGGAACTTCCGACGTTGCATGATCAATTCCTCCAACATTTATGGCCCTGATTTGGTTTCTCACAGCGGCCCTATTGCATGGGCGGCGTTATCGCACGCCGGCTCAGGTTTGCAAAGTCACCGCAGCGTCAACAAGACCAGGGCGACCACGCCAAGCGCAATACGATACCAGGCAAATACGGCAAACCCGTGCCGGCTGATGAACCGCACGAAAGCGCTGACCACAACCAACGCCGAGACGAACGCGACGAAGAAACCCAGGGCAATCACGGCACCGCCATCCCAGCTCAACGTCGACCAGTTCTTGTAGAGATCGTAGACCGTCGCACCGATCATTGTCGGTATCGCCAGGAAAAAGGAGAACTCCGTCGCTGTTGCCCGGTCGACCCGAAAAACCCGCGCCCCCATGATCGTGGCTCCCGAGCGGGACACGCCCGGTACCATGGCCAGGCACTGGCAGAAACCGATCAGCAGGGCCGTCTTGAGATCGACGTCATCCACCGACTTGATGCGGGGGCGCAAGGCGAAGCGCTCGATGATGAGAATGATGATGCCGCCCACGATCAAGGCGATTGCAACCACCATGGGGTCAAAGAGAACCGACTTGATGTACTTGTGGGCGAAGACCCCGATGACGGCAGCCGGAAGGAAGGCCACGATGATCGCCGCCGCGAATCGGATGGCCGGTTTCTCGCGTCGCAAAGTTCCCGTCACGGTATCCCAGATCTTCCGGCGATAGAGGAAGCACACGGCGAGAATCGCGCCGAGTTGTATGACGATCTCGAAAACCCTGCCGGGCGGCCCTTCAAAATGCAGCAGCTCCTCGATCAGGATGATGTGCCCGGTCGAGGACACCGGTAGAAATTCGGTGAGACCCTCGATGATCCCGATCAGTACGGTTTTCCAGGCCAGCGTGAGATCCATGCCCGTCATCAGTCCCGGAACCGTTTGGCGCGCGGCCAGCCCTTTTCCGGCAGGCGCCCCGCCTGCGCGCGCTCGCCGCGCCAGAATTTCAGTTCGTCGGCCGGGATCAGGCGATTGCCCCACGGCAGGCCATCGCCGAGCTTGAACAGCTGCGCGTCGGCGAGCCGGTCGGCCTTCGACTTCTGCAACAGGACGCCGCGCCCCCGGCCCATCTCGGGTACCTGCTCCGCGGGAAAGATCAAAAGCTTCCTGCCTTCGCTCAACACGGCAATCGAGTCGGCACCCTCGGGCATGATCGAAAAGGCCACGGCCTTTTCCTTGTCGGCAAGATTCAGGACCTGCCTGCCGTTCCGGGTCTGGGCGACAACCTCGTCCTCCGGCACCACGAAGCCACGACCGGCATCCGACGCCACCAGGAACCTGCGGCCGCCCCTGAACACTTCGAGCCGCACGATGTCCTGTTCGTTGCCAAGCTCGACCATCAGCCGGACCGGCTCGCCGTGGCCGCGCGCGCTCGGCAGCTTGTCACAAGGCAGTGTGTAAAAGCGGCCGTTGGTGCCGAACACCAGAACTTTGTCCGTCGATTGGGCGTGGACGGCGAAGCGCGGGCCGTCACCCTCCTTGAATTTGAGATCGGCCGCTTGCTTGTCGTCGAGGTGCCCCTTGGCGGCCCGGATCCAGCCCTTGTCCGAGCACACGATGGTGATGGGTTCGCGCTCGACGAAATCTTCAACCGCATGCTCGATGTCGGCCGGCGCATCGCCAAGTTCGGTGCGCCGCCGGCCAAGTTCGGTCTTGCCACCGAACTTGCGCTTGGTCTCCTGGACTTCGGCGGCGATCGCCTGCCACTGCAGCTTCTCGTCCTTGAGCAGCGCCTTCAGCTCCTTGCGCTCGGCCGAGAGTTTCTTGTGTTCGCCCTTGATCTCGAACTCTTCGAGCCGGCGCAACGCGCGCAGGCGCATGTTCAGGATCGCTTCGGCCTGCGTGTCGGTAAGCCCGAACGCCTTGATCATCTTCGGCTTGGGCTCATCCTCCTCGCGGATGATCTTGATCAGCCTGTCGAGGTTGAGATAGGCGATCAGATAGCCTTCAAGGATTTCCAGCCGCCGCTCGATCGCCGCCAATCGGAAGGTCGAGCGCCGCACCAGCACTTCGCGGCGATGGTCGAGGAAGGCCTGCAGCACCTCGCGCAGATCCATGACCCGCGGTGTATTGTCCTTGTCGAGCACATTGAGGTTCAGCGGGAAGCGAATCTCGAGGTCGGTGAGTCGGAAGAGCTGTTCCATCAGCAATTCGGCAGGCACGTTGCCGGTGCGTGGTTCGAGCACGATCCGGACGTCGTCCGCCGACTCGTCGCGTACATCGTCGAGGATCGGCAGTTTCTTGGCGTTGATGATTTCGGCGATGCGCTCGATCAGACGGCCTTTTTGGACCTGGTAAGGGATCTCGGTGACGATGATCCGGTACTGGCCACGCGGCAGCTGCTCCGCTGTCCAGCGCGCGCGCAGGCGAAAGGCGCCGCGGCCGGTCCGGTAGGCCTCGACGATCGACTCCCGCGGTTCGACCAGCACCCCGCCGGTCGGGAAATCCGGCCCCTTGACCAGTTCGACCAGCGTGTCGATGCGGGCGTTGGGCGTCTTGATGAGGTGCAACAGGGCGTCGCAGAGCTCACCGGCATTGTGCGGTGGAATCGAGCACGCCATGCCGACGGCAATGCCCGCGGCGCCATTGGCCATCAGGTTGGGGAACCCGCCCGGCAACACGGCCGGCTCCTCGGTGGAGCCGTCGTAGTTGGGGCGGAAATCGACGGCGTCCTCGTCGATGCCGGAAAGCAGAGCTTCCGCCACCGCCGTGAGCCGGGCCTCGGTGTAACGCATCGCGGCCGGGTTATCGCCGTCGATATTGCCGAAGTTGCCCTGCCCCTCGATCAGCGGGTAGCGGGCGGCGAATTCCTGGGCAAGGCGCACCAGAGCGTCATAGATCGACTGGTCGCCGTGCGGGTGATACTGGCCGATCACGTCGCCGACGACGCGGGCGCTCTTCTTGAAGGCGCTGTTGGGATCGAGCCGAAGCTGCCGCATCGCGTACAGCAGGCGGCGATGTACCGGCTTCAGGCCGTCGCGTACGTCGGGCAGCGAGCGCGCCATGATGGTCGACAGCGCATAGGACAGGTAACGCTCCTGGAGCGCCTGTCCGAATTGCACCGGCTTGACCGCAGCGAGCGGAACGACGTTGTTGCGTTTTGCCATCGACGGGACTGAAGAGGGGGATCGGCCGCAATTCTGGCCACGGCCATTTTTGTTTTAGCGCTGAAGCGTCTCAATAAATCTCGCCCGCCCGGGAGGCAAGGGCTTGTTGTGTGGCCAGAAGACATGCCGTTCGAGGAAATAGCCCGTCAAATCGAGCCCCTGCCGCAACTGTTCGTCATCGGACGGCGACCCGCCGGTGGACAAAAATGCCGGCAGCGCCAGCAGCTTCTCCTTGTACGGACCGGCCGCCAGGCGAGAGACCGCCCGGCCGGTCCTGGGCGAAACGTAGGCCAGATCCTCCACGTCCCCGGTCGCGGCGCACTTCTCTAGATCGAGCCCGAAGCCCAGTTCCTGCAGGAGGCCCAATTCCAGCCGGACATATATTCCCGGCCAGCCCGGATGGCCGAGCGCGCCCAGAAAGGCCCGGAAGCCGTCGAACATCGCCGGATGCGGTTCACGCTCGGGCAGCGCCGCATCGACCACCGCGCAGGCCGCCGATAGTCCGGCCAATTCGACTGCATCATCGAGGGCGCGGGCGGCGTGTGGCTCGCGCAGTTCACCGGAATAGTTGCCCAGTTGATCGGACAGGCGCGCCCGCCAACCGACCTCGACGACATTGCCCAGCTGCCATACCGGACTGGCGCGCCGCGAACCGCCGCCCGGCACGAAGCCTGCGTGGCGGCCGTGCTCCCGGGTCAGGAGCGACGCGATGAGGCCGCTTTCACCATGGGGACGGGCCGCCAGGACGACGCCTTCATCGCTCCAATCCATCCGCCGGGTATGCCGCGTTTCCTCTTTCGGCGCCAGCCGTAGGCTTATGGCTCGTAGTCGAGGCCAATGGCCCGGTAGTGGGCGGGATCGTCGGCCCAGCGTTCGCTCACCTTGACGTGGAGAAACAGGTGAACAGGCCGCTCCAGCATCTCGCCGAGTTCGTGCCGCGCACGCGCTCCGATCTGCTTGATGCGCGCGCCGCCCTTGCCCAGGAAGATCGCGCGCTGGCCGTCGCGTTGTACATGGATCGTCTGCTCGATGCGCACGCTTCCGTCGGGACGGTCCTCCCATTTATCGGTCTCGACCGCCGCTTCGTAGGGCAGTTCCTGATGAAGCTGCAGAAAGACCTGCTCGCGTGTGACTTCGGCCGCCAGGAGGCGCAGCGGCAGGTCGGCCGCCTGATCCTCGGGATAGAGAAACGGCCCCGGCGGCAGGGTCGCCGCGAACGTCGCCAGGACATCCGGGACTCCATCCTTCCTGAGCGCGCTCACCATGAAGGTGCGCTCGAAAGGCAGCAGTGCATTCAGTTCCGACGTCAGCGCCAGGAGGTTCTCGCGGGGCACGACATCGATCTTGTTCAGGATCAGAAAGCGCGGAGCCCGCGATTGCTTCAGCCGCTCGACGATGGCGCGGGTTTCCTGGCCGACGCCGCGCTCGGCATCGACGACCAGGGCCACCAGATCGGCGTCTTCCGCGCCACGCCAGGCGGCCGCCACCATGGCGCGTTCCAGACGGCGCTTGGCGACACGGAAGATGCCCGGCGTGTCGACCAGCACGACCTGCGCCCGCCCGCCGTCGGCGAGGTCGGCCATGGCGATACCGATCACGCGCATGCGTGTCGTCTGCACCTTGGGCGACACGATGCTTACCTTCGAGCCGACCATGGCATTGACGAGGGTCGACTTGCCGGCGTTGGGAGCGCCAACGATGGCGGCGAATCCGGCGCGCGAGCTCGGTGTGGTCACGGCCGGTTCAACCTTTCGAGGAATGCTATCGCCGCCAGGCGTTCGGCCTCGCGCTTGCTGCCGCCGCGCGCCTGTGCAGGTTCATGGCCTTTGGTCGAGACCTCGATCACGAACAGCGGCGCGTGCGGCGGCCCTTCGCGTCCGACCTCGTGATAGACCGGCAATGGCAGGCGCCTCGCCTGTGCCCATTCCTGCAATGCTGTCTTGGGGTCGCGGGGCGCCACGGTCTGACGGGAGAGCCGTTCGCCCCACAACTGCTCCACGCAGGCCGCCGCCGCTGCAAAGCCGGCATCGAGAAAGACCGCCCCGAGCAAGGCCTCCAGAGCATCGGCCAGAATGGTCGGCCGTACCGCGCCTTGCCTTGCCCGCTCGGACTCTCCCAGGCGGATGTCGCCACCGAGTCCGATCGCCGCCGCAATCTCCACCAAAGTCTCCGCCCGCACCAACGCGGCGTGACGGCGCGCCAACTCGCCTTCGTGTTCATGCGGGTAGAGGCGCAGCAACAGGTCGGCCACGGCGAGCGACAGCACGCGGTCGCCGAGGAACTCCAGACGCTCGTTGCCGTGGGGAAATGCCGCCTTCAAGTCGGACTGGCGATCGAGCGCACCGCGATGGGTAAGCGCTTCGGCGGCCAGCTCGGCGCGCCCGAATACATGGCCGATCTTGCGGGCCAGCGTCTGGAGATCGACTTCGGTCGGCGTCAGTGGATCGCCATGAAGAAACGGTTGAAGCGGATGGCCTGCGGCCATTTCCACGGCTCCATCCACCCGGCGACCGATGGATCGTGCGAGAAGAAGATGAACTCAGCGCGGCCGACAAGGTTCTCGGACGGCACATACCAGCCGAGCTGGTCGCGGTCGCGATGCGCGCCGGAAAAATCACGCAGCGTCAGCCGCGTTCGGCTATCGAGCGAGTCGTCGCGGTTGTCGCCCATGACGAAATAGCTGTCGGCGGGAACGAGGAACTCCGGCGTGTTGTCGGACATTCCGTTGTTGTTGTATTCGAGCACCGTGTAACGCCGGCCGTTGGGAAGCTGCTCGCTGTAC